>Ga0102851_10003199_pt1 | contig 10133 bp, 15 predicted proteins | sample Mud3Dept3metaG_FD_79558 | JGI IMG/M metagenome (GOLD analysis project Ga0102851, IMG submission 79558) | Freshwater wetland microbial communities from Ohio, USA, analyzing the effect of biotic and abiotic controls - Mud 3 Core 4 Depth 3... | ecosystem: Environmental > Aquatic > Freshwater >...
AACGCCATCGCCGCTTCCTCGGTGGACATGGTGGTCGTGGCCCCCATCTCGGCGACCACCCGGGTGAAGTCCTCCAACTGGTTGATACCGACACCCATCTGACCGCCGATGGCAGCGATGGAGGCGAGTTCGGTGGTGGTCAGAGGGATGGCCTCCGCCATGTCGCGCAACCCCTGGCTGAGTTGCTCCAACTGGAAGTCCGTGCCCTCCACCGACTTGCGGACCCCGGCGAAGGCCGACTCCCAGTCCATCGCAGCCTTGGCCGAGATCGCCAGCCCGGCGCCCAAGCCGATGACCAGGGCCTTCCCGGCGATGCCGGCGTACCTGGCGATGCCCGCGGCAGCACTGGCCCCCTTGGAGGCAGCGGCGCTGATCTGAGCCGAAGTGGATCCGACGGCGGCACCAAACTGTCGGAACTGAGCGGCGGTGCTCCCCGTCCCTACGGCCCTCAGTTCGACTATGACAGTCTTGGTTGCCATCTCGCCGCCTTACATCATGCTTCCAAAGGACGGAGGCCGGGGAGCCTGCTTTCCCTTGCGGTACAGCCGGATGCTAACTCCGCGGGCTGCCGACGGAGAGCCTCTCCAGAGGTCGCGCTCCGTTTCCAGGCGCTCACAGGCCGTACACCGGTACGCCTCCGCAACCAGGCCTTCACGCTCTTCCTCCGTCGTTCCACAGGATGGGCAACGGAGCCGCCGTTCCACCGTCCAGGCCAGCACATCGGCTCGGTCGTCCTCGGTGAACCAAGGCTCACCCGGGGACCAGGGGCGCCCTAAGAAGATGGATCGAGGAATCCCTCGTTCAGCGCAGTAATCGACCTCTGCCCGATACTCCGGCTCAGTTCGGTAGCGATCCTGTCGAAAGGGATGTCGGGCACCTCGTGGTTCGCCTGGACCGCAGCACCGAACAGCTTGAGGAGTTCACCACCGGACCACTCATCGGAGTCCCACATCGCGAAGGCTTCCGTCTCGGGAATGAGGGGGGACTCGGCGCAGGCGGCGATGACCGCCGGTGGAAAGGTGTCGGTGTTCCACTCGGCCCCCTGCTCCTTCTGATCCGGGGTCGGCTTGTGGGCCATGACCAGCCTGTCCCACGCAGCCCGCCCGATGGAGCGGAAGGTGAAGGGGATCTCAGACGCACGGGCCTCCTCAAGCAAGGCCTCCAACTGCCGCGCCACCGCCGGAGCCTCCGGGGGCCGGTTCAGCCGGTCATCCTTCTTGGCTTCGTCGGCAAACCTCTTCCGCAGTTCCTCGATGCGATGGACGATCTGTCCGTCCAACTGGACCGACACCGTCACCCGAGCAGATCTCTTGCGCTGGATGATCTCCTGGATTTCCATCACTCCTCCTCCTTCGGACGCGCCAAGACCCCCCTCAAGGGGCATCTCGGCCCTGTCTGCCGTTCACTAGGCAACGGTCGCGGCGTAGACCGGATCCGCCTCCACCGTCATGGTGCAGGTGAAGCGCAGAGCGTCGCCACGGGCGTACCGCAGCGGGTTCCGGTTGGAGACACGCACCGTCCACACCTCGCAGGAGTCCCCAGCCTGGAGAGCACCGGCCGTGCCGCTCCCGCCGAACGGGGCCACGATGAGGTACCCGGCGGTGCCACGGGCGAGCGCCGTCCACGCGCTGTCCGAGGCGTTGTCCCGGTACGCCTCCAACTCGATGTCGCCGCTCACCGTCGAGGGGATCTTCTTGTCCCGGGCCGAACTCAGGTCGGAGGCCTCGGTGTTCTGGCCTTCGTCCGGGGTGTTCAGGCCCGCAGGCGAGATGAACCCCGTGAGTTCGGTGCCGGCGGCGATCTCCCCCGTGGTGGGTGCGGCTGTGTTGCTGCAGGCCGACAGGAAGTGAACCTTGATGACACCTTCAGGCGTCAAACGAGCCATTGACTACTCCTCTCCAGAGAGGGTGGGTTCCTCCACCGGGACCGGTTCGGGGCGCCTGCGCGGTGTCCGTACCGGCTCCGGTGCCGGAGTGCTTACCTTGCGGTAGTGGGGGCCTCGGTCGCCGGGAACGGTCGGCGGTGGGGGAGACCCCTCCGGCACCCGCTCCCAGCCGGAACGCGAGTAGATGAGGCTGAACGCCTCCTCGCTGACCTCCGCCTCGGCGTTGAGTTCCTGATGTCTGATCTTGATGAACATGACCGGCCTCAGGGTAGTGGGCAGTGCTCGCGGTCTACAGCCTGTAGGCCGCGACCGTCAGCCCCGTCGGTGTCGTGTCGTAGGTGATGTTCACCACCGAGCCGAATCGGCTGACCGGGAAGGGGCCGATCATCTTGTCCCCGGTGGTGGCCGCCACCACGAGTTCGACATCGGGATCCCACGCCGAAGCATGACCCGGGTTCACCGAGGTGGGGTCATCGATGGTGACCGTTCGCTCGGTGCCCGAGTTCTTGAAGTGGAGGAACACCTGGCCGTTGTTGGCGAAGTAGTTCCCATCGACATTGGCGGCAGCGTAGGAAGCCGTCAGCCCGTTGTCCGTGATCTTGATCTGTTGAACCGTGATGGCCGTTGCAGCCATGTGTGATCCTCCCTAGATCTTGAAGGCGGCGATGGTCAGGTCGGCGACGGCGGTGAAGGTGATGTTCACCGTCGAGCCGAACCTCGCCACGGGGAAGGGACCGATCAGCTTGTCGCCCGTGGTGATGGGGATGATGCAGGGCACATCGGGATTGAACGAGGTCGCCGCGGCCGGGCTGATCGAGTTCGGGTCGTCGATGGAGACCGTTCGGGTCGCGCCGTTGGTGTTCTTCACCTGGAGGAACACCCGCCCGTCGTTGGTGAAGTAGTGACCATCGGCGTTGGCGGCAGCGTAGGAGGGGGTCGTACCTCCCAGATCCAGTTGGGTGACCGTGAGTTCCGTCGCAGCCATTGTTCCTCCCTAGTTGGGGGTGGTCGTGATGAGGTACTGGTCAACGGCAGAGTAGACCGTCTGCCCTATGCCGCGGTCCCACCTGTCCTGGGTGGAGAAGTCGAGTTCGCACTTGATGACGGAGCGACCGGCGGAGAGCCGGTCCAGGTGCTCTTTGAGGTTCCGGCGGGTGAGGGCGATCCGCGCCTGGTCCCGCGCCCAGTCTGCCTGGTAGCGGAGGTCGCCGACACCCGTGATCTGAACCCGGACCGTCTCGTCTGAGTCCTCGTCTCCCTCCAGCATGGAGCCTTCCACCCCGAGGCTGGATGGCTGGGTGACCACCAGGTAGGGCGGTTCGTGGTTGGGGTCGGTGCCGTCACCCACCTGCATCGTGTTCCCGTTCCCCACATCGATCTCTTTGAGGAGGTTCACGATGGCCTGGATGACGAGAGCCATGCGCGGTCGCGGCATGTGGGAAGGGTATCAGGACATCCGGGTCAACTCACGGAGGCTCAGACCGTACCCGTGGCCCATGTACCGGTTGAAGATGCGGTTGGCGGTGTTGGAGAACCCGGTGCCGGAGGTGGACAGGTTGAACCGGCCCATCGCCGTGGTGAAGGAGCCGAACAGGCGGGCCTCGACGCGGGTGAAGATGGAGGCCTTCATTATGGCGTTGAGGTCGCCCAGCCCCCGGGCGGCCATCAGGGACGCCGATCGGATCTGGCCGATGAAGGGGGAGCCGACGATCACCTGCACATCGCCCAGAGCCCGGGAGGTCGAGTACAGGAAGGTGCGCCACTTGGAGGCGGTGGCGGCGAGGGAGGCGGTGGCTGCGCCGGCGCTGTGCGGCGTCATAAACCCATCGGCCAGGTAGGCGATGTCCGTCATGCCGCCGATGAAGGCCGGGGTCTCGATGTCGAGCGCCGGGATCATGTAGGGGTACTGGATGAACCGCCCCGAGCGGACATGGCGGAAGCCGAACTCCAGGAGGTAGGACTGGGGGTCACCGACCCCGCCTGCCATCGGCCCGGACATGACGGTGCCGCCCGCCCCGACCTGGGCGAACATGGCCCCGCTGTCGTACTGGATGCAGTAGGGGGAGGTCGTGCCGTTCCCCGACTGATCGACCGGGGTGATGGACCCCATCAGAGCCCCCGTGCGGTAGTGGGGCATCAGCAGCGTTCGGGCCATGAAGGTCATGTGCATCTGGAGCAGGGCGAGCAGCTTGAAGGTCATCTCCCCGACGAGGTACGAGTAGGCGTAGAAGTGCTCCTGGAGCACATTCCAGCCGCGCATGATGATGATGACCTTGAGAGGCCCCGCCCCCCCGGTGGGGACGGGTGGAGAAGGGGGCGGCGACGAGAAGGTGAGCGCAGTCGAGGTTCCCCACCCCGGTGTGGGAGCCGTCCCGTACTGGAGGGTGGTCATCTCGGGTAGGTGACCTCGTCGTCGTCCTCGGCGTCAACGACATCGAACCGGCGCACGGCCTGGTCGGTCTCGTACATCACATCCATCACCCGCAGGCGGCGGTTGATGAAGTCCGCGTCGCTGCAGGTGAGGACGGTGACGATGTCCTCCAGGTGGATGTCGCCCGCGTTGTACGGGGCGAGGATCCGGTAGGTGCGGGTGCTCGCCTGCTCCTCGGTGATGTACTCCTGGCGGGAGCGGCGGAACACGACGGGGACGATGTACGCCGTCCCCTCGTAGATCACCGTGTGGGTGAAGGTGGCGAGGCCGGTCGTCTCGTTGATGAGGGGGTCGAGGTCGGGTCGCTGGACGCGGATGGTGCAGGCAGAGTCGGTGTTCCCGTCCTCGGAGATCCCGAGGAGCAGGTTCATGTCGGTCCTCATGCCCTCAAGTTCTGCGGGTTCAAGGATCTGCGGCAAGGTTCACCACCTCCACACCATCATCCCATGTGAAGGCCCGCACAGTCGTCTTTCCGGCGATCAGCATGACCGGCCGGGAGTTCGTCCGGGCGAGAACCTTCAACTGCTCGGTGTCGGCGGCCGACGGCCACGGGTCGTCCTGCCCCGGGTGAGAGTGGAAAACGGCCACGGGGGCGCCCTTGGCCCTCACCACCCCCTCGATGTCCTCCAGGGCCATGAAATACTCCTCGCCGGGGGACTTGGCCCGGTTCGGCAGCGGCCACACGAACCCGTCCCCGAACACCAGGCCGCAGATCTCTTCGGAGTCCACGGCGTGACGGGCCAGGGTCGCGATGCGCGAAGCCGCGCGCTCCAGCGCCGTCACGACAACTCCGTGCCCTCGCTGGTCTGGAGGGTGGAGAGCACTGTGTCCTCGCGTGCGCGGGACCGCGCAAACTTGGGGTTGCCGGCGAGCGCGAACTCCAGTTCGGTGATGCGGGCCTCCATGAAGGCGGCACGCTGGCGACGGGAGACGAGGGAGCCACCCGTGGTCACATCGAAGGCCCGGATCTGGAAGTCGGCGTGGCGCCGCTTCCACACGAACCAGGCTGTGAGCAGGACATCCTCGTTGCCCCGGTCGGCGTCGTTGTAGACCTCTTCCAACTCGGCATCATCGTCGAGACCGACCCTCGTCTCGGAGCCGACCTCCGCTCTGATGCGTTCCAGCAGGGACGGGGTGAGAGCCATGCCAGGAAGCCTAGTGAGTCGAGACCAGACTCTCTACCATTGGACCCTGGCTGGAAGCCACAAGAAGGAGATCGGGATGAGCGTCACCGTTGGTTGGCTGGACGACGGCGAGTGCCAGGGTGCCTTCGCCGAGTCCGTGCTGGGTCTGGTCACCGTCGGGGTGATGAACGGCCTGGTCAAGCACTGGATCAGGTACGAGTCGGGTCCGAGCCTCGGTTACGGGAGGAACGAGTTCACCGAGCAGTTCCTCAAGACGACGAACGACGAGTGGGTTCTGATGATCGACTCGGACATGATCTTCAAGGCGGACCTGCTGGAGAAGCTGCTCGCCATCGCCGACCCGGACACCCGCCCCGTGGTGGGTCCGGTGTGCTACGCGATGAACGGCAAGGTCGGGGTGTTCCCCGCCGTGTTCTCCCTGGTGGAGAACCGGTTCAAGTACATGCTCAACATCCCCGAGAACGAGTTGTTCCAGGTGGATGCCGCCGGAGCCGCCTGCTGGCTGATCCACCGGTCCGTGTTCAGACGGATCGAGTTGGCCTGCGAGCGGAAGGGCGTGCCGGGCCGCTGGTGGGACTTGCTGTTCCTCGGCCCCCAGCCGTGCGGGGAGGACATGAGCTTCTCCATGCGGTGCCGGGCCGCCGATGTCCCCCTCTATGTCCACTCGGGGATCGAGATCGGCCACCTGCGGGTCAAGTTGAGCCTGGACCGCAAGACCTGGGAGCATCAGAAGCAAGAGGTCGTGGAGGCCGTCATCGTGGAAGAGGAAGCCCGTGCCCATTCTGCTGCCTGACAAGAAGACCCGGGCGACGCTGACCCGTGTGACCAGGGTCGGGGTAGCCAAGACGGGCCAGGTGTCCAAGAAGGGGTTCGTAGATCAGGTCGAGCACTGGGACGGCTCGATGGACGCCAATGTCCACCTGCGGGCCATGCGACTGAAGGTCAGGCCGGAGAACGGCGCCGACCTGGAGGCCATCATGGAGTTTGAGGCGGCAGTCCGGGCTCACGAGCTTTCCCTCCAGACCGGCGACATGATCCTGCGCGCTCAGACCAAGAAGCGGGTGAACCGCGCCAAGCAGAGGCTCATCGAGCGGCAAGGAGGATGAGCATGGCTAAGGGAGATGCGAATGTACGCCTGACGGCGATGGGTATGGGAGTGGCGGCTCCGCCCGTCGGCGGGACGGTCATCACCTCCAAGGAACTCACCGAAGCGCTCAAGGAGCAGGCCACCGCCAACCGGTCCCGGGATGTCGCCTGGCAGGGCCGGGCACGCCTCCGGGTCGAGAAGGCCCAGAGACGCCTCACTCGCGACCTTGAGCAGGCTAAGTTGGACGAAGCCAAGACCAAGGAGTAGCCACAATGTCTATCACGGTCTCGGGTCACTACGGGTTGACCCTTGAGAAGATGATGCTCAAGACCCAGACGGCGTCGTGGGAGAGCGCCGGGGCCATCTACTGCGCGATGGTCACCGACTCCTACACGCCAGCGTTCGATACCCATGACTTCTTCAGCGACCTCACCAACGAGGTCACCGCCGGGTCCGGGTACACGACCGGTGGCATGGCGATCGTCACCCCCGCCGTGGATGTGGGCTCGCCGGCTGCCGGGCAGATCCGTTTCGACTCGGACAACCCGGCGTGGGCGACTTCCACCATCACGGATGCGATGGCCGCTGTTCTGTTCTTCACCACGGGGAACACCAGCACCGCGCAGTTGATCTTCCTGTCCGACTTCGTGACGGCCGCCACTTCCAGCAACGGGACTTTTACTCTGACTGTGGCGACCAACGGCTGGTACTACATCGACTACACGCCCGTCTAGGCCCTCTGGCCCCGAGGAGGGCTGATGCCGAACCGTGCGGCATTGTGGCGTGCGAGGGTTGAGGCCGATGCCGGTGCCGTTTGGCCTGTGGTCGAGCGGCACCGGAGGGGCCTCACCTTCGTGTTGCCCGGTGGGAGTTGCCGACTGATTCGGTTTGACCCGAGCAGCATGGTGATAGGGGTGTGGGGCTGATGGCCGTCCCCGTTATCCGGTCCAAGTCGAAATCGGCTCAGACAACTGCAGGCACCAGCCATGCTGTGCTGTTGCCGCCCACGGTATCCGCAGGTGATTTGCTTCTCGTCATCCTGCATTTCAAGGCGAACGGCTACATGCCGAGCCTGGCAGGCTGGACAGTGGGCGGTCCTAGCGGTACTTCCGATGGCTACTCGTATGTGTCATGGAAGATTGCTACCGGGTCTGAGGGTGGTACGACCGTCTACTTCGATGGTGGGAACACGATTTCGGCTCATCTGTCTTACGCCATCTCGGGTGTGAGTTTGAGTGGCGTGCAATACTCAGCCGACTCAGCGACCGGGTCTAGCAGCAGCCCGGACCCGGCTGCTGGTTCCCGCGCCGGTTCAGGTCCGCCCTACGGGATGTTCAATACGGTGTCCCTTGCCATTTCCGGCAATAGAAACGCTGGGGGTGCCCCCGCTACCGTTTCGGCTTTCCCGACCAACTGGACGACCGACAGCCAGCAGCAAGCCGCCGGGTCTGCTGCGGGCGACCCGAATCTTGCGGCAGGGTGCCGCACTGTGGAACAGGATTACGCCGATCCGGGGGTTTTCACGCTTGATGCGTCGAACACTTGGTATGCGTTCACTATCTACCTCACTCCGACTGTCCCGACCACGACCTATGCCTGGGTACGGTCGGCTGGGGAAGGTGCGGCCGGGGATGCGACCGGCTATCACACGGTAACCCTGCCCACCGACATAGAGGCTGGAGACACCATCCTCTGCTTCCTGGCCTGTGACGCCGGAGAAATCACAGGACTCCACGCGGATTGGACGGGTGGGTCGGGGACAAATGGCACAGCCATGTCCGCCGCCTGGGGTTGGCGCAAGGCGACAGGCGCGTCACAAGAGGGGACCACGGTTTCGTTCGCCGCCACCTCTGATAATGCCGAACCGGCGTACTACACGGTGTATTGCATCGCTGGGGCGACCGATCCGACAGTAACCGCCCCCACCTTTGGTACGGCCAGTGTGGCAACCACCTCGGCGCCTGACCCGCCGTCTGTGTCGCCTGGATCGTCCAAGAAGTATGCGATCTTCGCCTTTGAGGGGAACGATCACAACGATCTTCTGACCGGCTATCCGTCGGGCTATATGTCGGGTCGGATGGACATGCGTGGCGAGGCGTCCGGGGATGCCGGGGTCGCCTCTGCTCTCGGATTCGCAGAAACGGACACCTGTAATCCTGGCGCGTTCGCACTGGACGGGTCCGACGAGACCATCGCTCAAACCTGCGCGGTGCATCCCGCTGCCACCGGCGACACCACCGTCACCCTCACCGCCAGCAGCCTGACCCTGACGGGTTCCCAGGTAACGCGCTCGGGAGACGCGAACCGAGCCCCTGCCACCGGGGTTTTCGATCTCACGGCTCCCCAGGTAACAGCCGGGGTGGATGTGACCGCCACCCTCACTGCGAGCCAGTTGGCGTTGACGGCTCCCCAGGTTGGCTGGACGGCCGATGCGCTGCGGGTGCTGGCTACGGCAGGCCAGTTGGTGCTGTCGGGACCGCAGGTGTCGCCTGTCGCCGTCACCAATGTGGTGCTGACGGCAGGCGTTCTGACGGTGGAGAAGAGCCAGCCGACGATCTCGGGGAATGCGACTGCTGCCCCGGCCGAGGCTGGCCTCTTTGTCACTGCTCCCCAGGTCACTCGCGGTGCCGGTGTGGCAGTTGCTCTCACCGCCGCCCAGATGGACTTGGTGGCGCCACAGGCCACACCGAATCTTGGGACCAATGCGACGGTCAGTTTGACGGCGGCGGCACTGGAGCTGACCGCTCCTCAGGTTGGGCGCGCGGGCAACGCCGCCAGGACGCTGACGGTGGGAATCCTGACCCTGGCTGCTTCCCAGGCAAGCGGCGCCGGCAACGCCAACGCCCAACCCGCTGCCGGGGAGTTGAGCCTCACGGCCCCGCAGGCGTTGACCTCGATCGGTGCCGGGGTTGTTCTGGTGGCCGGGGCCTTCACCCTGACTGCGCCACAGGTGGGGTGGGTGGGGGACGCGACCACCGCTCCTGCCGTCGGGGTGCTGGTACTCACCGCTCCTCAGACGACCGCCCTCTGGACTCAGGACTTCACCATCCCCGTGTCCGATGATGCCTATGCGACCAGCACCCTAGCCCTGGTGGTTGATGGGGTATTCATAGGAGTGTGGGGCTGATGGCTTCCCCATCCATTCGTTCGCAGGCCACATCGAAAACTGCCGTTGCGAGTACGACCCACACGGTGCAGTTGCCCGCCACGGTGGAATCTGGTGACTTGCTCCTCATCTTCTGGGCCGGTTACGACGCAATAGCCACCATAGCGCCTACTCCCTGGGTTCGGTTGTCCAGTTCTAATGAGTGTGCCATTTACTGCAAGAAGGCAGATGGAACCGAGGATGGGACAACTGTCGCCCTGACTGGGAACTACGCATACGAATCAGTTCACTTCTCCTATGCCATACAGGGCGCCGCTGACCCAAACCTTTACCTGCCATCGGCCTTGGCTGTGGGGGCTTGGTCAGGAACCTCCCCTGATCCTTACCCGGTCTATTCATACGCTGGTTCCCAAGACTATCTTGCCTTCGCTCTTCAGGGTTGTACCTATTACTCCGGTCAATCCCAACTCTGGCTGCTT
>Ga0102851_10003200_pt1 | contig 10132 bp, 7 predicted proteins | sample Mud3Dept3metaG_FD_79558 | JGI IMG/M metagenome (GOLD analysis project Ga0102851, IMG submission 79558) | Freshwater wetland microbial communities from Ohio, USA, analyzing the effect of biotic and abiotic controls - Mud 3 Core 4 Depth 3... | ecosystem: Environmental > Aquatic > Freshwater >...
CGGATTCTTGCTGCCCGAAGATCCCGAAGGTGTTGGTGGTCATCTCGCTCTCCTTACGTCGAGGGCTGGAAGCGGGCGGTCGCGCCCCAGTTGATCGTAGTAGCTAGTGCACCCTGCACTTGCACCAGCACGTCGTTGCCGCTGGGCACCAGCACCATAGCCCACGCCGGATTGGTGGCGTACTGATACAGCAAGAAGCTATTGTCGACGATGGCGCCACCTCCGGCCCGGTGCGCGCACGCCAAGCGGCGCGCGGCGAACTGATGCACATCGCCCACGTCACCGCCAGTGGCGGTGGCCTCGATCCACGCTACCTGGCCTGCGCGCAGCGGAATGGTGAGAATAGTAGTAGGCGTGGCATCGAGCGTCTGCAGCCAGTTGGTCAGCGGCAGCTGCGCGCGCACGCAGGTGGGCGGCAGCAGATCATCCGTACCGAGACGCTGCCACAGGTTGTAGACCTCGTCGCGCAGCGTCATGATCTGTGACGTCAGCACGGTGTCGCCATCGTGCAGCCCCGGTAGCGAATCGTCAACCAGATCGGGCTGTTGCACGCCCGGCGTGTCCTGTACCGCTGGGGTAACGGTCGTCCACGGAGTGATCAGTGCCATGATGCGTCTCCCGAGCTGCTAGATCGCGTTGGGGCCGTGGTAGTTATTGGGCGCGATGTGCTCACCGACTACGTATACCCCGTAGACCTTGGTGACTGGACCTTGGTTACCGGCCACGGCCATGGCCGGCGTGACGTAGATCAGCAGCCGATCGATGTTTGAGCCTGAAACGTAGTTCCAGTTGGTGTTGTTCTGATCGCATGTCAGTGTGGACCATGCTCGCGCCGACACGCCCATACTGGCTACGCTGGTGAACAGCATTTGCGAGGAGGGCGCGCCGGCCCCAGGGGTGGATTGCTGCCGATACGCTACCAGCACCGCATTCTGCGCCAACCCCCCACCCCAGATGACTTCCCAGTCGATGCGGATGCTGGTGAGCTTGAAGCCCTGCACCAACGGGAACTCAAACATGAGGAAGTCGGGGGTCAGCCCCGTCGGCACCATCGCCTCCCAGTGCAGGTCTTCTGGGTTGCCGTTGTTGTCGTAGTACCAGTAGTTAGGCGCGATGGACGACGCGCGGGCCGGCTGCCCGTTGCTGGCCGGCACGGGAATCATTACCGTGGAGTTGGCCGCCAGTGAAAAACTGGAACCCTTGACGCCGATACCACTGGCACTGACTGCCTCGACCGCGGTGCCCGACCCCAGGTGCGAGACGTAGACGCCTGCGGCCGAGTTGGCTACGTTGCTCAGCAGTACGTCCACCCCACGACCCGTACCCCCCGACGTTACGTACACTCCAGCCGCGCTGGTGTTGGGGCGCATCTCGGCTTTGAGGCCGTTGCCACCGCCGTCTGACTTGTAGACGTAGATGCCGTGCGCCGCGTTGCCTAGCTGATTGCCGTTGTGTACGACGTAGATGCCCTGGCTGTTGCAAAACTGCTGCATCTCGACGTAGATGCCGGCGCCACTGCTGGTAGCATTCGGACTACGTAGAACCGCCAGACCGTAAGCCCCGGCACCGATACCCGCGTGGGCAACGTCGATGCCGCGACTCGTATTGGCGGTGTTGGCGAGGTTGATGGCGATGCCGTAGCCCACTCCGGCATGGGAGAGCATGATGCCGGCACCCGAGGTAGCAGCGTTGGCCATGCTGATGTTGATACCATCACCGGCCCCGGCGAAGGTCTTGCTGAGCACGATGCCAGCGCCCGATCCGGTCTGCAAGATCTGCATGGCGTCGCCGGTGCCCGACGCCATGGATACGTAGATGCCGTCACTGGCGTCTGCGTGGTTCTTCTGCACTACGATGCCACCGCCCGCACCGTTGACGTAGACGCCTAGTCCCGAACCGGTGCTGTTGACGCCCATGCCGATGAACGCACCGTAGCCACCGCCGGTGTTGTTCTTGGAGATGTACAGCGCGTCGGCGGTGCCAGCGTGGGCGACGTCGATGCCCCGCCCCGCAGTCGCGGCCATGCTCACGTTGAGGCCCTTACCGGTGTTGGTTACCGTCAGGTCTAGGCCGTTGCCGCTGCCTGATGCCGTCAACGCGAGGCCCGCGGCCGTGGTGCCTGGGTTCATCAGCAACGAGATCCCATTGCCCGTGCCGACGTGCGCGATGTAGAGACCGTGACCGGCACCGCTAGCGTTGGCGTGCAACGCATCACCATCACCTTGGTGATCGACTAGGATGCCATCCCCCAGACTGTTGGCGTTCATCGACACGTTGACGCCATCGCCCTTGATGCTGATGGTGGGCGTACGAGATATGGCGATGCCGTAGGAAGAGTTGGTGTTGCCCGCCTGCACGATGTTGAGCCCGACGCCGTCAGTCGTACTCGCCATGGTGACGTCGATGCCCGGATCTCCTACGGTGCTCTTGATGAGGGAGAGACCCGCACCGCTAAGGCCTGAGTGGTCGATGCGCAAGGCGTGGTTAGCACCCGTTCCCAGGATCTCGACGGCGCCGGCGTCCGCAGTGATGGTGCGGCCGAGACCAGCACCACCCTGATCGTACGCCTGATCCAGCGTATTGCTAGCACCCGGCGGGCCGGCGGGTCCAGCTGGTCCTACTGGTCCTTGCGATCCAGTCATGCCCACGGGGCCTTGGGGTCCAACTGGTCCCACTGGTCCTTGCGGCCCTGGCGGACCTGGAGGTGGCGGTGGTGCGGACTCCAACGTCGCCACGCGCTGGCGCAAGCAGGTACCCGGTAGCAGATTGTTCGTACCTACCTGCTGCCACAGGTTCCACACCTCGGTACTCAGAGTGTTGAGATGCGAGGCGAGGATTTCGTCGCCGTCGTGGGCACCCGGAACCGAGTCGTTCTGCAGTGGGGGCTGCTGCACGCCCGGCGTGTCTTGCTGCGCAGGCGTGCTGGTAGGCCACGGGTGGTATTGCGGCATCGCTAGCCTCCGTAAGAACTTCCCGATCCGGCAGTAGTGGAATGGTAGGTGCTGAACAGCGCCACGCAGATCCCGCCGTAAGTTTCAGTACCGTGGGTGGCGGTACCGAACGTGGTAGGTTCACACGGCGGGATCAGTGCCGTGTGATCCATGCGCACCTCGACCAGATCGCGTAGCTGCGCGCCGCCTAGCTGCGGGTGGAACTCATAGCGCACCCGGCGCCAGCTGCTACCGTTCCACCAGTAATCGCAGCCGTCGTACTCCACCTTGCGTAGGTCAGCCAGTACTGGTGGGGGCAACGCCAGCAAGTCCGCGAACCGCGCGACGTGATCCAGACGATTCAGGTTCGCCGGAGTCAGACCGTAGCTCGCTAGCTCAGCGATGAACTCCACCGTCCACACATGCGTGGGCGTGAACGGCAGCCACGTCGTACCGTTGAACTGGTAGTAGTCAACCGGGAAGCCCGGCTGCGCAACGACAAGGTGCACCTGCTGGTTGAGCACCGGCGTCACGGGGAACGTGGTCACGTCGGGTGGCGGCAGCCGGCGGAAGTAGCCCGACATGGTGTTGAGCGGCGCCGCATGATACGTAGGCAGCGGCGTGGTGCGTTCCGTCTGGTAGCGTGCCGCGAACCGCCGACTGGTCAACGGGAATCCGCGGAAGCCTGGCCCGGCAGGTGGCTTCCCCAGCGACGCGTCGGCCACTACGCCCAGCGGCGTCACGGTCCAGGTTAGCGGTACGCGCGGCCGGATGATGTGCGCCGGTAGGAACGGCCCCAGGTAGTCCACGCCATCGTGGCGCGGAATCAAGTGCGTACCATCACACTTCATAGCGCCGCGCAGCCGCCGCACCCCGACGGGAATCCGTACCTTCTGGTCCAGTTTGTAGGTCCAGCGGTAGAAGCCGGCGTTGCGGTTGGTCGCTAGCGTAGGCTGCACCGAGAAGTCGATGCGGGGGATGTCGCGCAGCAGGCCGTTCAGATCCGGTCCCAGGTGATCCTGGTTGAAGACGTGCTGCTGCACGATGAGCTGGCCTGCGGCGGGCGTAAACGGATCGTCAGGGATCTCCGCGGGTGGGGGTAGCTCCCCGGGCCACCGCGGGCCGCGGCCGGGTTCACGTACCGCCACCTCGCCGGGCGCCACCTTGTCGACCACGAACACGTGCCGCAGATTCAGTACCAAGCGCGCGAACGCTAGCCAAGTGGCCAGTCCGCGATTGGGCACCCACACATGAATGTCACTACCCGCATCGAGCAGCGCGCGGCGATTCAGGTTCAGCGTCAGCGTGCCAAAGCTGTTCTCAGTTACCGGCACGATGATGGGGTTGCTGTAGGTTAGCCCAGCAACGAACGAGGTGATACCGGACAACGTCAGCGGGCGCACCATCGAGCCGAAGGTGGTCTTGCGGAAGCCGTGGGTGCGCGCTACCCGCTCGTCGGGCATCAGCGGCGCGTAGTTGAGCAGCGCCTCGACGAAGTGCGACGACCATGGCGACAGCGATGCTACCCATTCCGCATTGAGCGGCAGGTAGAGCTGCTCCATGATGTTCTGCGCGAACGCCCACAGCATGGTGAGCGGACGCGTAGCCACCACCTCGTGCACTACCTGCTCAGTACCGCACTCGGCCGCAACGGTGTTCTTCCCCTCCTGCAACCGCAGCGGTACGGTGACTTGCAGGTAGAAGCCGTTAGGCCACTTCTTGCTGCGCCGTACCGTACCCGCTGAGATGGCCAGGGCACTGAACTGCCGCTCGCCGTTGACGTATACCTGCAGCGGCTTGTCCCACGTTGTGGTAGTTGCAACGAAGGGGAAGGGGTTAGTACCGTAGGGGACGTTGATGGCACCGCGCAGATAGAACTGCGTCGGCGGCAGGCTCGCTAGGATGCTGCCGTAGACTCCAACGTGCAGACCCAGATCGGGTTCGAAACGCAGCATGGCCTATGCCTGCCCCATCAGTGTCACGAAGCCTAGCAGCCACGTCAGGTTGACCGCATGCACCCGTTCTAGCGACAGGGTCACAGCCGTCTCTACGGTAGCGTTGTAGCGCACGTCGTGATGGTCGAGGTAATCGCTCATACTACCATCGTGGTACTTGCACAACCCGTCCGCGTCGGTGGTGATGGCTACGTCGCTGGCTTCGTGCCGATCCACCTCGGTCTGGGCTAGGAGGCGGGCGTACTTAGCCGTAGCGCGAATGATCTGCCGATAGGATCGCCGTGGCCCGAACACGTATGCGTACGTAACGTCGTCACCCTTCTCGCCTACTTGGTGCAGATCTAGAAAGCCGCGCAGCTGGGCCAGTGGCAGCTGGGTGATATCGGCAAACACCTGCTGGGTCTCGGGTGGGGCCTGCTTGAGCCGCAGCTGGTAGTCTCGTGGCGCGGCGCCGGGCGGTACATCATCCCGCAGTACGCCGTCGACGTTGTACTGCAGCACGGCATTGGAGAAGCACTTGCCGTCGCGGTTGCAGCGCTCGTCGCGTTCCCACCCCGAGGGATTGATGCAGAAGTAGATGCGCAGGCCGAAGCCATGCAGCTTGGCCTGGCGCAGCAGCAGCGCCGCGTAGCGTAGCAACGACAGCGGCCCACCTGCCTCGTCACCATGGAACCCCGAGGTCACCACCAACCACGGTGACCCCGGCTGCTCGGCGACCATCAGCGGGTAGGTCACATGGTCGTGGGTGACGGTACCGTACTGACGTAGGGCCGCCGCCGGTACGCGCCGCCGTAGCTGCTGTAGGTAGTCGGCCCAGCGCATCAGCGAATGACCAGATCGGCCGAAGCCAGTTGGGGGAACTCGATGTCGGACAGCGTGATGACGCCCACCAGCTGCGCATCGTCCTTGCGCTTGAACTTGTTGAGCACGGGCGACGCGGCGGGCACCTGCGCTTGCAGATCCGCAATGAACTGCGTCGGCGTGAGCTGGCCCACGTAGTCCGATTGGTTCAGCAACGTCAGGGTCACGCTCTGCACTTGCTGCTGTAGGTAGACTTGGTTGGTGGACGACAGCGTGTTCAGCGTGAAGTCCACCTCCAGTGCTACCGGCTTGGCCGCGAACGCCAGCATGTCGGTGTTGAAGAGGTAGGTGCTGGTGGTGCCATCCTGGATCTCCAGATTGGCCTGCACCAGCTCCAGCAAGTAGTTGTATTCGTAGGTGATGTCCAGTCGCGTGTCGAGCGGGAAGCCGGCGGTGAACTCGACGTAGGTGGCGGCGTTGACCGCGCGCCCCATACGTGTGGCATCGGGCACGAAGCTCCAGTTGGTGATGGTGTCCTGACTGTTCTGCACCACGCTGACAATGCTGGTGGCGCGCCGCGCGTTGCCTTCGGGCGTCAGGATCTGGTAGCTGCGACGGGTGGGATCGGTCACCACGACGCTGTAGGTCGCTTGCAGAATGTTATCGCCGATGACGTAGACGTCGATGGCAGGCCGGGCGGTGCGTCGCGAGAACAGCGGGTGGCCGGGCGCGATGAGGGCCACACTCTGCACGCCGGCTACCGACAGCGTGGTGAAGCTGATCCAGCCCGAACTGCCGCGGTCGGTACCTTCCAACCGTGCTCGAAAGCGGGAGTCGATGCTGCTGTCGGACTCTACCGGCAAGCCGCCGGTTAGCTCTTTCTGGTTGATGACGCCGCTGGCGAAGGGGATGTCAGACACGATCTTGGTGATGCGACCCGGAGGTACCGCAAAGTCCGATCCCACCTCCTTGGCGATGATGGTGAGGTCGAACTCGAACCGCCGACTGGTGGGGTTGAAGTAGCGATCCAGGTCGCCAATGGCCACGCGTAGCTCAGCGGACGCCTGGTACAGCAACGACCCCGTGTCGTCGCTGAACACCGTACCGAAGGGGATTACGAAGTCGGCCGCGGGCTTGGTGTACGCGTAGACGGTGACGGTGCCGAAGGCGGGCAGGCCCAGAAAGCGGTTGATGCCGCCCCACGGTTGGGTAATGGCATCGTACTCTTCTGAGGTCATGTTGTCTGGGCGCTGCTGGGTGAACAGCGCGATCAGCCGATCGACGCCGGCCTTGGTGTAGCTCACCACCGCGCGATGGGGATCGAGATACAGCCGCTTGAGCGGTCCCTTCTGCTGATCCAGTGAGGGATCCAGGTTGGTGTAGATGGTAGAGATGACGTCGTCTTGCGTGGCCATGCGCGCCTCGTTCTACTTGGAGAGCCAGCTCCACGGGAAGAGGTTGTAGGGCGACGTTGGCTGCACCTCCATGCCCGGCGGCTCCAGCTGCTTGGCAGAGAAGGGGAAGCGCACGTCACCGATGACGCGCCCCGAGGCGGTGTGTACGCCAAAGCTGTAGATGAAACTGCCGGCCTCTTCGGGGAGGGCATCGACCGTCAGGTCGACCATCTCAGCGAGCTGCTCATCCGTGGTGATGTAGGGGTCGGCCATCTGCGCAGTGCGCAACCGATCAAAGCAGCGCTCTGCCATCATGCCCACCTGCGACTCCATCAGCGCGCCCGCGAGCGGAGCCTGCCCGACAAACAAGAACAACTCGTTGCCGTAACCTTCGGTCTCAATGTAGGGTGTACCGAAGGCCTCGACCAGATCTTGTTCGCCTTTGTCGGTGAACTGGATTTCGAGCAGTTGGCCGTTGGGCAGCACGAAGAAGGTGCCGTCCTTCATAGCGACGGTCTTACTCATAGCACAAAGATACCTTACGACGTACCGCCCGGTGGACACCACCCCTTCGGGGTGGTAGCACTACCCGCCGTAGCTGGTTCATCCGGAATCGTGGCATCGGGGGTCTGGCAGATGCCAGCGTCCTTGAGCAACCCCGCCAGCAACGCCCCACCCAGGATGGCCGCTAGCGCCACCAGCATCGCCGAAATCGAGGTGGCATTGCACGACCCCGACCCCGACGATTCGAGACTGAAGTTCAGCAGGCTCGCGAGGGCATCCAGGATCTGGGCGAGTGCATCGGTGAGAATGCCGATGAGCTGCGGAATCAGCTTGAGGAAGTCGGCCAAGCGGTTCAGCAGATCGGTGAGGATCGGCGGTACCGGAATGTTCAGTGGGGGCAGGCACTCCAGCCCCGGTACGCTGTGTCCGAGTAGCGCGGTGACCACGCCGTTGATCAAGCAGATGGGTTGCAGCGCAATCTGCAGGGCCGCGAACAGCGGCGTCAGCGTTAGCATGACCGTGTTGACGAACTGGGTCACGGTTAGCATCACCAGATTGAAGAGGTCTTGCAGCTGGGGCAGCAGCTTGATCACCAGATCGCCCAGCAGGCACAGCGCGACGCTGCCGGGGAAGTTCTGGAACAGCGACTTCACAAACTCGATCAAGCCCTTGGCCGCGTTGGCGAACTTGAGCACCGGATCGACCAACGTCTTCTGGATGAAGTCCTTGAACCACTCCACCTTGGCAACCAGCCAACCGAACAGGTCGATCAGTTTCTGGTTGAGGCAGTTACCCACCTCATCCAACGCCGTCTTCAGGTAGTCGCCGAACGGCCACAGCTCCGTCTGGTTCATGTACTCGAATGCCTTGAGCAGGTCGGCGCCCGCCGACCCCAAGGTGTCGACGATCCAGGCGCTGACTGCCTTCTGCCAGTCGGCCGCCGTGGCGTTCCACACCCAGTCCTTGATGTTGCGGAACGACACCTCGGTCAAATCGTCGAGGCTGGCAGTAGTGAGTACCTGATCCAGGATGGTGGGGTCCGCGATCTTGGTGACCTTAACGTCCAGCTGGTTGCCCCCCTCGTACATCATCACGCCAATCTGTTCGTAGCTGAAGCCCACACTCAGCAACCGGTCGACTAGCGTAGGAGTGGGTACGATGGTACCGACGTGGTAGGCATAGTAGACCGCCGTCGCCCCCGCCGGGACCGCCGTCGGCCCCTGATCTAGCGGCAGCACGGTTTCATGGTACTCATCGCGGAAGATGGTGCCGCACGAGGTGGCGTACGGCGTGCTGACCAGCTTAGTCACCACCGGTACTACGACGATGCTGCCCGGCGCGTGGGAATGCAGCGCCGCTACCGCCTTGTCGGCCCCTAGCAAGTTGACGAGGTCGATGGCGCCCGCCATGCGATTCTTGCCATCGCGGATCAGCGGCTTGCCGCACAGCATGGGGAAGCCTGCGGTGGTCATCCGCCGCTCGGCCGCTTGCTGCTCAATGTCCGGAGCGTACACGCCCAGCGCCTGCGTAACCTCCTTGTAGTCGGTTCGTCCATGAATCAGCATACGATCCGACGCCACCATCACCTGCGTGGTCGAGGCTACCACCGCATCCAGCTGCTGCCGCACGTTGCCATCCTTGCCGCCACTCAACGTGGTACCGGACGCCTCGATGAAGCTCTGGTAGCTAGGTCCGATGCTCAGGGGGATGGCATTGCCCGCACTGCCGGCAGTCGTAGCGACTACGTTCAGTCGCAGCTGCGTAGGATCGACGGTCACCTGCACCTGGGGATTAGCCTGGCTGATAGCAGTGGCGATCTTCTGCAGGGCATGCGCGGGATCGGTAGTGTCCAGCGGCTGCTCTACTACCCACTGCACATTGGCCACCACGGCGATAGCGCCGGCGCCCAGGTAGCGCGCGGCCTCCACGGTCGCCTCCGGTCCCCAGTCCAGCGTCGCCCCAGCGATAATCCCCAGCCACCCCGTCGCCGCTAGCGGCGGCTGGTTCATGATCTGGTCGATGTCACGTGCGGCCTGATACAGCTGCGCATCGATCAGCGCGCGCTGTTGCAGGTAGATGTCGTCGACCGGTTTTTCTGCAGGGACGATGAAGGCGGGCTGCACCATGTGACCACCTATAGCATGCTGACGCGTACCGTCTTGGTACACAGCAGCGTGGCGCCGTGCAAGTTGGCAGGCGGCGTCAAGCCCAAGGACGTCAAGTAGGGGCAGGGCGTAGCTTCGGTCACAATGCCCACGTAGTTGGGCGTGGGACCAAGCGTGATCAACGGTGCTGACAAGCTCAATAGCGAGCCGCTGCTGAGCGTGGCCAGTCCCGTACCTGCCAGATTCAGCGTACCCGTAGCCGCCACCGCGATGGTTCCGGGTGAGGCCAAGGTCATACTAGCTTCAGCCGTCGCCGCCACCGTTGGGGCCAACAGCGATACCGACACCGGACTCTTCAACGTTACCCCAAGTCCGGCGGTGACGTTGAAGAACCCGGTAGGCACCTTGACGGTAATGCCGGTTACCGCTTCGATGCTGGTGTA
>Ga0102851_10003201_pt1 | contig 10131 bp, 8 predicted proteins | sample Mud3Dept3metaG_FD_79558 | JGI IMG/M metagenome (GOLD analysis project Ga0102851, IMG submission 79558) | Freshwater wetland microbial communities from Ohio, USA, analyzing the effect of biotic and abiotic controls - Mud 3 Core 4 Depth 3... | ecosystem: Environmental > Aquatic > Freshwater >...
ATCTCTTATATTTATGGATTTATCTATTTCTAGATCAATGAATCCTTTATTTTTTATGATTTTATTAATATTCATTTTATTTATTCAGTGGCAATAATTAATAAACTATATATATTATATTAATTTTAAAATATTCAATATAAATAATTGTAATAATGTTATATTGTTAATATTGTTATTAAAATAAATACAGAATAAGTAATATTAGATTATTAATACAATTATAACACCAGATTAACAAGTTTTTAAAACCAAAAAATTTTAAAATGAATCTGTTATATCGAAATTAACAAAACACATAATTAACGCTTATCTGATAAAATTTTGGATAATCATATAGAAATAATTGTTTAAATTTTGTTTGCTACTCTGATATATTTTCTAATATTTAAATTTTGTTTTCAGGTAAATTTTTTTAATAAACAATAAAATTAGTATCCATCAAAAACATTTTAAGTAATAACTATAGATAATTAACACAGTTTTAACATCAATATAATTTTATTTTTTATTTATATTTGAATGAGACGTAAGATTTAATAAGAAAGAAATATCATAAATGCTTTCAAATACATCAAAATATGCAATCAGAGCTGTAATTTATCTTTCTTTGCATGCAGGAGAAAATAGAAAAATTGGAATAAAACAAATCTCAAAGGACCTGAATATTCCAACACCGTTTTTAGGAAAAATTTTACAAATTTTAGCAAAACATAAAATTCTATCTTCAATTAAAGGGCCTCATGGAGGATTTGGATTAGGGAAAAAAATGGACGAACTGAAATTAATTGATATAGTTAACGTTATTGATGGACAAGATTTATTTAAAAAATGTTTGATAAGACTTGAAGACTGCAGTGAAAAAGAACCCTGTTCTATGCATTCAAAATATTCCCAAATACGTTCAAGCGTTCACAGTCTGTTTCAAAATCAGAATATTTCAGAATTAATTCAGGATATTAAAGAAGGTAAAAGAAAAGTTGTTATTTAAGTTTAGAATAAGATCTTAAAGCTGGTATTAATAAAATTATCACCATTGCAATAAAATATCCTGCCAGATTAAATATCATATCAATTATATCTCCTTGTCTTGAAGCAGTAAACCTATCCTGTATTATTTCAATCATCAATCCATAAAACAGAATAACCAGAAAAGTTAAAAGAAAAATTAACCAGCCAGGTCTTTCATAACTACAATAAGCTGAAATAGATCTATAAAGCAGAAAAGAAAAAATTCCATAAAAAAGAAAATGCATAATTTTATCCTGATGCTGAAAATTAAACCACTTCTGAGTATTCATATCATCGGTCGGTAAAAAACTCAAAACACCAATTAAAATAGCCCAACAAATTGGTTTCCAGAACATTTTAATAGCCATTGTTAATATTTTTTTCAGTATTTAAGCCGGTAAAACTACGATTTTAATTATTTATACCCAAAATGGTATCTTTATTTGAATTAATACATAATGGCCGGAATATACCTGCATATACCTTTTTGCCGAAATGCATGTCATTATTGTGACTTTCATTTTTCAGTCAGCAAAATACAATTACAACGTATGATAAATGCAATGGTGACTGAAATTATGAGAAGAAAAGATTATATAAAAGATGAGATAAACACAATTTATTTCGGGGGTGGTACACCATCGTTTATTCCAGTATTATATATAGATACTTTAATTAAAACAATAAAGACGAACTTCAATATCGCAAAGGATCCTGAAATTACTTTAGAAGCAAATCCGGAAGATATTAATTTTTCCTATTTACAGAATATTTTTAAAATAGGAATTAACAGACTAAGTATTGGTATTCAATCATTTTATGGTAAGGATTTAGAATTTCTTAACCGATGTCATAGTGTAAAACAGGCAAAAATGTCGATCATATCTTCAAGAGAAGTAGGATTTAAGAACATAAGTATTGATTTGATTTATGGTTTTCCGGGTTTAAAAAAGACAAGGTGGATTAAAAATATTGAGACTGCCATTAATTTTCACGTGGAACATTTATCCGCATATCACTTAACTTATGAAACGGGGACGGTACTGAATCACAGGAAAAACAAGAGAAGAATCATTGAAATTGAAGAGAATGAAAGTGTGGAACAGTTTATGGAACTTACGACGAGAATGAAATCAGCGGGTTATCTTCATTATGAAATATCCAACTTTGCATTGAAAGGATTTTATTCCAGACATAATACAGGATATTGGCATCAAATACCATACCTTGGTATAGGTCCTTCCGCCCACTCATATAATGGTTTTTCCAGACAATGGAATATAGCGAAAAACATGAGCTATATTAAAAAAGTCGAATCAGATAAAAAATATTTTGAAACAGAAATTTTGAATTTACAAACACAATATCATGATTATATTATAACATCAATCAGAACAATGTGGGGAACAGATACCGAATTTATAAAAGATAACTTCGGGGCAATGTATTATAAACACTATATAATCAATGCCAGAAAATTTGTTGATTCAGGTGATTTAATGGCAGATGGCACCAGATATTACCTTACAGAAAAAGGAATGTGTATTTCAGATTTTATTATTAAGTCTCTCTTTTTAGATGAGGTATAAAAAATTATTTGAGTGTAAAGGTTGAACTGCCAATATCATTACCTTCAGCATAAATATTTACTTTATATGCACCAGGAGTGAGCTGGCCATCATTTGTCCAGAAAATACATAATTCAACATCTGTATTTTCATATTGAACTTCCCGGCTGGCAGTATATACTATTTGTTCTCCCTGATATTCAAAAAGATCCACACCAGAAGTCAAAATTACATCGTCTGGCCTGGCAATACGAAGGTAAATTATTTTATTACCCGGAGGGATCACTGCATTTTCTCTGATGGTAAAACAGGTCCGGATTTTATCTATTTTATTTGCGTTCAGATTTTCTTTGCTTCTTTTGTTTAATGGTGTAATGACAATATTTTTTGCATTGAGCACAGAAGCTTTTTCAACTACCTGTGTGAGTTCTTCTTTCTGCACAATTAATTCTTCTTTTTCAATTTCAGTTTGTTTGAGTTTTTGCTTGACTTCGATATTTTCAGTCCGCAAAGCAATATTCGCCTGATTTAAAGAATCAATCTGGTAAACATAGCTCTTTAATACTTCCCTGATGGTTGCAAGTTCTTTTTCATACATTCTGATCTTATAGACATTATTGGCATTCACTTTAAGAAGCTTTTCTATTCGTTGTTGTTCAGCAAGAAGCTTCAAATTCATAGTATCATTCTCTGTTTTCAGTGAATCATATTGATTGTATATTGATTTAAGTTCATTTTCAAGATTGCCTTTTTGCCTTTCAAGCTCCGTTTTTTCAATTTCAGATTGTTTTTTCAGATTATGATACGTATAGCCCAGGTATGCAATAACACAACAAAGAGCTATGATCAGTATGATAAGTAAAACAGGGGGTTTTCTTTTTGGTTTTCCGGCTTGAATAACAGGGCCGGAGGGTTTATTTTCCTGAATATTCTCCATGGGTGATTAATTGGTTATAAATAAATTAAACAAAAATAAGTTATTTTAAGATACCAACGCGATGAGGAAAGTTTTATTCTGTAATTTTATAGATCTGATTTTCTTACACCGTATATCTCCTCTTCTTCACATCCACCGACCGGCTCAACGTGTATCATAATATCAAAAATATTATCAATTTCAGCCCTGATGGCTTTCTCAGCCTTACATGCAATAATATGGGCTTCCCTGGCATTAATATTTCCATCCACTTCAATATCAAAAGCAATCATTAAGTAATTTCCGATTTTTCTGATTCTGAGCCGATGTGGATTACTTGCGCCTTCAACCTTATCAACAGCCTGGAATACTTTCTGATACAGACCCTTATCCGAAATACCATCCATAAGATCACGATTTGTCTGCATGAAAATCTGAATGCCCACTTTAATGATCCAGATACTTACTGCAAGTGCTGTCACGGAATCAAGCAATGGCATTTTAAGAATGAATGTAAAAAACAATCCAATTAATACTGCCAGCGAAATAAGGACATCGTTTTGCATGTTTCTTGCATTGGCTTTCAGCATTTCACTGTTTGTTTGTTTACCCTTGCGGAACTGATGCAATGAAAGCAGGATCTTTCCTGCCAAAGAGATCAGTGTTACATAAATTGCAACCATTGAAGGTAATTCTCTTTCCCTGCCTTCGATGAATCCATGAATAGTTGAAATGACCAGCTGTGCGCCTGCAAAAAGAATCACAAAAGCCAGGGCTTTTGTAGCAACTGTATCTGCTTTAAGATATCCATAAGGATACTCTGGGCTTGGTGGTCTTCGCATGATTCGGGCAGTAAATAAAGTGATCAGGGATGTAACAATATCACTTGCAGAATCAATGCCATCAGCTAAAACTGCCAGACTTCCTGAGAGGATGCCGGCAACAATTTTAAGTATAGAAAGAAATGCATTTCCTATAACTGCAACCCATGATGCCCGGATTATATTTTCTATTTTGAAATTCAATAATTAAAAATAACGATTGGAACAAGACAAAACTAAAAAATTCCTGTTCCTGATTTATTTTTTCACTTTTCCCTGTGCAGCGACGGCAGCGACTTTCCTGGCAATTTCTTCTTCGTCACCAAGATAATAATGAGCAATTGGTTTTAAATTATCATCCAGTTCATAAACCAATGGAACACCGGTAGGTATATTCAGTGCAATAACGGCTTCATTAGTCATGTTATCAAGGTATTTGACCAGTGCCCGCAAACTATTTCCGTGAGCGGAAATAAGTACCTTTTTACCTGTTTTAATAGTAGGTGCAATAACCTCATGCCAGTATGGAAGAAACCTGGCAACGGTGTCTTTCAAAGACTCAGTTTTAGGTATATCTTTCTCATCCATGTTTTTGTAACGAGGTTCGTGACCAGGATACCTTGGATCCGATTTTTCTAGCTCGGGTGGTGGTATATCATAGCTTCGTCTCCAGATCATTACCTGTTCTTCGCCATGTTTTGCAGCTGTTTCAGCCTTATTCAAACCCTGTAGTGCACCATAATGCCGTTCATTAAGACGCCAGGATTTTTCTTCGGGTATCCATAAAAGATCCATCTGTTCCAGAGCAATCCATGTAGTGCGAAGTGCTCTTTTAAGAACTGAAGTAAACACAATATCAAAGGTGTAACCTTTTTCTTTCATGATCTTTCCTGCGCTGGTTGCTTCTTCCATACCCTTTTGGGACAGATCCACATCGGTCCAGCCAGTAAAACGGTTTTCCTTGTTCCAGACACTTTCACCATGTCGTAAAAGAACTACTTTATACATAGCAGATAATTTAATTTTAATATAACAGGCGCATTAAGAAAATATTGAATGATACTATTTGACAAAGATAGTGATATCAAAATTTAATTCAACAACACCACCCCAATTATACCCAATACTTTCAATTTTAATAAGGCTAAAATATTATTTAATTTAACAAATATTTTACCTGTTCTGGTTTAATATTTAAAAGCTATTAAATTATTTATGGTGATCCTATCAGAGAGAAGAAAAATAAAAACGAATTTATGAATCATTAATATAACATATATCAAAATGAATAAAGTTCAAATACATCCTTTATTTAAAACTGCAATGATATGTTTTTCTTTATTATTTAATGTGAGCTTGAATGAAATATTTGCAGCAGGTACTGGTGAAAATCCTTCAGATCAATATCAAATAGCAATTTTATGGAATAAAGGACCGGTAAACGGAACGATAGAAGTAAAAAATGGTTCATTTGATGGACTGGCAGTTTTAAATGCCAGATGTAAAATTAAAGGAAATGAATTCAGTTGCAAATCACAGGATTTTATACGCATGTTTGTTGTATTTACCGATATTAAGACAGGTCCAGGTAGCGGATCGACATTAATTTCTGTAAACAGCAATAGAAATCCTTTTTCATTTTTTCTCCGTGATGTAAATTCTGAATTTCCGATTTATATTCCGGAATATCAGGTTATTGTTACTTCTGCTGAAGATGCAAGAGATTACAATACTATTGAACAAAATATCCGGGATGCACAACTCAGGACAAAGCTTGAAATAATAGAAGATGAAGAAGAAGAATCTTTTATTTCCGCAGCATCTGTAACAAGAGACCAGCCATGCCCGACATGGCTGGGAATCAGCAGAGATATGAGAACTTTCGAGATTAATTATGCCAGAAAGAATGAATCAAATGAATGGGATATAATCACACCACGTTTGGTTTCTGAACCAATTCAACTAGAGGAATTAAATAATCAGAGTGCAAATTATGGTTTTGTTACAGGAAGAGGCCAGGGACCGGTATTAAATGTAAAAAGAGAACTTGAAGAAGGATTTTTACCCATTCTAAATACAATATTGGTGGATGAGGATATTTCATATAAGTCAAAATGTTTTGTTTCATTGGAATATTCACCCCTGAAATCTGAAATTATTAAAGGTACACACTATCTGGTCGCTGACCATTATGGTTATGGGAATATGTTTACTGCAGATCAAAAGGAACTACTTACACAGGAATTGGAAAAAGAAACCTTAAATGATGAACAAACAGTACTTTATTTTCGTGTGATTGCTGAAAATAATTCACCCGTTCCCAGGTATGCCTGGTTTAAGACAATAAGACCCGGGTATGGTTGGTGGGCAAATTACAAATGGTCGTTTGAAAGAAATACTGGTTATTCAATATATGAAAATGGCAAAATATTTTGTATATCAAAATTGAACGGGAAACCATTACCTGATGAGGAAATAGCAATAATACTTCAACCGGGACAGAATGCAATTTTTGAATTTTTTATTCCTCACAGTCCCATTTCCAGGGAAAGGGCACAAAATCTTTTTAATCAGTCATTTGAAGAAAGATATCAGGAATGCAAGGAATTCTGGCTTCATAAGCTTGAATATGCTGCCAATATAAGCCTGCCTGAAAAAAGGATAGAAGAAATGATGAAAGCTGGATTATTACATCTTGATATAGTCGCATATGGAAATGAACCAGATGGAACCCTGGCACCCACCATCGGGGTATATTCACCAATAGGTACAGAAAGTTCACCAATCATTCAGTATTTCAATTCTATGGGGTGGAACGATGTTGCAAGACGTTCTGTAAATTATTTTCTTGATAAGCAACACGATGATGGAATGATTCAAAATTTTGGTGGTTACATGGTTGAGACAGGTGCAGCCCTCTGGACAATGGGGGAATATTTCAGATATACACAGGATACAATATGGGCAAATGCAATGAAAAACAAATTCTTGAAATCCTGTGAATTCCTTATAAAATGGAGGGAAGAAAACAAGGATCCAGCCTTAAAGGATTACGGTTATGGAATGATAAGTGGGAAGGTGGCTGATCCGGAAGATGCTTATCATCAGTTTATGTTAAATGCATATGCTTATATTGGAATTAAGAGAGTATCGGAAATACTTTCAGATATTGATCCGGATAATTCAATCAGATTAAAGAATGAAGCTGAGTCCTGGAAACGGGATATACGAAATTCGTTGTTTAATGCAATGGCACATTCTCCTGTTATTCCACTGGGGGATGGAAGCTGGTGTCCGACAGTACCTCCCTGGACTGAGGCTACTGGCCCCCTGGCACTGTATGTAAATCCAGGAAATTGCTTTTCTCACGGAACTTTTACAGTAAGGGATGTATTACTTGGTCCTTTATATGTAATATTCTGTGAAGTTCTGGATCCCTGGGAAACCGCTTCCAAAATGATGTTGAAATATCATTCTGAGTTATTTTATCAGAATAATGCAGCCTTCAGTCAGCCATATTATAGCCGGCATGCGTGGCTCCAGTTGAAACAAGATCTGGTAAAACCTTTCCTGAAAACGTATTATACCACATTTTCATCACTTGCGGATCGTGAGACATATTCTTTCTGGGAACATATATATCACGTAAGTTCGCATAAAACCCATGAAGAAGCATGGTTTCTAATGGAGACAAGATGGATGTTATATATGGAGTCGGGTGATACTCTAAAATTATTACCAGGAATACCGCGCTGCTGGATGAAAAATGGTGAAAAAATTGAATTAGAAAATGCCTGTAGTTATTTTGGACTTTTTAATCTGATCGTTAAATCAGATATGAAGAATAAATGTATTGAAGCAGAACTTAAATGTGATTCGGAAAGATTACCTGAAATTGTTACCCTGCGGTTACCACATCCTGATGGATTTAAACCTGTAGAAATAACTGGTGGAACATATCTGGATGAGACAGAATCTGTACTAATCAAGCCATTTAATGGTTCAGGAAAAGTTAGACTAATCTATAAATAATTGCACAGAGTAAATTTTAAAAGAAATTTTTACTGATACTTCAGATCAGTTTATGATGGATCATTTCTGTATCATCACAACATCTGAACTCCAGTTGTAATGTAACATGGGATATCTCGTATTTTTCAACAAGCATTTCTTCGATTTTTTTTCGGACAATATCTGTTTCACTCACATGTAAATCTTTATCAAGGTCTATATGTCCCTCAAAATGAATATCCCGTTCATTCAGATTCCATGCATGTATATGATGAATATTAAGAACTTCAGGAAAAGATTCAATATCTCTTTTTATGCTTTCAAGATCCAGTTTTTCAGGAGCCGATTGCATTAGAATATTCACTGAATCTTTAAGTAAGCTATAAGTTTCCCTGATGATATAAAAACTGATCAATATGGTTATAAGGGGATCGAGCCACCTGATGTTAAAGAAATATATTAAAATACCACGTGCAATAACCATAGCTGACGACAGTTTATCTCCCTATAGTTGTACATAAGCTGCCCGTATATTTAAATTTTTTGCTCGATCACTTTTCAGAAGAATTACCGCAAACAGGTTTGCCAGCAGTCCAATTCCGGCTACTATTAACATGATAAGACCATCAATTGACTGAGGGTGTTTAAAACGCTCAATGGCCTGATAAATAAGGAAGATACATATAGCAACAAGAAATACAGAATTTATAAAAGCAGCCAGAATTTCTATTCGTTTATATCCAAATGTTTTTCTTTTATCAGAATCTTTTTTACTGATCTGATGGGCAATATAAGCTATAAGTATGGCAATACCATCACCCAGGTTATGGAGTGCATCTGAAAGCAGAGCCAGGCTGTTTGAAATGAATCCACCTATTAACTCCGCAAGGGTAATGGTAAAATTTAAAAATACGGTTACCAATAACCTTTTTTCATTGATTTTTTGGTTCAAATGATAAGGAAGATGGGAGTGTGGATTCTTTTTTTCTTCTGATCCCATTTTATGACTATTATAGAAACAATAAAAGACTGACAGCCATCACAATCATACCAGTGATCAAACCAAAGACAGCATGATGATGGTAACCATATTCGCGTGCAGTTGGCAACAGTTCATCCAGCGAAATATAAACCATTATACCCGCAACAGAACCAAAAAGAATACCCAGAATGGATTTGCTGAAGAATATTGATAAAAATAAATAACCAATGAAAGCCCCCAGTGGTTCAGCCAGGCCTGATAAAAATGAAAAGAAAAATGCTTTTCTTTTTTTACCGGTGGCATAATAAATAGGGATTGATATAGCTATGCCTTCTGGTATATTATGAATGGCTATTGCTATGGCAATTGGTATTGCGATTTTAGTATCTGTAATTCCTGCAGCAAAAGTGGCCAATCCTTCCGGGAAATTATGAATGGCAATAGCAAGAGCCATGAAAGCACCCATTCTTAAAAGTCCATTTACATTTTTTGATCCTGCATTTTTTCTGCCATTGGCTAACATTTCTTCAACCCGATGTACTTCATGAGGATTTTCGTATGAGGGAACCAGAAGGTCAATGATGGCAATCAAAAAAATTCCTGCGAAAAATGAAATAACTGCATACCAGTTCCCGGGCACATTACCATACATGTCTGTCAGCAGATCTCTTGATTTTCCGAGTATTTCAGTAAAAGCAACATAAATCATTACACCTCCTGAAAATCCCAATGACCAGGACAAAAATTTCGTATTTGTAGTTTTAGTAAAAAAGGCCAAAGAACTTCCAATACCGGTTGATAATCCTGCAAATAAGGTCAATC
>Ga0102851_10003202_pt1 | contig 10130 bp, 10 predicted proteins | sample Mud3Dept3metaG_FD_79558 | JGI IMG/M metagenome (GOLD analysis project Ga0102851, IMG submission 79558) | Freshwater wetland microbial communities from Ohio, USA, analyzing the effect of biotic and abiotic controls - Mud 3 Core 4 Depth 3... | ecosystem: Environmental > Aquatic > Freshwater >...
CGGATTTCTAAGAGGCTCCTGAAAAAGTCATCTTTTTCAGGTTGCTCAAAAAGGGCCAGACGCAAGGCCCCCGAAATCCTGAGGGTGGCGTCGCGACGAATAAGGAGCGACTTCTTGCCACGCCGGCGAGATGGTGAGCCGGCCGGAGGCGTACTTGCAGGTACGCTGCAGCGACGAGGGGTGAAGGAAACGCAGCAGATGGGTGTTTTTCAGCATCCTGCCAATATCCAACAGGGAGGTGGTTCATGGCTGTCATGGAGGTCAGTGTCATTCCCATTGGCATCGGATCAAGTGTCAGCTCCTATGTCGCAGACTGCATCCGGGTCCTGAAGAAAGAGAGGGTTTCCTACGAGCTCACGGCGATGGGAACCAACGTCGAGGGCGATCTCAAAGACCTGGTCAGGGTGGCCCTCAAGATGCACCAGGTTCCCTTCAGCAGGGGAGCCCAGCGAGTGGTGACGACCATCAAGATAGATGACCGGAGGGACAAGAAAATCTCCATCGCGGGGAAGAAGAAAGCGGTGCAGAACAAATTGGTTCGGCGTTAGGCGTGAGGCGTTCGGCGGCCTAACCTAGAATCCGGATGTCCTTATGGAAAGATATCAGCTCCATCCTCTGCTCTCTCAAGAACAGATCGCCTCGATCGTGACGGATCTGGCGGACCGGATTTCAAAGGACTACCAGCACAGAGAATTGGTCCTTGTTTGCGTTCTCAAGGGAGCCTTCATGTTCCTTTCTGACCTGATCCGCCGCCTCCGCATCCCGGTTCACGTAGACTTCGTCCGGCTAACAAGCTACGGTTCCGGTACGAAGAGCTCGGGCCGTGTAGAGATCACCAAGGACATCGAAATCTCCATCGAAGGGAAAGAGGTCCTCATCATTGAAGATATCATCGACAGCGGCAGAACGGTTCAGTTCCTGAAGGACCGTCTGGCCCTGTCCAGCCCGAATTCCGTCAAGGTCTGTACTCTCCTGGATAAGAAGGCCAGGAGAGAGATCACGATGGAAGCGGACTACGTGGGAAAAGAGATCGGCAATGTTTTTGTCGTAGGTTACGGCATCGACTTCGATGAAGCCTATCGAAATCTCCCGGAGATTTGTTACGTCACCTTCGAAGACCCAACCAAGATGTAAGGGCCGCAGGATCCTCCTTGCTCTGTTCCTTTTGCTCGCCCTTCCTGGCTCAGCCTGGACCGGATCCCCAAGCCAACCCTCCTTGCCCTCACAACCTGATGATACCCTCCTCTTCCGTGAGGGTGAGGCTCTGCTGGCCAGGGGCGACACAGAGAGAGCGCTGTGGCGCTTCAAGAAGCTGACCACCGATTTTCCGAACAGTTCTTTGGCTAACGAAGCCAGGTTCCGGATGGGACTCTGCTACACTCAGCTCAAACGTCCGAAGGATGCCATTCGTGTCCTCAACGAGCTCTTTTCAACCTTCCTCGCTCCCGCCAGGATGGTCCAGGTCTTCACCCTGTTGGGCGACAATCATGCTGAACTTAAGGATCACCTCGGCGCCCTTCAATGGTATGGCAAGGGTCTTCTGATCCCTAAGCAACCTCAGGAGGAATTGAAGAAGAAGGTCAAGGCAATGATCGACTCCTTTGACACGGAGGACGCCTTGCGGCAGGTCGAATCCCTTTATCGGGGGGCTTATGCGGGTGGCTATGCCAAATATAGACTGGCCCAGGTGGCCAAGCGCCGGGGAGATGAGGCGGCTTCAAAAAGGATCCTCGCTGATCTGGAGAAGGAGTACCGCGGAAGCGATTACGCCCCTCAGGCCAAGGATGTTCAGGAACCGATCCGTCTGCAAGGGCAAGGGAAATACACGGTGGGGGTCATTTTGCCTCTCAGCGGGATATATCGGCCTTTTGGGGAGAGAGTCCTCCAGGGGATTCAGCTGGCCATAAATGAAACGGCGAGAGGCGGGAGGACCCCTTTCATCACCCTGGCGATCAAGGATTCCCAGGCAGATCCGATCGAAGCCGAAAAGGGAGTCGAGGACCTGGTCATCCGGGAAAAAGCAATTGCGATCCTTGGCCCCCTTCTTACTCAAACCTCTGAAAGGGCCGCCAGGAAAGCTCAGCAACTGAGAGTGCCGATGATCAACTTCTCGCAAAGGGAGATTCCATCAGGGAAGGATGATTTTCTCTTCCAAAATTCTCTCACCCCCTCCTCTCAGGTGAGAACCATCGCCAATTTTGCCATCCGAGAACTGGAGCTCCGAACTTTCGGTGTATTCTATCCCGGTTCTCCCTATGGCATCCATTTCAAACAGATCTTCTCCCAGGAGGTCCTGCAACGGGGTGGGAAGGTGATCGGAGCGGTGAGCTACCAGGAGGACCAGACCGATTTCAGCCAAGAGATCCGGATTTTCTTCAAAATCAGGTCCGTTTCCAGAGGGAATGTCCCTCAGACGAAAGAGGAGCAATTCGTCGCCCCTCACACGATGGACGGACTCTTCATCCCGGACACCTATCCGCGAGTCGCCCTGATTCTTTCCCAGATGGGGTACTACAACATCCAGGGGATCACCCTCCTGGGAATCAACGCCTGGAATCATCCCAAACTGACGTCTGCCGGCGGAAGGCTGGTCGAAGGCGCTTTTTTCGTAGATGCTTTCTCCAGAGGAAAAGCTTCCCCCCCGGCTGAACAATTCCTCAAGGAATTTCGCAAAGCCTATTCACGAGAACCCGAAACCCTTGAAGCTCTCGGATACGATAGCGCTGAGCTTGTGAAAGACATCCTGGCCAGTGGATCTGTTGCAACACCTACCCAGCTGAGGGATGAAATTCGCAGAGTTCATGATTTTGGAGGAGCTTCAGGTCTGGAAGGATTTCGGGAGGATGGGAAAGCCGTGCGTACCCTTTCTATCTTACGGGTGAATAAAGGGCAGATTGAGCATTTCTCGCCCTAGATTCCAGGGTTCAAGGACTCCAGGCCACAAGAGATAAGACCAAGAACTCCAGAAGGATTATCCGTACCTCCAGGCAGGCATAGCCGCGCCCGGTCATTTATCTCTCTCGAAGTACCTTTCCAACCGATTCATGGCCTCTTCGATGTTTTCCAGGGAATTCGCATACGAGAATCTCAGATAGCCCTCTGCATTCGACCCAAAATCGATTCCAGGAGCTACCCCGACGTTGGCCTCCTTCAGTATGTCAAAGGCAAGACCATAGGAGTCCCGGGAGAATCTCCTGGCGTTGGCAAGGACATAAAAGGCGCCCGTCGGTTCCACCTTGATTCCAAATCCCAGCTGGCGAAGTCTGGGGATCAGAAAACGACGACGCTGATCGTAGATTGCTCTCATCTTCTCAACATCTTCGTCAGCCTCTTTCAGGCCGCTCAGGGCACCCCACTGGGCAAAAGAGCCGGCAGAGATAAAGAGGTTCTGTTGAAGCTTCTGCATGGGCCGGATAAACTCCCTGGGAGCAATCACGTAGCCCAACCGCCAGCCCGTCATCGCATAGAGTTTCGAGAATCCATTGATCACAAAAGCATGGTCCGTGAACTCCAGGATCGAATGGGCCTTCCCCTCGTAGACGAGGCCATGATAGATCTCGTCTGAGACGACGTAAGGAGAAAAACCTGCTATTTTTTCCATCCGTCCGGGTTCCATCACGTTTCCAGTCGGATTGGAAGGTGAATTGATCATGATCCCTTTCACCCTTGCTGAGATCTTCTCCTGGATCATCTCCGGAAGATACTGGAAACCTTCCTCCTCCAGGACGTCAACAAACACCGGCACCCCACCGACATAACGAATGATGTTGGGATAACAGGGGTAATAGGGATTGGAAAGGATGACCTCCTCTCCTTCTTCCAGCAAGGCAGAAAAAAGAAGCAGCAGGGCCGGAGATGTCCCTGAGGCAACGAGGATCTGCTCAGGAGACACCTTGACTTGATACCTCTTCCAATAATCCCCGGCGATTGCCTCCCTGAGTTCCATGAGCCCCAGGCTGTGGGTGTAATGGGTCTTCCCCTCACAGATGGCGCGATAGCAGGCTTCGTTGACACATTCCGGAGTATCGAAATCGGGCTCACCCACCTCCAGGTGGATGATCCGTTCGCCTCTCCTCTCGAACTCTTGAGCTTTCTCGAGGACCTCCATGACCAGAAACGGAGGAATCTCTTGCGCCTTTTTGGAAATCATATCGTGCTCCACTCTTGTCCAAATGAGAGCAAACCCTGTTGATATTATCTGCCCTTCTCAATCGCGATCTGGATCTTGTCTCCCTTCTTCAGTCTTAGAGCTTTTTGGGCATTCCCTCCCCGGATAGAGATCTCCAAGAAACCGCTGCTTCCGATGAGGGCCATGGGTTCAGACGTCTTCCCCTCCCAGTAGCCCTTCCTGATCCCTCGAAGGGTTCGCCTCCCCACCCGGATGACAGGGGAACCTCCTCGGATAAACTCAGAAAGCCCCTGTTCTCTCACATTGGTGATCAGGTTCCCGAAGGCATCGATGTGGATGATCTCTCCTAAGAGCTTCTCCTCCCTACGGGTTGGCTGCGGACCCCTCAGTTTTACCCAATCTTCCATTCTTGAGCCAAAGGCTTGGGGCTTTACTCCCAGCGACAGATGGGCCGCCACGGGCGCAAAAATATCCCTTCCATGGAAGGTGGCGCTGACAGAGGGGAGGAAAAATCGAGGATGGGTCAAAGCGATAACCCCTTCGATCTTCTCTCTCCAGGCTACGAGCGTGAAGAGGCCATTATCGGGTCCGACGAAGAAGTAATCTCCTGCCATCATGAGGATCGCCCTCCGGGGACTGCCGACACCCGGATCCACGACACAGAGATGAATGGTTCCTTTGGGAAAACAGGAATAAGAATTTGCCAGGAGGAAAGCCGCCTCCTCCACGTCGTGTGGCGTGACCTGGTGCGTCATGTCAACGAGCGTACATCGAGGGTTGAGGGTCAAAATGACGCCCTTCATGGAGGCCACATAATGATCCCGGGTTCCGAAATCCGTGAGTAAAGTAATGATGGAAGGTTTCATAACACCCGGGTTCCTCTCCTTGAACCCTTGGCCCCTGTTCTTCGAAGGTTTTTCTCAAAAGGCTTCCGAATGATCCCTTTTTCAGTGATGATGGCTCCGATGAGACGGTGAGGGGTGACATCGAAGGCAGGATTAAACACGTTCACCTTTCGGGAAGTTATCCGCCTCCCGCAAAAATGGGTGACTTCTTCGGATGCCCGTTCTTCGATAGGAATTTCGCCTCCGGAAGACAAATCGAGATCCAGCGTCGAAACCGGTGCGGCCACGTAGAATGGAATCCGATGCCAGCTCGCAAGAACGGCCAGGCCGTAGGTTCCAATCTTGTTGGCCGTATCTCCGTTCCGGGCGATTCGGTCAGCTCCAACGAGAACAAGATTGATCTTGCCACGCTTCATCAATGACGCGGCCATGTTGTCGGTGACCAGTGTCACAGGAATCTTCTGTTGAACCAATTCCCAAGCGGTCAGCCTGGCTCCCTGGAGCAAGGGCCTTGTTTCATCGACAAAGACCTGGAACCTCTTGCCCTCGGCCCAGGCCGAGTAGATGATTCCCAGGGCGGTTCCGTGGCCGGCTGTGGCCAGGGCGCCGGCATTGCAGTGGGTCAGGACTCCGTCGCCTTCCCGGATCAGACCCTTCCCGTAGTCTCCGATTTTTCGATTGATGGCGATATCCTCTTCGTGGATAAGACGAGCCTCCTCTTCCAATCGTCCCTTGACCTCTTCAATACCGAGCGAGTCGATTCGATCCAGAATCTTCCTCATCCGGTCTATGGCCCAGAAGAGGTTGGCGGCGGTCGGTCTCGTACGCCTCATCTCCTCACAGACCTCGGCCATCCCCTTCCGAAAGACTTCAGGCTGCCGGCACCGGAGTTTCCTGGCCCCCAGGGCGATGCCCATGGCCGCCGCGACGCCGATGGCAGGTGCGCCACGGACTGTTAGGGTCCGGATGGCCTGCGCCACAGAGTGAGGATCCCTGCACTCCAGGTAACGGACCTCGAGGGGAAGCTTCCTCTGGTCAAGGATCCTCACCGAGCTCTTCTTCCATTCGATGGTCTTGAATTTCATGGCTACCCGGGAAATTAATTTTCACCCCAGAGGCACAAAGTGCCTCTGGGGTGAATAAGAATCATCCTTCACCTTTCAGCTTCTTCTGGAGCAGCTCATTGAGCATCTTCGGGTTGGCCTTTCCCCTGGTTTGCCTCATCACTTCACCGACGAAGAATCCGAAGAGTTTCTCTTTTCCCTTCCGGTAATCTTCCACGAGCTTCGGGTTCGTCTCCATGATCCGGTTGATGGCGCCTTCAATCTCTCCCAGGTCAAGGATCTGAACCCATCCTTTTTCCTTCACAATCTTCCCGGGTCGTTCACCCGTCTTATACATTTCCTCAAAAACGTCCTTGGCAATCTTTCCGCTGATGGTCCCTTTTTTGATCAGCCCGAGCATCTCCGCCAGATGTTGAGGCGTCACCGGGCACTGGTCGATTTCTCTTTCGTCATGTTTGAGCTCCTTCAGGAGATCTCCCATCATCCAGTTGCTGACGATCTTCGGTTCCGGAAAGAGGCGTACCGCCTCCTCGTAATAGCTTGCCATCGCTCTGGTAGAGGTCAGGATATCCGCATCGTACTCGGGGACCTGGTACTGCTGCACAAAACGATCTCTTTTCTGATCGGGGAGTTCAGGGAGACTCTTTCGGATCTCCTCCATCCAGGCCTCGTCGACTTTTAAGGGCACCAGGTCCGGATCCGGGAAGTACCGGTAATCATGGGCTTCTTCCTTTCCGCGCATGGAGACCGTGATCCCTTGATCCGGATCCCAGAGCCGGGTTTCCTGGATGACTTCATCTCCGTCATCGAGAAGAGAGGTCTGCCGTTTGATCTCATATTCCAGCGCCTTCTCGACATGCCGGAACGAGTTCATATTCTTCAGTTCAGCCCGGATGCCTAACTCCTTCCGGCCTTTCGGTCGTACAGAGACGTTCGCATCACAACGGAAACTGCCCTCTTCCATATTGCCCGTACAGATTTCCAGGTATTGAAGAATCGCCCGCAGCTTTCTGAGATAATCACCCGCTTCTTGGGGAGACCGGATATCAGGACTGCTCACAATTTCGACCAGCGGGACGCCGGTCCGGTTCAAGTCCACATAACTGAAGGAGGCTGTCTCCGGAGTCTCACCGTGCTTCAATTTTCCGGCATCTTCCTCCATGTGGATGCGGATCAACTTGATTTTTTTCTTCCGCCCGTCAACCATGATTTCGATGAAACCATCCACAGCCAGCGGAAATTCGTACATGGAGATCTGATAGCCCTTGGGAAGATCCGGATAGAAGTAGTTTTTCCGGGCAAAAAGGCTGTAAGGGGCGATGCGGGAGGAGGTGGCCAACCCCAGCTTGATCGCAAATTCAACGGCCCGCCGATTCAGAACCGGAAGAGATCCAGGTTGCCCGGTGCACACCGGACAGGTCAATGAATTGGGTTCTTCCCCAAAGGCGGTGGAACATCCGCAAAAGATCTTCGATTGCGTAAGGAGCTGGGCATGCACTTCCAGGCCAATGACCGGTTCGTATTCCATGAGCGTTCCTTTCTTCTGCGCCATCTATCGTCTAAAAATATAATAATCACCGAACACTGTCAAATAATGCAAGGGACCCAGAGGGTGAGGAATCCAGGGTCCAAGGGGCCTAGGATTCAAGGGTTCAAGGGGAACATCTAATACTGATCGATTGATCGAAAACCAACTCTTTCAACCGGAGATACCAACAACTGCCCGGGTTCATGATCTTATCTCTTGAACCCTCGGACCCTCGACCCCTCGACCCCTTTTCTTCAATTAAGTTGACAAACACATGAGATTCCATTACCTTAGACCCTAATGTTCAAGAACATCCCGATCCCACCTTCATTCTCCCTGTTCAAGAAAGGCAAGGTCTTTCTTCTCCTCAAAGATAGGTACCAGGAGCCTTTGCTCAAGGCTGGGATCGAGAACATAGAAACCTACCTGTCACGACGTAAGCAGGAAGCGAGAACCGTAAGCGGCAGAAGAGCCCATCTCTCCGTCCCGATCGGAAACGAGGAACGGATGATCGTGCGTCACTATTCGCATGGGGGGCTCTTGGACTTTCTGACGCGAGACCTCTATTGGCTCGGTTCGAGATCTTTTCGCGAACTGGCTTTGACTGAGGAAATCCGCGCCCGTGGAATCCCGACGATTTGTTGCATCGGCGCCATCCATCAGCCTGTTTTCCCTTTCTTCTACCGCGCCTACCTTCTGACCCGCGAGTTTCCGCGGGCAAGGAACCTTGTCGAATACCTCAGCGAAGCCGGCCCCCTTGCCCATCGTGAGTCTTTATCGCTCAAGAGGAAGATCCTCCGGGATGCGGGTCTGATGCTCCGAAGATTCCACGACGCAGGTTTTTTCCATGCCGACCTGCAGCTTAAGAATCTCATGGTGGTGGACGGCCAAGTGAACCTGATCGATTTCGATCGTTCCTATCGAAAACAATCCCTCTCCCAGAAAGAGAGAATGGATAATCTTCTCCGCCTCAACCGGTCTGCGGACAAGTGGAAGCTCAAGGGCCTCCCCATTACACGGACTGATCGCTGGCGATTCTTCCTGGCCTACGAAGGAAAGGATGAAGAGATCCGAAAAGCCCTCCGCAAAGCCATGCGCCACTATTCCATGCGCCTTTCTATACACCGAATCTTCTGGACGGTAGGAGGTTTCAAGGAGTCCAGAGTCCAAAGGTTCAAGTAAACTCCCCTCGGACTTCCTTGTCCTATCCCTCGAACTCTATTTGTCTCTGAGGAATTCCCTTAAGGGTTCCAGTAAGGACTGAAGATGGAAGGAGAAGAAGTGATCAGCTCCCGGAATCATTCTGAGGGACTTGGGTTCTTCAATCTGTTGATAAAGGTCTTCGAGGGAGACCGCGGGACAGAATGAATCTCGATTTCCGGCAATGATGAGTTTCGGCTTCTTACAGTGAATGAGGAACTTGAAGCTGTACATCTCAAGTGGAGGTGCAATGGCTACGATCGCCTTGACCCGGTCGTCCTCCACGGCAACCGGCACGCCAACCCAGGCACCAAAGGAGTAGCCTACGAGATGAATAGAGGAATCTTCTCCGCCCAAACGTGAGGAGAGATAATTCAGGGCAGCCCGGACATCGCCCCTTTCTCCTTCGCCGTCGGCGTAAGCCCCCTCGCTCCCGCCCGCTCCCCTGAAGTTAAATCGCAGGGTGGAGAAACCCTCACGGGCTGCGGATTCGATTGCCGCTACGACCACCGGGTTATCCATGTCTCCCCCATACTGAGGATGAGGATGGCAGACTATCACGCCCCCTCTAAAAGGAAGGGCCTCATGAATACTCAAGAGGCCCTCCAATCTTATCCCGTTCCCGGGAATCAAAACTCTTTCTTCTTTCATCCTCTCATCATTCTCAACCAAGGGATTCGCTCGATCTCGAGCAGGGTCGTCTTACCTCCCTTCTGACCTTTTGAAGATTCGATCTTCGCGTCGACCTGTGCCTTGACCCACTCCAGGACACTCCTCAATACCTCAAGAAAACGGACTTCGAGGCGGGTGATCTCTTCGCTTTCGATCCGTTCGTTCAACGATTTGAGCCAACCATCCAAGACCTCCTGCACTCGCCCGAGAACCTGGACCAGGGCGCTGTCTTCCTGCTTTTTCTCTTTATCGTCCGTATTGATGATTGCCCGAACGGGTTTTATTCCGACCTCGGCCGATTCCCTTTGAACAGGAGGCTGGGAAGGTGCGATCAAGCAAACAAGAACGATGACCAGAAGCACCGAAACAAATGGACCGATCCACTTTTTCATGAGCTTCTATGCCCCTCCTAAAGATCAGATTAGGAACACGTGCGGATTGGTGGGCGATGCGGGGATCGAACCCACGGCCTTTGGCTCCGGAGGCCAACGCTCTATCCAGCTGAGCTAATCGCCCGGACGAAAGTTGGATGACTTGTTGATATTTTTAGCACTTTTACGAACGCAAGTCAATCTATCGTTGCGGAATTCAGGAATTCCGCAACTGGGCTAGGCGGCGATAGTGAGAGCGTAGAAATCGAGTACGTGGAAGGGCCAAATCGTTGCGGGGTGGCCAAGAAGGAGACAATAGGC
>Ga0102851_10003203_pt1 | contig 10129 bp, 10 predicted proteins | sample Mud3Dept3metaG_FD_79558 | JGI IMG/M metagenome (GOLD analysis project Ga0102851, IMG submission 79558) | Freshwater wetland microbial communities from Ohio, USA, analyzing the effect of biotic and abiotic controls - Mud 3 Core 4 Depth 3... | ecosystem: Environmental > Aquatic > Freshwater >...
ACATGCCTGGCGCCTGCCCGAAATCAAAAGGGTGGAACAACCTACCTACAGCCAGTATCTGGTGGGGAACGTTGCACGCTTTGATGAAAAGAACACGGTTTTCTCGCGGGTGGGTTGGGACACAGACTACCAGATCAAGGTTCAAGCAGCCGCTGCTAAAGCCCCCGTCGACGATTGGAAGATGTTCGAAGGCAGGGCCCTGGTAGCCGGTGCCATTTACGTGGACGATACAGCCGGTTCCTTCCATGATTACTATTCAGGCTACTTCGGACATATACGTAATACGGGCGGGTTGTATAACTGGGACGATCCGGTGAATCCAACCCGGTATCCGGTTCAAGATTCACTCTGGATGTCTGAGAGGATCAAAGGAGTAGCGCGTTTCTATGGAGCAGACCTGGTTGGCATTTGCAGAGTCAATCCTAACTGGGTCTATTCTCATTACTATGAGCTAATTACCGGGGAATACGGGGAGCTTGAAATTCCCTATCGATATGCCATCGTGATGGGCATTGAGATGGATTGGAAAACGATCAACACCTCGCCCAAAGCGGAAGCCAGCGCAGCTACTGCCCTGGCTTATTCGCGCATGTCCGAGCTTTCAGCGTCTCTGGCAAAATATATCCGGGCCTTGGGATACCCGGCGATTGCATGCGGCAACGATACAGCCCAGAGCATTCCCCTGGCAATTGATGCCGGTTTAGGCGAACTTGGACGCAACGGTCTACTCCTTACCCCCGAATATGGCCCGCGGCAGCGCATTTGTAAGGTTTTCACTAATCTGCCATTGCAAGTCGACCAACCGATCGATTTTGGCGCAGGTGCATTTTGCGAAAAGTGCAGGGCGTGCGCCAAATCCTGTCCAGCCAAAGCTATCCTTAAAGGAGACCGTACTACCGAAAGGACTTCGATTTCCAACCGGCCCGGTATCCTGCGTTGGCCCGTCAATGTGGCAAACTGTTATTTGTTCTGGAAAGAGAACGGGATTGATTGCTCGAATTGCATCGCAAGTTGCCCCTGGGCATTGCACTCTCAACGTGATTGGCTTGAGCGGTAAGAATTTCTCAGGCTCAGCAGATATTCTGAAAAAAATAATGAAAGGGATATAAATATATGGCTGTTGAATTAAGCAAGGTTGATTCGATCATCGAAAAGTATGGGCAGGGAAATCGAGGGTTGATTCCCTCCTTATTGGATATTCAGAACGAATATCATTACTTGCCACCTGATGCTTTGAAACGCGTTGCAGAACGAATGAACATTCCAATGATTCGAGTGTACCAGGTGGCTTCATTCTACAAAGCTTTCAGCCTTGAACCGCGCGGCAAGCACATCATTACGGTTTGCCTGGGGACCGCTTGCCATGTGAGAGGTGGAGAGTTTATTGTTGACCAGATTGGTCGCCTGCTGGCGATCAACCCCGGCCAAACCTCCAAAGACATGCAGTTCACTCTGGAAGCGGTCAACTGCCTGGGCTGCTGTTCCTTAGGGCCGGTAATGGTGATTGATGGTAAATACTACGGGAATATGGCGATCAGCAAGGTAGAGCGCGTACTTAAAAATTATAAGGAAGGGGAGGTAGTAGCGGATGACTGAAAATAAAACAACTACTAATTTGGAGCTGGACAAGCTGCGAGAGGTCATCCTGGCTGATCGTGATCCCTCCACCCCTTCCATCATGGTATGCGGAGGGACAGGTTGTCTGGCATTAGCCTCCGATGAGGTAGCAGCCGCATTGGAGAAGGCTATCATTGAGCAAAACGTTGAAGCAAAAGTGGAATTGAAAACCACCGGCTGTCCTGGCTTTTGCGAACAAGGGCCCATCGTAGTGGTGCACCCACAGAGGATTTTCTATACGCGCGTGAAACCTAAAGATGCCAGCGAGATTGTTTCAAAAACAATTGTAAATGGTGAAGTTGTCGATCGCTTGCTTTATGTTGATCCGCTAACTGATCAAAAGATTGTCCTGGAAACCGAAGTCCCCTTTTATAAAGAACAGAAACGTATCTTATTAAAGAACAGCGGTTTGATCGACCCACGGAAAATCGAGGATTATCTGGCCGTAGGTGGATATAAAGCTCTACAAAAAGCACTCTTTGAGATGACACCTGAGCAAATCATTGAAGAGGTCAAGATGTCCAATTTGCGCGGTCGGGGAGGCGCAGGTTTCCCAACAGGAGTCAAATGGGAGTTATGTCGCAAAGCCACCGGCGAACCGAAGTACATTATCTGCAACGCGGATGAAGGTGATCCAGGTGCATTCCAGGATCGCGGTCTCATCGAGGGAAATCCACACAGCCTGTTGGAAGGCATGATCATTGGGGCCTACGCCATCGGCGCTAACCAGGGTTATGTTTACATTCGTAACGAGTATCCCCAGGCGGTGCAACTGATCCGCTTGGCTGCTCAGCAGGCCAGGGAATTTGGTTTACTGGGCGAGAACATCCTTGGTTCTGGATTCAATTTTGATGTGGTGATCCAATTGGGCGCTGGAGCCTTTGTTTGTGGCGAAGAGACGGCGCTCATCGCTTCGATCGAGGGGCGAGTCGGCGAGCCTCGCGCCAGACCGCCTTATCCGGCTCAAAGCGGCTTGTGGGGTCAACCAACCAATATCAACAATGTCAAGACCTGGGTGTGGGTGCCTCACATCATTAACAACGGCGCCGATTGGTTTACCCAGATGGGTACTGAGAAGAGCAAAGGGACAACCATTTTCTCGATCGTAGGCAAAATCAAGAATACCGGGTTGGTGGAAGTGCCTATGGGGATCAGTCTGCGCGATTTGATCGAACACATCGGCGGCGGCGCCTCGGATGAGAAGAAGAAACTTAAGGCAGTCCAGACGGGTGGACCCTCGGGTGGTTGTATCCCAGAGAGTCTCTGGCATTTACCGGTCGATTACGACAGCCTGCGCGAGGCAGGTTCGATGATGGGTTCAGGAGGCATGATCGTCACCGATGAGAGCACCTGTATGGTCGACATGGCCCGTTATTTCCTGAATTTTTCCAAGTACGAATCCTGTGGAAAATGTAGTGCCTGTCGTGAGGGGGTAAAGCGCATGTACGAGATTGTCGATTACATCACACGTGGATATGGCCAGGAGGGAGATATCGAGCTGCTCGATCAAATTGGGCAAGCGGTTAAGACCGGTTCTTTGTGCGGCCTGGGACAAACTGCTCCAAATCCTGTCCTGACTACCATCCGCTATTTCCGCGAGGAATACGAAGCTCATATCAAAGAGAAAAGATGCCCGGCTGGTGTTTGTAAGGAATTGATCACCTTCTATATCCTGGCGGAAAAATGTCCCGGTTGTGGAGTGTGTGCGCGCTTCTGTGCAGACAATGCAATCAGCGGAGAGAAGGGTTTGCCGTACACGATTGACACAGACAAGTGTGCGAGATGTGGCGTCTGTCGTGAAGTGTGCAAATTCGATGCTGTCTTGGTGAAATAGGAATTAAAGCCATGGTAAACCTGACAATCAATGAAGAAAAAATCCATGTTGTTGAGGGGAGCACGGTTCTCGATGCGGCCAAGAAGGCAGGCATCCACATTCCAACCCTGTGTCATCACCCGGAGCTAACTCCCTATGGAGCTTGCCGTTTGTGCTTGGTAGAAATCGGCCACAACGGTCACTCAACAGTGACGACATCTTGTAACTGCATTGCTGAAGAGGGCATGGTGATCCACACCGATACTCCTACCGTTGTTGAGACGCGTAAGGTGATGGCTAACTTTATCCTCTCTCGCTGTCCCGATGTACCGGCGATCCAACGTATCGCGGCTTCAGTCGGGGTCGAAAAACCAAGCTTTCCTGCTGAAAAGAAAGGGGAAGATTGTATACTGTGTAATCTGTGTGTGCGGGCCTGCGATGAGGTCGCTGAGAAGCATGTGTTAGGAATCGTCGGTCGGGGTGCGGAACGCCGGGTGACAACCGGCTTCGATGTGCATGACGAGGTCTGCGATACCTGCAACCAGTGTATCGAATACTGCCCGACTGGAGCCATCACCCACCTGGAAGTTCCAAAAATTGGACAGCGGTTGATCCAGAAGGCCAAGCGTTGGAAACTGGCACGCCAGGTGGTGCAGTACGCGGCTTTACTGCTGTTCCTCGGCCTGGTCTACAGCACCTTACGCAGTACGCTCCAGGCGGTGGTTCCGATCAATCTCTTTTCCCGCCTCAACCCCCTCCAGGCGATCACGGCCATGATCGGCGGGCGAGAGATCATCGTAAACTTCTGGCCAGCGCTGTTGACGGTGGTAGTCACCATGGCATTTGGTCGTGTCTGGTGCGGTTGGATTTGCCCGACGGGAGCCGTGCTGGAGCTATATGGCCGCAAAGACCGGCGTTTCCGCTGGCAGAAGTGGCGTGAACTGAAGTATGTCATTCTCTTCACGATCCTGGTGATGGCCGCCTTCGGCAGTCTGGCTTTTATGTACTTCGAACCGATCACTATTTTTATCCGCGGTCTCACGGCGATATTCAAGCCAGTTTTAGAATATGTTCAATTGGAGGATAAGAAAGACTTTGTTATCCCGGGAGTCTCTTGGTGGACTTTGATCATTCCCCTGGTGATCCTGTTGTTGTTGAACCTGATCGAGAGGCGTTTCTGGTGCCGTTACCTGTGCCCGTTGGGGGCCCTGGTTGGGCTGGGTTCGAAGTTCTCCTGGGTGAAACGGCTGGTGAACCAAAAGAGCTGCGTAAAGTGCGGTGATTGCGCCAAACAGTGTCCGATGGGAGCCATCAGTCCAAAGTTGGACTTCAATAGCGACCCGGCTGAATGCATCATGTGCATGGACTGCGCTGTGCCGTGCCCTAAGATTGCTATCACCTTTGAACGCGGCCCGCTGGTGAGTTGGAACAATGAATTTGATCCTACCCGGCGGGAAGCTCTGGCGACCCTTGGTCTCAGCGCAGTTGCGGTAGGTTTACTGGCTCTGGATGTCGGGAAAGTCAAGGCGGCCAAGGCTACCGTCCTGCGCCCGCCCGGGGCACAGGAAGAGGATTTCCTGGCCAAATGTATTCGCTGTGACCAATGCATTCAGGTATGCCCTAAAAAGGCCCTGGTGCCTGCTATGTTCGAGGGAGGTTGGGACAGCCTATGGACACCGATGATAGAGCCTTTCCAGGGCGGGTACTGCGATTATGATTGCAACAAATGCGGCCAGGTCTGCCCCAGCCAGGCGATCCCACCCCTTTCGCTGGAGGACAAGAGAAAGGCTGTCATCGGCATCGCCCAGGTAAATTATGAGACATGCGCCCGCTGCATGGCTTGCCTGGAGGAGTGCCCTTACAAATGCTTCGTGGAGCTAGAAGTTGAGGGGATCCGAGGAATATTCCCGCAGGCGATTCCGGAAAAGTGCGTTGGTTGCGGCTTATGCGTGGTAGTCTGTCCGAAACAAGAAGAACGCGCTATCGTTGTTTACCCGGTGGATGCTCTTCCGCCTGATAACTATATAACCCATCCCGCACCCCAATCCTGATACTTTTGAATATGGGCAGACCTGGGAGTCGACAGAAATTCCGGGGTCTGCCCAGCCAAGAAGTGGAGTGGAAATCGTGAAACGGGTCTATATTTTATCCAGGGGTTCTTTATTTCTTGAAGGAATTGAAACCTTGCTTTCGGGGGTAGAAGGTTTCACGATTGTCGGAGCACATACAGAGCTTCCGGCGGTTGAATGTATCCAAAGCTGTAACCCGGATGTGATCATTGTTAATTTGGATGATCCGGAACCGGATCTATCCCCGGCAGTATTATGTGTGCTGAAGGAAAGGTTGGGCATTTCGATCCTTGGGCTCAGTTTACGCGATAATAAAATCTGCATTTACCGTGGGGAAGATAAGCAGGTTTTAGGGGTCGAAGACCTTTATAAAGCAATCCAGGATTAGATCGGAGATGATAAGGCGCGCTATTCTTATTATTCTGATCATTATTTTACAAGCGGCGTGTTCCCCAAAGGCCTTCACACCGGTCAGCTCACCGGCTACGCCAGGCCAACCGGTGAATTCGCCGCAACCTCCCCCAGAGCCAGAACTGTTTCAGGTGAAGGCATGGGTCGATGATCCCACGCCCTCTTTGAATTCACGCATTGTCCTGCGCGGTAGCTTGATCAAGTATGGTTCCTATTATATGGGTGGGATCATGATGTCGGCCTTTTGGCCGGATGAGACGAACGAGCGCGGGGTTCCCAACTGCTTCACATTGGTCACCTACGGGACCGGCAAATGCGTGATCGATGTCAGCCGTTTCCCGCCCGGGAAGTTTGTTCCGGTAACGGTATCTTTCAACTATGGGGGGAAGATCTATACTGCCCAAACAGGTTTTACACCATGTGAGCCTTGAAAATCACCATAAAACAAATTTCTAAGGAGAGTGAATCATGCCACACCTAGGACCAACTGAATTGACCATTATCCTTGTGATCGTCATCATCTTGTTTGGCGTGGGACGCATTGGAAAGATTGCCAGCGAGCTGGGAAAAGGAATCCGTGAGTTCCGCAACAATCTTTCAGAAGATGCAACAACCAAAAAAGATGAAGAAGCAAAAGGGAAACTGTAAATTATGGCGATGGATCGATATGGGCGGCGCATTCATTATTTGCGGATTAGCCTGACAGATCACTGCAATTTGCGCTGTGTTTATTGTATACCGGAGGACTATGTTTTTCGGCCGAACACAGAACAGATGCGGGATGAAGAGATCGTAGCCCTGGTGAAGTTGTTTGTCCGCCTGGGGTTTGATAAATTTCGCCTGACCGGGGGAGAGCCGACGGTGCGCAAGCAGGTTGTAGACCTGGTGCGGAAAATTGCCAGTATCTCGGGCGTCAACAAGTTGACTATGACCACCAACGGGATATTGCTTAGCCGGCTGGCAAAGCCGCTGGCTGAAGCGGGATTGCAACGAGTTAATGTCAGCGTTGATACGCTCAATCCTGAAAAGTTCCGGCAAATAACAGGCTGGGGTTCCCTAGAAAAGGTTTTCGCGGGTATCCATGCGGCTGAACAAGCAGGTCTGGCGCCGATCAAGATCAACACAGTTGTCGTACGTGGAGATAATGAAATAGAGGTGATTGATCTAGCGCGCCTCACACTACAATATCCCTGGCAGGTGCGTTTTATTGAAATGATGCCTTTTGCATGCTCGGCTGATTTCCAAATGCGGCAAATGGTAACAGCAGATGAGATCTATCAACTGATCGTAAGAGAACTGGGACCTATTGAACCGACTAATGGTGGTCAATTGGATGGGGAAGCGCGCACTTTCCGGTTGCCTGGTGCCAAAGGCGAGTTGGGATTTATTGCTTCGGTTAGCCAGCCATTCTGCGCTTCTTGCACGCGGGCACGCTTGACCGCCGATGGGCGCTTGCGGCTATGCTTGCTGCGCGAAAGTGAAGTGGATTTGCTCACGCCATTGCGGGCTGGAGCTTCGTTGGATGAGTTGCGTCAACTAATCTTGGAGGGTGTCTGGAACAAGCCCTGGGGCCATGGACTGGAGGATGGCCTGATCCCGCTCAACCGAGTGATGAGTGAGATCGGAGGCTGACGAGAAGAAGCGCGCAGTCGCCCTAAGCGGTTACTTGTTTAAATGAGTAGCAAGGCTGAAAAGCTCTCGTCTTCCCGAATTGGAGTAACGATCAGTATAGCTCTGATCGTTTTCCTGATCGTATACCTAGGGTGGACCTTCTATGACGCATATAACCGCTACTCAAATGCTGTTTTGCTGGCTGAACGCCATGCTCATACGATCATCGGCAAGGAGGGCTACGAGTATATTTTCGAACCGTCTACGTGGATTTGATCGACAAAATAAAACCTAATAAAGGAGAGATTATCTTTTATGTTCTTCTAGAGGATTACTTGCCTTTCCAAATTGAGCCTGAGTGTACTTTTCCAGATCAAGATGTTTGTAATTGGATGAACACCCACATATTATTTATATGGGCATGATCCAAAACCGGTGCTTCGCAAAACAATTCTCTACGCTTCGATCATCGCACTTCTAATTGCATTTATCACTCATGCAGTCAGAATGATCAAATTTCTTTGATGATAGTTTGCAGCCATGTTGAATCTACGGGTTAGGCGATTACTATGAAGCGCAAGATTACGGTATTCGCGGGAATAATACTTGTATTGGTCGTACTCTGGTGGGTGATCCAATGGGTAGCACATGGGGACTGGCCTTCATCTGAATCAGTGGGTGATACCTTGCCCCAACATCCAATATGTCAAACTAGCAGACGGGGAGCAAGTAGAAGAATCCTATGGGTTTTGTGTACATTTTTACTATCCGGCTGGAAACGGGATGGGTGAAGATTCTCAGAAAGCTGTTCTATATCTCTTTGATGGACTAAATGTAACTAAAAGGATAGTTGATATCGTCGTGCTGGAATATGGATATCCTGCTCCAGTGGGGGAACCTTGCTACACACGTACTGACCCCTTGAACTCAGGATGGCATACGGTCAAGGTGAGGTATTATGTAGACAGCATCGGAAAGGAATTTGATTACACGTGGCGATTTCAATTGTTAAATGAGCAGTAAGCAGGATAGTAGATCATGCGCAGCGCCAGTGCGGTGGTCTCAATGGTCGGGCATAAACTCAACGTTATCAGGACTTTCAATCGAGTACCAGCGCAAGCCCTCGCGCCCTTCGCTGTCGGCATGTCCTCGCAGGCTGAGGGCAGTACTGTCATATCCATGCGCGGCGAAATAGGGCAGGAAGTGTTCGTCCCAGCACCAGGCGCCGTGCCACTTACCATGTACAAAAAGTAATGGCGTCGCCTTTGGCTTGTCATCGGGTTTTCTGGTGATGAGCTCTATTTTCATTGGCTTTGAATGTGGAAATGGCATCAGTCTTTTATCGGTGGCAGGTTACGGGTCCGGGTAGATGCGGGTGGTATACAGGCAGGCAATCGTGACAATCGCATTGGCCTTCAATGATTAGGATAAGCGATGGTCTCGTTTTTCAACTTGTGTTTCGAGCGGCAGTGTGATCGTAAATGTACTGCCCGCACCAACTTTACTTTTCACCGTGATCTTGCCATCCATCATGCCAGTAAGGTGTTTGACAATCGAGAGCCCCAAACCTGTGCCGCCATACTTCCGTGCGATCGAACCATCTGCCTGACGGAAGGGTTCAAATATGTTCTCTTGCGCCTTTTTGGGGATGCCCGGCCCGGTGTCGGTCACCTCCATAGCCCACTGTTTCTTACTGCGTTGATAGAACCGAATGCACACTTCCCCTTCCTTAGTGAACTTTATGGAGTTGCTGGCCAGGTTGGTTACCATTTGGTTGATGCGTTTTGGGTCACCGAGAAGTTGGGCTGGCAAATTGGGATCGAGATTGCTGGTAAGAGCCAATCCCTTTTGCTGTGCCAGAACGGATAATTTCTCCTGAACATCTTTTAATATCAGAGCAGGCGTAAATGGTTTGATCTCAAGTTGAACTGCGCCGGCCGCAAGCCTTGCTTCATCCAGCAATTCACTGACCATATCTGAAACGCGCTGGGTGCTGTCAATGATTTCTCCTACGGCTTTGATTTGTAGTTCTGAAAGAGCCCCGTAGGCAGGTTCTTTTAAAAGGTCTGCATAACCACGAATGACACCTAGGGGAGTGCGCAGCTCGTGCCCTACTCTGGCAAGAAAATGGCTCTTTGCTCGGCTTGCTTCTAGTGCCTGATCGCGAGCCATAACCATTGCGTTTTCTGCTCGTTTGCGATCTGAAATATCGTGTAAAACGATGGCCCTTCCGAGAATTTTATCTTGGTGATCTGTCAATGGTGAAATGGAAAGTTCGTAATACTGATTTTGCGAGTCGGTCTCTAACGCGATCTCCTCTCGAATATTTATCGCGTGTTGATAAAGATCGATTAAGTCTGTGTACTCATTGAAAACTTCGCTGGCATTGCAGCCTATAATTTCATTGGCTGGACGTTGCAGTGTCCTTTGGCCGGCTGGATTGACATCTACGATATTGTTCTCCATATTCAGGATGAACAATGCATCACTCATGCTATCGATGACGGTTTCAAAAGCAATAGGGGCAATATTTTGTAATTGATAATTGTAAATGTTCCAGGCGATTGCCAGTCCGGTGATTGTGAAAGCGAGGGGCGTCAGGTCTATG
>Ga0102851_10003205_pt1 | contig 10123 bp, 14 predicted proteins | sample Mud3Dept3metaG_FD_79558 | JGI IMG/M metagenome (GOLD analysis project Ga0102851, IMG submission 79558) | Freshwater wetland microbial communities from Ohio, USA, analyzing the effect of biotic and abiotic controls - Mud 3 Core 4 Depth 3... | ecosystem: Environmental > Aquatic > Freshwater >...
ATGCCCTTGAACTGCATAGGGACCGGAAAGCCGACCTTATCATCACTAATCTTGACGAAGGAGATATGAGCGGAGAAATATTCTGTTCGCTGGTGCGCGGCGATGAAACACTGCGCAGCGTTTCGATCCTTCTTGTCTGCTTGGGACAGGAGGAGGACATTGCACGGTGTATGAAGTGCAATGCCAATGCCTTCGTCTCCAGCCCGGTCAATGCTGCTGTCCTGCTCCAGGAGGCCCACCGGCTTTTGAATATCGCACCGCGGAAGAACTGCAGGGTACCGGTGAAAATCAGGGTGGATGGCCTGTCCAGGGGGAGACGTTTTACCGGCATGATTGAGAATATCAGTTCTGCGGGCATGCTTTTCTGGTCTGCCGGCGGCCTGCTTGAAGGTGACACAATCCAGGGTTCGTTCTCCGTATCCGGCAGCAGGCGGGTGACTGTTTCAGGTGAAGTGGTGAGGGTTCTCGCGGGGAGATCCGGAGATGAAGCAGGCTACGGTGTCAGTTTTGCCGATATCAGTACTGAAGCCGCTTCCGCCATCAGGCGGTTTGCCGGAGAACAGAAAGAGGGCTGCGAGTAGGGGAAGTGCTGCGGATACAGATGCTGCGCAGTACCAGGGCAGCATGGCCCCAGGGAAAACATGGAAAATTACAAGCTGGTTCTCCCGGAACACCTTAACCATTATGGGTTTCTCTTCGGCGGAAATCTTTTGAAGTGGGTGGACGAAACTGCATGGATCGCGGCAAGCCAGGATTTTGCCGGCTGCAATTTCGTGACGATTGGAATGGATACCGTGGAATTCAGGAAGACCGTCAGGCAGGGGGCCATCCTCCGTATGAGCGCTCAGAGAGGAAAGGTGGGAAACACATCCGTGCAGTATGCAATTTCGGTCTTCGCCGCGGATATCGAGACCGGCGCGGAAGAGATGGTATTTTCCACCAACATCACGTTTGTGCGGGTCGATGCTGAGGGGAGGAAAACGAGCCTTCCCGCAATATAGACGGGGAGTGCTATCAGGTGTCGCACACAGGGTGACCTGACCATTGCTGGCATATTACGCTGTCCGTGACAGTCCGGGAATGGTCAGGTGTAAAAGAGATTCATGAAAAGCACCGGATATTTTCTTTATCTGCTTCTGCTCGGTATATGGACGGGGGGAATCTTCATGTTCACCGTTATCGTTACCCCTGTCATCTTCAAGGCCTTTGACCGTGATCTGGCCGGCAGCATTGTCGGAAGACTTTTCCCGGGCTATTTCTTCTTTGTCCTCATTACGGTTGCCCTGGCTGCGATGTTCCTCTTTTTTGCCTGGTCTGCCCGAACAGGCACTGCGTTCAGGACATCGGTTGTCCTCGTCGTAATCGCACTCGCCATAGCCCTCTATACCAATTTCAGCCTTCAGCCCCGGATGCAGAGCGTAAAGCAGGAGATCCCATCTTTTGAGAACACTCCCCCCGGTCATCCTTTGCGTCTGAAGTTCAGAAAACTGCATGCTGAGAGTGCCGTGCTCAACCTTATACTCTTTGCTGACGGTGTTGCCCTTGTTGCCCTAGCAGCATTCTCGAGAAAGTGATCCCGCCCGGCATATTCTCCTGATCAGGGGATATGGGTCCCGAAGTAGATGACCGCGGGAAGAGTAAAGAACGAAAGAACCGTTGTTGCGACGATCATGAAGGCAGCGAGGGAAACATCCAGGTTGAAGCGGGCAGCAACCAGAAGAGAAAGTGCCATGGCAGGCATGGCACCTTCAATACTGCATGATATCAGGGCAATGCCCGTAAGACCAAGCATCCGAGCCGTGGCATAGGCAATGAGCGGGCCTGCGACAAGCTTGATGACAACAGCAGGGATGATGGCAGAGCCGTGCTTTGCCTTCGCATCGGGCTCGGTCCCTCCCGGCCGTATGCGCCTGAAAAGGATGCCGACAAGGATGATGAGGCCGAGGGAGAAAAGGACTTCATGCATATCGGAGATTATGCAACAGCGGAAGGGTATTCGTAAAAATGGAAAGAAAAATAACCGTTGCTGTTGCACGGACGTGTTCTGGTAAGACCGGACGGGGCGGCAAAGAACGCATGTTATTGATACGCTCCTCTGCGTGAAGTACAATATAAGCTCGGAGATGGAAAACGAAACCCATACATCCCAGGAGCACATCGGGGAGAAAGCGGCGCAGCCCTTTTTCCAAATGACTATTGCCGGCAAGATCCTGCTCGGATTTCTGTTGCTCTCGCTTCTCGTCGTTGTCATATCATGGTACGCGATCTCGAATCTTGAACGACTGAACAGACTTACCCAGGGCATTCTCAAGGAAGATGCTGAGGTAATTGATACCACGGAAAAGATGATCGACAGCATTCTTGCCCATGAACTCTACGCCAGAAGATACGGGATCCTGAAAAGCGGGGAGATGATAGCGCTTTTTTGGGATCGGAGCAGGGAATTTCAGCAGTTGATGGACAAGATCGCTGCTCTGCCCGGAACCAGTGACATGCCGTTCGGGCGCCTCAAGAATCTTTATGCCGAGTATAAAAAGCTCTCTGCACAATATCTGCAAAATCCGGGATCCATTACCGCAGCCCGATATCAGGAGGAAATGAAGAAAACGCAGAACGAGATCATCGGGATGCTCAAGGCAGTCTCCGTGGATGCGCGCCGCGCACAGAACGAAAAAATGGTTCTGACGGCCAAAATCAGCTCTGACGCATTCAGGGTTTCCTGGATATTGTGTGTTTCCGGTATCACCCTGGGTGCATTCGCCTTCTTCTGGATCACCCGCAATATTTCAGGGTCCATTCAGCAGCTGAAGCATGCAACAAAGGAAATATCCGAGGGAAAGTTCGACTACACATCGGTGATTCATAATCGTGACGAACTGGGAGATCTGTCCCGTGCATTCAGTGAAATGACGAAAAGGCTCAAGCGCCTTGAAACGATGTATCTCGACGCGAGCCCCCTGACCCGGCTTCCGGGAGGTATCGCCATAGATAACATCCTGAGAAAGAGAATCTCCGACGGTGCACCATTCGCCTTTTGTCTTATTGATATGGATAACTTCAAGGCGTTCAGTGACCATTACGGCTACGCAAAGGGCAGCGAAATGATAAAAGCTGCTGCAAAAATTGTGGAATCCGTAATCAGTGATCTGGGGGTCGATGAAGACTTTGTGGGACATATCGGCGGGGATGATTTTGCCGTCATTACCGTTCCCGAACGGTATAAGGCGATAGCGTCTGCTATTATCGAACGATTTGACAGGACAATACCTGATTTCTACGCTCAGGAGGACCGGGAACGGGGATATATCATTGCGAAGAGCCGTCAGGGACAAGAGCTGCAATATCCGGTGATGACCATATCCATTGCGGTGGTAACGAACCAGTATCACATGCTCGTTGATCCCCTTCAGGTCGGCGAGATAGCTGCTGAGTTGAAAGAGTATGCCAAGTCAATACCCGAAAGCATTTATGTGGTGGATAACCGCAGAGCAGAGGGGATGCAGGCTGTACAGGATCTAAATGTCATACCGTTTCCCCAAAAGAGTACAAAGGCTGCGGGTGAATGATTCTTCTTCGCAGGATATTCTTTTTGGCGTCGGTTTCCTGTCTTGTTGCGCTGACATCGCAATGCGGCACAGCAGGATGCCTCCCCCGGTGTGGTCAGGGCTGACGCTGCCTGAAGGTGGCCGTGAGACGAATGGGGCAACTCGTTTGACGCGGTCCAAAGACGCTATGCTGAAATTTTAGCAGCGGACATACCACGGGAGATTTCCTGGCTGCTTTTATCAATCCGGACTGAACAGGCCAGCACATACACCATGATGACGCATCTTCAGCTGGCCTGGCTGTATGGACACTACAGGAACCCTTCGCTCCAGTACCTCAAGGCGCAGCAGGAACTGGATGCGTACATCGCCCTTGACCCGAAGAACAGCGCTCATGACTATCTGCAGAACTGGTACCGAATGCTCAGGGAAATGGGACGGCTGAACAGGGGGAACAGCGATCTCCGGAAAAAGGCCGATCAGCTAAGGGAGCAGGTGGAACAATTAAAGTATCTTGATATCGAATGGAAAAGAGGCGGCAGAATATAAAATAGTATCACGAGATTTATTCTGAAAAAATATCCGGTTTGTCCGTGGCGATGCCGTCGACTCCTTTCGCCATGAACTCCTTCGCCTCATCTTTTGTGTTGATCGTCCAGACGATCACTTTCAGGCCGTTTTTATGCGCCTGCTCGACATCTTTCGTGTGAATGAACCGGTAAAGGGGGATAAGGTATCGGGCGTGCAGCTTTAGCGCTGTTTCAACAGGGTTCCTGGATCGTACGTAGATAAGCCCGGTCTCGATCTTGCCGGTGCGTTTTCTGACGGCAGCAAGCGCTTCTTCGAGGAAGGATACGATAATGACCCGGTCATCCAGTTTTTGCGCGCTGATCTGTTCGAGGGCCTTTTTTTCATAACCGGGCTCTTTCAATTCCACAAGGATCTTTTCTACCTTCGTGCCGATGAACTTCAGACTTTCTTCCAGGGTGACAATCCTGTCGTTGGTCATAGTTTTCAGTTCTTTCAGGGATGCCTCTCCAACAGGGATATCAATGCCGAAAATATTTTTCAGGTTGTCGTCATGGCAGACAATCAGAGCGCCATCCCCCGACCGTCGCAAATCGAGCTCTATCGCATTTGCTCCCAGCTTGATGGCCGTGCCGAAGCTTTCAATGGTATTTTCCGTCTCATATGCCCTTGCACCGCGGTGACCTACTTTCAGAAACATCCCCGTGCTTCCTTTCTCGTGCATGAGGATAGTATATCATTGAACAGCCCGGCAGCAGAACAGCGAAGTATCGCCTGCTGCTTGCCTCTTCGCTGCCATACTGCAGCGTGAAGGGGCATATGCATGTCTCCCCGGCTTTGACACAGGACCTCCTTCGGCATATAATGAAAAACATGTGATGTTTTCAAATTCATCCGGACCGATGTCCGTGGAACGAGGTGGACAATGAGGAAGATCGTTATAGCAAGCATGGTGTTTTCGCTTATCTTTTTCCTGTCAGGCGCATATGCCGGATGGGACCCGCGGGACAAGGAGGAAGAGGAGCGAGCGGTCAAAGAGACGATCAACAACCTCTTAAGCATCGATCCGACCCTGAAAATATTTTTCGAAAAAGCGTACGCATACGCTGTGCTGCCGACGGTGGGCAAGGGTGCCTTCATAGCCGGCGTTGGGTACGGAAGGGGATGGTATTTTGAGAATGGCAAACCCATAGGAAAGGCGAGTGTCACCCAGCTGAGCGCAGGGGCTCAGATCGGGGGGCAGGCATACAGTGAGGTCATTTTCTTCCGCGATAAAGAGGTGGCAGAGCTATTTAAAAATGATCTTTATGAGGTGGGGGCACAGTTAACGGCGATTGCTGTGACCGCCGGTGTCGGCAAGGCAGGGAACTATACGAATGGAGTAGCGATCTTCATTCTTCCGAAGGCCGGCATCATGGCCGAGATGAGCGTAACAGGACAGCGGATCGCTTTTGAGCCTTTCTGGGAGTGATAAAGAACTTGCCCTCCTGTCTGCATGCCGGCGAGCATAATGCAGAACGGACATTCCCTTGCGCTCACTCTCTCCCGTGTCTCTGAGCGGTCTCTACCTCTTGCTATAGCGTCGATAGCCGGCAGATATTCTTCATCTGCTCTTTCGGGTGTTTCTCATAATGCATACGGCTTGCAAGGGTGCTGGCGCAGCTTTTCCCAGAGCACGTAAAAGATCGTAGATCTACCCGGCTGGTGATACCCTCTGCCGTCACGAACGCTGAGACGATCATATCTGCCAGGCAGAAGAAGGCAGATGCAAGCCGGTCTTGTTCTGAGCATCTATGGCGGCCCTCTTCTCTTTGCGGGGTCAGGCATGCATCGTTTGTGGCACGACAAAAACTCCGATACAGCCGGTGAATACGAATCCTGATGGTCTAGCGATACAGGGGAATGACTCTGTCGCCTATGGTACGGAGGGTATTGCTGTGCCCGGCTTCGCCGACAGCGAGATCCGGTGGAAGGAGGCTGTCTGGCGTGTTAACCCTCGGAGCTCAAGGCGCTGTTCAGGTTCAATCCGGAGCAGTTCTCACCGCACGATGGAAGCTACGGTGCCAATGCGGCAAGTCAAGGGAAGACCCAGACAGAGATCCCGAGGCATGGACTATCGTTGACAACAAGCTGTATTGGACCTGAACAGGGATGTTCGGGAGCTGTGGGAGAGGAAAGAGATGCATATATCCGAAGAGATGACGAACACGGGCCGCACATGATCGGGCAATAGCCATGGCCTATGACCAACAGGCTGCTGACCGAATACAGAAGATCGCAGCGAAAGGGAAGGGACTGTTTTCCCGGAAGATGTTCGGAGGGGTCTGCCATCTTCTGAACGGCAATATCTTTTGCGGTCTGTATAACGGATATCTTATTCTCAGGCTCGGTGAAAAGGGCGCGGCTGAAGCATTGCGGTCACCCGTTACCCGTCCTTTTGACATAGCAGGAAGACCGATGAAGGGATGGGTCATGGTCGCGCCGGACGGATGGGGCGATGATGAAATACTCGCGGCATGGATTGACGAGGCAAAAACGTTTGTCGCGACCCTGAAAAAGAAATGAAGCGCAACTTTTCGTGCGCATTCACGCGTATAATAAAAAATGGACCATGAAGCTGAACTGAAAGAGTTCTGTACAGCATTCGGTGCTGACCTCGCGGGTATTGCCGACCTTTCGTTGTTTAAGATAGCCTGGACAACCATTCCCGGGGATATTCTCCATTCTTACACCAGCGCTGTGTCTGTTGCGATGCGGCTTGACGATGATATCATGGATGTCATTGATGATCTGCCTACACGTGCGTATGCCGAGCATTATCGTGCAGTCAATACGGACCTCGACCGTTTGACAGCGCGTATTGTGGATTGGATCTCCGTACGGGGCTATCGGAGCAGGGCGGTGCCTGCATCGAAGATCGAGGACACGGAAAACCTGATTGGCTCGGTCTCGCACAAGGCTATTGCACGCATGGCGGGGATCGGGTGGCAGGGCAAGAGTCTTCTGATCGTCAGTCCCGAACACGGCCCGAGGATACGGCTGGCAACGGTGCTGACGGATATGCCGCTTGCCCCGGACAGGCCGATCGAGCAGCGGTGCGGCTCCTGCAGCGAGTGTACCAATGCCTGCCCGGCCGCGGCTATCAGGAATGTCACTGCGCGGGGAAGGTATGAAACCAGGGAAGAGGCGCTTTTTTTCAGCAGATGCGTGGAGCGGACTCTTGCGAACAGTCAGCTGTCCGGCATAGGAGCGCGTATATGCGGTGTTTGTGTCAAGGTATGCCCGCACGGAAAGCCCAAATATTCTGACAAGAAATGACGCGTTGTTCTCCGTCCTTTGTCTGCATGCAGCCCTTCATGGTATCCTATAAACGTTTTTTGATTGAGATAATGACTCTATGAACAAAGCAAACTATCTGCTCGTGCTGGGAATTGCTGCTGCGGCAGGTACTGCGCTTGGCATGCTTGTTGACCACAGGCATCCCGCAAAGGGAGGAATCCTCGGTGCAGCTGCCGGTGTGGTGGCCAGTTCTGTTGCTGCCGGTGTCTACCATTATATCGAAGTGAACAAGATCCCGTATTACTCATCCGCATCATCTCTCTATAACGACCTTGATCTGCTCTGAAAAGGGGATATCTGTCAGCTGGCTGAAGACCATGACTGCCAGAGAGGCCCCGTCGCTTTCGGTGTTATCCACCCTCACGGCACGCTGCATGCCGTTTTCAGCGGTACGGTTGCGTGAGCGGAGCGGACGGAGAAACTGCTCCATCGTCGAACACACGCAGGCCGATTACGACCAGCACGACAAGAACACCTGCCCATACTGCTGCGATAACGATCATCGCTGCCCGGCTGCGCGGCAGATCTGACGCGAGGCGATCAGCAGCTCTTTCTTTACAATTTGCCCAGATGTCTGCTGGTATGCACCGTATCGCAAGTGCGATCCCCAGCGGCACCAGCACGATATCATCGAGATAGCCGAGCACGGGTATGAAGTCCGGAATGAGGTCAAGCGGACTCAGGAGGTAGGCCACAACCAGCATTGCCACGATCTTTGCCGGCCACGGGACTCGCGAATCCCGTGATGCCAGATACAGGGCATAGGTATTGCGTGTGAGTTGTGCGGCCAATGTCTTCCAGCTGCCGCGCACGGTCATCTCAGAGGTTGTCTTCGGCGTGCGCATTTTCTCCACATGGACTTAGGGGCATTATAGGGGGAGCAGGCGTCGTTGGTCAATGTCGTTGTGCAGCATATGCCCCGGAATCTCCTGATGGGCAGGGTGCTGCAGCAGCTATGGTGAAGACCGCCGGGCAGAGACGATGCCGGTATGGCTGACAAGAGGAATGGCGTACGATGGCACATCTGCATATGAAGAGAATGCTGAGCTCTGGTGCAGGGAGTGGAAAACGGCAGAGGCTTTGCCTGAGAGCGAGCCTCTGCCTATGGAAAAGGAAGTCTATAGGCTCAGAGAAAGAGGTATATAGCCCTTCAGGAGAAGCTCTCCGAGATAAGAGCTTGATTTGACTTCGAATCCCTCGATCATGTTCTCGGTGGTGATGCCGAATCCTGGCATGAAACCATGACAGACATAGAACTTCACACCAAAGTCCAGGAGCATCTCAAGCATCTCGCCGAAATTGACCTGCTTGCCTTCGAACTCCATCGAGATGTTCTCGACAACGCCCTTCTTTGCGAGCATAACGCCTTCGTTGATCAGGAAGATGGCAATCTCTGCCTCGTCCGAAAAAGCCTTGATGTTCGAAGCAATCTTCATCAGACCAAGCACTTCGACAGGGTTGGTTGTTGTGTGGGAAAGAATAAATACGAACTTCTTGTTATCCATGACATGCCTCCTTAGTTTCGTAGTTGCAATATTTAGATACTATACTAAGTTCGTGCGTGCTGTCAATGGTTCTGCTACTTTTTTATGCATTCCAGCTTAGCCCGGATCATGTCGCTGCCCAGGAGGCGGGCACCGCTCATGTCGGCATCTGTCAAATCCGCCCCGATGAGACTCACTTCGAGGAGGACTGCCCCGGTGAGGTCTGCTGATGAAAGATCAGCCCCATTCAGGTCAACACCGTGGAGCCTGGCGTTGCGGAGCACTGCACCGGAAAATACCGCACCGGTCATGCTCGAACCATAGGCGTCAACCGTATCGCGGACCGCGTTCCTGAAGTCTGACATAGCAGCATCGGACATCTGCAGATTTGCACCGACGAGATCGGCTTTACTGAAATTCGCGCCCTGCATCTTTGCATTGGCGAAGTTTGCCCGCTGCAGCACGCATCCGGAAAAGCCGGCACCGGAAAAGGTCGAGAAGCTCATGTTCGTACCGGCAGCGGCTGACTTTCTGAACCTGGCTCCGGTAAAATTTGAACTGCTGAGAGCGCAACCGGTCAGGTCAGTTTCTTCGAAGCTTGACATGCTGAAGTTCGATTTGGACATCCTGGTACCTTTAAAATCAGACCCGTTAACATTTACCGCGATAAGGTCGAGGTTCTCCAAATCAAGCCCCGTAAGATCATATCCTGCAATATCACTGGTAGCGGCGGCCGGGTCAATTACTTGTTTGCGTGTGCGGTGCTTCATTTCTGCTCCTCTTCTCTGTCCCCCTGCAGCAATGCACCAGGAGAAGAAACCCGCCGGTTCGTGGTTTCCTGTAATGGCAGATCAGCCCTGCGGAGAATGTGCACCGGGCGGTCTTCCGGGCTTTCGGCGACGTATCTTCTTGCCGGTTTTCTCCTGCTGACTTTCCTGCCGGGGAGCAGGCTTCATGTGCTGACCTCTTCTCTGCGGTTTTTCCGCTCTCCCTTGTTTCGGGTGTTGTCTCTCCCTCTGACGATACATGCCCTGAACCTTTGCATAGTCCGTAACTACCAGCTCGTCCGTCACCGGCATAACCGGTATCTTCTGTTTGATATACTCCTCGACGTCGGGCAACGAGTAGACGTAATCCTCGCAGGCCAGACTGATCGCTTTGCCGCTTGCACCGGCGCGCGCCGTCCTTCCGATGCGGTGGACATAATCCTCTGCGTCCTGCGGCAGG
>Ga0102851_10003206_pt1 | contig 10120 bp, 9 predicted proteins | sample Mud3Dept3metaG_FD_79558 | JGI IMG/M metagenome (GOLD analysis project Ga0102851, IMG submission 79558) | Freshwater wetland microbial communities from Ohio, USA, analyzing the effect of biotic and abiotic controls - Mud 3 Core 4 Depth 3... | ecosystem: Environmental > Aquatic > Freshwater >...
CACTAACCCAGCGTTTTAACTCTTGGCTGTCAGCCTCACTTAATATTATCGACATAGCACGTCGCGACATGAACATAGCTTATCACAAAACAACATATAACACCAGCTATTTGAGGGACACTTTACTAGATCACCAGGAAACGCTTGTAAAAGAGCAGGACGAAGGAAGATTTTAGTGCCAACAAGGTAAGCGGCCGTCTTTGAGACGGCTAACAAACCGTCAAGCCTCCCTCTTTGAGGGAGCGATATGACTTTTGTCCCTCTCGATCATTTCGATAGAAGAGCATTCCTTCGACAGAGCATCTGACTGATGAGCCCTGATCGTGAGAATATTATTCACGTGGAAATGGCCTTCATCCCTGAAGGAAAAAGCGGCAGCCTGAATGCTTGGGGAGCCCTGTTGCATTCTTTGACACTTCTTCATTAATTCTTTTCACTGAATCGCATGAAAAGAAGGGGTGCTTGACAATGCATATCCATTTGATAAAATTAAAAACAGGTGAAGCCAGTGGATACAATGAGGAAAATTTTGTTTACGTATTGATAATGTAACTTGTATACTATTTGCGGTTATGATGAGTACCGTATGCACAAGAACTGTTATCGCTGTTACGTAGAAGGGGGAATCCTGAAAACTGATTTCGCATTTCCGGATAAGCCTGTTTCGGTACCCGAGAGGGGGATTTCAATGGTTTATGATTTTGCTACTGATGATAACCTGAGGATCATTTCGTGGGGTGACAAGACCGCTGAGCTTACCGGGAAATCCTCTTCAGAGGTTATCGGAAGAAAATACAGTGAGGTCTTTCCCAAGATATTTACAGAAAACGGGGACGCTGTAGATGCTGCCCTGAGGGGTAAATGTGTCATCAAGCTGGACGGACATAATTTTGATTGTCTGGGCGGCAGGGTAAAAGCCGATATTAGCATCAATCCTGTCATAAAGAACGGAAAAGTGCGGTCTCTTGAAGTTGCAGTTGTTCCGGATTCTACCTGCCCTATGACCGAGAGATTGATGGAGTTACAGCGAGTCCTCGATATCGGCAAAACGGCTTCAACACTCGCTCATGGGGTCAGAAACCCGTTGAATGCTATAAAAGGCGCGGTAGTGTACCTGAGGGATAAATACGCGAGCGAACCTACGCTGATTGAGTTCACGAAGATCATAGAGGACGAGATCGCCCGACTCGATACCTTCATATCAAAGTTTCTGAGTTCTTCGGTTTCAGAAGCAGAGCATGCTATGACCGACATCAATGCGCTTATGGAGAGGATAAAGGTTGTCACATCGTTTCAGGCTGAAGCGTGTCAAGTTCACGTTATCTATGAACTCGGAGATATCCCTCCGATTAAGGCCAATGCCTTCCAGATCGGACAGGCCGTTATGAATGTGATGAACAATGCCCTGAAGGCCATGTCTTCCGGTGGACACCTCCGGGTGAGGACATTTGTTGAGAAAAGAATGAACGTCAATTTTGCTGTCATTGAAATTGAAGATACCGGCCCTGGAATGACGGGACGACAGCTTCGCAGCACCACTTCCAAGAAGGCTGATGGCAAGGGATTCGGCCTGTTCATTACCCATGAGATTCTCAAACATCATGGTGGTCACCTTGAGATAATCAGTAAAAAGGGTGCGGGGACCACGATGAAAATGTATTTGCCACTGTAAGACGGGGAATGAGATGAACGAACGCGGTGGAACGGTGTTGGTGGTCGATGACGAACCGAATGCGGTGAAGGTCCTTTCTTCGATCCTTGCCGGAGAGGGATACAGCGTACTCGCATCCGAGGATGTCGATGGAGCCATCAGGTTGATGTTCCGGGAGGATATCGATGCGGTGATCACAGATATCAGAATGCCGGGCAAGGACGGGCTGCAGTTCTTCGAGTATATGGCAGAGAACCATGCCGATATCCCGGTGATTTTTCTTACGGCATTTGGAACAGTTGAATCAGCTGTTCATACGATACAGCGGGGAGCGTTCAACTATTTCATTAAACCCCCGGATTATCCGAAACTGAAGAGCACGCTTGCCAAGGCCGTTGAGCAGAGGCAGATGAAAAGGGATCTGGGGCTTCTCAGAAGGAATCCTCCCGGAAAAAATAACGGATATCCATCCACAGGTAATACGCCCCAGATGCTCAGGATATTCGAGACAATAGAGACAATTAAGGACTCCGAGAGCAGCGTGCTCATTTGCGGTGAGACAGGCACAGGAAAGGAACTCATCGCACGATCACTTCACTATAGCAGCAAGAGAAGCGAGAAGCCCTTTGTTGCTTTCAATTGTTCTGCCATTCCGCGGGAGCTTGTCGAGTCGGAGCTCTTCGGGTACGAGAAGGGTGCTTTCACCGGTGCCAATTCCAGAAGGATCGGGCGTTTTGAGGAAGCCTCGGGCGGCACCATATTTCTTGACGAGATTGGTGAGCTGGAACTCCCGATACAGGCAAAGCTCCTCAGGGTGCTCCAGGAAAGAGAGATAGCGCGACTGGGGAGTAACATGAAGATCAACGTCGATTTCCGACTTGTCTCATCTACAAATCGGGATTTAAACGCAGAGGTCAGGGAAGGCAGGTTCAGGGAAGATCTCTACTACAGGATCAATGTGGTGCAGGTGAGAATACCTCCGCTCAGGGAGAGGCGGGATGACATACCACTTCTGGCCGGCGAGTTTTTGAAGGAATTCTGCTTGAGAGAAAATAAGACTCTTACCATATCAGGCCAGGTGATGGAAATACTTCGGGGATATGACTGGCCGGGAAATGTGAGGCAGCTGAGGAATGTTATTGAGCGGGCGGTGGCGCTTTCGAAGGATCATAGTCTTGACTTGAGAGATCTTCCCGAGGAACTCAATCAGGTGAGCAAAGCCCTGCAGACTTCTGATTCACGGAAAACACTGAAAGAGGTAGAGCTTCTGGCAATAAGGGATGCGTTGGAGAAATGTAACGGTAATAAATCAAAGGCCGCGAAGATCCTTGGTATTTCCCGGAAGGCCTTGTATAAGAGACTGAGTGATGAAGAAAAGTGTTTCCAATCCGGACAAATTGACCCTCAGTGAGTGTTTCCAAGGGAAACAGCATCCGCTATAACCCCCACCGATAGTAAGAACGCCCATCCGAGTGTCGTAAATAATGTTGTGTGACCTGTCGTGAGATACAGATAGAGCATCCGGCAATTTTTTTCTGCAGGAATCTTGCTCATAGTGTTTTCTAAGAGAGCGCCTTCATTTGCCGATGAGAGACATGGAAAATTCCTAACCTCTTGAAACTGCTGAATTTTCCATTCTGCAGAGAAATGGTCCGGCTTGACGCAGGACATCTCACTATCGCATGGCGAGATTGTAGATCCACGGCAGAAATGCCCAACCCATGGAGCACCAAGGTTTCGCTACGACAGAGGTAAGGTTCGGTAATAACCGAATTTTACATACTTCCTCCTTGGTCTGCCATTCACAGCTTTTGCTGACCGACTCAGTCTGCATAATTATGGTTAATACAGGCTAGAATTATCCCCTGACCCATAAAGATACGCTTTCTGGCATGGCAATTGCTCATAAATGGCAGAGGTTCGATATGAAAAACTGGTATGCCCTATATGTCAAGTCGAGACATGAGTTCGTTACCCAAGGCGAATTAATCCGAAAGGGAATCAATGCCTTTTTGCCGACAGTAAAAAAGATGCATCAATGGAAAGACAGGAAGAAATTGGTAGAGCTTCCGCTTTTCCCCGGCTATCTTTTTGTATACCTGCAACCTTACGAAGAAGGGTTCCTGAGCGTATTACGTACGCGGGGCGCTGTCAACCTACTCTCAGCAGAAGCAGGTATTCCGCGGCCCGTCCCTGAGGAAGAGATTAATTCCCTGATGCTCATTCTGGAGAGCGGACAAAAGATCGATATATACCCTGAGCTCAGGCAGGGTACCCGCGTGCGGGTAAAGAGAGGCCCGCTTCAGGGTGCGGTTGGTACTCTGGAAAATAGGGAAGATCAATATAAGTTTCTGGTAAATATCGATATCCTTGGGAGAAGCGTCGGTGTAATGGTATATGCCGACGATATCATGACTGACTGAGGCTGCGCAGTATCCACGGGGGGTAAAGTATTTCACGTGTGGCAGAGTTAATGTTTGTTCAGAAGGCCGCACGGATGCCTCGGGTTTCGTGTTGGATTTCTTGCTTGATTACGGGTGTCTGTAATTGAGGGGGCGGAGCAGTGCTTAACGAATTCGCGAATATCATGAACTACGACAAAGGCGCTGAAAAGACATTGGAAATCCCATTTCATAAACCGTACATAACAGAAGACGAAGTGTCCGGGGTCCTCGATTCACTGCGATCAGGCTGGATCACCATGGGACCGAAAACGATCGAATTTGAAAAGAGCTTTGGAGAATATATTGGCTCGCGGAACGCGGTGTCAATGAATTCCTGCACGGCCTGCCTCCATCTCGCCCTCAAAGTACTTGACCTGAAAGAGGGTGACGAGGTTATCGTCCCTGCGGTGACCTTCACGGCGACTGCAGAGGTCATTGCGTATTTTCGGGCAGTGCCCGTCCTCGTGGATGTAGATGACGTAACCTGCAATATCGATGCAGCGAAGATCGAGGAGAAGATTACGGCGAGAACGAAGGCCATCATTCCGGTGCATTACGGAGGCCAGCCCTGCGACATGGATGAGATCTCCGTCATTGCAAAACGGCACAACCTTTTTGTGATAGAAGACGCCGCGCACGCAATACCTGCCCGATACAGGGGCAGGCGCATCGGGACCATCGGCGATATCACCTGTTTCAGCTTCTATGCTACCAAGACGCTTGCGACCGGCGAGGGCGGCATGGCAACAACCGAGAATGACGAGTGGGCAGAGAGGATGAAGATACTTCGGCTGCATGGCATATCCAAGGACGCGTGGAAACGGTATTCCAAGGAGGGATCATGGTTCTACGAGGTTGTCGATGCGGGCTACAAATACAATATGACCGACATCCAAGCGGCGCTCGGTCTTGCCCAACTCAGAAAGGTTGAATGGATGTGGAGACGGCGGAGCGAGATCGCTCGGATATACACGGAATCGCTCAGGGGTTTTCAGGAGATATTACTCCCCTCGGTAAAACCTGACCGGGAGAGCGCTTGGCACCTCTACCCGATACGCCTGAATCCCGATCAGTTCGCCTGCACGAGGGACATCTTCATTGAAAGGCTTAAGGAGCGGGGAGTCTCTACGTCAGTCCATTTCATCCCTCTGTACCGTCATCCCTATTATCGGGACACATTCGGCTTTGATGCCGCGGAATTTCCCGTGTCCGAGAGGATCTTCGCGGGCACCGTCTCCCTGCCGCTCTATCCTGGGATGGCAGAGGAAGAGATCCTGTGGGTCGCAGCATCGGTTGCTGATGTGATCGGGCAGTGCAGGCGATGAGCATCGCTATGGTGAAGCGTCTCTTTGATATCTTTTTTTCTTTTCTGGGGCTTCTTGTCCTTGCACCGCTCTTTGTTGTCGTAGCGATCCTCGTAAAGATCGACAGCAAGGGACCGGTATTCTTCAGGCATACGAGGATGGGAAGGGAATTTAAGCCGTTTCATGTGTACAAGTTCAGGACCATGGTCGATGGAGCAGAACGTATGGGAGCTTCTGTGACAGTAGGCAGTGATGAACGTATCACGAGATTGGGAAGGCTTCTCAGGAGGACAAAGATAGACGAATTGCCTCAGCTCCTGAACGTCCTGACAGGCGAAATGAGCCTGGTCGGACCAAGGCCTGAAGTAAGGAAATACGTAGAATTGTATGCACCGGAATACAGAAGACTTCTCAGCGTTCGTCCGGGTATAACGGACCCGGCGTCTCTCCGGTATGCAGAGGAAGAGGGGGTTCTTGCACGGTCACCGAAGTGGGAAGAGGAATACCGCAAGAGGATCCTGCCGGACAAGATCAAGCTTTCGCTCGAGTATGTAGAGAACCATTCACTGGTCACTGACATCTCCCTGATCCTGAAAACGGTCAGGAAGGCGGCCAGACTCGGATGAATATAACAACAGAGGTATACCGAAACCTATGAGCCGAATCTCAACCCTCATATATGAATCTCTCAAAAATGCAATTGTGCAGCACCGGCGCGTTGTCGTCACTGTTATTTTTCTCTGCCATGCAGTCATTGCCAATTATCTGGCCTTTCTCATACGCTTCGACGCAAACATTAAGACTGATTATCTGCGACTGTTCTTGCAGTATCTGCCTATTCTTCTGTGCTTCCGCCTCATCTTTTTTCTGCAGGGAGGTCTCTATAAAGGCCTCTGGCGTTATGCGAGCATCACTGATCTGGTAAAGATCATCAAGTCTTCAACGCTCGGCAGCTGCATGTACTTTCTTGTCGTCCGCTATGCGTTTGATGAAGCAGCCTATCCGCTCTCTATCTACGTCCTGGACTGGCTGCTGCTTATTCTTATATCCGGAGGGAGCAGGCTTCTCATGCGAGTTTTCCGGGAGTACATGTCTCTGGAACCTTCCCGGAAAAGGATTCTGGTGATCGGTGCTGCTGATGCCGGAGAGATGATCGTACGAGAGATGAAAAACAACAGGGAGCACGCGTATGAACCCATCGGCTTTGTTGATGACAATGCCTACACGAAGGGGCTTACGATACATGATATTCCCATTCTCGGGACGAGCGACATGCTCCCCCGCATTATTGATAAACACAGGCCTGATGAAATTCTGATCTCCTCATCAAACGCCTTGCAGAAGTCGATCAGAGAGATCTACGAGCTCACCAAGCCTTTTAACATAACTATCAAAAAACTTCCTGACATAGGGGATCTCCTTGATGGCAGCATCTCGGTAGCAGCAAAGCTCGGACAGCGTTTGGTCGCAGCGAACCTGGTGACGGATGCACAGATCAGTGAGGCCCTGGCGCTCCAGAAGAAGGAGGGCGGAAGGCTCGGCTCCAAGCTCGTGAAGCTTGGCGCCATCACCGAGGAAAAGTTGCTCTCTTTTCTCCAAAAGCAGTATGGCATTGCCCACATGGAGCCCATCTCTCTCGAAGACCTTCTCCAGCGGGAACCGGTGAAAACGGATATTACTTCGGTGAGGGAATTCATCCGGGGAAAATCTGTCATGGTTACGGGAGCCGGAGGCTCGATCGGGTCAGAACTCTGCAGGCAAATTATCAAATATAATCCGTCCCATCTTCTGCTCTGCGACCGGTATGAGAACAGTACATATGAGATAGATCTCGAGCTGAGAGGTGAAGATCGTGAAACAACGATCACAACCATTATTGGAGACATACAGGATCTGGTATTCTTGGATCAATTATTTGCTAGACACGCACCCCAGATTATCTTCCATGCGGCTGCTTATAAACATGTACCGCTTATGGAAACGAATGCCGTCGAGGCGGTCAAGAACAATATTTTTGGGACGAAAAATCTCATAGATACGGCATCCCGGCATTGTGCCGAAAACTTTATTCTTATCTCAACGGACAAGGCCGTAAACCCGACAAGCATTATGGGTGCGACAAAGCGGATTGCCGAGTTTCTCACCATCAAAAAGAATTCTGACTGCCGGACGAAATTCTCTGCGGTGAGGTTCGGGAATGTCCTTGGAACCAACGGGAGCGTGATACCGATATTCAAGGACCAGATGAAGAAAGGCGGTCCGCTCACCGTGACCCATCCCGAGATCAAGCGGTTCTTCATGCTCATCCCGGAGGCGGTACAACTGGTTCTCATTGCTGCTGCATCAGGGAATGGCGGTGAGCTCTTCGTGCTCGACATGGGAGAGCAGATCAGGATCTCCGACCTCGCTGAAAATTTTATCCGGCTCTCGGGCTTTATTCCCCATAAGGAGATCAAAATCACCTATACCGGTCTGAGGCCGGGGGAAAAGATGTATGAAGAACTTTTTGATGAAACAGAGAAGAAGCTTCCCACGTTTCACAGCAAGCTTATGATGGCAATTCCTGAGCTTCCGGATTCTGAGATCCTTTACCAGTGTATTGACGATTTTGAGCGCATAGCGCGTGAATACCGGGCAGATGAAGTTATGCCGGCAATACAAAGGATTGTTCCAAATTATAGGAATCTCTTGTCCGAAAATGACCCCGGGAGCGTCTTTTATAATTTTTCTGTTCGCTGAGGGCGTGCAATGCCCTCAGACGTTGATGAGGTATCCGTATGACAACAGACGAAAAGCAGATTTCAGGCCCAAAGGATCAGGAGGTTTGAATTCAGCTATGGTAAAAGAATACGCGCTGACGGGCGAGGACAGATGATATTTATCGATCGCGATTATGTGGGAGGACGAGGATAATGATGAAAAACGGAAATGGTCATAAAGGAAGAGTCCTCATTGTCGATGACGAGCCCAATGCTCTTCGTGTCCTCTCGGCCATACTCGCGGAAGAGGGTTATCACATTGTTTCATCCGATAACGTCGAAAAGGCAATTACGATGATCCAGCAGGTTGATGTGGATGCCGTGATCACGGATCTGAAGATGCCGGGAAAGGACGGGGTGGATCTTTTTGAGCACATTTCCGGAACGTATCCTGACATTCCGGTTATTTTCCTGACCGCCTACGGAACTGTCGAATCGGCTGTTTCCGCGATGACCCGGGGTGCTTTTTATTATTTTATTAAGCCGCCGGATTATATGAATCTTAAGGGAATCCTCATTCGCGCTATAGAGCAGAGACGCCTGAAACGAGAAGTCGAATCCTTGAAGATGAGGCTCTTGGACGAAGGATACCGGCATCGTCTCATTGGTACTAACCCGGAAATCAGGAGAATATTTGAGACGATAGAGTCGATCAAGGAATCGTCAACCAGTGTCCTTATCTGGGGAGAGACAGGCACCGGAAAGGAGCTGATCGCCCGGGCACTTCATAATAGCAGTTCGAGAAAAGAGCGGCCGTTTGTGGCGGTAAACTGTGCCGCCATGCCGAAGGATCTCATAGAGGCGGAGTTGTTCGGATATGAGAAGGGAGCTTTTACCGGAGCCTACGCAAGAAGAACCGGGAAGTTCGAAGAGGCAGCAGAAGGGGTGATCTTCCTTGATGAGATCAGTGAACTCGAGCTTTCGCTTCAAGCGAAACTGCTCAGGGTACTTCAGGAGCGTGAGATCGAGCGTCTCGGAAGCAATAAGAAGATCAAGGTCAATTTCAGGCTCATTTCTTCCACGAATCGTGACCTGAGAACGTGGGTATCCGAAGGCAAGTTCCGGGAAGACCTTTTCTATCGTATCAATGTGATCGACATAAAGGTACCTTCGCTCAGGGATCGGAGAGATGATATTCCGTTACTTGCTTCTTCATTCATCAATGAATTCTGCGTGCGTGAGAAAAAAGAACTCACAGTCACCGCTGAAGTTCTCAGGATATTCCAGGAGTATTCCTGGCCCGGAAATGTCAGGCAGCTCAAAAACATCATTGAGAGGGCTGTTGTGCTTTCACAGGGGAAAGTGATCGCGCCGAGTGCGCTGCCCGAAGAATTTATGAGCGTCAGAAAGCAGAAGGCGGCGCAGAATACCATACGAACACTGAAGGATCTGGAGACGCAGGCCTTACGTGATGCGCTCCACGTTTGTAACGGTAACAAGTCGAAGGCATGCAGGGTGCTTGGTATTTCACGGAAGGCCTTTTATAAGAGGCTGAAGGATCTGCTTCCCTCCGAGCAGATCCAGGCATCAAGCGTAGATATGCTGTCAGGATACCGTGAAATGGCTGCTGAACGACATGATTGAAAGTGAAGAGGCCAGCATGCATAGCGTATTAGGCGTAAGAGGCATCAGACGGGGCCTTATCATTAATATTGGTAAGACAGTGCTCCGGAGAAGCATGATCAACATCAGTGAGGTGATTTCATGAAAGCTGTTATTCTTGCGGGTGGTTATGGGACAAGGCTTTCCGAAGAGACGTCTGTTCGGCCGAAGCCGATGGTCGAGATCGGGGGGAAGCCAATTCTCTGGCATATCATGAAGATCTTTTCAACATACGGGATCAATGATTTCATCATATGCTGCGGCTACAAGGGATATATGATCAAACAATATTTTTCCCAATATTTCCTGCAGGTGTCGGACATCACCTTCGATATGAAAGAGAACAAGATGCGTGTTCTC
>Ga0102851_10003207_pt1 | contig 10118 bp, 7 predicted proteins | sample Mud3Dept3metaG_FD_79558 | JGI IMG/M metagenome (GOLD analysis project Ga0102851, IMG submission 79558) | Freshwater wetland microbial communities from Ohio, USA, analyzing the effect of biotic and abiotic controls - Mud 3 Core 4 Depth 3... | ecosystem: Environmental > Aquatic > Freshwater >...
ATACTACTTGTCGGACTGATTCCTGTCGGGGGAAGCCATAAAGGTGCGGCCTATGAGCCTGGATTGAACCGCGAACTGATGTGCTGTTTGAGTTCCGAAGCTTTTAGAGACAACCTTTTGCACCCCCGCTCGATCACCGACAAAGTCGAGGCTATCACGAAGGATGGCATGGAATACCGTGTCCGGTGGATTCTCGAATCCTAGCACATCATGCCTCGTGAAAGCTGAAACGGATAATACATGATTCTGTACGAAGAAACATTCCTCCTACGTGCTACGTGCAAGACTCAAGGCGCAGCCTGCAAGGCCAAATGACAAGAAAGTAGACCTGGCCCTATTGATTCTTATTCTTCCTGGTCGTACTGCAGCCGGTATCCGACGCCCGGCTCGTTCAGAAAGAACTTCGGACGCGCCGGGTCCGTTTCCAGCTTGTGCCGAAGCTGCGTCATGTAGACCCGCAGATACTGGACCTCCTCGACATACGCCGGCCCCCACACCTCCAGGAGCAGCTGGCGGTGCGTGATCACCTTGCCGGCATGACGGATCATCACCGTCAGCAGCTTGTACTCGATCGGCGTCAGGTGCACTTCCCGGTCGTCGAGGAAGACCTGCCGCTGCGCAAGGTCCACCCTGAGGTTCTGCACGATGAACACCGGTTCGCTCTGACCCGCCCGCTGCCTGACCGCGTGGCGAAGGGCGACGCGAATCCGTGCCATCAGTTCGCCAGCGCTGAAGGGCTTCGTCAGATAGTCATCAGCCCCGGCATCGAGTGCCTTCACCTTGTCCTGTTCCTGCTCCCGTGCCGAAATGATGATGATCGGTGTCTGGGTCCATTCCCGGAGCCTCTCGGTCACCGCAAGCCCGTCCAGGTCCGGCAAGCCCAGGTCCAGCAGGACCACGTCGGGATTCCGCGCCGCCGCCTGCAGCAGGCCGTCCGTGCCTGTTTCCGACTCGATGAGCCGGTAGCCCTGGGTCTGGAGCGTGATGCGCAGGAACCTCCGCATCTGGGGCTCGTCCTCGATCAGCAATATGAGTTCTTTCTCGTTAGACATATGCATTACCGTAGCAAGTACCAATGAGCGAAGCAGAACGGCTCCGCATCCCGGCGTCCGGTCACAAATCCCGCTCCCTGCTCCATGACCCTTGCCGTCCGTCCTTTGTTTATTCTTCTTCCCGCTTGGGAAGCGGCGGTATCCCCGCCGACGACAGGGTAAACCGGAAAACGGCCCCACCACCGTCACGGTTCTCCGCCCAGATCTTCCCGCCATGAGCGGTGATAATGGTGCGGCAGATGGCGAGCCCCAGGCCCACGCCGCCTCCGGTACCGCGGCCGCGCACGAACTTCTCGAAGATGCGCTCTTCCTCGCCGGCCGGGATGCCGGGTCCGCGATCGGCAAGCTCGACAGTCACGGTGTAGAAGGACTCTGAAGCAGACAGCTCCAGCGGCGTTCCCTTCGGCGTGTATTTAATGGCGTTATCGAACAGGTTCATCAGGACCTGTTCGATGAGCAGGCCGTCGAAGGGGATGAGCGGGAGATTCCCCGGGAGCTTCACGATCACGGGATGGTCCTTGAGCCGGTCGCCCAGGCGGTTCAGCGCGACGCCCACGATCTCTTCAAGGGACTGCCACTCCTTATTCACCGCAATTGCTCCCGATTCAAGCCGGGTCATATCAAGGACGTTCCTGATGATCCGGTTGAGATGTTCCGCCTCCTCCTGGATCGTCTGCAGCAGGTCAAGACGGCTCACCTGGTCGATCATGACATCTTCCTGCAGGAGCGTAGTCGCGGCTCCGGTGATCGCTGACAGCGGTGTCCGAAGGTCGTGGGATATGGAGCTGAGCAGGGTGTTGCGCAGGCTTTCCGTTTCGGCCTTGAGCATGGCGCGCTGGGCCGCTTCTCCCAGGAATGACCGCTCGATCGCGATCGCGGTCTGGTTCGCGAAGGCCTCCAGATAGTGAAATTGCTCCGGTTCAAAGCCCTCCGCCGTGGTTTTGGGAAGGACGCCGACGACGCCGACGGCTCCGCCGGAAGCGATGAGCGGCAGATAAAGCGCCCTTGCCCCCGGCAGCGTATCCGTGCTCAATCCGGCAGGCTGCCGGTGCTCGTACACCCACTGCGCAACGCTCGACTCCTGCTGGTCCGGTACGAACGCGAACGGCCCGCCGCCCGCGACCGCCAGGCGGCCCTGATCATCGGCGATCAGAACGGCAACGGTGCTGTCGAACATCTCTGCGATATGCTTCATGGCGATCTCGGCAAGCCGGCTCGCACCCCGTTCGCGGACCAGGTCGCGGCTCAGATTGTACAATCCGGCGGTCCTGCGTTCGCGCAAACGGGCCGCCTCCGCCTGGCTCCGCACCCGGAGGGTGAGCCTGCTGATGACAATGGACACGAGGAGCATTACCGCGAAGGTCACGAGATGCCGGGCATCGCTCACGGAAAAGGTAAAGAACGGGGGCACGAAGAAGAAGTCGAAGGATGCGACGCTCAGGAACGCCGCGAACAGGGCTGGCCATGTGCTCGTCCTGCTGGCGGCGAACATGACGCCGAGCAGGAACACCATCACGAGATCGACCTGCTCGAAGTAGGGCTGCATCAGCGCAGCTGCACCGGTCGCGATGCCGACGGTGAGCACGCTCCATGCCCACTCCCGTCTCCTCGAGGCGCGGGGGACGCGTCTCCGCTCGGCATGGCGGTGGGTCTCCGCCGGATCGCCGCTGATGACGTACACGTCGATGTCGCCGCTGCCCCGCACGATCTCGTCCAGCGGGGACCCGAACAGCTTGTCCTTCCAGCGGGCATGCGTCGGCTTCCCGACGATGATCCGCGTCACGTTGCGGCTGCGGGCATAGTTCAGGATCTCTTCGCTCATCCGCTGCCCCGAGAGCGTCACGCTCTCAGCGCCCAGGCTCTCCGCGAGCCGCATATGATCGGCAAGCTGCCGGAGGTCCTGCCCCGACGGCCGGACTTTCGCCGGAGCCTCGACATGCACGGCGATCCATTCGGAGCGCAAACCGGCTGCCAGCCTTCGCGCCGCATGGATGAGCTTGATCGAACGGGGATTTGCACCAACGCAAACCAGGATCCGCTCGCCGGCAGGCCAGATGTCCCTGATCCCCTTGTCCTGGCGGTAATCCTGCATCTGCTCATCGACCCGGTCGGCGGTGCGGCGCAGGGAGAGCTCGCGGAGGGCGATCAGGTTCCCTTTGCGAAAGAAGTTCTCGATGGCCGCTGCCGCCTGGTCCGGCATGTACACCTTGCCTTCCCGCAGACGCTGGATCAAGTCGTCCGGCGGCAGGTCCACCAGCTCGATCTCATCGGCCCGCTCCAGGAGGAAGTCGGGAACAGTCTCACGCACGATGATGCCCGTGATCTGGGACACGATATCATTAAGGCTTTCCAGATGCTGAACGTTCAACGTGGTGTACACGGAAATGCCCGCGCCGAGCAGCTCATAGATATCCTGCCATCGCTTCTTGTGGCGGGATCCCGGTGCATTGGTATGGGCGAGCTCGTCGACGAGCATGATCGCGGGTTTCCGACGAAGGGCCGCATCGAGATCGAATTCCTTTAAGAGCGTCCCGCGATACTCGACATTCCTGCGGGGCAGGACCTCCAGCCCTTCGAGGAGCGCTTCGGTTTCCTTGCGGCCGTGGGTCTCCACAAGACCAACCACGATCTCCACACCCTCGGGCTTCTTCTGCCGCGCAGCTTCCAGCATGGCATAGGTCTTGCCAACGCCCGGTGCCGCACCGAAGAAGATCTTGAGCTGCCCTTCGCGCTTCCGCTCTTCCTCCTTACGGACGCGCTGCAGCAGTTGGTCGGGATCAGGCCTTTGCTCTTCCATTACGTTCTACTCCGAAAGCGGATCTCCCTGCTTCTACTATATAGTATTTTCATGCAGATTTCATCAATGCGCATACAGATTGATAGTAATCGTAGTCACATCAGCGACAGCACTATCTGCATTTATCTTCGGAGGATATCACGAGGCCCGCGACATCCCCTTTTTTCGCAATATCTCCGGACTGAACCTCACCTTCCATGACCACGCCCTTGATATAATCGTCTCCTGCATAGGACAGCACTTTCACCTTTCCGACTTCTCTGAGATCGTGCTTGGGACCTTCACGGAATACGACAATAACGTCATGAACATTGATCGTCTTTTTTACGTCCTCGGTTCCGCTTTGGAAGAGGCATACCAGTTCCCCCTTTTCCCGGATTCCTTTTGCCGCCTTCTCTGCGCGCTCTTCCGGGACTGGGGAAGGTGAAACTGCGTCCGCGCGCAGCGAAATGCCGACTACTACGAGCGGGAACAGTACAACGAGAAACCATGATCTCTTTTTCATACGATCACTCCTCCGTTACCGGCGTTCATCGAGCGCCAAATTCAGTTCCAGTACAGTGACCACCGGCTCTCCGATCATCCCGAGCCAGCGTCCTTGTGTATGCTGTGCGACAAGGGAACGGACCGCAGGTTCATCGAGTCCCCGGGCCTTTGCCACCCGTTCCACCTGATATTCCGCTGCGGCAGGGCTGATGTGCGGGTCAAGGCCGCTGCCCGAAGCCGTGACGAGGTCCACGGGGATCTTCGCGGTTTTATCCGGTGCTGCCTCAAGCAGGGCTTTGATGCGACCTTCTACGGCGGCTATGAGATTCGGGTTGCTCGGCCCGAGGTTGGACCCGGATGACGCCGCGCCGTTATAGGGATAGGGACCGGTTGCCGAGAGTCTGCCCCAGAAATATTTCGGGTCGTCGAACTGCTGGCCGATCAGCCTGGACCCGACAGTTTTGCCGTCCTTTACGATGATGCTGCCGTTCGCCTGTTTTGGGAATACCGCCTGCGCGATCCCGGTCACCACAATCGGATAGATGATCCCGGTGAGGAGCGTGAACAGCAGCAAGGACATGAGTGAATTGCGAAGTATGGTGAACATGCTTTTCTCCTTTTCATGGTAAGCCACCCCTCACCCGAACCCTCTCCCCCTGAGGGGCGAGGGAACTATTACTTCCTCTCCCTTCGCGGAGAGGAATGAGCTGAGGGGGCATATTCATACAATCCCCATCGTCGTTATGAGCATATCGATCAGTTTGATCCCGATGAACGGAACGATCAGGCCGCCGAGGCCGTAGATCAGGGCGTTGTTCCGCAACACCACCGACGCCCCGAGAGGCCTGTATTTCACTCCGCGCAGAGCAAGCGGGACCAGAAAGATGATGATCAGAGCATTGAAGATCACCGCGGACAGTACAGCGCTTTCCGGCGTTTTCAAATCCATGATGTTGAGCGCCCCGAGAGCTGGATAGATCGACAGGAACGCCGCCGGCAGAATGGCGAAGTATTTCGCCACGTCGTTCGCGATGCTGAAGGTCGTGAGCGTGCCGCGGGTCATGAGCAGCTGCTTGCCGATCTCGACGATCTGGATGAGCTTCGTAGGATTGGAATCGAGGTCCACGAGGTTGCCCGCCTCCTTGGCCGCCTGGGTGCCCGTGTGCATGGCAACGGCAACGTCCGCCTGGGCCAGGGCCGGGGCGTCGTTCGTGCCGTCACCCGTCATGGCAACGAGCCTTCCGCCTTTCTGGTGCTCGCGGATGAGTTTGAGCTTCGTCTCGGGCGTGGCTTCGGCCAGAAAATCATCCACTCCGGCCTCCGCCGCGACCGCGGCAGCGGTGAGCGGATTGTCCCCCGTGATCATGATCGTCCTGATGCCCATCTTCCGCATCTCGGCGAACCGCTCCTTGATCCCGCCCTTCACGATATCGTTCAGGCGGATCACGCCGAGCACCTTGGCCTTGTCAGCTACGACGAGCGGCGTGGCCCCCTGCTTTGCAATATCATGCACGATCGAGCGGACATCGGGCGGGAGCATGCCGCCCTGCTTTTTGACGTACTGCTCCACGGCGTCGGCCGCGCCCTTGCGGATCTCCCTGCCGTCGAGATTGACACCGCTCATCCGGGTCTGGGCGGTAAACGGCACGAACGTTGCTCCAAGAGTATGGATGTCCCGCCCCCGGAGCCCGTATTTCTCTTTCGCGAGCACCACGATGCTCCTCCCTTCAGGGGTCTCGTCCGCCAGCGAAGCGAGCTGGGCAGCGTCAGCAAGGGCTCCCACGTGCACGCCCGGTGCGGGAATGAATTCCGTTGCCTGTCGGTTGCCGAGGGTAATGGTCCCCGTCTTGTCCAGGAGCAGCACGTCCACGTCTCCGGCCGCTTCCACCGCCCTGCCCGACAGGGCGATCACATTCGCCTGGATCATCCGGTCCATGCCCGCGATGCCGATGGCCGAGAGCAGCCCGCCGATCGTGGTCGGGATGAGACAGACCAGCAGTGCCGTGAGCACGGTGATGGTGACCGGCGTACCCTGGCCGGCTGACTTCACACTGAAGAGTGAATAAGGAAGTAGCGTCACGCACACGAGCAGAAAGATGATCGTCATTCCCGCGAGCAGGATGTCGAGGGCGATCTCATTCGGCGTCTTCTGCCGCTTCGCGCCCTCGACCATGCCGATCATCCGATCGAGGAATGTCTCTCCGGGACTAGTCGTGATCCTCACTACGAGCCAGTCGGAAAGTACCGTGGTCCCTCCCGTGACCGCGCTCCGGTCCCCGCCGCTCTCCCGTATCACCGGCGCGCTTTCGCCGGTCACGGCGCTTTCATTCACCGAGGCAACTCCCTCGATCACCTCACCGTCCATGGGGATGACGTCCCCTGCTTCAACCAGAACGACGTCGCTTTTTTTGAGTTGAGACGAGGCGATCTTCGTGACCTCCCCGTCAGCAGCCGGCTTCGCAAGCCGCTTGGCCATGACCTCGCGCCTCGACCTGCGCAGCGAGTCGGCCTGGGCCTTGCCCCTTCCCTCGGCCATGGATTCCGCAAAATTGGCGAAGAGCACCGTTATCCAGAGCCATACCGATATGTGCAGGATAAAGCCCGGCGATGCCTCGCCCTTTCCCGTGAAGAGCGCGTGGAAGAACAACAGGGTCGTAAGAATGCTCCCGACTTCCACTACGAACATGACCGGGTTTTTGATCTGATACCGGGGATCGAGCTTTATGACGGAATCCCACAAGGCTTTCTTGACGATAGCCGGGTCAAAGAGCGGTCGTTTTTTGGTTTTACTCGTCATGGTTCTTTTCCTCTTGGTAGTATGTCACTCTGAGACGATTTGTTTGGCATCAGGCATGGCGCAGAGCGCATAGGGTTCAAACCCTCTGCTCTATGCACTATGCGCTTTACCGGCTCATCAGCTGCTCCGCGATCGGCCCGAGCGCCCACGCCGGCATGAACGTCAACGCTCCGACGATCAATATGATCCCGATCAAGAGCGCCACGAACAACGGTGTGTGCGTCGGCAGTGTCCCCAGGCTCGCGGGGACCTGTTTTTTCTTTGCCAGCGAGCCCGCGATCGCAAGCACCGGGATGATCACCCAGAACCTTCCGATGAACATGGCAACACCGAGTGCCGTATTATAGAAGACCGTGTTGGTGCTTAATCCTGCAAATGCGCTGCCGTTGTTGTTCGCCGCGGACGAAAAGGCATACAGGACCTCGGTGAATCCGTGCGGACCGGGATTCAGGATACCGGCTGTGCCCGATGTTGTTGCAACGCCGACCGCTGTACCGATCGCGACCAGGGCGTTGACGACCAGTACCGCCAGAATGGCCATCTTCATCTCGAACATCTCGATCTTCTTGCCCAGATACTCCGGCGTCCGGCCGACCATGAGACCGGCTATGAAGACCGTAAGAATAGCCATGATCAACAAACCGTAAAGACCTGAGCCCACACCGCCGAAAATGACCTCCCCCAGCTGCATAAGCACCAGCGGGTAGAGGCCACCCATCGGCGTGTAGGAATCGTGCATGGAGTTGACCGAGCCGTTCGAGGCCGCAGTCGTGGCCATGGCCCAGATCACAGAATTCGCGATCCCAAAACGCGCTTCCTTGCCTTCCATGCTGCCACCCGGCTGGAGGTCGCTTGCCTGCTGATCGATGCCGAGCGACGTGAAGCGCGGATTGCCGTCCTGCTCGCTCCAAATACATAATGCCATCAGCGTGACGAGCACGATCGTCATGGCAGACAGCAGCGCCCAGCCCTGGCGCATATCGCCGACCATCCGTCCGAAGGTGATACAAAGAGCGGCAGGGATCAGCAGGATCGCCAGGACTTCCAGAAAGTTGGAGAATGCCGTCGGGTTTTCCAGAGGATGGGCCGAGTTGACATTGAAGAACCCGCCGCCGTTCGTTCCGAGCTGCTTGATCGCGATCTGCGAGGCAGCGGGTCCGAGCGGTATGGTTTGCTCCTTCACCTGTATCTTTCCGGTCACGGGACTGCCGCTTGCATCCTTGATTGCATTCCCTTTGTCATCGTACTGCGGTGCATCGTAGCTGACCGGCTGGGTGAGTGAGACGCTCCTGTACTCGCTGATGGTCTGCACGACCCCTTGGGAAATTAATAACAGCGACCAGCTGAACGACAGCGGCAGCAGGATATAGAGCGTCGAGCGCGTAAGATCAGTCCAGAAGTTGCCGATGGTCTCGCTGGAATGTCTCTTGATTCCCCGGATCAAGGCAACGAGCACGGCCATGCCTGCTGCGGCGGACAGGAAATTCTGCACCCCCAGCCCTGCCATCTGCGTCAGATAGCTCATGGTCGTTTCCCCGCCGTAGGACTGCCAGTTCGTGTTGGTTATGTAGCTCACGGCAGCATTGAATGCAGGATCGGCAGGAACTGCAGGGAGCTTTTGCGGATTGAGCGGCAACAGACCCTGCAGCCGTTGCAGGAGGTAAAGGGAGACGAATCCCGCTGCACTGAAAATTAATACCGCGCCGGCGTACTTCTTCCAATCCATTTCCTCATCAGGCTCGATGCTGCATATCCGATAGAACAGGCGTTCAACGGGCCGAAGCACCCGGTCCAAGCCGGATGATTGCCCCTCGTAGACCCGCGCCATGTACACTCCGAGCGGCTTTGCCAGGAGCAGCAGGACACCAACATACAAGGCTATCTGCGCAATGGCGTTTCCGGTCATGAGAATGCCTCCGGGTTGAGCAACGCGATCAATAGGTAGACCAGCAATCCAACGGCGAGGATGCCGCCGATCCAATAGAAAAGCTCCATAACACCCCCCCTAGACCCGGTCCACGAACTTCACGAGCAACCAGCTTACAAGAAACAGCGTCATGCTTACCAAGATAAACAAGATGTCCATGGCCAGCCTCCCGTACATAAGTATAATCACACTTTGCATTAAATTGCCGCTAAAACTGTGCGAATTATCATTAAAATTTCATAAAGAAGGCAAGAGGGTATATACAACAGCATCACACGCGGCAATGGAGATCATGAAGCGGCGTTCGGGCGAAAAAAAACCGGGACCCCCTATCGGGGTCCCGGCCATGCGCTCACCTGGTTATGGGTGAAGACTGTTTAGATGTCGTAGTACAGGAAGAACTCGTAGGGATGGGGACGGAGCCGGAGCGCGTCCACTTCCTTGGTCCGCTTGTAGTGGATCCACATCTCGATGGCGTCCTTGGTGAACACGTCACCCTTCATCAGGAAGTCGTGGTCGGCCTCGAGGTTGTCCAGCGCTTCTTCGAGCGAGCCCGGCATGGAAGGTACGCTTGCCAGCTCCTCCGGCGCCATATCGTAAATATCCTTATCGAGCGGCTGGCCCGGATCGATCTTGTTCTCGATGCCGTCGAGGCCGGCCATCAGCATGGCCGCGAAGGCCAGGTAGGGGTTGCACGACGGGTCGGGGAACCGCACCTCGACGCGCTTTGCCTTGGGGTTCGCGCTGTACATGGGGATGCGGATCGAGGCCGAGCGGTTCCGGCTCGAATAGGCCAGGTTCACCGGCGCCTCGAAGCCCGGCGTGAGCCGCTTGTAGGAGTTCATCGTCGGATTGGTGAAGGCAGCGATCACCTTGGCATGCTTCAGGATGCCGCCGATGTAGTGGAGCGCCATCTGGGACATGCCCGCGTACTGGTCGCCGTGGAACAGGGGCTTGCCGCCCTTCCAGATGGACTGGTGGGTGTGCATGCCGGACCCGTTGTCGCCGAAGAGCGGCTTGGGCATGAAGGTCACGGTCTTGTTGTGGCGCTTGGCCACG
>Ga0102851_10003208_pt1 | contig 10118 bp, 8 predicted proteins | sample Mud3Dept3metaG_FD_79558 | JGI IMG/M metagenome (GOLD analysis project Ga0102851, IMG submission 79558) | Freshwater wetland microbial communities from Ohio, USA, analyzing the effect of biotic and abiotic controls - Mud 3 Core 4 Depth 3... | ecosystem: Environmental > Aquatic > Freshwater >...
CGAACGTGACGCGTGAATACCGCGAGCAGCGTTTCGAGACGCTGCTGAACCTGATCCGGGCAGAGGGCGGCGTTTGTGCGGATGACGGTGGGACGCATGCGCCGAACCCGGCGAAAGTGCGTGGGAACCCGCTGCTGAACGAAGCTGCGTATCTGCATGCGCGTTACCTTGCCGGCAATCGTGACTTGTCACACGAGCAGACGCTGGCAGACTCGCCGTTGTTCACGGGCGCGAACATGAGCGACAGGGCCAAGAAGGCCGGCTACACCGGGTTTGTCAACGGTGAGAACGTGGCCAGCGGTAACGGGAATGACGTCGCTGGCCAGTCGATCATGCAGTGGTTCAATTCGCCGTCAGGGCACTGCAGCGGGATGTTCAGCCGTGATTTTGACGAGTTCGGTTTTGGGGCCGAGAACTACGTCAATGAAGAGTTCCACGGCAACAACGAATTCAAGTCGGTCTTCATGACCGGGAAGCGCTAGCCCCGGCGTGGGACCAGACGGCTGGCATCTGATTCCTTGCCCGGTGCCGTCGGATAGACTCCTCCAAGGGAGCTTGGTGCCGGAGCCGGACCACGGTCGTTGAATCGTCAGCACTGACGGGAACAGTGGAATTCTCGGGGCGACCTTCACGCTCTGGCGTGCCCCTTGCCAAGGCGATCGTCGGGATCCCGGTTCTTCTCATCGAGCGCGGTCCACGTCACGCACGGATCACATTGGCGCAGTGCCACACCCGGTGGCTCGGTGGGCTTCGGCTGGTCCTCGGATGGCGCCGCTCTCTAGCATGTATACCTGCCCCAGCATGCCCAACGCATTCACCTTGTCGTCATGGACGGTGGATGGGCGGAACCGCAGGTTCCCGGACACGAGGTCCGCAAAGTGAGGGTCTCGCAGCAACTTCACGCGGGCAGCAGGACCTCGCCCGGAGCCGCAGCGCCCCCCTCGAAGTCTCGCCCCTGCCGGCGTTCTGCGCGACTCGCGCGGACCCGCGGGCTTGCATCGACCGGCGAACAGTGTCGGGTGAAGGTGTCGGCGGCGGTCGCGAAAGGCACGAGGGCTGTCAGGTCAGTTTCGGGATCAGCCCGGAATGCCAGTTTGCCGTTGCTTTGACCAGGGAAAGTGGTGGTGAGGGGCGGGATCGAACCGCCGACCTAGGGGTTATGAATCCCTCGCTCTAACCGTCTGAGCTACCTCACCACGAGGGGGCGAAATTGTCCGGACCGGGGATGCCGGAGTCAAGGAAACGGGGACATTCTCCCTTTCAGAAAAAGGGGACATTCACCATTTCCGGCTATGAATGGCCGGAAATGGTGAATGTCCCCTTTTTCTGAAAGGGAGAATGTCCCCTATTTCAAACGAAAACGTCCCCATCAGACGTTGAACCGGAAGTGCATGACGTCGCCCTCGCGAACGACGTATTCCTTGCCCTCGAGCCGCATCTTGCCGGCCTCCTTCGCGCCCTGCTCGCCCTTGCAGGCGATGTAGTCGTCGTAGGAGATCACCTCGGCGCGGATGAAGCCCTTCTCGAAGTCGGTGTGGATCTCACCGGCCGCCTGGGGCGCAAAGGCGCCGATGTGGCTGGTCCACGCTCTGGCTTCCTTCGGACCGACGGTGAAAAACGTCAGCAGGCCGAGCAGGTGGTAGGCCGCACGGATGACGCGATCCAGCCCCGGCTCGTGCAGGCCCAACTCCTCGAGGAATGCCGTCCGATCGGCCTCGTCGAGCTGTGCGATCTCCGCCTCGATCGCCGCGCACACCGGCACGACGTCGGCGCCCTCCACGTCCGCGCGCTTCTGCACGACGTCCAGGTACGGGTTGTCCCTGAAACCGTTCTCCGCCACGTTGGCGACGTACATCAGCGGCTTCAGCGTGATCAGGTGCAGCTCGTGCAGCAGCGGCCGCTCCGCCGGGTCCATCTGCAGCGTGCGCGCCGGCCTGCCGCCGTCGAGGTGCGCCTGCATGCGCTTCAGCAGGTCGAGCTGGCGGATCGCATCCTTGTCTCCGGCCTTCGCCGCCTTCTCGGCACGCCGCAGCCCGCGCTCGACGGTGTCGAGGTCGGCCAGCCCGAGCTCGGTATTTATGACGTCGATGTCGGCCAGCGGATCGATGCGCCCGGCGACGTGCACCACGTCGTCGTTCACGAAACATCGGACCACGTGCGCGATGGCGTCAGTCTCGCGGATGTGCGCCAGGAACTTGTTGCCGAGGCCTTCGCCCTTGGACGCGCCCGCGACGAGCCCGGCGATGTCCACGAACTCGACCGTGGTCGGAATGATCTTCTCGGACTTCGCGATCGCCGCGAGTTTCGCGAGCCTGAGATCGGGCACCGGCACGACGCCCACGTTCGGGTCGATGGTGCAGAAGGGATAGTTCGCAGCGGCGGCATTCTGCGCCTGCGTCACCGCGTTGAAGAGCGTGGACTTGCCGACGTTCGGGAGCCCGACGATGCCGCACTTGATGCCCATGTTCGCTATTCAGTTCCCTTCGTGTGCAGGTGTTTCATCGCCTTCTCGGACCCGTCGCGAACGAACATCGCCAGCGCGTCGAACGACGCACCCAGGCTCGCGATGATCGCCTCTTCGTCCGCGGGCGCCGGGCGCTGCAGGACGTAGTCGATCACCTGGTCGCGGTCGCCCGGGTGACCGATTCCGAGCCGGAGGCGCCAGAAATCCGCGCCACAGTGCGTGATCGTGTCGCGCAGCCCGTTGTGGCCGCCGTGACCGCCGCCGAGCTTCAGCCGGGCGACGCCCGGAGGAAGGTCGAGCTCGTCGTGCACGACCAGCACTTCCGAAAGCGGCGCCTTCATGTAGTCCACCAGCGAGCGGACCGACAAACCGCTGCGGTTCATGTACGTCTGGGGCTTGAGCAGCGTCAGCTCGCGCCCCTCGACTTCCACGCGTGCGATCTCGCCGTGGTACCGCGAATGCGACCGGAACTCAGCGCCCTGGGCGCGCGCCAGCGCGTCCACGAACCAGAACCCGGCGTTGTGCCGCGTGAGCCGGTGCTCGGGCCCGGGATTGCCGAGCCCGACGATGATCTGCAGCGCTGTGCCAGCCATTGGTGAGTCTTTGAAAAAGACCGGGCCGCCCCGAGGGGCGGCCCGTATCGCTTGGGCACTGGGCCGGTTACTTCTTCGCGTCCTTGCCCTTCGCCTCGGCAGCAGGCTTGGCCGCGGCCTTGGCTTCGGCCGCAGGCGCCGCAGCTGCGGCGGCGGGCACCGCACCGGCCGCTGCCGCTTCGGCCGCAGGCGTTTCGACCTCCTCGGCTCGAGCGTGGTGCACCGACACCACCGGCGAGTTGCGGCCGTGGGCCAGCTCGGGAATCTCGACGCCCTCCGGCGCCTTCAGGTCCGAGAGGTAGAGCATCTGGTTGATGTCGACCGTGGACAGGTCGACGTCCAGGAACTCGGGCAGGTCCTTCGGCAGGCAGGTGACCTCGACCTCGTTCCTGAGGTGCGACACGATGCCGCCCTTCTTCACGCCAGGCGAAACGGCGTCGCCCTTGAAGTGCAGCGGGATCGAGATGCGGATCTTCTCGTTCTCGAGCACGCGCTGCAGGTCGATGTGCAGCACGGCGTTCTTCGCCGGATGCCGCTGCACGTCCTTCAGGATCGCCGCCTGCGCGACGTCGCCGACCTTCAGGTTGATGATCGTGGAGTAGAAGCGCTCATTGTCGAGCATCAGCAGTAGCCTGGTGTGGTCGACCGCCAGGGCGCGCGGCTCGCGATGGCCACCATACAGGATCGCGGGCACCTTGTTCTCGTGACGCAGGCGGCGGCTCGCACCTTTGCCCTGCGCGTCACGGAACTCGGCGTCGAGTTCGAATGAAGTCTTCATGGTTATCTCCGATTAGCAACAGCACATGCCGTCCGCTCGCGACCAGGCTGGACGACTCCAGGGAAAGTGATCAGTGATCAGTGACCAGCGGTTAGTGCAGAGGCCGGCAGCGCCGGCCGGTCGGACTCTTCACTAACCGCTGGTCACTGATCACTGGTCACTAGTCTATGTAAAGCGAACTCACGCTCTCCTCGTCGCGGATCCGGCGCATCGTCTCGGCGAGCAGCCCCGCGACCGAGAGCTGGCGGATCTTGCGGCTCACGCGCGCGTTCTCGCGCAAGGGAATCGTGTCGGTCACCACCAGTTCGTCGAGCGCCGACGCCTCGATCCGGTCCACCGCCGGACCCGAGAGCACCGGGTGCGTGATGTAGGCCGCGACGCGCCTGGCGCCGTGGTCCTTCAACGCCTTCGCCGCCTGGCACAGCGTGCCGGCGGTATCCACCATGTCGTCGACGAGCACGCAGGTCTTCCCTTCGACCTCGCCGATGATGTTCATGACCTCAGACTCGTTCGCGCGCGGCCGGCGCTTGTCGATGATCGCGAGGTCCGCGTCATCGAGTCGCTTCGCGATTGCACGCGCCCGCACCACGCCGCCGACGTCCGGCGACACGACCACGAGGTCGTCGTACTTCTGCTTCCACACCTCGCCGAGCAGCACCGGCGACGAATAGACGTTGTCCACGGGGATGTCGAAGAACCCCTGGATCTGGTCGGCGTGCAGGTCGACCGTCAGCACCCGGTGTATCCCGACGCCAGCCAGCATGTTCGCGATCACCTTCGCCGTGATCGCAACCCGCGTGGCGCGCGGACGCCGATCCTGCCTCGCGTAACCGAAGTACGGCATCACCGCGGTGATGCGCCCGGCGCTCGCACGACGGCACGCGTCCACCATCACCAGCAGCTCCATCAGGTGGTCGTTGGCCGGCGGGCACGTGGACTGCACGACGAAGACGTCGCGCCCGCGCACGTTCTCCATCAACTCGACAGTGACCTCGCCGTCGCTGAAGCGCCCGACGTGGGCGCGACCGAGCGGCACCTGCAGGTAGCGCGCGATGTCCTGGGCCAACTGCGGGTTGGCGCTGCCGGTGAACACCGCCATCGTCGGGCCGTCCATCACGCTCACTCCTCGGAAAAAGAGGACCGTCCCGAAATAGGGGACATTCTCCTTTTCCTCCGTTCTTGATCCCGAGCCTGCAGTCACCCCTGGAAAAGGAGAATGTCCCCTATTTCGGGACGGTTCCCTTTTTCCAGTGGCTGGGGTGGAAGGATTCGAACCTCCGAATGGCGGGATCAAAACCCGCTGCCTTACCGCTTGGCGACACCCCAGCGCATTCGTCAGCGGCCAGCTCCCGGCCCGTCCCGCTCGAGCGCCAGTCGCCCGACCAGCGGCGAGCGATTGAGCCCGCGCACCACGTGACCGACCCAGCGCGCCGGTACGCAATCGAGCGCCGCGAGCGCCGCCTCGTCACTCGGCATCACTGCAAATACGCAGGAGCCCGTGCCCGTGAGCCGCGCCGGCCCGAACTGCCCCAGCCAGTCGAGCGCTTCCGCCACCACCGGAAAACGCCGCCTGACGACCGGCTCGCAGTCGTTCCGTCCGCCCGTCGTCAGGGAATCGCGGATTTTGATGGTGGGCGAATCCCTTGTCAATTCAGGGTCTTTGAATACTTCGGCGGTGCTGACGGCCGCGTCGGGCTGGACCAGCAGAAAGACGGGTTCCGGGAAGTCCATCGGCGTGAGTTGTTCCCCGATACCCTCGGCCAAGGCTGCCCGCCCTTGAACAAAAACCGGCACATCAGCGCCAAGTTCGGCGCCAATCGCAGCAAGTTCGACGCTTTTGAGACCAAGATTCCACAGTTCGTTGAGCGCGACCAGCACGGTGGCGGCGTCCGAGCTGCCGCCGCCGACGCCGCCCTGCATCGGAAGGCGCTTGCGGACTTCGATCGCAACTCCGGGGCAGTCGGGGCGTGCCCGCACGGCGAGTCTCCGCGCTGCCCGGATGGTGAGGTCCGACTCGGCCGGCACGCCCGGCAGCTCACCGACGCGCTCGATCACGCCGCCGGGCCGCCGCCAGAACCTGATGTCGTCGCAGAGATCGATGAACTGGAACGCCGTCTGGAGCAAGTGATAGCCATCGGCGCGCCGGCCCACGACGTGGAGGAACAGGTTGAGCTTGCCCGGTGCTGGCCACGACTCGGGCCTGCCGAGCGGACCGCCCTGCGCGCTCAAGGCTGCCGCCCCGACGCAACGGTGACCTGCCAGTCGTCCACGACCACTTTGAGCCGCACGGCGCCCTGGGTCGCCGTGAAGCGCTCGGGCAGAGAAACACCGCCCGACGCGGTAAACATGTCATAGCCGATCCGCCACCCCGACTGCTCGATGACCCGCACGGGCGCGACGTCGGCGTCTGAAACACTCGACGGGCTGCCTGGCGCAGGCACGCCCAGCATCCAGTAGCGGAGTTCGGCGAGCGGCAGGTCGGTGCCCAGGCGTTGCCTCAGCAGCGCATTGGCCTGCTCGGCGCCGAGGTGCCGCCCCTCGGCATCCGTGACGACGAGCGACTGCCCGTCCGCCGTTACCTGCATGGCGCCGGCCCCGAGCGGGCCGTGGATCGACAGCGTGCTCTGCGCCCCCTGCTGGCCCCAGGTGAATGAGCCGCTGCCGCCTTCGCCGTTCGCGGCCAGCGCAATCCGGCCGGACGCGGTCCAGTACTGGAATGACTCCGGATCAGGCGACGGCGAAGGCGGTGCGACCGGTGCGACCGCGCATCCGCCGCACGCGGCCGCCAGCACGAGCCAGGCTGCCCTCCGGCTCACTGCGCCTGGCGCGCCAGGCGCTTTTCAAGCAGCTTGTTGCCGGGATGGCGTTTCACCGCCTCCTGCCAGGTCTCGTGCGCCGCGGCCTTGTCACCCATGGCCCACTGCACGTCGCCCAGGTGTACGGCGATCTCCGCATCATCGCCCAGTTCGTACGCGCGCTTCAGGTACCCCAGCGCCTGCTCGTTGCGCTTCTGGCGGTGAAGCACCCATCCCATGCTGTCGAGTACGGCCGCACTGTCCGGCATCTGCACGAGCGCTGCCTCGATCAAGGCTTGCGCCTCGGGGAGCTGGCGGTTCTGGTCGGCAAGCGTGTAGCCGAGCGCGTTCTGCACCACCGGATCGCCCGGGCGTTCTTCGAGCAGCTTGCGCAGGTCGCGGACCGCGGCTTGGCCATTGCCGTCACGCTCGTAGGCAAAGACGCGCGCCATGCGCAGGTCGAAAACCTCCGGATACTGGGCGAGCCCTTCGTCGAGCACTTCGATCGCACGGCGCGTCTCGTCGAACGAGGTCAGCAGGCCCGCGCGGGCCACCACGACCTGCGGCCCGAGTGTCGGCTGGGCGTGACCGAACTCGTCCAGGTGCGCGAGCCCGGCATCCACGCCCGACTTGTCGGCCTTTATGCGCGCAACCCGCTGCTGGGCCGAGATCGCGTGATCCCCGGACACTACGCGGGAATAGAAGCCCATCGCGCGCTCGGCGTCGTCGCGACGCTCCGCGATGACGCCGAGGTAGTAGAGCGACTCGTAGGACTGAGACCCCGTCGACAGCAGGTCATCGAACCGGGCCCCGGCCGCCTTGAGATCGCCGCTCTGCAGATCCATCAGGCCCAGCGCGCGCACGGCAGCGGGCACCACGACCTGGCCGGACGCATAGGGCGTCAGCACGGCACGCGCCTCGTCGTCCTGGCCCGTGCCCGCAAGCAGCAGCGCGTATTCGATGTGCGTTGCGACGTCCGAATCGGGCGCGGTCACCAGGTCACGGGCCGCCGCGAGGCCGAGATCGTCCTGCCCCGATGCGATCTGGGTGCGCGCAAGCAGCAGCTTTGCCGGCACCCAGTATGGGGCCAGCTCGACGGCACGCTGCGCGCTCTGCATCGCGAGCGCGTAATTGTCGGACCGCAGCGCTGCCGTGCCGAGCGCAACCTGTCCTTCGGCGAGCTTCGGGTGACGCGCCGCCAGCCTGCGGAACAACTCGGTCACGTCAGCCGGGTTGCCCTCGCCCATCATCACGGGCAGCAGCGCGAGAAACCCGGCGGCCGTGCTGATGTAGGCCGACTCGATCAGCCGGGCAAAGTGCTCCTCGGCCTCGTCCAGCTCGTGCATGGCGAGCGCCGACACGCCGGCGTAGCGCTCCGCCTGCTCGCTGGATGGGTTCAGCGCCAGCCACCGGTCGGCGGCCCCCGACGCCTCACCGAACTGGAAATTGTCGAACGCAACGCGAGTGGCCTGCGCGGCCACCGCCTCGTCGTCCGAAGCGTCGGCGGCCAGCCGATAGGCCCGGGCTGCCTCGGGAAGCTCGCCACGCGCGAGCGCCGCATCTCCCTGCGCGAGCAGGGTTTCCGCATCGACCGGGGCGGGGGTCGCAGGCGTGCCCTCGCCGGGCGACGTCGCGCAGGCGACAAGCAGGGTGAGCGCCGCGGCCGTTGACAGCCGGCGGACGAGAATCAGGGGTTTCCGCATGACCCGCGCACTATAGCGGAAGCGCCGCCACGCTTGTGTTGCCACCGGGCATCACCCAGAATTTCGCGTTTTCCGCGTCCGGAAGCCGAATGCCTCTCGTCGTCGTCGGAGTCAATCACCGCACCGCGCCCGTCGAGGTTCGCGAGCGCGTGGTTTTCGATCCGGCACGCATGCCCGAGGCTCTGCGCGAGCTGACCAGCCTGCCCGACGTCCGGGAATCGATCATCGTCTCGACCTGCAACCGCACCGAGCTCTACTGCGTGACCGAGCGAGGCGAACCGGAGCTCGGCGAATGGCTGCAGCGCTATCACCAGCTCGGCTCGAGCATCCACCACTGCCTCTACCGGCACGAGGAGATGCGCGCCGTCACGCACGCGTTCTCGGTGGCGTCGGGACTCGACTCGATGGTGCTCGGCGAACCGCAGATCCTCGGCCAGCTCAAGGACGCCTATCGCACGGCCCAGGAGACCGGCACGACCGGACCGACGCTGAATCACCTGTTCCAGGCTGCGTTCTCGGTGGCGAAGCGGGTGCGGACCGAGACGCAGATCGGCGCGAACGCCGTGTCGGTGGCGTCTGCCGCCGTGTCGATGGCCAAGACGGTGTTCTCGAGTTTCGACACGCGCACCGCCCTCATGGTGGGCGCCGGCGAGACGATCGCGCTCGCCGCGCGACACCTGCACGCGGACGGCCTCAGGCGCATGATCGTTGCCAATCGCAGCGTCGATCGTGCCCGTGAGCTCGCGGCGGAGTTCCAGGGATTCGCGATCGGCCTCGACGAGATCCCGTCGCACCTGCGCGAGGCCGACATCGTGGTCGCCTCGACCGCCAGCCCGAACCCGATCATCACCCGGGCGATGACGGCAAGCGCGCTGCGTGCGCGCAAGCGCAGGCCGATCTTCATGGTGGACATCGCGGTGCCGCGCGACATCGAGCCGGAGGTCGCGGAGCTCGAGGACGTGTACCTGTTCACGATCGACGACCTGCAGTCGGTGGTGAAGGAGAACATGGAAGGCCGCCGGCAGGCCGCGCGCGAGGCCGACCAGCTGATCGCCGCGGAGGCGGACCGCTTCGAGATGAAGCTGCGCACCCGCGACGCCGCGCCGACCATCCGGCGCCTGCGGCACCAGGCCGAGCAGGCCCGCGAGCACACGCTCGACCAGGCCCGCCACATGCTGGCAGCCGGCCGCAGCGCGGACGAGGTCCTTGATTTCCTCTCCGCCACGCTCACGAATCGGTTGATCCACGCGCCGAGCCAGCGGTTGCGCGAGGCGGCCGAGTCCGGCGACGACGCGATCATCGAGGCGATCACCAACATCTACCACCTCGACCGCGACTGATGAAGGACACGATCCGGGGAAGGCTCGAGAAGACCGTCGAGCGATTCGAGGAAGTCGGCGCGCTGCTCGCCGACCCCGACGTGATCGGCAAGCCGGGCCGCTTCAAGGACCTTTCCGTCGAGTACGCGCGCCTCGAACCTGTCGCGACACGCTTCCGCGAGTTCGGCCGGCTCGAGCTCGAGCGCGCCAAGGCGGCCGAGATGGCGAGCGGCGCGGACGCCGAGATGCGCGAACTGGCGGAGGAGGAAGTCCGCGACCTCAACGCCCGGATCGACACCGAGTCCGCGGAACTGGCGAAGCTGCTGCTGCCGAAGGACCCGCGCGACGAGAGCAACATCTTCCTCGAGGTCCGCGCCGGCACGGGCGGCGACGAGGCCGCGATCTTCGCGGGCGACCTGTTCCGCATGTACGCCCGCTATGCGGAAAGGCAGGGCTGGAAAGTCGA
>Ga0102851_10003209_pt1 | contig 10118 bp, 7 predicted proteins | sample Mud3Dept3metaG_FD_79558 | JGI IMG/M metagenome (GOLD analysis project Ga0102851, IMG submission 79558) | Freshwater wetland microbial communities from Ohio, USA, analyzing the effect of biotic and abiotic controls - Mud 3 Core 4 Depth 3... | ecosystem: Environmental > Aquatic > Freshwater >...
GGCCGGGTCGAGGAGGCCGAGCGCCGCGAGCTCGGTGAACGCCTTCCAGATGCCGACCAGCCCCGTGCCTCCCCCGGTCGGGTAGACGATGAAGTCGGGGAGCGGTCCCCCCGCGAAGTGCCCGGCGATCTCGAGCCCCATCGTCTTCTTGCCCTCCAAGCGCCCGGGCTCGAAGAACGTGGACATGTCGACGACCTCGCCGCGCGCGAGCTCCTCCCTGAGGTCCTCCCTCATCGTCCGACCCGCCGACGCGATGTTGGGGCCGGCAAAGCGCACCTCGCCCCCGAAGAACTCGCACGCCCTGTGGTAGATGCAGCCCTGAAAACCCTCCGGCATGTAGACCAGGCATCCGGGTGCCTCGAGCCTGGCCGAGAACAGGCACGCCGCGACTCCGGCGTTGCCCTGGGTGGGCAGGCAGAACCGCTTCGCGCCGCTCGCCACGCCGAGCGCCACCCCCACCGCCAGCCCGCGGTCCTTGAAGCTCCCGGACGGATTAGTCCCCTCGTTCTTGAAGAAGACCTCCACGCCCAGCTCCCCGCTCAGCCTCTCGTGGCGCACCGCCGGCGTGCCCCCGACGTCCGCGGCATAGTCGTCGGCGACGCCCAGGACGGGGAGCAGCGGCGCGAACCGCCAGATCCCGGGCCCGCCGCGGCCGGCAAGCGGCGCGCTCCGCAGCTCGGAGCGCACCGCGTCGAGGTCGTACTCGACGACCACCGGTCTTCCGGGAGGCGGGCAGCAGCGGCAAAGCCCGACCGGCGAGGCGAAGCCGCGGGTCTCGACCTCGCGGCCGGTCTTCGAGCAGCACACGCGGGCGACGTTCGGGTTGATGCGCAGCGCCATCGGGTCCCCTCCCTGCCTGACCGGCGAACCGCAGGTGGAGTCCCGCGGTTCCCACCGGCCGATGATAGCGGGGCGCGGGGGAACGTTCCCGCCGCACGGGCCGCGAGTGGGGCGACTTGCTACTATGGGTCGAGTCGCGGTGGCGCACGTAAAGGGAACCACCCGCATGGAAGGATGCAGCCGGCAGGCACGAGTGGCGCTTTTGCTGGCCGGCGGTGCACTGCTCGCCGGCGGCCTGCGGGCGCACGACGCCGCGGCCGCTCCCCAGCCGAGCACCGTGGTGAAGCCCTCGCCCGGGCAGGCCCTCGGCCCGGTGCCGTGGCTCGAGCTGTCCTACTCCGCGCGCAAGTTCTTCCTGGGGGCGAGCACGACGATCCGCGCCGAGCGGACGCCGGTCACCGCGGTCGCCCCGGCCGTGAGGCCGCCGCTCGCGGGGATTCCCGTCCCCCTCCCCGAAAAGGAGATCGTGACCATCACCACGAGGACCGATCTCCCGTTCGGCCGCGACGAGACGGTGACGATGTGGATCGACCCGGCGACCAGCGCGGCGATTGGCGGCGAGAAGATCATGCTCGGCCGCAGCGCCTACCACAAGTTCCTCCGCTACACCGAGGAGGGGCTCTACACCTGGCGCTCCTCGCCCGCCAACGAGGGTGAGAACCCCCTCGGGTTCGAGCGCTGGAGCGACCGCAGGCGGTACCTCGTCGCCCCGGCGGTGAGGCCCTCGCAGGGCACGCCCGTCACCGACTCCTACGCGCTGCTCTACCTGGTCACCGCGGCGCGGCTGGACCGCCGCGGCGCCGGCCTGCGCCTGGTCATGCTCGCCAACGACCGCTTCGTGGAGATGACGTTCGTCTCGGGCGGCCTGACCTACACCCGTGCGGAGTTCGACGAGACCTGGCCCGGCGGCAGCCGCAACAGGGCTGGCAACGTTCTGGTGCGGACGGTGCGGGCTACCGCACGGGCGTTCGGGGCCGCCGAGAGCAGCGAGGACGTCGAGCTCGGCTTCCTGGGCATGCGCGGCGCCCTCACGCTCCTCCTGGAGGCTGGCACCGGCCTGCCGGTGGCGGTCTCCGGGCGCGTGCAGCACATCGGCGAGCTCACCGTGAGGTTGCAGCGCGCGGCTCTCGCATCCCCTCCCTCTCCGGATACCGACGCCGGCTCCTGAGACCGGCCGTGCCCGGGCCGGAGAAGAGAGCGCACCGCCTCGCGGCCCGGGCGGGAACCGCGGCTCGCACGTTGCTCGCAAGGGCGCAACGCCGCCTTGAAACCGGGCTCCGGGGGGGCTAAGGTCTGCTCCCATGACCACGAAAGCCCTCGTCCTGGTGCCGATGCTGCTCGCCTGCGTCGCGTTCGCGGGCGAGCCGCAGCAGCCGTCCGCCCCCGTCGCGGCCGCGCCCGAACCGATCGAAAAGCACCCCGAGTGGGACGCCGAGTACTCGCGGCTGATCCGCGAGGCTACCACGGGCCCGCAGTTCGCCACCGACCTGGTGGACCACCTGCCCGCCTCAGCCACGGTGCCGACGCCCAAGACGTTCCTCGGCTACATCGCGGGCGCCCCCGACCACCTCACCTACGCGGAGCAGGTGCACGCCTACATGCGAGCCCTGGCGGCCGCGTCACCGCGTGTGAAAGTTTTCACAATTGGGAACACAGAAGAGGGCCGCGAGATGATCGCGGTCGCCGTCTCCGACGAGGCGACGATCGCGGCGCTCGACCGCTACCGCGAGATCAACCGCAAGCTCGCCGACCCGCGCGCGACGTCGGAGGAGGAGGCGCGGCGGTCGATCGCCGAAGGGAAGCCCGTCTACTACCTCACGGGCGCCATGCACTCGCCCGAGACCGGCAGCCCCGAGATGCTCATGGAGCTCGCCTATCGGCTCGCGGCCGACGAGACGCCGATGTTCGCCGCCATCCGCGCCAACGTGATCACGCTCATCACGCCCGTGCTCGAGGTGGACGGCCGCGACCGCATGGTGGACATCGTGCGCTGGCAGCAGGCCAACCCCTCCGCCGGCCTGCCGCCGCTGGTCTACTGGGGGCACTTCGTCGCCCACGACGACAACCGCGACACCATCGGGCTCGGCCTCGCGATGACCCGCAACGTGCTGCAGGCGTGCCTCGCCTGGAACCCGCAGGTGGTGCACGACCTGCACGAGTCGATCCCGTTCCTCTACATCTCCACCGGCACCGGCCCGTACAACGCCTGGCTCGATCCCCTGGTGATCGCCGAGTTCACCCGCATGGCCGACCTCGAGGTGCAGGAGCTCACCAGGAGGGGCCTCCCGGGCGTGTGGACGCACGGCTTCTACGACGGCTGGGCGCCCAACTACATGTTCTGGGTTGGGCTGGGCCACAACGCCATCGGGCGCTTCTACGAGACGTTCGGCAACCACGTCCCGTCGACTGAGGATCGCGTGGTGCGCAGGATGAGCGACCGCGCCTGGTTCCGCCCCAACCCGCCGCTGCCGACGGTGAAGTGGTCGCTGCGCAACAACGTCAACTACCAGGAAAGCGGCGTTCTGCTCGCCCTCTCGGACATGGCGTCACACCGGACCCACTTCCTCGAGCAGTACTGGACGCTCGGCAAGCGCTCGGTGGCCAAGGCGCGTACCGAAGGGCCGGCGGCCTATGTTTTCAACGCCGCGCAGAAGCGGCAGGGCCAGCTCCGTGATCTCATGAGCCTTCTGCGCGCCCACGGCATCGAGGTGAACGTCGCCGACAAGCCGTTCGCCGTCAAGCCGGGGTGGCCCCCCGTCGCCGCAAAGCAGGCGGAAGGGGACGAGAGGCCCAAGGGCGACGCAAAGACCGAGAAGAAGGGCGAGCCCAAGGACGACACGGCCAGTTTCGCCGCTGGCAGCTTCATCGTCCGCATGGACCAGCCGACTTCGCGCCTGGCCGACACCCTGCTCGACACCCAGTTCGTGCGCGGCGAGGAACGCGTGTACGACGACACCGGTTGGACGCTCGGGTACACCAGGAACCTGGAGTACAAGCGCATCGTCAACCAGGAGGTGCTCTCGGTTCCGATGCACCCGTGGGAGGGCCAGGCGGCCAGGCCCGCGCAGCTCGCGGGAGCGGCGATCGCGATCGAGAACACCGCCGACACCGACCTCGTCAGGCTGCGCACCGCGGTGCCGCACTCGCGCATGCTGGTTGCCGAGGAGGAGGTCAAAGGGGGAAGGACGCTCCCGGCCGGAACCGTGATCGTGCCGCTCGACGACGCCAACCGCGCCTCGGTCGGAGAGGCACTGGCCGCCCTCGACCTCAAGACGGAGCCCCTCGCCGCCGTCCCCGCCGTGAAGAGTCACGAGCTGGCGCTGCCCAGGGTGGCCATCCTGCACACCTGGCTCTTCACCCAGGACGAGGGTTGGTTCCGCCTGGCGTTTGAGGACCTCAAGCTGCCGTATGCGTACATCTCCACCCAGAAGGTGGCGCAGATGCCGGACCTGCGCTCGTCGTTCGACGTGATCGTCTTCCCGCCGGTGGGGCGCAGCACCGCCCAGGACATCGTCAACGGCATGCCGCCGGGGCCCCCGCTCCCGTGGAAGAAGACCCAGCTCACGCCGAATCTGGGGGTGGACGAGACGGACGACATGCGCCCGGGCCTCGGCATGGCGGGGCTCGCGAACCTCAGGCGGTTCGTCGAGGAGGGCGGGCTCCTGATCACGGTGCAGGACACGGCCGTGTGGGCCGTCGAGTACGGGTTCGCGCGCTGGGTCAAGGTGGTCGAGACCCCGAAGCTGAAGGCCACGGGCTCGGTGTTGAGGGCGAGCTTCGTCGACCGCGCGAGCCCCGTGGCGTTTGGCTTCGACGAGACGGTCCCCGTCTACTTCGACGGCGCCCCGGTGTTCAAGGTCGGTGTCTTCGACCGTCCGGACCGCGAAGCGGGGCGCCCGAGCGGCCGGGGCGGCAAGGACGACCCCGACGTGCCGCAGGGACGGCCCTTCGTCCCCACACCCGAGCGCCCGAAGCCGGCCCCGGGCGAGGAGGGGTTCCAGCTCCCCGAGGACCTGCGGCTGTTCTACGAGCCGTACCTTCCGAAGGTCGAGGACCGCCCGCGGGTGGTGCTCGCGTTCCCAAAGGAGGCCGACAGGATCCTACTCTCGGGGATGCTGGAGGGGGCCGACGAGATTGCCGGCAGGCCCGTGGTGGTGGACGCACCGCTCGGCAAGGGCCACGTCCTGCTGTTCGCAAACAACCCGATGTGGCGGGTGAGCACCCAGGGGTCGTACGCGCTCGTCACCAACGCGATCTTCAACTACGCCCACCTCGGGCTCGGGTGGCCCCCGAAGAAGTAGCACCGCTTTCTTGCTCAGCCGGCTTCCTGCCCCGCATCAGGGTTGGACGAGCACCTTCTGCGCCTCCAGCTCCAGCGTGAGCGGAGGGCCGGTCCCGGCGCAGGTGTAGCGGTTGCCCCCGGCAGCCCGGAGCACCGCGCCTGGGTCCGAGAGCCGGAAGCCCCCGCTCACGTCGAGCGGCCGGCCGGCAAGGCCGCCGTCCAGGATGATCTCGCCGTCGCGGGTCACGAGACGCAACCTCGCCGCGACGTCGCGCCGAACGGTCACCCTGAACGTCCCGTGCCTCTCGGTGAAGAGGCCGTACAGACTCTGGCGGTAGGAGATCGCGCGCCCGCCCTCGAGTGCCTCGACGTCGATCCTGCTCCCCGATCCGGGGAAGGCAAAGCCGGTGACCAGCGACCGAATCCGAAGCGGCTCGACCTGGTCCGCGAGCGTGAGCACGATGTCGCCGACTTCCACCGCGATCCGCACCTCGGCGGGCGGGGGCGCGCCCCGGTGCGGGATCCACCATTCGACCTCCTCGTTCGCGGACGGCCTCGAGTCGTTGCGCTCGCCCCAGACGTGGAGATTCTCGTCGCGTACCGGCATCGAGAACAGGAAGCTCCCGACCATCAGGACGATCAGGATGCCGGTGGCGGCGGCGATGCGCCAGCCGTGGCGCACCTCGGCGACGGTCCGCGGCCGTGGCACCGCGAGCGGGCTGAGCGCGGCCGCCAGCGTGAACATGGCGGTCGCGCACAGGAGCGCGTCGGAGGCGAAATGCGCTCCCTGGACCATCCGCCCGACCCCTTGCACCGCCCCGAAGAGGAACCCGCCGACCAGGCAGGCCCACCGATTCCAGCCTCGCAGCAGGAAGAAGAGCCCCATGAACATGAACCCCATGGAGCAGTGCCCGCACATGAACGAGTACCCCTTGTGGGGGAGGCCGGGCTGGAAGGGGTAGCGGAACTCAAGCAAGCCGCCGAACTGGAGCAACTGGTCGGGCCTGGGCCGGCCCCCGAAACCCTTCGCCAGCACGTTAACCATCAGGCCCGGGCCGAGGGCGAGGAGGAGCACCAGGAAGAGGCACGGGTAGCGCCAGCGCGAGAACTCCGGGCGCACGAATGAGAGCCCGAGCCCCACCGCAGCCAGCACGCTCAGAACCAGGCCGGGGAGCGTCCCGACGTGGTAGACCAGGACCCATTCCGGCAGCTGCCCGAGGGGCCAGTGGGGCTCGACCGGGGAGTACGCGAGGGCCTGGGTCTGCAGGTCCAGGTCGGTGAGCCAGAACAGGGCGGTGACGGCGGCGGTCGCGGCGAGTCCGACGAGAAGGTGTTTCACCCAGGGCGGCCGGTGCCGCGCGGTCGATGTCTCCAGCACGCGCGGGTCGGACGAAGGCACGTCGTCTCGCCTCTCTCGCTCAGGCTAACACCTCGTCGGCCGCGGTCAATCCGGGCCCCGAGATCGGACCGGCCATACTCGGGTGACCGGTGCCCGCCAGCGCCACTGGGAGGTCGCGCGGTACACTCCAGCAAGCGTCGCGGTCGTGGAACGGTCCGACGCTCACCGCGACGACGAGCTGGAGAGCCCAAGGTGAACGGGGTCGCGCCGATGCAACGGGGGCCCGACGGGTGGGCGGGACGCACCGCGAGGGTGCTGCGCGCGCTGGCTGCGGTGCTGGCGGGCAACGCACTCTACTTCCTGCTGCTGATGCCCGTGCTGCCGTCCTGGGCGCGGCATCGGCCATTCACGCTCGACGCCGGCCTGCTGGTGGACTTCCTGGTGTGCGCCGCGATCTACGTTGGGCTGGGAACGCTCGGGCGACGCCGCGATCAATCTGCGTAATGCTCGAGCCCCGTGCTTCGCCGCTTCCGGGGCGTCCAGCGGTCGTGGAACCAGAACCACAGCTCGGGTCGGGCGAAGATGGCCCGCGAGAGGGCGTCGTTGCACTTCTGGGTCAGGGTGGTTTCCGTGTCGTCCGCCTGGCCCACGATGGGGGGCTCGATCGTGAACGTGTACCCGGTCCCTTTCGGGTGGGAGAAGATCGGGACCACCGGGGCGCCGGTTGCGAGCGCCAGCTTGGCCAGCGAGGGCGTGGTCGGGGTCGGCACCCCGAGAAAGTCCACGATCACGCTGTGCTCCAGGTCCGACTTCTGGTCCAGGAGGATGTCCACCATCCCTCCGCCCCTCACCACCTTCAGAATCCCTCGGGTCGCGCCTGACTTCGGGATGAGCGTGTTCCCGAGGCGAGTCCGCGCCGCGGCGAGCTCCGCCTCCACGAGCGGGTTCTCGAGCGGACGGAACACTAGACCCTGCGGGAAGCCGTGCGCTGCCAGCCACTCCGCGACGACCTCCCAGTGGCCGAAGTGGGCCGAGAGCGCCAGGACCCCCTTCCCTCCGGCGAGCGCCCCCTTCAGGTTCTCGAGGCCGTTGCAGGTGACCATCCTGTCCAGCGTTTCGGCAGGGACCTGATTCCATTTGATGAAATCGAAGCTGATGCGGCCGAAGTGCGCCGCGCACCGTACCGCCACCTTCAGGCGGAAGAGCCGGGAGCGGCCGGGGTACACCCGCCTGAGGTTCGACAGGACGGTCCTCCTCCGCGAGGAGGCGAGGAGGAGGAACAACACCCCGAGCGCGGCCCCGACGCTCTGCAGGAGCCAGAACGGCGCCACCCGGCCCAGCGCCCTCGCCACGCGGTAGAGCCGGAACTCCCTGCGGTTGGTCCGCTCAGTCCTCACCGTGTGCGAGCGTAGCCGCCGCCAACTCCTGAGGCAAGCGTTTTCCCGGCGCACGTGGCCGCTGCGCCCGCCTTCGATCCCAGGGCGCTGAAGCGAATCCGCTTCGTGTTCGACCGCCCCGCCGAAGGTATCGTTCTGCTGGACAGGTGGCATCTGTGGTACCAGGTACCACGTTTTTGCACTTCAGTCGATGAAAGTACCGGCCATACCGCTCACGAAATCGCTTTCGTCGTGGGGGCCTGGCGTGGTGAGCGCTCGCACATCGGCCGCTAACTGCCCGATCCGCTCGCGGAAGGCCTCGTCCCGGGAGCGACGCTCACCCCCTCCGTTTGCCCACCGGCTGACGACCCCGGGGTTCTTGCCCAGGTGCCGCGCGATGTCCTTCACCCTTACGCCATACGCTTCGACGCCCACCAGTGCGACCATCTCCCTCATGCGCGTCACTTCGCGCCCGGAGCGGGGCCCGGCGAATGTATCCAGGTCTACGTCCAGGGCATTGGCGGCGGCAACGAGGTACTCGTCGGGGGAAAGGACGCGACGCTCGGGCGAAGAACTCGCTCCGAGGGCGTCGATCCTGTGCAGACCCTCGCGGGGCTCCAGACCTCCTTTGCGCCCGGCGTTTGTCCACCAGGGGAGTCGGCCAGGCTCCCGCCCCAGCCAGGGGGCTCCCTTCGCACCCCTGAGCGCCTGAACGTACGTCCTCAGGGCCGTTTCACGGGTTTCCCCGAATGCCAGGAGCGCCTCGTCGACATCAACCAGGCCAGCTTCCCCGGAGCCAAGGAGCTCCCGGTGGCCGCTCCAAGGGTGCGCCGCCGGATCCCGGACTCCGCCTCCAGCCGAAGGGTTGAGGTGGACGTAGACGATGACCTGCTGGAGGTATCGCTCACCACTCACGAGCTTCGCCTTGTAGCGACCCTGCCACAGCGGTCCGTAGACCCGTTGGCGCCGGTTGAAGTCCTTGGCGTACCGGCCCTGGACCAGCCGCATCGTGCGCCACAGCGGGATCTGCCCGCAACGCAGCACCAGGTGGTAGTGATTCGACATGATGCACCACGCGAGCACGGCGATGCCATCCCGCCGTTTGACGTCCCCGAGGACCTTCATCAGGGCCTCGGCTTCGGCCTGGTTCCGAAAGACCGCCTCGCCGCGTCCGACGCGGCAGTACACGTGGTACACCGCCCCATCCACAAATACCCTCGGCTGACGTGGCACGACGTCCTCCCATGAAGCCGGCTCGCCCCACCAGCATACTACATCTGCAATTGTGTGGTACCTGGTACCATCCTATTCCAGCAGGCGGACGCTGTCCACGAAGTAGGGGGTCTCCGCGAACCACGACGTGGGAATACCGCGGTGCTCGGTGTAGTGCAGCGCGACCCGCTTACCCAGCGCGCCGTTGAGCTCCTCCACCAGACTCCGGTCGCGCACGCTGAAGGTCCAGATGGTGGGGGTCACTCCGGGAACGATCGACATCGCGAGTTCCCCCTCATAGGTCTTGAAGACCCAACCCTTCCGGGAGAACTTCTGCAGGATACCTGCGCGCTCACCGTCCGAGTAGCTCCAGTGGAGGGTGAAGACCGTGTAGCCGACGCACAGGAGGACCAGGACGCCCAGTGCCAGGAGGAGCATCAGCGCGATACCCCCGCGGGACCGCCGCCCAGGGCCGTGGTGGGCCGCTCGTAGGGTGGTCATGTACGGGATTCTACCGCTCTCGGCCACGAGGCGCTCGCGGTGTGGGATTAGCGGGCGCCGCCTACCCCATTGAAGCAGGCGGACCCTGCGGTGCCGCACATCGGGGTCTATGCTGTCGCCGATGGTTGCCCCGCGGTCGCACACGGTGCCCCGGCCCCGGTTCGCCATCCTGGTGGTCGGCCTGAGCCTGGCGGCCGGTCTCGGGACGCCCTGGTTCCTGGACTACGACGAAGCCGTCTACGCCGACGTGGCCCGCCACATGTGGGTCTCCGGCGACTGGCTTCGCCCCGTCTCCAACTGCGGGCCGTTCTACGAGAAGCCGGTCGTCTTCTTCTGGCTCGTCGCCCTGGCCTTCAAGCTCATCGGCCTCACCCCGGTGGCACCGCGGCTGGTGAGCGCCCTCGCGCTGCTTCTCACGCTGGGCTGTCTCGCACGGGAGTTGGCGCGACGGGCGGGCCGGGAAGCCGCCGAGGCCGCCGTCTGGGTCGGGGGAGCGTCGCTGCTCCCCTTCACCCTCGGGAGGATCGGCCTGCTCGACGCCCTTCTCACCATGGCGATGACCGTCGCC
>Ga0102851_10003211_pt1 | contig 10117 bp, 6 predicted proteins | sample Mud3Dept3metaG_FD_79558 | JGI IMG/M metagenome (GOLD analysis project Ga0102851, IMG submission 79558) | Freshwater wetland microbial communities from Ohio, USA, analyzing the effect of biotic and abiotic controls - Mud 3 Core 4 Depth 3... | ecosystem: Environmental > Aquatic > Freshwater >...
CAGGGTGGCGCCGCTGAGTGGCTGGATCGTGCCCTGATCATTGGTAGAGAGCGCAACGCGGCCGACATGAGGTTGCATTTCCCGCCTGCCGCGACCAAGGGCATCAAGAACGGCGACACCATTACGGTCGGGCTGTGGGGTATATCAGGGGCGCGCCAGCCGAGTAATCCGACCGGGTGGCGCAGGGCCGGTGACGTTGCAATCGCTTTATGGAGTGGCTGAAAATCGGTTAGCATGGTGATACTCCTACAGGGAGGAAGGCGGGGTTCCCGGCAGCAAGGGTACCCCGATCGGCATCACGTTGATCCCTTCTGGGTGAGAGGCCGTAACCATGACACTGTTTGCTGCGGGAGGTCGAACCTTCCCTGCCAAAGACATCAAGCCTTTTCTGCCGTTGCTGGTGTATGTCGTACTTTCCTTCTTCATCGCGGTGGCCTACATTTCATCTTTCCGCCAGATCGAAACGCTGATCCAGGAAAAACAGTTGAACGACCTCGGCGCGATCGCCGACATGAAGGCCGCTCAGATCGGCGCATGGCGTGACAATCATCAGCGGCTGGGGGAGGCTTTTGCTCGCAACTCTGTCCTTGCCGCCGAATTCGGGCAATGGCTGGTGGAAGGGGCGCCGGCGAACTGGCGCAAGCAGCGGCTGGGGAAAATGCTGGCCGAGTTGCAGTACGTGAATGGCTACAAGACCCTTATGCTGCTTGACCGGCAAGGCACGGTGCGGCTGTCGCTTACCGACAGTTTCGTATTGGGCGAGGAAGAGGTGCGGCTGGCGCGCAAGGCGATGGACAGCCGCCAGGCGATATTCTCGGATTTTCATCGCAACTCCTACGGGGATAAGGGGATCAGCATCGATCTGGTCGCGCCGCTGACCGTCGCCGGCAGCGACGCTGCCCGGCTTGTCGGTGCCGCAGTGCTGCAGATCGACCCCTATACTTTCCTGTATCCGATGATCCATACCTGGCCGGTCGAGAGCGCAAGCGCAGAAACCCTGCTGGTGCGGCAGGAGGGTAATGAGATCCTGTTCCTCAACGATGTGCGCCACCGGGACGGCACGGCGCTGGCCTTGCGCATGCCGCTGGATACCCCAGGCTTGCCGTCAGCATCCGCGGTGCGCGGGATGATCCGCAGTGCAGACGGAATCGATTACCGCGGTGTTCCGGTCGTATCCGAGATGCGCCAGGTGTCGGGGACACCCTGGTTCGTGGTGAGCAAGGTTGACCGGGACGAACTGCTTGCTCCGGTCTACCGGCTCAAACAGTGGTCAACCAATCTGGGGGTGGCTTTTGTCGGTATCTGCGGCCTGCTGGTGTTCGTCTGGTTGCGGGGCTACCAGACGCAGCTGAAGAAGCTGCGGGTGCAGCATGCCGCCGCGGTGGAACGCGCGATGCTGATGAAGCATTTCGAATACCTGACCAAGCACGCCAACGACATCATTGTGGTCACTGACGAGGTCGGCAATATCGTCGAAGCCAACGAGCGTGCTGAGAAAGCCTACGGCTATTCACGCGAGGAACTGCTGGGGATGAGGGTCACGGATCTGCGTGATGCAGCCGAAGACCCCGCAGCATTCATCGGACAGGTCAAGCAGTTGCAGGCGGCTGGCAGTCTGCGCTATGAAACCGTCAGCCGGCGCAAGGATGGCACGACCTTTCCGGTGGAGGTCAGCGCCCGTCTGATCATGGTGGAAGGCGTCAACTACATGCAGGGCATCAGCCGCGACATCAGCGAACGCATACGGGCCGAGGAAGCGCTACGCAAAAGCGAAACCCTGCTGAACAAATCGCAGCAGCTGGCGCAGATCGGCAGCTGGGAACTGGACCTGAACAGCAACGTGCTCTATTGGTCGAACGAGAATTACCGCATCTTCGAGGTCGACCAGGAAAAATTTGCTGCCTCCTACGAAGCCTTTCTCGACACCGTGCATCCGGACGACCGTGACTGGGTGAACCGGAGCTATATCGACTCAGTAAAAAACAGAACGCCCTACAGGATCATTCATCGCCTGCAGTTTCCGGATCGGCGGGTCAAGTTTGTCCAGGAGTGGTGCGAAACCTATTACGATGAAGCAGGCCAGCCGCTGCGCTCAATCGGGACGACTCAGGACATCACCGAACAGCAGCTGGCCCAGAATGCATTGCGCGAATCGGCGCAGCAGGTCGAGGACCTATACAACCATGCGCCGTGCGGCTATCACTCGCTGGACAAGAACGGGGTGGTCGTCCAGATCAACGATACCGAACTGAAGTGGCTGGGCTATACGCGGGACGAGGTAATCGGCAAGATGAATTTTGCAGATCTGCTCACACCTGGCTGCAGGAAGTTGTTCCGCGACAACTATCCCGGATTCAAGCAAATGGGCTTTGCCCACGACCTGGAATACGAACTGGTGCGCAAGGATGGCATGAGTTTTTTCGGGCTGCTGAGCGCGACGGCGGTCTATGGTGCCGACGATGAATATCTGTTCAGCCGCTCGACGCAGTTCGATATTACCGCTCGCAAGCAGGCAGAGGAAGAATTGCGGTTGCACGATACGCTTCTTTCCCGGATGGGAGAGGGCGTTGTCCTGGTACGCGCCGATAGCGGCACGATCGTCTATACCAACCCGAAATTCGAGAAGATGTTCGGTTATGCCGCCGGCGAAATGACCGGTATGCATGTCAGCCAGCTCAATGCGCCGGCAGAGAAGAGTCCCGAAGAGATGGCGCAGGAGATCATGGCGGCGCTGAAGGATAAAGGGGGCTGGATAGGCGAGATCGCCAATCTGAGGAAAGACGGCAGTACCTTCTGGTGCCATGCCAGCGTCTCAACATTCGAGCATCATGTCTATGGCACGGTCCTGGTGTCCACCCATCAGGACATTACCGATCGCAGGCGGTTTGAGAAGAAGCTGCAGGAGAGCGAGGAACGTTTCCGCACCATGGCGGACAATGCGCCGATCATGATCTGGATGTCGGATGCCCAAGTCAAGCCCGCCTACAGGGGCTGCGATTTCTTCAACCAGCGGTGGCACGACTTCACCGGGCTGACTCTGGACCAGTCGCAGGGACGAAACTGGCTGGATATCGTTCATCCCGACGACAGGAAGCGCTGCCTGGCGGCTTACCAGAGAGCTTTCCGGAAACAGCGTATGTTCAAGCTGGAATACCGGGTGCGGCGTCGCGATGGGACGTTCCGCTGGGTGCAGGATTCCGGTGTGCCGCGTCTCACCGGCGAGGGCAAGTTGATCGGCTTTATCGGCATCTGGCTTGACGTGACGGATAACAAGGTGTTTGAAGTAATACGCGCGGAGATGGAGCATGTGGGCCGTCTTAATATTGCCGGGGAGATGGCATCCGGTCTGGCGCACGAGCTAAGCCAGCCCTTGTCGGCCGCCAGTAATTATCTGAGCGTCGGTTTGAGTCTCATGATGGAACAAGATTGGGACAAGGATAGGCTGCTGAAAGCGGTCATCTGCGCCCATGCGCAGACCGAAAGGGCGGGGGGGATCATCAACCACCTCAAGGCGATAGTCAGCAAGCGGCAGCAGGAACGTACCATGCTGGACATTAATACGCTGATCCGGGACACAGTCCAATTTATGGGATTTGAGATTCGTCAGCACTCCGTTTCGGTCATTAAGGATTTTTATACATTGCCGCTGACGTTGGTGAACAAGATTGAAATCGAGCAGGTATTGATCAATCTCATCAAGAACGCGATAGACTCGATGGATGCCGTGCCGTTGCGGGTCCTGCGCATCACGACTCGCGTCATCGAATCCGATTTTATTCTGGTGTTGGTGAGCGACACTGGAAAAGGGATCGTTCCGGACGAGCTGGATAAGATTTTCAATCCTTTCCAGACTTCCAAAAAAGATGGGCTGGGACTGGGCTTGCCCATATGCCGTTCGCTGATCGAAAGCTATGGCGGACAAATCTGGGCGGAACAGCGTGGCGATGAGGGCGCCGAGTTCTATTTCACACTTCCTGTTGGAGCGAACTATGAGTGAGAAGATTGGGCATGAGAATGCCGTGCAACCCATGGTGTTTGTGGTCGACGACGATGAGGCCATGCGCGACTCCATTTCTTTCCTGCTTGAATCGAAAAACCTTCCCTGCAAGATGTTCAGCTCTGCGAGCGCTTTTCTGGAATTCTGCAGCCCGCAGCAGCAGGGTTGCATCCTGCTGGATATCCGCATGCCGGGCATCAGCGGAATGGAGCTGCTGGAGAACCTCAAAGCGAGCGGGATATTATCGCCGGTTATCATCATTACCGGCCACGGGGATGTCCCTCTCGCCGTCCGGGCGCTGAAACTGGGCGCATTCGATTTTGTGCAGAAGCCCTTCAACGCCCAAGACTTGCTGGATCTGGTACATGCCGCGCTCAATCAGGTTAGGGAAAGACGCCAGAAAGACCGGAGATTGAACAGTCTGCGCGGCCATTTCGATACACTGACAGGACGAGAGAGGGAAATCATGGAGCTTGTGGTGGCCGGCAATCCGAGCAAGGTCATTGGAATGAAGCTCGGGATCAGTTCGAGAACGGTGGATATTCACCGCTCAAACCTCATGAGCAAGCTCAATGTCCGCACCATCGCCGAGCTGGTGCAAAGCCGTCTGGCCCTGCGGGACGACTGAATTATTCTATGGGGTGTCACGCCAAAACCAGCTCGGATCGGCATGGCAAATTCCTCGCGCTGCGAAGCCAGTTAATAGCCCCCCCCATACTCCTGGAGTGGTAGCAACTTCCCTAAACACCTAGGTATTTTTCTGTATTGAAAATCAATTGCGGATTCTGCACGATATACCACGCTTCATGGTACTGGTGCGTGCTGCATCGATACGCACCGGTATTTTGATGGAACTTACGCACGTTTTGGATAGATATTTCACGAATTGCTAGGTAAGGGGACGCTATGTACACTGAACCGAAGAGGCAGTTAATGCCGTTAATGCAGTTGAGACAAGCGAACGGAAAGTCAGCGCTGGACAGCGGAAGCAGAAAGTACCGTTCAATGCCACGCGGCAATTATTCTGAATTTGAAAAGATAAAAAAAGAGTGTAGTGCATCGCAAACCGAGCTGCGCTGGATGGCGAGCCAGCTGCTGTCGATACAGGAAAACGAGCGGAAGCGGATCGCCTCGGACCTGCATGATGGACTCGGGCAGTCGTTGACTCTGATCAAGTTCTCTTTATCGGAGATAGCGAGACAGCTTGCCAGCGGTGCTATCAATGAGGTGTCCGAATCGTTACTGCGGTTGAATGTCAGAGTACATGGCGCGCTGGATGAGGTGCGTCACGCAGCCATGGATCTGCGCCCGCCGATGCTGGATGACCTCGGTATACTCGCTACCTTGTCATGGTTCTTCCGGGAACTTGAAGCTGCCAGCCCGGGCATAAAAGTGGAGAAGGACTTCAGTATTCACGAGAGCAGTGTTCCTGAGCAGCTCAAGATCACGATCTTCCGCATCATTCAGGAGGCTACCAGCAATATCCTCAAGTACGCCAATGCCGACCGGATGCGGGTGCATCTCAAACAAGTCGATGGGGCGCTGCACTTTTCGATCGAAGACAATGGTGGCGGATTCGATCTGGCGGAGGTGGCTATCCGTGACGGTTCGGACAGAGGCTTGGGCCTGTTGAGCATGAAGGAACGTGCCAAGCTCACAGGCGGAGTCTATGAAATGAACTCTGTCGCCGGAAAAGGAACGCAGATTCACGTATCCTGGCATTTCGGCAATTCCTAGAATACATTGTGATTTGGGCGGTGGCGATCTTGGCCGTCACCCCGGGCGCGCTCAGCTTATGGCACTGTGAGGAAACTGACACATCCCCATTGCGGCGGTAGAGCGCAAGAAACCGTTCTTCCCCGATTCCTTGACTTGGTACATGGCAATGTCTGCACGGTGGAGCAAGCTGTCAGCATCCTCACCATCGTTCGGGTAGATGCCGATGCCGATGCTTGCGGTGATACGCAATTCATGCCCATCAATGGTAAATGGCTCAGCGTAGCATGCCATGAATTTTTCGGCGACATTGGTGGCCGCATCCGGATGGGGGAGGATGGGGATGATCACGGTGAATTCGTCGCCTGCCAGCCGCGCAAGCGTATCTCCGTCGCGCAGACAGCTTTTCATGCGTTCCGTTACACCCATCAGCAGTCCGTCTCCGACCTTATGTCCCCGAGTGTCGTTGATCTGTTTGAACTGGTCCAGGTCAACAAACATCACCGCCAGCATGTGCTTGTCGCGACGCGCATGCGAGATGGACATGTTGAGGCGATCCAGAAACAGCCGCCGATTGGGCAGGCCGGTGAGTCCGTCATAGTAGGCCAGATAGTGCAGACGATCCAGGATGTATCCCTGGGTATGGGCGTTGGAGAAAACTCCCACATAGTTGCTCACGCTTCGCCGAACGTCTTTGACGGCGCTGATGCTCAGCCACTCCGGAGATATCTCGCCGCTCTTGTGCCGGTTCCAGATTTCCCCATTCCATTGCCCAACCTTATTCAGGGTGTCCCATATTTCCCGGTAAAAACTCTTGCCGTGGTGGCCGGACTTGAGTATGGCTGTACTACGACCGACGACTTCGTCGGCGGTGTAGCCGCTGGACTTTTCAAAAGCCGGATTGACAGAGCGGATGATTCTGCGCGCATCGGCAATCAGAATGCCTTCAGCCGCGCTTTCGATGATGCGCGCGGTCAGGCAGGATGCTACGTTGAGTTGCTGGCGCATCTCGCCCAGTTCGAGTCTCAGTGTATCGAGTTCGAGTCGGTGCGCCAGCAGACCATACGGTGTTTGCACTTCATTCGTGGTCATAGTGATCCCAAAGATTCATGACTCAACATACCTTCGCAACTGATGTGCGCTGTATGCGGGTTATGAATCTAGCGCAGCTGGCAATCTGCACCAATCAGCAAATGACCTGATTGTTGCTGGGTGAATCCTGTAGTTACAGAGAAATTTTTTTCCTGAACCTGGCATTGAACCGTTCTAAGATTTTTCAAACAAGAATTACAGTATTGCCTGTACCCACAAATACAGCCCGTTGCCCAGAGAAAGTTTACACGGCTGGCGTTAAGGTGAAATCCGTAAAAAATCTTAATCAACGGAGCATGAATAAAATGGAAACAAAAGATTCCCTTAATGGCTTAACAGCCAGACAGTTCAAAACAAGCGCGGGATTCACGTTGCTCGAGCTGCTGGTGGTCATGGTGATCATCGGCCTGCTTGCGGGATTTGTAGGGCCAAAGTATTTCTCTCAGATAGGCAAAGCTGAAGTCAAAGTGGCCCGCGCTCAGGCCGATGCTCTGGGAAAGGCGCTGGATCAGTTTCGCCTGGATACGGGACACTATCCGAGCATGGACGATGGTCTTGAGGCGCTGGCCACGCGTCCTGCCAACGAGCCCAGGTGGGATGGGCCTTACTTGAGCAAGACCGTGCCGCTTGACCCATGGGGCAATCCATATGTGTTCAAGTCTCCCGGCGAACATGTGGAATACGACCTCATATCGTACGGGAAGGACGGGAAACCAGGCGGCGATGGGGAAGCCGCCGATATCGCCAACTGGTAAACGGGTCGCAGCAACAAGTTATCACAATGGGAGGGGTTGTTATGCAATACGAAGTGAAGGTGTTGCGCGGCAATGAAGGGCTGATGGCGATCATGCTGGAAGCGGCAGATGCCGGCGATGCCGAAGCCCATGCAATCGCTCAGGGTTATACCGTCATTGCGGCAAGGGCAAAGCAGCGTTGGTCGTTATTGCAGCATTGGCAGAAGTCCAGTTTTTCTCTGGTGATGTTCAGTCAGGAGCTGGTGGCGCTGCTGGAGGCCGGACTGTCCCTGGTCGAAGCGCTGGAAGCGCTGACAGAGAAGGAGGCGCAAGCAGATGTCAAGAAAATGCTGACACAAATTATTTCCTCACTGTACGAGGGGCACACCTTCTCCTATGCCCTGGCGCAGTCGCCCAAAGATTTTCCCGCACTCTATGTGGCAACCGTACGCGCCAGCGAGAGAACCGGCTCCCTGGCTGAAGTGTTGTCACGCTTTATCGTTTATCAGTCCCAAATGGAGGGGCTCAGGCAGAAGGTCATTACCTCCTCGATTTATCCGGCCATTCTGGCTGTTGTGGGGGGGATGGTGATGCTGTTCATGATGGTTTTCGTCGTGCCACGTTTCAGCCATATTTACGAAAATATTGGCGGTGACCTGCCGCTCATGTCACGGTTGCTGATGAACTGGGGGGTCTTTCTGGATGAACATTGGCGACTGTTTATGGCAGCGGCAACTCTCATTTTTGGCGGGCTGATCTTTGCCTTCTCGCAGGTTGCATTCAGGCAGTGGGTCGAGCAGAAGCTGTGGCAGTTTCCTGCGCTTGGCAAACGGATGCATCTATACCAGATGGCGCGCTTCTATCGATCGCTAGGAATGCTGCTGCAGGGCGGCATGACTGTTCTGGCTGCGCTTAATCTGGTAGGCGGACTATTGCAGGCATCGATGCGCGAGCATCTGGTGTTGGCCTCGACGAGTATCAAGGAGGGCAGTTCTATATCGCAGGCCATGGACAAATATGGCCTGGCCACCCCTTTGGCATTACGCCTGTTGCGGGTGGGCGAACGCACAGGGCAGATGGGCGGGATGATGGAGCGCATTGCGGCCTTTTACGAGGATGAGACGGCCCGCTGGGTCGAGCACTTCATTAAGCTATTCGAGCCGTTGCTGATGACATTTGTAGGACTGGTTATCGGGATTATCGTGGTGTTGATGTATTTCCCGATTTTCGAGTTGGCGGGGAGCATCAAATGAACCTGACTGCACCGGATCAAATCAGCGCAGGGCAGTTTTTTTCGGCGCAACAGGTACAGGAAGTGCGTGTCGTTGCTACGCAGACAGGCCGTAGAGTTGTTGATGTGCTGGAAGAACAAGCTGGTCTGAATGTGAAAAATTTTGTCGATGCGTTGGGCTGTACGCTCCGTTATCCGGTGTTCAGCATGGATGACCTGAATATTCTGTTACCTGCATTCGATACGTTGCCCTTTGCCGAGGCGCTGGAGCGGGAATGTATCGCGCTGAGGAGCAGTGACGGGGGGCTGCTCATGATCATGAGCGACCCCTTCAATGCCGGACTCCAGTTATGGGCGGAACAACGTATTCCTGCAAATTTTGGCTGGGGTCTGGCCCATAGAGCGGACATTGAGGCTTATCTGGCGCACTACGAGGAATCGCTGCATGCCATGGACGCCCTTCAGGCCGTTGCGGGAAAGATCGCAACGTTCGATGAAGATGTGGATGAATTATCGTTCAGGACCATCAGCGAGGATGTCAGCCCCGTCGTCAAACTGGTTCACTCGACGGTGTATGACGCACCGAAATCGGAAGCCAGCGATATCCACCTTGAGACCGGCGTGTCGGGCCTCAACATCAAGTACCGCATCGACGGGGTATTGACGACGGTCGGCTCGGTGGCGGGACAGGATATGGCAGAACAGGTGATCTCACGCATCAAGGTCATCTCCGGCCTGGATATCGCCGAACGGCGTGTTCCGCAGGACGGCCGCTTCAAGGTGTCGATGCTCCATCATGAGGTGGACCTGCGCGTTTCCATCATGCCCTGCATATTCGGTGAGGATGCCGTATTGCGCATCCTCGACAAGCAGACACTATCTGACCAGATAAAGGGGCTGCGCCTCGACTATCTGGGATTCGATGAGCACTCCATGACCACGTTGCGCCGTCTTTCCAAAGAGCCGTATGGCATGGTGCTGGTCACCGGCCCGACGGGCAGCGGCAAGACGACGACGCTGTATGCAGCGATCTCTGAAATCAACAACGGGCAGGACAAGATCATCACCATCGAAGATCCGGTCGAGTACCAGTTGCACGGTGTCCTGCAAATTCCCGTCAATGAAAAAAAGGGACTTACCTTCGAGCGTGGCCTGCGTTCCATTCTGCGGCATGACCCGGACAAGATCATGGTCGGCGAGATCCGCGATCCGGAAACCGCACAGATCGCCGTGCAGTCGGCGCTGACCGGCCACCTGGTGTTCACCACCGTGCATGCCAACAACGTGTTCGACGTCATCGGCCGCTTCATGCACATGGGGATCGACCCCTACAGTTTCGTCTCTGCC
>Ga0102851_10003213_pt1 | contig 10116 bp, 7 predicted proteins | sample Mud3Dept3metaG_FD_79558 | JGI IMG/M metagenome (GOLD analysis project Ga0102851, IMG submission 79558) | Freshwater wetland microbial communities from Ohio, USA, analyzing the effect of biotic and abiotic controls - Mud 3 Core 4 Depth 3... | ecosystem: Environmental > Aquatic > Freshwater >...
CAAATTCGGTAGAACACAAGCAGCTATAAGCTCAAGCGACAGGATATTCTACTCCGACAAAAACAGCGTAATGAAAGATGCCGGATCAGATAAGATCTATACTGTGTTGGAAGAAGCCGAATATCTGATCAACCTTGCTGCCATGAAAGGTCATGGTTCTGCCGGCATTTCACTTTGCGCCAAAAATCATTTTGGAACACAATCAAGAAACAGTGCAGGACATCTGCATCCGGGGCTTAACAACAAGAGTCGTCTGGGATATGGTCATTACAGGGTCTTAGTCGATCTGATGGCCAGCAAATATACCGGCAGAAAGAACTTATTCTACATTCTCGATGGTCTTTGGGCGGGAAGTGACTGGAATGCACTCCCTTCTAAATTTTTAATGCCTCCGTTTAACAATCACTGGAGCTCTTCTCTCCTTCTGTCTCACGATGCGGTGGCCATCGAATCGGTAGCTCTGGATATACTGAGGACTGAATTCAGCAGGCCGGAACACACAATTGCCCACGTCAGTTCGTATGGTGTTGACGATTATCTGCATCAGGCTGCCGATTCAGGGAATTGGCCAAAAGATATTGTTTATATGCCCGATGGTGACGGAATTCCAATGGTAAAAAGCCTTGGGGTTCATGAGCACTGGAATAACTCCGAAGAGAAACAATATTCCCGGAACCTGGGTAAAGGAAACGGAATTGAACTGGTTAAGGTTTTTCAGAATGGCAATGGCTAATATGTTCACAACTCAACTTTATAAAATTACAGGGATAATTACAATTAAGAACAAGCATATTTTTGCTTTTGTTTGTATTTTGTTCCTATCCGGCTCGCATTCTATATTTAAATGTTATTCCGGATTATCTGCATCCTCAGATATTTTGTCAGCAGGTATTGCAAAAATAAATATAACACCGCAGGTTCCTGTTCCGATTATTCCATTTAGCGCAAGAGAAGGGAAAACGTTCACCGGGGTGCACGACGATTTATTTGTGCGCTGCATTGTCTTCAGTAATGGTGAAAATAGAGCCGCACTGATAACTGCTGATATCATTTCATTTCCTGAAGACATGTGGAAGGAAGTAACTTATAAAGTTCAAAAGGAAACAGGTATTCCGGGAGAGAATATCTTGCTATGTGCCACTCATACCCACAGCGGGCCCCAGGTAAGAAAACAAAACATTTCTGACAATGAAAATATACTTGCCAGGAATACAAATCTGTATTCCGACAATTTGAAAGAAAAGATTGTGCAAGTGGTAAAAGAAGCTGAAAAGAATATCAACCCGGCGAAAATCGGTTTTGGCAAAGGAGAATGTCTGATGAACATTAACAGGCGGGTAAAGGACTTTGACGGTAATACAAAATTCGGGAATAATCCTTATGGCCCAGTGGACCATGATGTAGCAGTAATGAGAATTGATAACGTGCAGGACAAACCGGTCGCCATATTTTTCAACTGGCCCTGCCATGGCAGCATTCTGGGCGGAACAAATTTTCTTATCAGCGGTGATTGGCCCGGTGTTACTGCAGATTATGCAGAAAGGAATATTGCAAATGGTATTATTGCCCTACCCACGGCAGGAGCGTCAGGTAATCTGAATTCAATAACTGGATCCGTTGGAGATTTTATATCCTATAATAATTATTTGCTTGGGGTAATAGTAAAAGACCTTGGTGAAAAAGTAATTAATGCTGCCAAAAACATTCAAACTTATCATAGCAGCTCAATCAAGGCATCTCAAATGGTGATAAAATTACCCGGAAAAGAATATGAAAACGCGGGTCAAAAATCCGATATTGAAGTGCGTCTTTCTGTAATGCAAATTGGAAATATTGTATTCGCAGGCGTTTCGGGGGAATTATTCACGGAAATAGGTTTAAAGGTTAAAGAATTGTCTCCGTATAAAAACACCTGTATTATAACTCATTGTAATGGCAGTTGCGGATATATCGTGACAGATGAAGCACATCGGGAGGGAGGTTATGAAGTGGAGGCGACCCGAATAGAAAAAGGAGCCGAAAAAGCTATCGTAAATAATCTCATCAGCATGATAAATAATCTGTAATCCCTATGGGCTGAGTGCTTAAACCTTAAAACAGGCAGAAACTCGAACCACAATCAATTACATTCCGGAAGAGATCAGCTTCTCAATGATACGGATGTTTGCATCCTTCTCATTTTCAGGCATTACATAATTGCTATCCTTTTCATACATTGCCTTGCTCCATAAAAGATGTCTGTATTTCGGATAATTGCCGATCTGTGTGTCTATAAACGAGGCTGCTTTATCTTTCTGGTTCAATCGTTCATAAGTCCAGGCAGTTACAAGTGTATTTGCCGGTATAAAATTCCTTACCGTGTTGTCAGTAACCGGTAGAAAACTGACTATCCGGTCAAGCATACTTTCAGCCTCAGCATTATTTCCATTATTCCAGGCACAAAGGTAATTCATCCAATCCTCAAGACGTGAATCAATATCTTCATCATACGGTTTCCCGACTCCAAGGTTTTCCGGCCAGAGCCTTGCTTCACCAATGAATTTCAATGCCCCTTTAAAGTTCTTCTTTTCCATTAACTGTACAGCCTGCATCAGTTTTGCTTCCCGGTACATCTCCCTTCCGTTTGTTGCACCTTCATGTGGCAGGATATTGATAGTTTTCAGCAACACATCCGCCTCTTTGTACTTTTTGTTCAGAATAAGGTTTTTTGCATGCTGTGAACCGATAATAAAGTCCTGAGGGTGTGACTTGTAATATGCACCTGTTATCGACAGAGCCTTCTCATATACCTGATGATTATTGTAATGGTTTGCCAGAAGCAACTGATAACGCCATTGCTTATCAAGTGATAAAGCCTTTATAATATCGGCTTCACATTGTGAATCGTCTTTACCTTTCATAATTTCAGCCCTGGCAGCATAAAATGGCGCGTAATCAGGCTGATTGCCACATGAAACAAGCAGTTTGATACTTTCCTCAATCCTGTTCCTGTCCCTGTAGATAAGAGCAAGGTGATATTTAAGGAGCCAGTCATCCTGTCTGGTCAGCAACTGCTCAAGTACAAAGCCGGTTTCAGAACGGAAAGGAAAGGCAAAATCAGCATTAATATCATTGCAATTTGTTTTTACATTCTTCAGAAAGCTGATCCAGTATTCTGTTTCTGCTGTCACGGGAGATAAGGATAACACCTTCTCAGCCTCATGAAGGCAGCCGGAATTATAATACCAGACAGCAAGTTCCATGTATGTCTCATGCGGAAGCTCATTCCTGATCAGTGAAGTAAAATTCGATTTTGATTCCTCATCATTTCCAATAATGTATTTTTCAAATCTGGCGAAATGGCTCAATGGATCGCAAAGTAAAATAGTATTTAATACTTCACCGGCTTTTGCCAGTTCATCCTGGCAGCGAAAGATAACTGCCATTAATTGCAAAGCATCAATATTGAAACGGTTGTAATCAACTGCCCGTTCAGCATAGCCGAGAGCTCTTCCAAAGTCTTTCTCCCTGAGATAGATCCTGCTTAGTCCGGTATATGCTGCGCTACGATATTCCCACGACATTGTGGCAATATCAAATCCATCCTTTGCATCTACCGTATTCCCGATTGCGGCATTGACCAGACCATAATAATAATTAGCTTCACCGTCATGCATATCAATACTTATCGCATTTCTAACCAGATTAAGAGCCTGCTGGTACTGCATATTGCGGTATTTCAGTTCTGCCATTTTAATCATGGCCGGCATAAAATTACGATCTTTATCAAGTGAAGCCTGTAGCATGGTTTCGGCAAGAGGATACATTTTCTGGTCCATAGCCTCCTTGCCCTGAACATATAATCCATATGCACTGTTCCAGTCAAAATCATTTGGTGCCTCAACAGGTCTGCTTAACACATCCGAAAGGGGATTTGATTTGTATACCATTTTATTTATTCCCAGTGTTACTGTCAGATCCTTATCATTTCCACTGAATTTTACCGAATCCATGAAGGTTTTTAAAGGAGAAGCAAGTAATTTCCTGCTGTATATCAGCTTCTCTCCTTCCCTGACCTCAATCTCATCATCAATATTCTGCACAGGACTAAAATATAGTTTCAGATAGCCACCTTCATTTCTTAAATTCAGGGCGCCATATTCATTTGCCTTCACAAATCCTTTTGTATGTATTACAGGGAAGAAATATTCGGTCCATATATCAGTAGCATAAGGTACGAAACCAAGGTGCTTAAAAGGGGTATATGTTGCGCTCCTGTTATTCTGGTTGAACAATCTGCCTGACTGCATTTCAACATACTGTCCATCAGTATCAGTCAGCAGCTTTTCCCATATCATTCCCTGTCTGGAAAGACCCCATATCCAGATCTTTTTCCCGGCTTTATCATCATGTGAACTATATCGTGCCATGCCAAAATCATCATCATGCCAGTATCCTCCGAAGAAATCAGTGTATTTCCCGAAAACATGATAGGATTTATAACCACCGAAATCATTGGATTCATAGAACGAGATATTCTTCTCATTTTTCTTGTTTACAGGCCAATCGTTATATTCACCGCTATGCCCGATATAAGTGGTCCCCGGAAAAATGAATTCCAGATTGCCGCTGGCTTTATAACCTCCATTTAACCAGTGATAATAGGGTTGGCTGATCGGTGTCGAATTGTACCAGAATGTCCTGGTTATGAAACAGGCTTTATCTTTCGGCAGTCTGACCTCTATTCTCCAGTTGCTTCTTGTCAGCAGGTCAAGAACTCCGACAATACAGCTTACACTTCCATCGTCGTTATTCACAATGATGTAATCAACAGGGGTTGCACAATTCGGAGTATGACCTATTATACCAAAGTTGAGTTCAAGTCCTCCGCTTGTATAAGGTCCCCGCATGGCTACATCGCGAAATTTTACTGCATGGTTATAATAGATAAAAGGCTGATTTGTAGATTTCTCAATTGCAGTCCAGATCTTTCCGCCAATTTCAGGCATTATCATGACTTTAATATATTCATTTTCAAGCTCAACCACCTTCCATGCTTTCCGAACAGGCTTATCAGTGAATCCATCATACCTGAAATATGGATAAAGTGATGTTGGCACCGGAATGGGATTGGGATCAGAATAGGGATAGGTGGTAAATACCTGATCATACTCCCTGGCTGTTGCTTTTTGAGACTGGGAATAACAAACAGATGAAAGAGCAAGCAAAGCCAGAACTGGTATGATCCTCAAGTTTTTGATGTGGATGGCATCCATTCTTTAGGTTTTTTTATTCTTGTTAGAATATCTGATTTAACATTTAATGCTGCAAAAATTAGTATATGAAAAAAGTCATTGAACAAGGCGTCATTCTACCTGTACAATTTACACCAAAGTAAAGTGAGCATGACTACCACATTGAAGCTGGTACGAAAGAACTGGAAACATCAGAAATCAGGTCAATACCTGATTAATTTATTACCAGAGTTCTCTTTGATTTTGGATTATTTAATTCCCTGTTCCTTAAATAGTGTTCACGGGCAACATTATCTGGTATATCAACAGAAACCTCAATTACAGTTTTATGATCAATTCGCAGATACTTGGTTTTACCTTCAGTTTTAATAAATTTTGTTCTTTCCATGATTTTATCTTAAAAGCCGACAAAGGTACACAAAATATCATTAAAAATGATAATATCATGATGAGATTTTTTTAAACCACTTCCGGAACAACATAAGGTTTCCTGTATACCCGTGAAAGCAGTGTATCAGCTTCAGGATCATTAACGAACTTTTCGTACTCTCCCATGAACTTAAGCTGCCGGCCGGTCCTGTAGGAAATATTCGCAAGGTGAGGGATTGCAGTAGAATAAAAGCCTTCATTTATTTCACAATTCAGCAATTCACTTTTACCTGCACGAATTGCTTCTATGAAATTGGCATAATGATTTGCCTCCTCTCCTTTCGGTGCTTCCTTTGAGGATGCAAATGGAACTCTTTCACGTCCACGGAATGCATTCCATGTATCGCCATAGATCTCAAGCCAGCCTTCCGATCCGAAAAACAGGTTACCGACCTCCTGTCCCTTGCTTCCTTCATTGTTGGTAAAACGTCCGCGGACTTCGAATTCAAGAAGTGTTCCATCATTGTACTTGAATGTTGCTGTCTGGGTATTAGGGGTTTCCTGAAAAGTCTTGTCTTTTCCGTAAATTTCAACTCCACCATAAGCCATGACACCTTTTGTCCTGGCTTCTGCAGGTTTTTCATAGCAGTCAAGACCATAAATGCCACCTGCAGAGTAAATTGAAACTGGGTGTTCATTTTTATTCAGACCCCACCGGGCAATATCGAGCTGGTGAGGGCCGGTGTTTCCGGTGTCTCCGTTGCCGGTATCCCAGTACCAGTGCCAGCAATAGTGGCTTCTTTTTTCATTATAGGGACGGTAAGGTGCAGGGCCTAACCACCTGTCGAAATGGAATGTGGCCGGAGGTATGCTGTCTTTCGCCATTCCGTATGAGTCGCGGGCCTTGTAGCAAAGAGCGCGGGCTGCAAAAAGTTCTCCTATACCACCGTCGTGAATAAATTTTATTGCCTCTCTTACATTTGAGGAGGAACGGTTGTTCATGCCGCACTGAACTCTTAGATTATATTTCCGTGCAGCCTCAACCATTTTTCGTCCTTCCCATATATTGTGCGAAGCAGGCTTCTCAACATAAACATGCTTTCCTGCCTGGCATGCGAGTATAGTTGCAAGTGCATGCCAGTGATTTGGAACAGCAATGGTAACAGCGTGTATTTCTTTGTCATCCAATACTTTATATAGATCCCACTCTGTCTGAGGTTTTGCCCCTGTCTTGTCGGATACCATTTTGATACGCGATCCAAAAAGAAGTTCATCAGTATCACACAGAGTCTTTATGAACACGTTATGACTATCCTTAAGACTGCACAATGAGTTTATATGAACGCTTCCCTGGTTGCGAATGCCGATTACTGCCAGATTAATACGGTCGTTTGCTCCAAGAATGGATCTGTACATTCCGGAACTAAAACCGACTCCACCTATGGCAATACCGGCAGTTCCAATTGCACTCTTTTTTATGAATTCTCTTCTCTTTGTCATGATATTGAATTTAAAGGGTTTATGATTATCAGCAGATATTACTTTTTTGGGCGGTCTAATTTAATAACTATTTTCTGATTTTACTGTCATGAACAGCATAGTTCACACCGGAATGGTTATTCCTCCAATAGTTTAATTACTGATTCAGAAAATATCATGCCTGAAGAATGAAGAAAGGTATTGAGCGAACGGCGGTCAATATCTTTATTGATAGTATGCGGCGAGGTAACACTCAATCCGGCTACCAGTGATGCGAGTTGTTGTGCCTCGAACAGATGAAGTCCGAGAGCAAGTCCGCAAAGTAATCCTGAAATAAAAGCATCACCTGCCCCTGCTGTGCTGACTGCCGTGGTTATTACGGCTGGAAATCTGTTCAGCCGGTGGCCATCCCAGCACCAGCTGCCCTGTTTGCCTGATGTGATTGCTGCCCTGATGCAGCTGTTGTGAGATTTCAGCTTTTCGATGGATGACCTTACAATTATTTCTGCTCCTGTTTTTTCAGTCTGAATTCCGGCTGCTTCAGCTGCCTCATCCAGGTTGACAGATAAGAGATCTACATATTTCAGGATACCGCTCTCAACAGCCTGCTTCATTTCGCCTGTTGTAAAGGAAGCCGAACAAAACAATCCGTGTCTTTTCCCGAGCTCAAGCAGTCTCTTCCTTGCTTCGAGCGGCACTTCCGGGGCTGCCATAATGATCCCTTCAGATCCAAGCTGCCGTATGTCAGCGATGGCTTTTTCAATATAGGCTGCATCCACAAGTGTGCTTGCCGAATCATCCGTTGTAAGGTTACCGCCGCTGCCATCGGGATAAAAAAAGCAGAAAGAAAACAGGGTCGATACCTCAGGCACCTTCTCAATCCACTTCATATCAAAGCCATCTCTCTTCATTTCATCAAACAGAATATTCCCGATGTCATCGTCGCCCAGTCTTCCAATGGGTATTACTGAAAATGACGGACCCAGCAATGTTATAATATAATGCAGAATGATGTGCTGTTTGCAATAATCCCGGACATCCATAAAATGGCCGCTCCGGCTTTCCTCCCTTCCAAGGGTATTATTGCCGTTAAGAGCAAAGAATTTCCCGCTGCCGATGCCTCCGGTGCCAATTATTCCGGTATAACGCAAATTGCGCGGATCGAACTTCAGATGCTCAGGCTTCATGAGTCTGTTCAGTAAATGAGCACCCAATCGGGGTTTTCGCTGATCGGATGTACAGCTGTACTGACAGTGGCGGTCAGAAGTGCATCCGGATGCTCCTGGCAAAGTGTGATGGGATATTCCGGAGTCAGAGGACCAAATAATGCAACACGAAGAGCAGTTTGTTTCCAGGCTCCTGTGTCACTGAACAACCTCACTTTTCTGGCCGACAGACATTCCTTTAACCCCAGTGTGACGGACATGGGCGGAACAAATTGCCAGGCTGATCCGAAAGTGCGCTGGGCAAGTGCAATTATGGTATCCGTATTGTTTTCCTGTATCCGCACCGTTGAATTGCGGAGTTCATCCAGAGTCAGCCGGCTGTATGGATGTCGCCTGCTTTGATTATATGCAACATGCCCGTCCTGTCCCCATCCGCCATATGTGATATCAACCGGAGCCTGGTCAATTTTTTCCCTGACCTCCTCAATGTTATTCCCGTTCAGCCAGATCCTGTTATCGTGAAGCACAGACAGATCAGGATCAACGGGGTCATAAAAATGCTTTTCCATAAAGCCCCGGAAACTATAGGGATGACCCCTGGGCAACTCCATTCCCTGCCAGTCAAGACACTCATCCATATGAAAAACAGTCAGGTTTCTGAGGCTGATATGTTCCCTGTTTATCAGATTGGTGAAGGGTTTGTACCAGCAGGCAGGACCGCAGGGAATAATAGCCCTTGTGGATTTTCCCGATACATTATCAGCTTTAATTTCATCAGCCAGCTCACGGGCCATAACCATGCCCATTTCGTCTGAGTCCTTTACGAGCCGGAAGGGGACCCTGCAGGCAGGATTGCCTTCCAGCTTATCATAGGGAATCTTGCACCATTCATAAAGACTGGCTGCAGTGACCTGATCACTCATGGTGTTTACTATTTAGGAAACAAAATAAGCTATTATGTACGTAACCGGTAATTGGGAAAATAATTCCTGAAACCTGAAGACTATATGTTCCGGTCCCCTCCAGGTTAACCATCAAAGGAAATGTTATTGAACACCTTCAACCGCAGGTTGTCTCCTCCTTGGAGCATTTGATCTGATGACTTTGGTATTTCCGCCCTGCTCAAGAAGCAGATCCACAGGCTTGTTGGTTTCCCATGACCCACCCGTGAAATCCGGAATATCAATTGAATTGGAGCGGTTAGCGATCGACCATTCACTCAGCGGACCGATTGCGCTCCAAAGCGCTGCATCATAAACGTCCTCATCAAAAGGAAGTCCATTTCGCAAACAGTCAATTAAACGCCAGTTCATAAGGAAATCCATTCCACCGTGACCGCCGACCTGCTTGGCCATCTCACCAATTCTTTTTATGATGTTCGGAGTATATTTTTGTTCAACTTCTTCGTATTCTTCGTCATTAAGCCAGCGTTCATGTCCGACAGAGATCTTACCTGGCAGCGGGTACTTTAAAGCAGCTCCGACAGTTCCGCTCACTTTATGAATCCTTGAGTAAACATTTGGGGAGGTGACGTCGTGCTGTAACATGATGGTCCGTCCCTTATTTGTCATTATTGAACAGGTTGTCATGTTACCCCTGTAGGGTAAATCTACAAACTCCTTGTAGAACTCATCGGTCGCTGCCAGCTTTTTAGCTCTTTCATTCATCTGGAAATCCTTGCTCATTACTGCTACCAGGAATTCCATTTTGTCCCCTCTGTTTATATTCATTATCTGGCATATCGGACCTAATCCGTGGGTAGGATAAAGATTCCCCTGTCTGCTCATATTCTCTCTCAGGCGCCACATATTCCAGTAACCAGTTTTACTGAAATTTGAATCCAGAAGGGTATGTATATATGCTCCTTC
>Ga0102851_10003214_pt1 | contig 10112 bp, 2 predicted proteins | sample Mud3Dept3metaG_FD_79558 | JGI IMG/M metagenome (GOLD analysis project Ga0102851, IMG submission 79558) | Freshwater wetland microbial communities from Ohio, USA, analyzing the effect of biotic and abiotic controls - Mud 3 Core 4 Depth 3... | ecosystem: Environmental > Aquatic > Freshwater >...
CCCACCTACCTGCTGATCGTCGGCGACGACAACATCATCCCCTTTTACCGCAGCCTGTCCGACGGCGCCGAGGCCGGCCACCCTACCGTGGGCAACGACTACTACCCCCTCAACCAGGCCGTGAGCAATGACTATCATTTCACCGACAACCCCTACGCCGACCTCGACGGCGGCTGGGAGCAGGGTGACGTCGAGCTGGCCGCCGGCCGCATCGTCGGCGAGTCGGCTGCCGACCTGCTCACCTTCATCGACAGCAGCCAGGCTGGCCCAGCCTCCGACAGCGGTCACGCCGTGGTCTTGAGCGTCCTCGACGAGTGGACCGATCCCATCTCAGGCGACCTGCTCCAGTCCTGCGGCGACGCCATCCTGCCCGGCTATGGCAACGACCTTGTCGACGCCCTGCGCGACGATTGGGGCCTCGACGTCCTCAACGACGTCGAGACCCCCGTGACTATCGAGACCAAAGACTGGGACCGCGACGACCTCCTGGCCGCCATGGAGCAGGGTTTTGTCGCCTTTCAGTCGATGTCCCATTCTGAGAACAACCATGTCTGCCTGACCGGCTGTTGTGGAGAGACCGACAATCAGCTCACGCCCTACCGCATAGCCTCCCTGCCCGAGCAGATGGCTGCCCACCCCTTCTTCTTCCTGGAGGGCTGCCGGACCGGGCTGTCCCTTGGCCGCCATTGGGACGAGACCCTGGTCTACACCCTTGCCGACACCGGGGCTTCGGTAGCCATCGCCTGCGCGGGCGTCAGCTACTACGATCCCGAGCCCGACGTCGCCGGCAGCGGCGAGACGATCGCCAATGAGTTCTGGCTTCAGGCCATCGACGACGGCCAGCCGTTGGACACAGTCGGCCTGGCCCTGCGCGACACCCGCCAGGACTTTGATCCCGGCTTCGACTGGTCATACGATGAGGAGAATGTCGTCCAGGCCCACACCCTCTTCGGCCTCCCCTGGTTAACCCTCCCTTCCAATAATTCCAAACAGACTTCCGAAGTCTTCCGAGATTTCGGAAGCCTAGAACCGGGCGTGGCCCTGCCTGACGGCACCTATGTCGTCACCACAACCATAGACACGTCCCACTGGTCCACCTCCACCGTCAATGGCTTTGACCTGGTCCAGGTCGAAGGCCTCCGCCTCAGCCGCCACGACGCCGGCCCGGTGGTGCCCGTCGCCGACCTGCGCCTGTCGCTGCCCCGCGCCGCCAACATCACCAACATCACCGTCGCCCAACGCGACCTGCTCGACCTGGGCCTGCTCGATATCCCCACCTTCCTGGCCCGGCCGTCCTATCCCGAAGGTCCGCCAGGCGTCTACACCCACACCGAGGATGCCGTCGGCGTCTATCCGCCCCAGCCGGGCCGCCTGGAAGTCACCCCGCGGGGCACCTGGCAGTTGGCCCGCCTCAACATTGTTCCCCTCGTCTACAATGCTGTCACCGACCAGACCATCCTCTTCCAGCGGATCGAGGTGACCGTCACCTACACCTCCACAACCCCCGTGGCCGCGCTCGCCCTGCGCACCAACCAGCGCGTCTACCTGCCCGGCCAGCCGGTGGCTGCCTGGGCCTGGCTACGTAACGTCACTGGCGACGCCGTGACCATCACCCCCACCCTGGCCATCGCCGACCCACAGGGCCAGGTGCAGGCCTTCCAGGCCGGCTCGCCGGCGTCCCTGCCGCCGGGCACCGTGACGGCCGTGCCGATCGCCATCACCCCGGCCCTCGACGAAGGTCCCTACCAGGTCCGCTTTGCCGCCTGGCAGGCTGGCCAGCCGGTCGCCGCCGTGACCCGCGATATTGCCGTGCTGGCCGGCCAGGTCGCCCTGGACGTTCAGGACAGCCAGAAAGGACCCAGGCAGTTCCAGGTGACCTTTGCCAACGCCGGCCCCGATCCCGTCCCGGTGCTAGTCCATCTGGGCGTCTTTGATCCCGCCGGCCAGCTGGTCAGCGACCTCCAGCCCCAGGCCGCCATCGTCGCCGGCGCGTCCGCTGCCACCCTGGCCTTCGACTGGGACCCGGGGACCAACCCGCGCGGCACATACACCGCCGTCGCCTGGGCCGTCAGCGGCGGCTATGTCTACGGCCCGCGATCGCAGGCGGTGCAGGTAGGTCACGCCGTCTACCTGCCGCTTGTCTTGAGGGCCAGCCCCTAGGGGCCTCTTGCCCTCGCCCCTGGGGGGAGAGGGTAGGGTGAGGGGGAACTATCATACAGGAGGATCCAATGACATCCAGACGCTGCTCAGCCATCATGGCCATGGCCCTCCTGGCCGTGGCCATGGTCGCCCTGATCCTGGTCGCGACGCCCCCGGCCTCTGCCAGCCCCTCGGCCGGCGCCACGTCCGATGTCGGCCAGTCCAACCTGTGGCGGCTGCCCTTCATGCGCCGTAACCACACCCTGGTCTACGACGGCGCCCACAACCGCCTGCTCCTCTTCGGTGGCTGGGACGGGCGCCGACTGCACAACGACCTGTGGGCTCTCGACCTGGCCCTCGGTGAGTGGACTCAGCTCCATCCCACCGGGACCCTCCCGCCGCCCCGAGCCTGGCACACCGCCTTCGTTGATACAGCCCACGACCGGATGTACGTCGTCGACGGTCAGGGCTCCGACGGCATACTGCGCGACCTGTGGGCCCTCACCCTGACCCCTGGCAGTGAAACGTGGATTGAAACGCCGGCAAGGAGATTGAGCAAGGCAGGCGGGTCTGGCGCCGCGGAACCCGGCGTAACGGATAAAGGCGGGCCAGCCGGCCAGGCGCAGGCCCCCGCCCTTCCGGAGGCTGAAATGCCCGGCCGTTATGGCGCAGCCACCGTGTACGATCCAAGCACGGATTGGGCCCTGGTCTCTGGTGGCATGATGGAAGGGGAGCTGTTCGCCGGCATCATGCGCCTCACCACCGAGCCCGGTGCTGAGCAATGGTCTGGTTTCTGGATCACCGGCACCGAGCCCACCGCCTGGTTCGGCGCGGCGGCGGTGTGGGATGATGCTCGCGATGCGATGATCGTCTTTGGGGGGGCCGGCGATGTGGGCAACAGCAATGAAGTGCACGCCTTCGACCCATTTTCCTCGCCCGATGCCACCTGGACCCTCTTGACCCCCACCGGCGCGGCGCCATCGCCGCGCCGCTTTGCCACTGCTGTCCTGGTGAACGATGGCGGAACGAACGCCATGCTCCTCTTTGGCGGCTTGGGCGATTCCGGCTTTCTCGATGACGTCTGGAAACTGACCCTCACCCCGGGTGCCGAGGCCTGGCAGCAGCTTGCCCCGGTCGGCGGTCCGCCTGGAGCCAGGGCCGGCCACGCCGCAGTGCTCGACCCGGTCGACGACCGTCTGTACACTATGGGCGGCTTTGGGACCTACCCATGGCTGATCGAGCAGCAGTGGGCCCTCGATCTCACCCCCGGCGCCGAGACCTGGCAGCGGCTGACCGCCGGTTACCAGTGGCCCGGCCTCGAGATCGCCCTCCAGGTCGAGGACGCCCGGGAGGGGGTCGTCGTCCACACCCTGCCCGACTCGACCCTGTCCGTGGCCGTCAAGCTGTATGCGGACTATAATGCCGTCAGCAAAGGTCTGACCGTGACTTTGACCGTCCATGGCGACGTCCTGGACATCACCGGCGCCGCCCTGCGCAGCTCCGACGGTGAATCGGGGACGCCGGTAACGGTCGACAATCTGGGCGGCGGCCGATACCAGGTGTCGGGCATCAACCTGTACCTTTCCGCCGACGGCTGGGCGCGCCAGGTGGTTTTTTACTTTTACCTGCCCGCCGACGTGGCGCTGGGCGCCACACCCTTCACCGCCCAGGTGGAGGCGCCGGGCAGCGACGCGTTGTGGGATGCCACCGGCCTGGTCCACATCTGCCGCCACGCCGAGGCGCTGGTCGTCGCCAACCGCACCCTGCTCTACCAGCGCTACGACGAACAGGAGGTCAGCGACCTGCTGGCCGCCCTGTACGAGGCCGTCCAGGGCGACCGGCGCAACGGCGGCCCCATGGGCGTGGTCACCTACCTCGACCGCTACACCTCGGTCGGCGGCTGGGACAACACCGCCGTGGACTATGGCAACCCCCTGTTCGTCAACATGATGGCCATGGAGCTGCACGACGAGCTGCTCAGCCTCTACAGCCGCGCCGACGCACCCGCCTACCTGCTGATCGTCGGCGACGACGATACGATCCCTTTCTACCGCCACTACGACCCAACCCGCGGCGTCAGCCAGTTCTGCTACGTGTACGGCATCTGCGATGAAGAGTATCCGGCGCTCTATGCCCTGGCCAACAACTACTACTTCACCGACGACTACTACGGCGACGTGGGCGGCGCATACTGGCTCGAGGGCGACGTCGAGATGGCCACCGGCCGGCTGGTGGGCGAGACCGCCGCCGACATGCTGACCCTGCTGCACAGCGGCGCCGACCCCCGCCCGGAGGGCACCGGCAAGGTGGCCCTCTTCAGCCTCGTCGGCTGGCAGTTGGGCCTGGAGCCGGTCGCGCCCCTGCCCGACGCCATTCCCAACGTCTTGGACGTGGCCGGCAGGTTTGTCGACCTCGGCTTTGAGGTGCACAACGACACCGAATGGCCCCGCACTGTCGATATACTCGACCCCGACTGGGAAGACGAAGATCTGGACGCCATTCTGGCCGACGGCTTTGAGCTCTTTTTCCACGGCGGCGTTTCAGGCCTGTGGCAGGCCATCTCTATGCCCGGCGATCTGTATCCCTTCGAGGTAGATGATTATCGAATCGCCGCCGACCGGCCGGTCTTTGTGCTGGGCACAAGCTATCAGGGTCTGCCGGTCCCACCTACCGAAGGCGGGGTCACGGGAGTCAACCTCCTGCTAAGCCTGGTGCGTGGGGGGAGCAGCGCTATCATCGGCGCCACGGCCGAGGGGTGGGGCTCCTTCTACAGCCTGGACTATTGCTTCGCCGCTGAGCTGTTCATGCAGACCTGGTTCGACGCGCTGCTGGCGCTCGACTCTGATCAGACGGCTCCGATCGGCGTTGCCCTGCAGCAGGCAAAACAGAACTATCCCTTCGGCGTCGGCAGCGGCCTGGTCGGCTACCCATCGGGCGTCGACGAAAACGTCGTCACCGAATATGTCCTCTATGGCGTCCCATGGCAGACCCTCCCGTACCCCAACTCCCGCGCTTCTCTCCCTCTCCCCCTCGGGGGAGACCGCAGTTCAGTGCAGCGCGTAGAGCTGCAGGGTGGGGTGACCGCTGTTCAGTGCAGCCCGGAGGGCTGCAGGGGGGATCCCCAATCCGGCACCTACAACCAATCCTTCACCCTCGACTTCACCTACACCGACGTCGTCTCCGGCGGCTGGCAGATCGTCACCGTCCCCGGCACCCGCCTCGACGCCAGCGACGGCTACCCCCTCATCCCCACCGCCGAGGCGGTCACCCTCTGCCTGCCGGTGAGCGCCACCGTCACCGCCCTGGAGATCATCAGCGATACTGTCATCGACCTCGGTGCCCGCAACATCCCCATCGTCGACGTCCCGCCGTGGTACATAGGCAGCCTGGGCTACACCACCACCACCACCCTCGACGAGCTCTACCCCGCCACCATCGTCGCCGCCGAGCGGCGCGGCCGCTTCCTGGTCCTCCGCGTCATGCCCGTCCAGCACAACCCGACCACCGACGCCACCCTCTTCCACCAGCAGGTGCAGGTGCGGATCACCTACATCGCACCGACGCCCGTCGCCATCTGCGCCTACCTCGCCGACCGCCGCACCTACCTGCCCGGCCAGACGGTCGATACCATGGCCCTCGTGCGCAACGCCGGCGCCGTTGGACTGGTCGTCACCCCCACCCTGTCGATCGTCGACCCCCTGACCCGCACTTGGTCGGTCCGGGCTGGCCCGCCGGTTACCCTGCCGGCCGGGGGAAGCGCCGTCGTGCCCCTGACCACCACCGCGCCCCTGGAAGAGGGCGCCTACCGCGCCGTCCTCGGCCTGTGGCGCCAGGGACAGCGCCTGGCCGTGACCGGCCGTGACCTCGACGTGCGCCGTGGCCAGGTCGCCGGCCTGGCCACCTCCGGTCTGCTGCTGCCGGGGCGCTCTGTCCAGATCGCCGTCACCTTTGCCAACGACTCACCGGCCGCCGCCTTCGCCTTCGTCCGGTTGGCCATCCTCGACTCCTCGGGCCGGCCGGTCGACGAGCCGGCTCCGCAGGTAGTCGCCGCGACCGGCGGCAGCACGGCCACCGCCACCTTTGACTGGACCGTGCCGCACCTGTCGCCGGGCCGCTACAGCGTCGCCGCCTGGGTCACCGCCGGCGAGCAGGTCTACGGCCCCCTGTCCCGCTCTTTCCAGGTGTCGGCCGTCTACCTGCCGATGGTCGTCCGCAACCACTAACTCCCGCTCCCCCTTGGGGGAGGCCGCAGTTCAGTGCAGCGCGTAGAGCTGCAGGGAGGGGTGAGGGGGAAGACTCCCCTCCCCAAAAGGCTAAACAGAAGAAAAGGAGAACCGAACAATGCATCACAACCGGGCCCAATGGACCTTCTCAATCATCCTGACCTTGGCCCTCCTCTCCACCTTTGCCGTCGCCGCCCCAGTGTCCAGCCAGGCGGAGCCCCCCTTTTGCGCAGATCCCCTCCAGGGGATCACGGAGGGGACAGGATCCAACATCGGCGCCGAGCTGCTGCTGTCCACCCGGCTGGGGGTTGACGGCAACCCCTCTGGGGCCTACAACCCGGCCGGCCAGTTCCTGGTCGTGTGGCAGTCGACCGATCCGGCTCTGGGCGGCGGCTATGCCCTGTACGGCCAGCTCTACGACGAGCAGGGCGAGCCCCAGGGCTGGAGTATCTTCTTCGACTACCCGACACAGGGAATCTACGAACCCACTGCCGCCTACTCGCCGGCCTGCGACTGCTACCTGGTGGCCTGGGTCGGGGCTGCCGAAGGCCCTGACGTCACGGGCCTGCTGCTCGGCTCGGACGGCGTTATCCTTGTCAACGACCTGCTGATCTACGACGGCGCCGACGGCACCTTAACCCACCCTCCCACGGCGGCCAGCAACGGCGTCGACTTTTACGTGACGTGGACGGCCGGATATCCCCTTTCGGCCTATGGCCGGCGGGTCAACGCCGACGGGACCATGCCCTACGTGGCGCAGCTCATAGCCGGCGGGGACGGGGTGGACCGGGACGACCCGGCGGTGGCCTATGACTCCTTTGCCGACCCGGGCGAATACCTGGTGGTCATGCGGCGCGGCGGGATATACGATGCCACGACCCGGATCACCGCCCTGCGGGTGCGGGCCGACAGCAGCCTGCCGGGCGGCGAGTATGCCGTCTCCACCGACCAGCCCGGGGCCGGCAGTCCCAGGCTGGCTGCCACGCCGTGGGGCAGCGGCAGCGGCTGGGTCATCACCTGGGGCGACGATCGCAACGGCGACAGCGACCTGTTTGGCCGGGTGGCGCTGGTTGGCGCCGATGCCTCTTTCGACGACGTCGAGTTTCCGATCATCACCGTTGCCGGGTCCAATCAGTTTTACCAGGCCATCGCCCGCTCGCCCAGCACCGGCCAGTTCCTGGTGGCGTACCAGGATGACCGCAACACCGCGGTCAGCGCGTTTGACATATATGCCCAGCGCCTGGACGCCGGCGCGGCGCTGCTCGGCCCGGAGATGGTCGTGTCGGAGGCTCAGGGCAACCAGACCACCCCGATCATCGCCGCCGGTGAGTCTCCCGACGTCTACTGGGTCGTGTGGGAGGACAAACGGACCGCCGACTATGACGTCTACGGCCAGCGGATCGCCTGGAACGGCACCCTCCTCCAGTCCGATTTCGCCATCTCCGCCCAGCGTCTTTGGCAGTACGCCCCAACTGTGGCCTACGACTGGGAGCACGATCAGTACCTGGCCGTATGGATCGACGACTCGAGCTTTAGTGGGGAGGTCTATGGCCAGCGCCTGTCGTCCGGCGGCCTGCCCCTCGAAGCGCCGTGGGCCATCGAGGCCGACGGCCAAGAACACACCTCTCCCGAGGTGGCCTACAGCTCCGATGCCGACTGCTTCGTCGCTGTCTGGAAGCACATGCTGGGCGATGATGAGTCTATCCTGGAAGGCCGCAGAATACCGCCGGCCGGCGATGCGACGACCCTATTGGCAATGCCAGGAACCAACGTAAGCTTTCCCCCCGGCCTGGCGTATGAGGCCGGCAGCGCTTCTTTCCTGCTGGTGTGGGATAACCTGATCTGGGCCCCCCTGACCCAGGACATCCGGGCCCACGCCCTGAACCAGGACGGCAACCCCCTCGCCGGCGACAGCACCGTCCTGACCGACACCCCGGGCGCGCAGGCCCCCGTCGTCATTGCCGATACCGCCAATCACCGCTATCTGGTGGTCTGGCAGGAGGGCTCGCCCTATGGCCTCTACGGCCGCCTGGTCGGCCCCTATGCCAACCTGATTGGCGACCCCTTCCTGGTTGCCGGCGGCGATGGCCTCTCCCATTCTGGCCAGGCCTTGGCCTACAAGCCCGCCTCCCGGCTCGCCGCCGGCGAGTACCTGGTCGTCTACCAGCGAGAGGTCAGCGCTGGCTCCTCCAGCTATGACCTGTACGGCCGGCGGCTGGACCTCCAGGGCGCTGCGATAGGCGGCGAGTTCCTCATCTACGACGGCCCGGCGGACGTTGACCAGGTCATGCCTGCTGTAGGCTATTCGCCTGAGGCCGGCCGCTACTATGTTGTCTGGAGCGAAGACCGCAACGACGGCAACGACCTCGATCTGTACGGCCGCTGGCTGAGCCCTGACGGCAGCCCGGCCAGCGCCGTCCTACCCTTCTCCCGCCACGCCGGGCAGCAGGATAGCGCAAGCTTGGCCTACGACTGGGAGACCCAGCGAGCGCTGGTCGCCTGGGAGGACCGGCGGACCGGCTTGAATGACATCTACGCCCAGTTGGCCGCCGTCGATACCACCCCACCCACCGCGGTCTTTACCCGCGACCCGATCGTCGGCAAGGAGGGCGACACCTTTGCCTTCAACGCCTGGCCGTCGAGCGACGATATCACGCCCAAGACTGCCCTCTTTGTTCGCTGGGACTGGACCAGCAACGGCTCGTGGGACACTGGCTGGAGCCTCGACAAGTACGTCGAGCAGACGATCTCCATCCCAGGCACCTACACCATCACCCTCCAGGTGCGCGACCTGATGTCGCAGACCGGCACGGTCGCCCTGCCGATCTATGTCCAGCCGGCCGGCGCCAACACCCCGCCGGTGGCCGCCCTGTCCATCAGCCCGCTGATCGGCCAGGCCGGGGCCGACATGACCTTCGACGCCACCGCCTGCACCGACGCCGAGACGCCGCCCGCCAACCTGGCCGTGCGCTGGGACTGGGAGAACGACGGCACCTGGGACACCGGCTGGAGCACCACCAAGGTCGCCACCCACTCTGCGACCACCTCTGGGTTCTACGTGGTCCGGGTCGAGGTGCGCGACGGCGGCAACCTGACCGACGCGGCGCTGCGCGCTTACCTGGTGGTGCCGGGCACGGCCGTCGTCCTGGAGGTCAGCCCGCCGCTCGTGTCGCTGGTGCCCGGCACCGAGTTCCAGTTCAGCGCCGAGGCCCGCGACGCCTACGGCAACGTCATGGGCAACCCGCCCGTCACCTGGTCGGTGACCGACCCGGCCGCTGGCGCGATCGGGGCGACCGGCCTCTTCACGGCCGGCGTGGAAGCCGGCGCCTATCTGGGTGTCGTCGAGGCCACCTGGGATGCCCTCGACGACCAGGCCGGCGTCATCATCGCCTACCCCTACCACGTCTACCTGCCGGTGGTTGTCCGCAACTATTAGGACAGACCCTTAGGGTTTCTGCGAAGCACCCCGTAGCGAGGCGGAGTGGGCCGAAAACCCTAAGGGTCTGAAAAAAAAGAGGAGGAATCGATGAAAGACAACAGACTTCTAGCGATCGGTTTGATACTCATCTTGGCCGCAGTCCTGGGCTTGCCGCCGGCCGGCGGCCTCGCCTCGGCCATGCCGGCGGACCCGCCGGAAACGACGGTCCTGGTCCCGCCTCCCCCTGGGGCAGACGTGCAGGGCTGGACCAGCGGCTGGGTGGACATCGACCCCGGCCAGACCCTCACCCTCACCCACAACCTGGGCGGGGC
>Ga0102851_10003215_pt1 | contig 10110 bp, 7 predicted proteins | sample Mud3Dept3metaG_FD_79558 | JGI IMG/M metagenome (GOLD analysis project Ga0102851, IMG submission 79558) | Freshwater wetland microbial communities from Ohio, USA, analyzing the effect of biotic and abiotic controls - Mud 3 Core 4 Depth 3... | ecosystem: Environmental > Aquatic > Freshwater >...
CACAGCCCCTCTGTAGCGGCTCTGGGAGAGTCGTTCGGACGCGGTGCCATGACCAATCATTATATCGATTTTAGAAATGCCGATGTGATTTTAAATATGGGCGGTAATGTGGCTGAGAACCATCCGGTCTCTTTTAAGTGGATTCAAGCAGCCCGAGATAAGGGGGCCATCTTCATCCATGTGGATCCAAGGTTTACCCGTACCTCGACCAAGGCGGATATCTTTGTGCGACTCCGTTCAGGAACAGATATCGCTTTCTTGGGCGGCATGATTAAGTACATCTTGGACAATAATCTTTATGATGAATTTTATGTCAAAAATTACACCAACGCTTCCTTTATTGTGAGCCCCAAGTACAGTTTCAATGACGGCCTTTTCTCGGGCTATGATCCCACGAAAAGGGCCTATGATGCATCAACCTGGGCATTAGAGAAGGATGAAAATGGGATTCCCAAAAGGGATATGAGCCTGCAGAACCCCCGGTGCGTCTTCCAGCTTCTAAAAAACCATTATTCACGTTATACATTGCAAAAAGTCACGGAAATCACCGGAACCCCGGAAGACGACTTAGTAAAGGTTTATAAGGCCTATGGCTCCACTGGAGCCCCGGATAAGGCCGGGACCGAGTTATATGCTATGGGTTGGTGCCAACATACAGTGGGGGTACAGAACATTCGGGCCATGTGCATCATCCAGTCCCTTCTTAGTAATATGGGGATTGCAGGTGGCGGAATCAATGCCCTGCGAGGAGAGTCGAATGTTCAAGGCTCAACTGATGCGGGTCTTCTCTATCACATCTGGCCAGCTTATTTACCGACGCCCCAAGCCCATCTGGCAACACTCGCCGACTACAACAAGACCACGCCAGCTTCAAAGGATGCCCGAAGCGTCAACTGGTGGAAAAACCGGCCCAAATATGTCGCCAGCTACCTAAAATCCGTGTTCGGCGATAAGGCGACCAAAGAAAATGATTTTGGGTATTCTTGGTACCCCAAGCTTGACCAGGGACAAGATGCCTCTTGGCTGAATCTCTTTGATGAAATGTATAAAGGAACTTTCACCGGTTTCTTTGCCTGGGGCATGAATCCTGCCTGTTCAGGTGCTCATTCTGGAAAAGTTCGTCAGGCTATGACGAAGGTGGACTGGATGGTCAATGTCAATGTCTTTGACAATGAAACCGGTTCCTTCTGGAAGGGTCCAGGCATGGATCCGAAGAAGATCAAGACCGAGGTCTTCCAACTGCCATGCGCAGCCTCAATGGAAAAGGAGGGAAGCATTAGCAACAGCGGCCGCTGGATGCAATGGCGATACAAGGCATCCAACCCACCTGGTGAAGCCGAACCCGACGGGGATATTATGTATAAGTTGTTTAAAAAGGTTCGTGCCCTCTACGAGAAAGATAAAGGGGCTTTCCCTGAGCCGATCTTGAATCTGAAATGGGACTATGAAACCGGTGGCCACTTCGATATCCATAAGGTAGCAAAAGAAATAAATGGTTACGATCTGACGACAGGGAAATTATTGCCCAATTTTGTTGGTCTGAAAGATGACGGAACCACCTCTTGTGGTAGTTGGATTTATTCTGGTAGTTATACCGAAGCGGGAAACATGGCTGCCAGGAGAAAGAAGACCGACCCAACGGGATTGGGTCTCTATCCGGAGTGGAGTTGGGTTTGGCCTCTTAATCGGAGGATCATCTATAACCGAGCCTCTGTAGATTTGGACGGAAATCCACGTGATCCAAAACGGCCGCTACTAAAATGGGACGCTGAAGGGAAGAAATGGATAGGGGATGTTCCAGATAATGCTGTCCCACCTATGGGCACGAATGGAGCCTATCCATTCATTATGAAGCCTGATGGAGTGGCGTCTCTCTTTGGACCTGGATTAAAAGATGGCCCATTCCCCGAACATTATGAACCTCTCGAATGTCCGATCGAAAAAAACATAATGTCCAGCCAGAGGATTAGTCCTGTCATCAAGATCTTCGAGGGAGGCTTGGACAAATTTACCACCTGCGATCCGAAATATCCCTTTGTCTGCACTACCTATCGTGTCACCGAACACTGGCAGACAGGAGTTTTGACCCGATGGTTGCCCTGGCTCATTGAGGCTGAACCTCAGATGTTTTGTGAGATGAGCACTGAACTTGGTAAATTAAGAGGGATCAAAAGTGGTGATCGAGTAATGGTGGAAACTTCAAGGGGTAAACTGGAAGCTGTGGCGATCGTGACTCTCCGCCTCAAACCATTTAATATTGCTGGTCAGACCGTTCACCAGATCGGAATTCCTTGGCATTTTGGCTGGCTCTATCCTAAGGATGGTGGAGAAAGTGCTAACTTACTGACACCGACCGTCGGAGATCCCAACACCATGATTCCTGAATCAAAGGCCTTCATGGCGAACGTCAGTAAACTCACTAAACAACCATCAGCCCAACCAGCCAAAAAGGCGACTAAGAGTTAAAGGAGGTGACATCAATGGCAGATAAATCCTTTTTTATCGATACAACGAAATGTACGGCTTGTCGAGGGTGCCAGATTGCCTGTAAGCAGTGGAATAGAAACCCTGGAACGAAAACCTTACAACGAGGGAACCACCAAAATCCTGCTGATCTTTCGACCGCGACATTTAAATTGGTGAGATTCAACGAGATAGAAATCCCAGGAGGGGAACCCAAATGGTATTTCTTCCCTGATCAGTGCAGGCACTGCATGTCCCCTCCTTGTAAAGAAGTGGCAGATGGAAAGGTTAAAGGGGCCATCATCCATGATGAAAAGACAGGGGCTGTCATCTTTGACTCTAAAATGAAGGTGAAACCCGCTGACTTCAAGGAAATTCGTGAGGCCTGTCCTTATGATATTCCGAGAATCAACGCCGCCACGGAAGTCATGGGGAAATGCACCATGTGTTTTGACCGCGTCAAAGAGGGAATGTTGCCAGCCTGTGTTAAAACTTGTCCGACCGGAACGATGAATTTTGGTGATCGCAAGGACATTCTCGAGAAGGCAAACCAGAGACTCGCAGAGGTGAAAAAAGTTTACAAAGATGCCTTCCTTGCTAATCCCGATGACATACGGGTGATCTTTCTGCTTGTCGATGATGGTAAAAAATACCACAAATTCGCCGTAGCGGAGAACACCATCGGGATCACAAGAAAGATGGCACTCAGGCGCCTCTTTCAACCCTTCACCGGTTTGCGTGATTTGATGGGATAAAACCCCCTCTCATTTCCCTCCTCCATCAAGGGGAGGGAAAAGGTGGGGGTGAAATAGCTAAAGGGGGGTGTAAACCCAGGGCTTGTTTCGGCTGGGAGTCCGAGACAAGCCCGTTTTTTTCCACAAGAACAGAGATAGATTCGCTTCGGCGGCAATGACATGTTGGTTAGTGGGCTCACCCATGCGTCATTGCGAGGAGCCCTGTTGCCTCATGGCGACGAAGCAATCTCAAAATATTTTTGACAAAGGAGATCTCCTTGGGAAAGTTCAAAGAAAGGATCCAGCAGATCAAAAAGAAGAGGCCCGGCTACGGAGAGATTCTCGATTTTTACCAAAAGATTAGGGAGGCCCAAGATGATATGAAAGCCTCGCTAAGAATTGATCCTATAAAATTGAAACAAGAGTTAAAGAAACTCTTGGCCAAAGAGGGTTTTTCACTAATCCAGAAAGAAGATTTTCCGCTGGATGTCGAGTCATCCGTCAATCTCTTTCAGTCCATCTGTCAGATCGGAAAAAGTGCAAATCCCCACTTGGCTGAGCAGGCAGGAAAAATTGAGGAAGCCATTGGAAATAGAAAAATAGACCTGAAGAAATTGTTTGAAAAAGGAATAGAGGGGAAAACCATTGAACAGGTGGCTGATGAATTAGGATTGGACAAAAAAGTCTTTTTGTTCTTAGTGCAAGCCAGCATTAAGCCTTCGGTTGAAGCCGCAAGGGAACAACTTCACGGTGAACTCAATTCAGAAACGTTGCTGAAAGGATATTGTCCTGTATGTGGCTCCTTCCCCTTCTTGAGTCTATTGAAGGAAGAGGTGGGAAAACGATATCTCATGTGTTCCTATTGTGGCTATCAGTGGAGAATCGATCGATTGTTCTGCCCTTTCTGCACGAACACAGGCCAGGAATCTCTCCACTATTTTTATGGGGAGGGGGAGAAAGCGTATCGGATCGACCTCTGCGACAAATGCCACCAATACATCAAGACGATCGATTACAGAAACCTCGCTGAATCGGACCCGGTTCTTGAGGATCTCGCCACCCTTCATCTTGATATTTTGGCGTCTCAAAAAGGTTATAAGAGACCCGTCCCCAGCCCGTGGACCCCATAGAATAATGACGTTACCGAGTCCCTGCCTGCCTGCAGGCCCTGAACCTAACATGGTACAGGGCAGGCAGGCGTGTCTTGTAGTTCATCACCCCCATCCGCACCTTCCCCCATCGAGGGGGAAGGACAAGAGGTTTAGAAACGATCGCCCCTTGTTTTCATAGGATGAATGGGATATAAATATTTTTATTCAGAGGTGAGCGGAATGAAGGAAAAATGGTTTTTGATAGGCGTTTTGGCTCTCGGATGCTTTCTGATCTTCCATGCGCTTCCAATCCGTGCTCAAAAATCGCCCAAGACTCTCACCCTTGTTTACAGCAATAACATGAATGGTGAGATTGATCCCTGCCCGACCTGAGGGGAAAAGAGTCGAATTGGCGGTCTGGCCAGAAGAGGAGCATGGGTGAGGGATTTACGGGAGAGTCAAAAGGGGATACTTGTTCTGGATTCGGGTGATCTCCTTTTCAAGAAATATGTCAATCTCGTCCCCGAAAATGAGAGGGGGGGGATGGGCGAGAAAGCTCATTTGATGATCGAGAGTTTCAATCTAATGGGTTACGATGCCGTCGGAGTTGGCGATGACGATCTAACGCTCGGGAAGGAATTTTTATTGGAAATTTCGAAGAAGGCTAATTTCCCGTTTCTCTCTTCGAACCTTTTCGATGAGGCCTCGGGGAAAAATCTCTTCCAGCTTTCTCTCATTAAGCAAGTCCATGGTCTCCGCGTTGGTATCTTTAGCCTTCTCTCACCTGACGTATTCACGAATTCTTCAGATCCTCGGAGAAAGGGGTTGAACATTCGGCCACCGATTGAAGTCGCAAACGCCATGGTCAAGGAACTCAAGCCCAAAGCCGACCTGGTTATCCTTCTAAGCCATCTGGGCTACGCAAAAGATCTCGAGTTAGCACAAAGTGTCCAGGGAATTAATATGATCGTCGGAGGCCACACGGGGATTAATCTCGTCTATCCTCTCGTCATTAAAAATACCATCATCCTCCAGACCGCTTCACGAGGGATGTTTGCGGCGAGGCTAGACCTATTGTTCCATAATGATGAACCCGTCTTCTATAATTCAGCAACAAAGGTATCCCTGGAGAACAACCTCAAAAACCTCAACCAGCGACTGAACGCTCAGGGAACTCCGGAGGCTGAGAAAGCCCAATTGGAAAAAGCCAAAGAAGAGACAGAACGGACCCTCAACCAGATTCAGAATAAAAATCAATTCACAAATCAAATCGTTCCACTGCAGGAACAGATGAAAGATGACCCTGATATCAATAAGTTGATTGAAGCCTATAAGACCAAAACCCAGACACCGGTGAACCCTGTCCCCCCGAAGTGATGAAAGACGGCTATGACTGATTTAATTCTTCTTCACCCTCCCACACTTTACGACTTTAGGAAGAAACCCGGGATCCACGGCCCGATCAGCGACGTTGTCCCTTCCACACCCATTTTCGAAATGTATCCCATTGGATTTACCAGCCTCTCAGAATATTTGGAGCGCCATGGTCTCAAAGTCAGGATCATCAATGTCGCCATGAAGATGCTCAAGGACGAGAAATTGGATGTGGAGCGCCTCATCCAAAGAAATAAGTCCGTCGCCTTCGGGATCGACCTCCACTGGATGGCCCATGTCCAGGGAGCGTTGGCCCTCGCGGAGATCATTAAACGGTTTCATCCCACCACCCCCGTGATCTTGGGTGGGCTTTCCGCCACCTATTATCATGAAGAGATTCTGCGGCAATACCCCTTTGTCGATTTGGTCATGAGAGGAGACTCTACCGAGAAACCGCTGCTTCAACTCCTCCAGGCCATCAAGAAGGGTGGAGATTTCAAAAAAATTCCAAATCTCACTTACCGGAATGGGCAGAACAAAATTCGGGTGAATCCCCTCACTCACGTGCCGGGAGACCTGAATGAGATCACGATCGACTATCGTCATATCATGAAGAAGGTCGTCAGGTATCTCGATCCCACCGGTTATCAACCTTTTATCGACTGGTATAGTTATCCTGTGACAGCCGTTTTCACGTGCAGAGGATGTACCTACTCTTGCAAGACTTGTGGAGGTTCCGCGCAGACCTTTCGGGCGGTTTCCAACCGGGGGAAACCAGCCTATCGAGATCCCAGATTATTGGCACAGGATATCTTCAATATCTCGGACCATCTCCATGCACCGGTGATGGTCATCGGCGATATTTTTCAGCCCGGGGAAGAATATGGTTTTGCCTTTCTTCACGAAATGAAGAAGAGGCCCATCACCAACCATATCGCCTTTGAATTTTTCGTTCCTCCTACGAGGGCTCAACTCGAAGGGATTGCCAAGTCTGTTTCGAACTTCAACATCGAAATCTCTCCAGAGTCCCACAACGATGAAGTCCGAAGAGCCTTTGGAAGGCCTTACACCACCGAGTCGCTGGAGAGGATGCTTGAAGATGCCGTCGAGCTTGGCTCAAAACGGATCGATCTCTTTTTCATGACCGGACTTCCAAAGCAGACGTACCAATCTGTTCTGGAGACAGTGGACTATTGTCGCTCTCTACTGGAACGATTTCGTTCTTACAACAAACTCTTCCCTTTCATCTCTCCCCTGGCCCCCTTCTTAGACCCGGGAAGTTCTGTTTTTGAATCCCCCGAAAAATATGGATACCGTCTGCTTTGTCGGACCGTGGAGGAGCACCGTCAGGCCTTATTGGCTCCCAGCTGGAAATATATTCTCAACTACGAAACCGAATGGATGAATCGGGACGAAATCGTCTATAGTACCTATGAAGCCGGGAAGAGACTCAATCATTTGAAGGCCGAATTCGGCCTGATCGATCCAAAAACGGCAGAATCGGTTTCGTTAAGGCTTGAAGGTGCGGTCCGGATGATGAAGGAGATCGACCGGATCATGGCCATTCCGAATGCCGAACAAAGAGAGGCTGCATTAGAATCTGTTTCCAGCGGCCGTGATGCCCTTCAACATTACAGCATGTCCACCATTTGCGAGAAAAAAGAACTGGAGTGGCCCACTCAATTCATCCGAATGAACTTCCTCAAGATCCTTAAAACCCTCGTGATGAGGAGGAAGCCCAATGTCTTCGTCCCTTCGTCAACAGGCACTTCGTAAGATTCCCAGTGTGGATGAAATCCTCTCAAGACCGGAGATCATCGACCTCTTGAAGGTCCACCCCCGCAATGTCGTGGTCGAAGCCATCCGGAAAGGATTGGGCCGACTGCGAGAAGAAATCCTTCATCAGGAGGAGCTTTCCGGGTTAGGGGATTCCCTCTTCTCTTTCGAGCGGCTCTATCCCCTTTTTCGGGAGGAGATTCACCTTCAGATCCGGCCGCGATTCCGTCGAGTGATCAATGCGACCGGAGTGGTGATCCACACCAATCTCGGAAGGGCTCCGCTCCACTCTTCTGCGATTCAACATCTGATCGACATTTCTAAAACCTATTCCAATTTAGAATACGACCTAGATCGTGGTGAACGGGGAAGTCGCTACACCCATGTGGAAGAGACCCTCTGCCGCCTGTCCGGCGCGGAATCAGCCCTGGTGGTGAACAATAATGCCGGAGCTGTCTTACTTGTCTTAAATGCCCTTGCAGAGGGAAAAGAGGTGATCGTCTCCAGAGGGGAGCTGGTCGAAATTGGGGGAGCTTTTCGGATCCCTGATGTGATGAAACGGAGTGGAGCTTTACTCAGGGAGATCGGGACGACCAACCGTACCCACTTCGATGATTACCAAAAGGCGATTGGGCCTGATACGGCGTTGCTCTTGAAGGTTCACACCAGCAATTTTAGGGTGCTGGGGTTTGCTTCCGAAGTCTCGCTTCAAGACCTGGTTCAACTGGGGAAGCAACATCAACTTCCCGTGGTAGATGATTTAGGAAGCGGCTGCCTGATTGATCTAACCCGTTACGGCTTGGAAAAGGAGCCCACGGTTCAAGAAACGATCAAAACCGGTGTGGACGTGGTTACCTTTAGCGGTGACAAGCTTTTAGGAGGTCCTCAGGCTGGTATTATCTTAGGGAAGAAAACGTTTTTGGACCTCTTCAAGGCCAATCCCCTGACGCGGGCCCTTCGCATCGATAAGCTCACGTTGGCCGCTCTTGAATCAACGCTTCTCCTCTATCTCGACGAAAAGATGGCCATGGAAGAGATCCCAACCCTCCGAATGCTGAGCTTGGATATAGGGAAGCTAAAAAGGAGAGGAAAACGTCTGCTGAAAAGATTGGCGGGGATTGAGAATAAAAGGATGACCTTTGCGCTGAAAGAAGATGTTTCTCAGGTAGGAGGAGGAGCCCTTCCTCTTCAAGAACTTCAAACCGCGGTCGTTGCCGTCAAGGCCCTTGACCTTTCGGTAAACAGCCTCGAAGAAAATTTAAGAAAAGGGGATCCTCCCATTATCTCTCGGATCAGCAAAGAGGAATTGCTCCTGGATATGAGAACCGTCTTTGATGAGGAAATCCCTTTACTGGCTCAAGCCCTCGAAAGGGTCCTGATACCGAAAAGTGAAGACTGACAAAAGTGCTCGATGCCGTATCTTAAATTCCAAATTCCAAATCTCAAATCCCAAATAATTTCCGAATCCCATATTCCAATTACCGCCCCTCACCCTTCCCCCTCTCCCCGAGGGGGAGAGGGTGGGGGTGAGGGGGTTTTGAATTTCGTTCATTGGGAATTATTTGGGATTTGGTGCTTGGGATTCGGTGCTTACGCGGGATGACCATTCTGTCGGAACAAAACAATGTAGGAAAGTCCTTCACGATTCGCGTATCCGGAAAGGGTGTAGGAAGGCGACTCGACCAATTTCTTTCTGAAACAAACCTGAAGCTCTCTCGCTCTCAGGCAAAGAATCTGATTCAGAAGCATCTCATCTCTTTGAACCAGAAACCCGCTAAGCCCAGCGCTCACGTAAAGACAGGCGACATTGTCTCAGGCATCCTTCCTCAACCTGAACCTCTTTCTCTCAAACCAGAACCTATTCCCCTCACCATCCTCTATGAGGATTCATCCATCATTGTCGTCGATAAATCCTCCGGAATGGTCGTTCATCCTGCTTATGGAAACCCTTCTGGCACACTGGTCAATGCCCTGCTTTATCATTGTAAGGACCTTGCAGGGATCAATGGTGTCTTAAGGCCAGGTATTGTGCACCGATTGGACAAGGATACTTCAGGTGTGATGGTTGTGGCTAAAGATGACGAGGCCTATCATCACTTGGCCAAGCAGTTTAAAAACAGGACTGTGAAGAAGGTGTATCGGGCTATTGTCTATGGAAGGGTCAGCAGAGACGAAGGGCTCGTCGATTCGGATATCGGAAGACACCCGAGCGAGAGGAAACGAATGTCAACCCGGACCAAGAGAGGAAGGCCCGCGATCACACGCTGGATGAAAGTTGAAGAACTCGACGGCGCTACTCTCCTTGAGATATTTCCCCAGACGGGTCGAACTCATCAGATCCGGGTGCACCTCTCCTCCATCGGCCATCCCATTTTGGGGGACCCTCTGTACGGAAGGAAAGGAAGACCTGGAGCGATCCATGATCCTGTTTTGAGAGAATGCGCCAAGAGGTTAAATCGCCAGGCCCTGCATGCCCAACGACTGGAATTTACTCATCCACGAACAGGGGAAACGGCTCAGTTTGTTTCACCCATGCCTCGCGACATGGAAGAAGTCCTTGAATGGCTAAGGTCAAGATCTGAGAAGGAAAAATGAATATTCTTAATCGGTCCTCTTCAAGAACGAAAAATGGCCTTGCTTATTTTGAAATTCCTGAAATGGCAAAACTCGGA
>Ga0102851_10003217_pt1 | contig 10108 bp, 10 predicted proteins | sample Mud3Dept3metaG_FD_79558 | JGI IMG/M metagenome (GOLD analysis project Ga0102851, IMG submission 79558) | Freshwater wetland microbial communities from Ohio, USA, analyzing the effect of biotic and abiotic controls - Mud 3 Core 4 Depth 3... | ecosystem: Environmental > Aquatic > Freshwater >...
ACCCAGGAACTTTCCACCCTTATCTCGGCAGGCTTACCCATTGACCGGAGTCTCGGCATCTTAGGGGCCTTGACGGAGAATCCAAGGCTGAGAGAAGTGGTAAAAGATATATTGGTGAAGATTGAGGGAGGAAACTCCCTGGCAGAGGCCCTGGCGCAATACCCGCAGATCTTCCCCAAACTGTACATCAACATGGTCAAGGCCGGGGAATCGGGAGGTTTCCTGGAGACAATCCTATCCCGGCTGGCCCGTTATCTTCAGAGCACAAAAGAGATCAAAGACTACCTGATCTCTGTCATGATCTATCCGATCATCCTGACCATTGTGAGTGGCCTTTCCCTCCTCATTCTGGTGACGTTTGTGATTCCGCGTTTTGCAACGATCTTTTCGGATATGGGGCAGACCCTTCCCCTGCCCACGCAGATCGTTCTTGCCCTCAGCCACGGCGTAAGGAGTTACTGGTGGGTGGGTCTGGGAATTGTGGCCATGATTTATTTCGGTTTTAAAAGCTACACCCGACAGGAAGAGAGAAGACTGAAATGGGATCGATTCAAGCTGCGTTTGGTCGCCGTCGGGGATCTCATTAAAAAGATTGAGGCAGCACGGTTTGCCAGAACATTGGGAACCTTGCTTCAGAGCGGTGTCCCCATCCTGGGGGCCCTCAATTTAGTAAAAGAGATTTCTCAGAACCAGGCCATCGCGAGATCGATCGGCTATGTCCACGACCGCTTAAGAGAAGGCAAAGGAATCTCCAAGTCACTCGAAGAGACAGGTGTCTTCCCACCCATGGCGGTTCACATGATCGGCGTGGGGGAAGAAACCGGAAAGCTCGACGAAATGCTTTCCAAAGTTGCGGATACCTACGAAGAAAATGTCCAGATATCGGTCAAACGGTTTGTCTCTTTGTTGGAACCGCTGATCATCGTGCTCATGGGAGGAGTTGTTTTTTTCATCGTCGTTTCTATTCTGTTAGCTATCTTCAGCATTAACGAGATTCCATTTTAAGATGAAGTCGTAAAAAATCAAGAAGGCTGAATGGTCGTCATTCCGGCGAAAGCCGGAATCCAGCAATTTCGATCAACTATAAAAACACTGGACACCGGTTTTCACCGGTGAGACCACTTTTTACGAAATCGTCATTTTAAGGAAGGGGGAGAAAGCGGCATAGTCCTTGCAGAGTAATTTAAGGCTCGGTGTAATAAATGCAAGTCGCAAGGACGATACCAAAACCTGAAGAGATGGAAAGTTGCTTCGACATCCAATCAATTCAACAAGTTACGAAGTCATGATCCTGAAGTAATTTCAGGATCACATCTTATTCAGGGCTTGGTCCAGGGTGACAATCAGGGTGACAAGGCGACAATTTTGACGAAGGCTCCTTCGGGAGAGGGATGGTGAGAACGAGGAGAAATGAAGATGAAAGTTAACCGGAGGCGGAGAGACAAAGGATTTACGTTGATCGAGATTTTGATCGTCGTCATCATCATCGGGTTGTTAGCTTCTTTAGTCGGCCCGAAACTATTTAGCAAGGTGAGCGGCGCAAGACAAAAGTCAGCCAAGGCGCAAATCGAGCTTTTCGGCACTGCCCTGGATGCTTTTCGGCTCGACACAGGAAGGTATCCCACGACTGAGGAGGGGTTGAAAGCCCTCCGAGAAAAACCTTCCGCGGCGGAACAATGGCAAGGCCCGTACCTTCCTAAAGAGATCCCTATGGATCCCTGGAATAAGCCCTATGTCTATAGGTGCCCGGGAGACCACGGTGAGTATGATCTGATCTCCTTCGGACTCGACGGTGTGGAAGGTGGCGACGGAGAAAATACGGATATCGTAAGCTGGAAGGATGCGGCGAAGTGAAAAACAAAGGCTTTTCGCTGATCGAGGTGATGGTCGTTCTGATCCTGATCAGCCTTTCCATGTTTCTTGCTACACCTCTTCTCTCTGGTTTCTCGAAGACGGCGGAGCTGAAAGGGGCTACCAAAAAAATATCGGCCATCCTTCGATATTCCCGAAGTGAGGCAGTGAATCGGGGCAAGGTCTACCAAGTCCTCTTTGATTCTGACCTGAGACAGGTAAACGTCCAACCGATAGAGGAAAAGGAAGAAGACGAAGAAGCGAAGGATGGAACAAAGGATGAAGCAAAGGATGAAGCAAAGGATGAAGCAAAGGATGAACCCAAGCGGAAGACGTATACGCTTCCGAAAGGAGTGGATATCAAGGAAGTGAAGGCCAATTCTCCTCAATATCCCTCGGATTATGCTGTGATTGAATTCTATCCAAACGGAGGGTCGAATGGGGGAACGATCCGCCTGGATAGCCCGGACCGAAAGGGATACCGGATCAAGGTTCATTTTCTGACCGGGATCGTGGAGATTGAAGGGGTTTAAATAGAAAAAATGTCAAAGTTCAAAGTTCGAAGTTCAAATAAAGTTCAAAATCCAAACGACAGAACTAAAAGTAAGGGCTTCACCCTGATTGAAGTGGTGGTGGCTATTGCCATTTTGGGAATCGCGTTGACGGTGATCATTGAACTTTTCGCGGGCGGACTCCGCCTGGCGAGAACCTCAAAGGAGTATACAAAGGCAGTTAACTACGTCAACACAAAAATGGAGGAGATCGGCTCCCAGCAGACCTTGCAAGAAGGGATCACGGAAGGGGAATTCGACGAGACCTTTCACTGGCGGGTGACAATGAATAAGGTAAACATCCTTGCCGCAGAAAGACCCTGGGAGGTCAAAGTCCCGATTCAACTCTTCAAGATCAGAGTCGATGTCCTCTGGAAATCAGGTCCGAAGGAGAGGTCTACCGGTACTGAAACTTACCGAACCATGAAAGTTCAGGATGATGAGAAGAAGAGCTAAGCATTTTGTCTTTCCGAAGACGACAAGCCAAGGCTTCACGTTAATTGAAGTCACCATTACGCTTACAATTCTCGGGTTTATCGTTCTGATCGTCTTCGGAGCCTTTCGCATGGGAGTTTCCGCCTGGGAAAAAGGAGATTCCGTAAAGGACGAGTATGAGAGGGTTCGAATCGCCTCACAACTGATTTCCCGCCAGTTCAAGTCGATTGTCCCCTACCGGGTAAAAACCCAGAAGGCAGAGGGAGACTATCTCGCCTTTGAGGGAAAGTCCCAGACCGTGAGATTTGTTTCCGCCGTCTCAACGAGGGCAAGGCGGCCCGAAGGATTCGTCTATGCCATCTACGAGTTCAAGCAGGAAGGAAGGGACGAAGGGCACTTGGTTCTTTATGAACAGCGGGCTCTCAACAAGGATCTTTTTGACGGGCATCCGAAAGAAGAGGAAGCCGTTTCTTTGTGTGAGGGAATCTCAAAGGTCAGGTTTGAATACTACAGGGAAGAAAACGTGGAAAAGAGCCAGCAAGGGGGCTGGGTGGACGAGTGGAATGCCAAGGAGGAGAAAGAACTGCCCCGGGCCATTCGGATGACGATGACTTACAAGAATGAAAGAAAAGAAGAACTCCCAATCACCTTTCTCGTCTCCATCCCGGCTTGTAAACCTGAGGCCGTCGGCGTGGCGCCGGTTGGACTCAGGCCGGTTCAACAAAGATATCAGCGACGAGGTTTCTATAGATGAACCCAGGAGTTCGACTCCGCCATCCGCCATCCCTGCCCGTCCGGCAGGCGGGCGCAATCCGCAATCCCCGTCTGCGCCAATGCTTCGACGGGCCCCGGTCCCGACCGAGGACGGGGCAGGCAAGGGGCGTGGCCTTGATCATGGTCTTATGGGTGATTACCATTCTTTCGGTGATTGCCCTGGAATTTTGCTTTGCCATGAGGACGGAAGTCAATATTACGAAAAACTTCAAGGAAGAGGTTGAACTCTATGCGATCGCCGAAGGAGGGGTTCACCGTGCCATCGCCGAGTTGGTCCTCAAGCATGATTCAAGGATTCAACAGATGAGGAAGGGGTTGAAAGGTGAGGAGATTCCTCCAGAGAAAAAAGAATGGGTGACGGACGGCAGACTTTATTCCCTTTCTTCCGATCAGGGCGTCAATGAGCTCCGAATCATGGGCGAGGCTGGAAAGGTGAACATTAATATCATTTCAGAAAAAACGCTTCGAAAAATTCTGACCCAATTGGGCTTGGAGGGGGAAACAAGAGACATCGCGGCGGATTCTATCCTGGATTGGAGAGACCCGGATGATTTTACGCATGTCAATGGAGCGGAGAAAGACTATTACCAATCCTTGAAAGAGCCCTACACGTGTAAGAACGGCAATTTAGATTCGATTGAGGAGCTTCTTCTCGTTCGGGGAGTAACCCCAGAGCTCTTCTACGGGAGGAAAGCGATCAAAAAAGAGGAGGGGGCAGCGGAAGGACCAGCGGTTGATCGGATCGGACTGAAAGATATTTTCTCGATCTATGCATTGGGGGAGCAAATCGATATTAATTGCGCCACGTTGCCCGTATTGAGGGTCGTTTTGGGCATCCCGAAAGACATTGCTCGACGGGTCGTGAAGGCACGGGAGGAAAAACCGTTTGAGCACCAACAGGATCTTCTTCAGCGGGTGCCCGAACTGACGCCTTCCATGGGAGAGATAGCGCCACTGGTGACGTATCAATCCGCGCTCCCTTACTACACGATTGAATCGAGAGGGAAGAGCAAAGATCAAACATCCAGGCGGGGCTTAAAAGTAATTATCAAAATAGATCCAGCAGATAAGGATAAGAAGGGATATAAGGTCATTCAGTGGGTGGACGTGCTGATTTGACCCCCTCCATGGAGATTTAAAGGTGCAAATGAAAGACCGACTGTTCGGTCGGGTAAAAAGTTTGGGAGACATAAAAGTCCTCAAAGGATCATTCGACTTATTGACCCGGATACTCATCTCCGATTCAAGCCTCGGGATCGATTTCAGAAAACAGAACCTCGTCCTGACGTTATTGAAGAAGTCTTTTACCAAGATCCTCCTGGCGGATTACGCGATTCATCCCATCTCCCCCGAGGGGCAAAAGGAAGAGCGAGAGACGGAGATCATCAATCTGATCAAGGCATTTATCTCAAAGAATCGCATCAAAAAAGAAAAGGTCTCCGTGGCCATCCCAAGAGACAAGGTGGTCGCTCGTTTCATTAAACTTCCCATCGCCACGAAAGAGAATCTCCGAAAGGTGCTGGAATACGAGGCATCGCGGTATACCCCTTTTGAAAATGGAGAGTTTTACTTCGATTACCATATCCTCAAGGAAGAGAAAGAGTGGCTTTATCTTTTTGTCCTTTTTGTAAAGAAGGCGGATGTGGACTATTATTTAGCCTTGTTAAAAAAGATTGGCATCCAACCCATTTCGATCCAAATTCCTTCCACGGCAGCACTGAACCTCTTCTTCTACAACCAAGGGGCGAAAGAGAATGAAACCTCTGTCTTGCTCAATGTGACCGAACCCTTCTTTGAGATGGATCTTCTCCAGGGGAAGGAGTGGAAAGAGAGCTTCCATCTTCCCCTCCCCCGTGAGGGAAGAGCGTCAAGGATCATCCATACCTTGAAGCGCTCGTCTCAGGATGTCCGTTCTCCTTCAAAGCCAACCTTCTTTGTTTATGGCTTAGACGCTGACGAGACGATCCTGACAGACCTCGAAGCCGGTCAGGTCGAAGGGGTCCTTGCTCCTCCATTGAATCGAATGGACACCTCCAGAGAGATATCCAAACCTTATAAAATCTATCCTTCGATCGGCATTCCTTTGAAGGAGCTGGTCGCCACCCCATTCAACCTCAATCTCCTTCCCTTTGAGATGAGAAAGAGGGTGAGGCAAATTGGAAAACCCCTTGTGATCATCTTCGCCTCGATCGCGTTGGCTCTCACTCTCACGTGGGGAGCGGGGGCGATTGTCAGATATCGAAGCGAATTGAATTCGGTCAACGATGAGATTAAAAAGAGAAAACCGGAGGTGGAGGCCATCACCAAGCTGCAGAAACAAAAGGACGAATGCTGTAAAGAGATCTCAGCTTTGGAGAAGATCCAGGCAGGAGAAGTCAGCAAAACGGATCTGCTGGAGGAGTTGACCAAAATCCTGCCGGATACGGTTTGGATCTGGAATTTCAAGTATACGGGGAAGGAGATTGAGATCAGCGGTTTTGCCGATTCGGCCTCGAATTTGATCCCTCTCATCGACAAGTCTTCTCTTTTTGAGAAGGTCGAGTTCTTAGCTCCTGTGACCAGAGAAAGGCTGATGAGGGGCACCGATACAAAAGAGTACGAGCGGTTCAAGATCAAAGCAAGAATCGAAGGGAGGTAGCTGGGATTTGAAGCGATCTGGGATCTTGAAGCGATGGGAGTTTTTGAAAAAGTTCAACTGGAATCGCCTTGATTTCAAAAATTTTAAGATCCGGAAGGTTTCGCAGAAGAAGGTCCTTTGGGTCATAGCGGGGATTGCGATTTGCGTTCTGATCTATGCCTTTGCTGTCGTCCCTCTCTTCGAAGCAGCGAAGAAAGCGGAGGAGGAGATTGCTCTCAAAAAGAAAACGATCGCAAAGTACAGAGACTATCTTCAAAACCGGAAGGCCGTGGAGGAGGACCTCGAACGGACGTTGAAGCAGTATGAAGAGGTTCGTGAAAAACTCCTACCCGGAGAAACGCCTCAGATCGGTGCGGCGAGTCTTCAGGAAATCGTGAAGGGACTTTCGGAAAAGAACAGCATCGCCATCCGCAGTTTCCGAATGTTGGAGCCTAAAGAGGGCGATTCTTATCGAAAAATCTCCATTCAAGTCGACTTCAACCCGATCAATAGCATGCTCAACCTGGGTCGGTTCATCTATGATATTGAGCACCATCAAAAGGGATTGATGATTTCAGAGATGGACTTGCTCGTCTTTAACATCCGGATGCCCAACAATATCCAGGGAAGCATGGTGATCTCCGGATTGATGAAGAGTGTCAAGTCCAAAGAGAAAGGGAGGCAAGGATAGTGTCACCGAGGTATGCGGTTCTAAGTCTGGTTGCCCTATGCGTCATCTTTCTGCTCATTCTCAAGAATTACGAGACCTGGACGCGCTCCATCGAAATCACCCCTGAAAGAAGCACGGTGAGGAAACAGGAGGCAAAGGTCGAGAATCCACCGGCAGGACGCCCTCAGAAAGTATCCGGCATGGCACAACCCGATGCCGCCGCCATCGCTGTGAAGAATATTTTTAGTCCTGATAGAAAGGACTTTCCTATCCAATCTACCGAAGCAAGAAAGGTCGTCCGACCTCAAATCATTCTATACGGCACAACGATTGGTGACGACTACCAATTTGCTTCGATTGTCAACCCTGGTCGTTCCCTCCTTCGTGGAGAGAGAGAAACGATGAGCTTGAAGGTCGGAGACAAGGTGGGTGACTATAAATTGGCAAAGGTGCTGCCCGACCGAATTGTTATGGAGGGAACAGAAGACTCCTTTGAGATCCTTCTTCACGACGCCAAAGCGCCGAAGAAAAGAACGGAAGTCAGAACAGAGACCAAACCGGCAGCAGTCACAAGCACCTTGCCTACTGCGGCAGCACCCGAAGCGCCTAAGACAACGCCTCCTGCTGTCGCAGAGAAGGTACCGCCGGCTCCTCCTGCGGTAACAACTCGTCCAATAGCACCGACTCAAGTACCCAGGCCTGTTCTCCCAACGAGAAGGAGGATGATTCTTGGCCCTCCCGGCGCAGGAACTCCGGCGACGCCGTCCACGCCAGCGCCTCAACAAGAAGCAGAGGAGAATTGACGAGAGAGGACAACGACATATGAGAAATCTTTGGACAAGAGTTTTCATCCTATGCCTAATCATCGGATTGATGAGTTGGTCCGGAGCAAAAACACCGTTGAAAGCGCAACCCGCATCACCCTCTCAGCCTTCTGCTCCAGCTCCTGCTTCGACTCAACCTGCGACACCGAGTCAGGTTCAACCTTCAGAAACCCCAGCACCCAAACCCATTCCTCCTCTTCAGCTTCAGCCTTCACCCACTCCTTCAACTCCGACTTCTCCCCCGGGCCCCAGTCAAGCGCCTCCTCCGACAAGAAGGCGCGTCGCACCCCAACCAACCACCTCACCTGCCACTCAGCCTCCAGCTCCAACAGCGCAACCTCCTTCCGTTCCCGCTCAGGCTCAGCCGACGCCGCCCACCGCAGCACCGGCACCCGCAACAACCTCTCCTGCTACTCCCGCAGAAGCACCACCCGCTCAGCCGGTACGCCCGGCTCCTCCTCGGATGGGGTCTGGTGTTGTCTTTAACTTCGACAATGCGGATATTTATGAAGTCATCAGGGTGATGGCAGAAATACTGAGAATCAGTTACATCATTGACCCAAGAGTGAAAGGCGTCGTGAATATTCACACGTCAGGTCAAATTTCAGCCGAAAATACCTTCCCGATTTTCCAATCGATATTGAGATTGAACGGAGCCACGGCTGTTAAGAAAGACGGGGTTTATCAAATTGTCCCGTTGGCCGACGCAAAGAAGTTGCCGCAGCCGACCTCGACCACTCGCGAACCCGGAAAACCACCCTCTGAAGAAAGATATACGATTCAGATCGTATCGCTGAAATATATTCCTGCAACAGAGGTTTCAAAAATGATCAAGCCCTTCCTTTCCGACGGGGCGGATATTGTGGAGCATCCTGCCAGTAATACCATCATCATTGGCGACCTCGCCTCAAATGTGAAAAAATCCTTGGACATCATCAACCTTTTTGATCTCGACATCTTCGCGGACTTGAGAGTCAGAGTTTATCCGATCCTTAATGCCGATGTGAATGAGGTCGCCAAAGAGATGGACAAAATATTCACCTCCTTCGAAGTCTCGACAAAATCAGGAAGAGGGGTGGGGATCACTTTTACACCCATTACTCGAATTAATTCACTCTTGGTTGTCAGCTCTATTCCCAATATCTTTGAGAAAGTGGAAGGATGGCTGAAAGAGCTTGACAAAGTCCCTGTGGAAGGGACGAAATTTAGTGTTTTTGTCTATTACTGCCAGAATACCAAAGCCAAAGATCTGGCTGACGTCTTAAAGCAGGTCTACGTGACAACAAAAGAAAAAAAAGGAGAGTTCAAAGAAAAGGTTGCAGAGCAACCTGCCTTACCGAGAGGGACCAAACCACCGACCACACCTGCTGTCCCGACTGCGCCTAAGGAAGAAGGAGCAGGAGCCATTCCCGAAGGAGAGATCAATGTCGTGGTCGATGAGACAAACAACGCATTAGTGGTTCGAGCCTTTGCCAGAGATTATAGGAGTATTCTCGAAACGATTAAAAAGCTCGATATCTACCCGAGGCAGGTCTTAATTGAGGTCTTGCTGGCGGATATCCTTCTATCAGATAACATGGAACTTGGCATAGACTATGTGAAATACATGAACGGTGGACAATGGCAACAAACAATTACGTATGGGACTTTTTCAGGGCTTGATCTAGCTGGGCCTGGATTAACCTACTCGATTGTACAGGAAGCCGGAAAGTTTGCTGCTCAAATCAAAGCAGCAGCCACTCTTGGGCGCGCCAAAGTCATTACCTCACCCAATCTCCTTGCCTCCAACAATAAGGAGGCCAAGATTCAGATCGGGACATCGGAGCCCATCCTTACCAACACCTACACTTCTACAGGAGTAGTTGGAGGAACCGCGGCAGCAAGCGGGTTTGTTGAAGGCACGATCGAGTATAAGGATATCGGAACAATTCTCACTATTACTCCCCGCATCGGTGACGCAGGATTGGTGACATTGGAGCTCTCTATTGAGGAGAGCAGTTTAACCACCAGGGAAATTGGAAGGAAGGATACCAGCACTACAGCCGGGGTGGCAAGTGCGAGTTCGAGCTTTTCAGTTCCTGCCTTTAGGAAGACGACTGCCAAGACAGTTCTTTCCCTTAAAGAGGGCCAGACGATTGCCATCGGCGGATTGATTAGGAAGGAACAAGGCAATTCAAACCAAGGACTCCCTATCTTAGGTAAAATCCCTCTTATCGGGTATCTTTTCGGAAAGACTAAGCGCACGGATGAGAGAAGAGAGTTGATCCTTCTTCTCACCCCTCATATCATCACGGACGAGATTCAGTCAAAGACGGTGACCGATGAGTTCAGAGACAAGATAGAAGGGATCAAGAAAGAATTACAAAAGAGAAAAAAATGAAGATTC
>Ga0102851_10003218_pt1 | contig 10108 bp, 11 predicted proteins | sample Mud3Dept3metaG_FD_79558 | JGI IMG/M metagenome (GOLD analysis project Ga0102851, IMG submission 79558) | Freshwater wetland microbial communities from Ohio, USA, analyzing the effect of biotic and abiotic controls - Mud 3 Core 4 Depth 3... | ecosystem: Environmental > Aquatic > Freshwater >...
CCAGCCGGGTCGCCAGCCGGAACGGGAAGATCTGCCCGTGGTGCGTGTGCCCGGAGAGCTGGAGGTCGAAGCGGCCGTACGACGCGGGATCCGCCGCGGGGCGGTGCTTCAGGAGCACCGTGAACCGGTCCGGCGGTCCCGCGCCGAGGAGTTCCGCCTCGGCCGGACCCTTGGGGGCTCCGAAGCCGCCGGAAGCGGGGTCGTCCACGCCGGCGAAGCGCACGGCGTCGTCCACCGTCACCGACCCGCCCCGCAGCACGGTGAACCCCGCCCGCCGGGTGAACGAGAGCGACTGCGGCAGCCCCGCGTAATATTCGTGGTTCCCGAGGATGGCGAACTTCCCCCTCGGGGCGGGGATCTCCCGGAAGATCTCCGCGAGCCCCTCCACGTGGTCGATGCGGCCGTCCACGAAATCCCCGGTGGAGACGAGGATGTCGGGCCGTTCCGCCCGCACACGCTCCGCGATCGCCTTCGCCTTCGGGTTCCGGTGGACAAGCCCCAGGTGGACGTCCGTGATCTGGACGATCCGGACGCGGGGGACCGACGCAGGGAGCCGGTCCGTCTCGTACCGGATCCGCTCGACCCCGATCCGCCTCGCCTCGAACACCGAGTACGCCGCGAGGGCGACGGACAGGCAGGTGAGGAACAGGAACATCCTCCGCCCGTTCGCCGGCTTGGCCCATGCGTAGCCGTTCCCCGCGATGGCGGCCCCCGCCCGCAGGAGGAGGCTCACCAGGTCCGACAGCAGGCTGAGGGATACGAACAGGAAGAGCGCGCCCATCCACGCGTATCCCGCGTGGGCCGCGATGCGGGCGGCACCCTCCATCCCGTTCCGTTCCAGCAGGTGGGTGACGACCGGGGCGCACGTCGCCGCCAGCAGGAGGGGGACGACCCAGAGCGTGGTCGCGGTCCCGAAACCCAGCGCCGCCCTCGCCTTGGCGAAGGCATACGCGTGCGCCGACCCGTAGATCAGGAAGAACGTCAGCAGGAACGTGCTCACGCGGTTTTTCCGATTTCCTCGAGGCGGTCCCGGAGCGCTTCCCGGTCCAGCGCGCCGAAGGGGAGGGCGACGAGCCGGGAGATCCGGCCGTGGAGGGAGAGGTACGCCTCCAGGAAGGCGGCCCGGCTGGCAGCGTCGTCCCAATCGATCGCGGCGGGGTCCGGGATTCCCCAGTGTACGGCGACCGGGGAGCCGGGCAGCGCAGGGAACGCATCGGCGGTGGTTTCGTCGCACACGGAGATCACCGCGTCCATCACCGGGGCCTCGGCCCCGGCGAACTCCTGCAGCCCCTTGCACCGGAGGCCGTGCGTGGGGATTCCGAGGGTGGTCAGGAGTTCCAGCGTCAGCCGGTGGATCCCCCCGCGTGGCTGGGTCCCGGCGCTGAACGCCCGGAATCGCCCGGGACCAAAGCGGGAGAGGATCGCCTCGGCGAGGATGCTCCGCGCGGAGTTCCCGATGCAGAGGAACAGTATGTTGACCGGTCTACGGGTCACGATGACGTATTTCCGGGCATGCCCGCTCCTATCGATACCACATCCTCCCGCGGCCCGCCAGAGGATGTGCGATAATGGTTGAAGGAAACAAGGGGGTGGAGCGCGTGCCGACCTACGAGTACAAGTGCAAGGAGTGCGGGGAGTTCGAGAAGGAGCAGCGCATGTCGGACCCGCCCCTTTCGAAGTGCCCGCATTGCGGAGGGGCGGTCACGCGCCTCGTCGGCGGCGGGGGCGGTTTCGTGCGGAAGGGCGGGAACTGGATCTCCAAGATGTCCTCCCCGGGGGAGTCCCCGAAGAAGGCAGCCGACCGGTTCATGAAGCAGACCGTCGGCGAGGTGGCGGAGGACATCGCGAAAGGCTCTAAGAACAGATTCCACTAGGCGGAGCGGTTACGGGAGACCCGCCAGCAGGGCGGCCGGGGATTCCGGAACGGCGAGCTCCAGCAGTTCCCCGTCCTCCATGAGGCGCCAACCCGGCCCGTCGTCCAGCGGCTGGCTCGCGACGACGGTCGTGTCCTTTCCCCCCCGCACGTACAGGGTGTAGTAGTCGCCGTCACGGCGGAACCGGCGGAAGGCGAACAGGCGCTCCCCCGCGGCGATCAGCAGGTTGGCGGCGGAATATTCCCCTACCAGTCCCGTGTCGGTCAGGATCTCCCGCAGGATGGCCGCCAGCCCGGGAAGCGTCCGCGCATCCCACCGCTGCGCCAAGAGTTCGAGGAACACCAGCGTGTCGCTGACTGTCCGGGCGTCCCCCTCCGAGCCGATCGTGCCGTAGAACGTCCCGTTGTGGGCGAGGGCGATCCCTTTCCATGCGAACGGGTGGGAGTTTTCCGCGTCGACGGTCTCCGGGTTGGAGGCGAACCGGACGTGGCCGATGAAGCGGTCGGTGACTGCCCGCACCCCGGAGAGGAGCGGGTCGCCGGCGGCGGGCTTGCCGCTCCGGACCGTGCGGATCTCGTCCCCCTGCCGGTACGCGATCCCCCACCCGTCGGGGTGGTTCCCTCCCGGATGCTTCTTCCAGCGCGCCACGAGATTTCCGGCTTCGCAGAACCGGGCCAGGTGCGCGAGGTACGGGGCCACGTCCTTCGGTTCCGCGGAAGCGAACGCCACCATCCGGCACATGGTCGGGCTACTTCAGGGTGCGGAGCCAGGCGACGACGAGCCAGCGCTCGCGCGGCGTGAGGTCGCCGCGGAAGTCGGGCATGCCGTTCCTGCCGTGGGTGAGGACGGCGAACAGGTCGCCGTCCGGGTGGTGGGCCCCGTGGCCCGAGGCGGATATGTCGGCAGGAGTGGGGACGAACTTCTTCGCGACGGGGCCGTCCCCCATCCCGGATGCCCCGTGGCATGGAGCGCAGTAGACGCCGTACAGCTCCTTCCCCGCAAGAAGGGCAGATTCCGTGGCCTTTTCCGGGTTCCACAGGGAAGCGGCCCCGGGGGTACCGGGTAGCGGCACGCGCTCCCTCCCCTTCGTGGGGACGGAGTCCGCGGGGGGGACGCGCACCGGGTCCTCCTGGGGCCGAAACGCCGGGTTGTCCCACATGTTCCGGTCGATCTTCTCGCATGCGGGAAGGGCCGCTGCGAGAACGGCCGCGCACAGCGCGCCGAGAACGCAGACGAGGGATCGTCCGATCCGCGTCCCGGTCGCTCGCGCCCCGGTCACAGCTCCCCCTCCTCGGCCCGGACCGATTCGCCTCCCGACGCCTTCATGGTCTCGACGACGAGCCGTTCCTGGTCTCCGGGGTCCACCCGGGCGCACAGCGCGATCTTTCCCTCGTGGATCCGCGGGTCGAAGATCATCTTCTTCCCCGGCCGGAACGGCCGGAGCCCGATCGACCGGAAGCCCGCGATGAGCGTCGCGATGAGGGCCGCGAACATCCCCCCCTCGTAGCTGACGATAATGGCGGGTGGAACCGTGTTGATCGGCTTCCCGGCCGTGACCATCGGGTAGACCTGATAGGTGACGAGCGTGAGGCCGAGGCCCGCCAGAACCCCGACGATCCAGAAGGCGACCACGATCCACGGGAACCGGATGGGGCGGCGGTCCCGTACCACGGCGCCGTCGGGTAGCGGCACGGAAGAGATCGTGGTGAGGTTTTCTTCCGGGATGCGCAGGGACCGGAGCGCGCGCGCGGCCTGCGACGCCATCTCCACCCCGTCGAACAGCCCGACGACGACGCGTGGTTCCCCGGCCGTCACGGTTCTCTCCCCCCTTCCTCCCCCTCCCCGCGGACGACGGTGGAGAGGTTCGCTCCCCCGACGGTCCGGTCGGTCGTGTGGAAGAGCTGCTCCTTCACGTCGCTGACCGCTACAACGGGGAACAGCTTGGAAAAGAGGACGTAGATCAGGGCGAACATCGCGATCGAGCCGATGATGAAGGAGATCTCCACCCACGTGGGGAAGTAGGTCCCCCAGATGGAGGGGTCGTTCCTGCGCGCGAGGGAGGGAACGACGATCTGGGCCCGCTCCGTGAACATCCCCACGTTCACGACGAGGGACACGGCGAAGAGGGCGGGGATCGACCGGCGGACCTTCCGGAGGCAGAGCAGCGGAAAGGGGATGAGGAAATTGCAGCACACAAGGGTCGCGAAGAGCGGGAAGTAGTGCCCGAAATAGGAGTGGATCACTTCCCAGTCCTCGGGGAACTGGCTGTACCAGGTTGTGAGGTAGTCGGAGAAGTAGAAGTACCCCCAGACCAGCGTGAACGTCAGGAGGAGTTTCCCGAGGTTGTCGAAGTGGTCCGCGGTGAGCACCTTTTCCAGCCGGAACGCTCTGCGCAGCACCACCATCACGGAGATGACTCCCGCGATCCCCGAGTAGATCGCTCCGGCCACGAAGTAGGGGGCGAAGATCGTGCTGTGCCACCCCGGGACCATTGCCATCGCGAAATCCCAGCTGACGATGGAGTGGACGGAAACGGCCACGGGAATGATGAGGACCGCGAAGATCGTCGAGGCCACGTGGTAGCGCCGCCGCTCCGCGTGGGTCCCGCGGAACCCCGCGGCCAGGAAGGTATAGAGCTTCTTCCTCCACCCGACGGCGTGGTCCCTCGCGAGGGCCAGGTCCGGGATCATCCCGAAGTAGAGGAAGAGGAGGCTCCCCGTGAGGTAGGTCGTGATGGCCACGGCGTCCCAGAGGAGCGGGGAGCGGAAGTTCGGCCAGAGCTGCCGCTCGCTGGGATACGGGAGGATGTAGTAGAACCGCCAGTTCCGTCCCAGGTGCATCAGGGGGTAGAGGCCGCCCACCATCAGGGCCAGGGCGGTCATCGCCTCGGCCCCCCGCAGGACGGGCGCCCGCCAGGTGGCCCGCGTGAGCCGGAGGATCGCGGAGATGAGCGTCCCCGAGTGGGAGAGGCCGACCCAGAAGACGAAGAGGATGATCATCACTCCCCACATGACGGGGCGGTTGAGGCCGGTGACCCCGAGCCCGGTGAGCATCATGTAGGTGAAGATGGCGACGGCCAGAAGCACTGCGAGGAGCAACGCTCCCGTCCCCGCGTACCACCGCTTGGTGGGGGGGAGGTTGGATCGCGAGAGTTCCTCGTAGAGGCGGGATTCGTCCAGGCGGGAGAGGTGGTTTTCGCTTTTCATCGCCCCTGCGCCCTCAATTTCTTCAAGTATACGGTGCTCGGCTCGGTCCCAAGGTGCTCCATCAGCCGGAAGCGGCGCGGGTCCTTCATCAGCCGGGAGACGGCGCTGCCCGGATCGTTCAGGTCGCCGAACTGGATCGCACCCGGCGGGCAGGTCTGGGCGCAGGCGGGCAGGACTTCCCCGTCGCGGATATCCCGTCCTTCCTTCAGGGCGGCTTCCTTCCCCCGCCGGATCCGCTGGATGCAGTAGCTGCACTTCTCCATCACGCCCCGGGACCGCACGGTGAGGTCGGGGTTGAGCTGCTCGTCCAGCGGCTTCTCCCTTTTGTAGTCCCACCAGTTGAAGACCCGCACGGAGTAGGGGCAGTTGTTCCCGCAGTACCTCGTCCCGATGCACCGGTTGTACACCATCGCGTTTACGTGGTCGTCCTCGTCGTGGTAGGTGGCGTAGACCGGGCAGACGATCTCGCAGGGGGCCTTCTCGCAGTGCATGCACGGCGTCGCCACGAAGATCGCGCGCGTTTCGGCGTGCTCCTTCCGGAAGTACCGGACCACCCGGATCCAGTGCATCAGGCGGCCTTTCCCGGCCTCTGCCTCCCCCACGGTGGGGGTGTTGTTCTCCGCCACGCAGGCGACCACGCACGCGCCGCACCCCGTGCAGAGATCCATGTCGATCACCATCGCCCACCGGCGTTTCATCCCGATGCGGCCTCCGTCACAGGATATTCTCGTAGAGCCACTGGCCCTCCGGGTGGACGGTGCGGACCAGCGCCCCCTTCACCTTCGTCCTGGCGATCGACACCCGCGTCGATTGCCGGGCGGGGGCGTTCGTGACGCCCTCCATCGACGCGGGGAGAAGGGCGTACGGGTTCCCGCCCCGGTCCGCGGCGAACCGGCCGTACCGGGAATGCCCCTGGCCCAGCGGCATCGCCGCCACCCCCTCCGCGATCGCGGGGTGGAGGAAGACGAAGGCCTGTAGCGACCCGAAGGGCGATTCGACCGTGACGCCGTCGCCGTCCGAAAGCCCGAGCGCGGCGGCGGTCTTCGGCCCCACCTCTACCCAGTTCCGCCATACGGCGGTCACGAGGGGATCGGGAAGCTCCTGCAGCCACGGCAGGTTCGCCCCCCGTCCGTCGAAATGGGCGATCGAAGGGTAGACGTGCAGGACGAGCGGGTACCGGGCCGGATCCCCCGCGAACGACGCTTCCGCCGCCTCCGGGAGGGCGGGCGAACCCGCTTTCGGCGCCTTCCCCCCCGTCTCCGGTATGCCGGAGAAGATCCCGCCGCTCCTGTATGCCGCTTCGATATCGATCCCCATCCCCGCGTACGCCTTGTCCAGGCACTCCCGGAAGCTGTTCCAGGGCAGGGCCGCGGCCACGGGGCCGCCAAGCTCCTTCGCCGCCGCGATCAGGATGTCGGGCATCGCGCGGGTGTCCCGGAACGCCTCGACCACCGGCTGGCCGAGCGCGACCGCCTCTCCCGCATGCCCCACGGGGGGGACGTCGTCCTCCCATTCCTCCAGGTATGTCGGCACGGGGAGGACGAGATCGGAGAGGGACGTCGTCTCGTCCAGGAAGGAGGCGAAGGAGACGATCGTCGGCACCTTGAGGAGCGAATCTCCGAACCGGAGGGAAGCCGGAAGGGTGAATGCCGGGTTCGTCGCTCCTGAGATGAGCGCCATCCTGAACGCCCCGTTCCGCATCCCCTCCACCGCATCGCGGACGGCGGGATATCCGCTCACCGCGGGGGGGAGAAGGAGGGCCGCCTCGGCCTCGTACCTCGCGAAGATGGCCAGCCGGCGCGGGAAGGAGATCCCGCCCGGCTTTCCCACGTTTCCCGCCAGCACGTTGAGCAGCCCGACGCACGACAGGTTGAAGACGCCGTTCGTGCACGACGCGGCCGCGTCCCCCGCCATCGCCAGCCCCGGCTGGTTCGAGGCGAACTCCCGGGCCACGGCTGCGATGTCGGCGGCCGGAACCCCGGTCTTCTCCTCCACTACGCCGGGGGGTACATCCTTCAGCCCCGCGTCCCAGAGCGCGGCCGCCGCCGCGGCCGTGGGAGTAAGCTGCTCCTTCACCATCACATGGGCGATTCCCAGGGCGGCCATCCCTTCCGTCCCCGGCGCGACCGGGAGGAACGCGTCGGCGCTGGCGGCCGTCATCGAGAGCCTCGGGCCGAAATGGACGAACTTCCCGCGGACGGTGGGACTCGCGCCTCGCATCATCCCGTAGGCGTACCCGAAATGGACCGGGGAGAGCCCCGTTTCCAGGAAATCGCCGCTGAAGGAGAGCAGGTATCGCGTTCCGGCGATGTCGTGTTCGGGCAGGTCCCGCACGCCGTATACCGACTCGTTGGCCGAAAGGTGGGCGTCCTGGCCGAAGGGGTCCCATGCCAGCCGGTGGGGGGAGCCGAACGCCTTCATGAAGCGGGCCGCGACGAGGTTGCGGTGCCCCCGCATCGGATCCGTGAGCATGAGGAGGGACGACGGCGCCTCGGCACGTACGTCTGCAAGCCCGGCCAGGAGGAGGCGGAGCGCCTCCTCCCAGGTAACCTCCCGGAACTTTCCGGAGCCGCGCGGGCCGTCCAGCCGAAGGGGTTTGCCCAGCCGTTCCGGATGGTAGAGCGTCTGGAGCCCCGCCTGTCCCCGGGCGCACAGCTTCCCCCGGTTGACCGGGTGAAGCGGGTTCCCCTCGATCTTCTTCGCTCGCCCCTCGGAGTTCCGGACTACGATGCCGCACCCCGCCGGGCATTGTCTGCATACGGAGGCGTACCAGAGCGACTCGCCCAGTACGTGGTTCTCGGGCGGGATCACGAAGGGGACGATCTTCTTCGGCAGCCGCTCGCAGCCGCCGAAGAGGGCCGCGAACGCCGTCGCCCCGCTCACCTTCAGGAATCCTCTTCTGTCGAGCATCGGCACCTCTTCGCTAGATGTGACAGGTCCAGCAGTCGATGGAGACGCCCCGGCCCCGGTGGCACGTGAGGCACCATCCCATGGAGAACTCCTGCCGCTGGACGGCGATGTCGTCCTTGTCGATCCCCGGATGGCAGGTGAGACACGGGACCTTTCCGTAGGTCACCATGCGGAAGTGGGGGAAGTAGGTGTATTCCTGCAACTCGGTCACACGGAACCAGGGGATCGGCTTCTTCTCCTTCCAGTACTGCGCCAGCTTCCGGATCTCCGGGCGGTCCGTGGCGATCACCCGGTGGCACATCATGCACTTGGCGACGGATGGGATCCCCGCGTAGGCGGACTTCGTGGCGTTGACGTGGCAGAACCGGCAGTCGAGCTTGTAATCGGTCACGTGGACCTTGTGGCTGTACCGGATCGGCTGCTCGAGGGGAGCGGCGGCGGAATCCGCCGGGAGCAGGAGGGCCGCGGCGAGGAGGGCCGCGGCGATCGCGGCCAGGGGGTCACGCTTCAAGGGCGCCTCCCCGGGAACTTTTGTACACGACGGCGAAGAACAGGAAAAGGAGGCAGGCGAATTCGATCGCCAGCGCGCCGGGGGAAAACCGGACCACGGGAGCCAGGAAGACGTACCGTTCGACCAGGATCCCCGACAGGATGGAGAGGGCTGCGGCGGAGACCGCGAACGGGTTCGATTTCGCCCGGGTGGACAGGAGCACCGGGAAGGGGATGATGAAGAGGAGAAAGAGAACCGCGACGCAGAGCTCGCGCATCGGGGAAGCGGACAACCTCCTGGCGATGAAGCCGACCTCCTCGGGGAGGTTGCCGTACCAGATGGTGAGGTATTGGGCGAAGAACAGCCCGGCCCACATGATGCTGAACCCGAACATCAGGATGGAGAGGTCGGACAGGTCCGACCGGGCCCCATGGGCGCGCTCCGCGGGGGGAGCCCCGCCTCGCCGGAGGCAGAGGAGGGCGGAGACGGCGAACCCCCCGTAGATCGCCTCGATGAAGAAGTAGCCGCCGAAGAGCGCGTTGACCCAGGGGTACTCGAGGGACATGACCAGGTCGAAGGCAACGAGGGTCTGGGATGCGACGAAGACGAGGAGGTACCATGCGGCGCGGACCTTCGCGCCCTCGCCGCCGGCGGGGGCGGAAGCGAACCGCCGGGCCGTGACGTAGGAAAGCAGCAGGAAGGCGAGGTTGCGCCCGATGAAGAAATCCTTCCGGAGCCAGAATCCCGGCCTGCCGGCCCACGGGTAGGTATCCAGGAAGGGAATGAGCAGCAGGAGGAGGAACGACGAAAGGAGCAAAAGCGGGGTGACCGAGAGCAGCTCCTTCCGCACGGAGGAGATCCACCGGGCATTCACCATGGTGCCAGCCGCGGCCGCGGCGATGCACCCCTCGACTACCGCGATGAAGAAGAGGAAAACGAGGAGGAGGGACCCGTCCTTCCCCGGCGGGGGACGGAGTGCGACGAACGCCATGAGGGCGCCCGCGGCGGCGATGAGGGCGGGCAGGACGCCATTCTTTTCCAGGAACGCCATTATCGCCGCTCCCCCTCCTCGACCAGGATCACGAACGCGTTCCCGTACTCCTCCTCCGATCGGATGCCCCGCAGGCTCGGCAGGCGGGACAGGAGGAGGAAGCCCGCGAACGTGGAAAGGGCCCCGAAAAGGATCGTGAGGGCGAACGCGATGATGATGAAGGGCGGCAGGGAGACGACCGGTTTCCCCCCGATGACGAGGGGCCAGCTGAGGGCGGTGAGGATGGTGAAGGCGAGCCCCGTGACGGTGCCCCCCGCGGCGCCGATGAGCGCGAAGAACCGGACCCTCGATCGCGTACCGGGAAGGATCTCCTCCACCTCGGGGACGCAAAACGGCGTGATCACCCGGATCCTCTCCCCCGGTACGCCCTCCCGGAGCAGCCGGCGCAACGTCTCGAGGAATTGCTCCCTGTCGTCGAAGACCATCCGGTCGGCCATCAGAGGTGTTCCTTGATTTCCGAGATGGACAGCACGGGCAGGTTCTTCACGAAGAGCAGGTACAGCGCGAAGAACAGTCGGAAGCTGGCGATGTCCACCCCCAGGCAGACGAACGTGGGCTTGTAGATGCCCCAGGCGTA
>Ga0102851_10003221_pt1 | contig 10103 bp, 6 predicted proteins | sample Mud3Dept3metaG_FD_79558 | JGI IMG/M metagenome (GOLD analysis project Ga0102851, IMG submission 79558) | Freshwater wetland microbial communities from Ohio, USA, analyzing the effect of biotic and abiotic controls - Mud 3 Core 4 Depth 3... | ecosystem: Environmental > Aquatic > Freshwater >...
TGATACAAGTGGTAGATCAACTGCTTGCACAAGGCGTTGAATCCGTAGCAGTCTGTTTTCTCAATTCGTACGCCAATGCTCAGCATGAAAAACGCGCGGGTGAGATCATAGCACAACACGCGCCATCGCTCTCTGCCAGCCTTTCCAGTGAGGTCGCAGCGGCCCTCCGCGAGGACGAACGTTTTTCCACGGCCGCCATCAATGCGTACGTGCGTCCCCTCACAGAGCGGTACCTCAACAACCTTTCAACAAGAATGGCCTCCGTCGGATTCAAGGGCGCCTTGTTCATCATGCTTTCCAATGGGGGCCTGACCACATTTGAGAATGCAAAAAAGTTTCCGGTGCGCCTTATCGAATCAGGTCCTGCCGGAGGCACCATGGCTGCTGTTTTCTACAGCAATCTCTTGGACACGAAAAATCTGGTTGCATTCGATATGGGCGGCACAACCGCCAAGATCTCAATGGTGCAGGAGGGCAAGCCGGCCATCGCGCCTATGTTCGAGGCAGCACGCTTGCGCCGTTTCATGAAGGGCAGCGGGCTTCCGGTCATGATTTCCGCTATTGATCTGATGGAAATAGGGGCCGGTGGAGGGAGCATCGGATGGGTCGATAATCTCGGGCTGCTGCGTGTCGGACCGGAAAGTTCCGGGGCCGATCCCGGGCCCGCATGTTACGGCCTGGGAGGAGAGGACCCGACCGTCACTGATGCCGCCCTTATTCTTGGCTATCTCGACCCCGACTACTTTCTGGGTGGCGAGATGAAACTCGATAAGGAAAGGGCGGAGAGGGCCGTCAAAGAACGGCTTGCGGATCGTCTGGGTCTGGACGTCATCGATGCGGCGTGGGGCATTCACCGGGTAATAACGGAAAACATGGCCAGCGCGGCTCGCATCCATGTATTGGAAAAAGGGAAAGACCCGAGACGCTTTTCGTTGCTCGCCTTTGGAGGGGCCGGACCCATCCATGCCTGGCAAACTGCCAAGCTTGTTGGGTCCCCGCGCATCATTTCACCACTGGCTGCAGGAGTGATGTCAGCCCTCGGATTCCTGGTGACCCCCGTATCGAATGACTTCGTGCAGACGTATATATCCAGGCTGGAGGATGTGGACTGGGATCGAGCCAATGGACTGCTGGAGGAGATGGAAAAGCGCGGGCGGGAGCAGGTGATGGCGGGAGGAGTTGCGCCTCACGAAATTACGGTCACCAGAACCGCTGATATGAGGTATGTGCGCCAGGGGCGCGAGATAAATGTGCCCATACCAAACGTGAAACTATCCAACGAGAGCATCGAGACGATCAGGCAATCTTTTTACTCGGTCTATCAGGAACTCTATTCCCGTTGTCTGACCAATGTGCCGATAGAGATTGTAAGCTGGAAGGTCCTCACCAGCGGTCCCGGACCAAAGATAGAACTCAGGAAAGTGGAGAGCGGTGACCACGGAAAGTCGGCGCTGAAAGGCAAGAGGCAGGTCTATTTTCCCGAATATAAGGGGTTCGTTGACTGCCCCATATACGACCGCTATCGGATGGGACCGGGAATGGAACTGGATGGTCCGGCGGTCGTAGAGGAAAGGGAATCAACCCTGGTAGTCGGACCGGGCGGAAGATTACGGATCGACGGCCACTTGAATGCGGTCGTGGAGTTTAGCAGGTAGTTTACAGACATCAGCACGGAATTTGGAGGATGAAGAATGAACGAATATGATCCGGTAACGTTGGAAATATTGTGGGAAAGATTGATCACTATAGTTGACGAGGGCGCAGTCAGCCTCAGAAACACAGCCTTCTCGCTATTGGTGAGAGAAGGGAATGATTTCGCTGTCGTGCTTACTGATCCTGAAGGAAACGCGGTGGCGCAGAACAGGGCGTGTCTTCCGAACTTCGCCGGCACCATCCCTCCAACTGTGCGGTATGTCGTGCAGAAGTTTCGAAATACCTGGCGTCCCGGGGACGTGGTGATCATGAATGATCCCTGGATATCCGCGGGCCATGTTAATGATCTCTCCATCGTGACCCCGATCTTCCGGGAAGAAGGGGTGGCTGGATTTGCTGCAAACTCAGCCCATTCAGCGGATATAGGTGGATTACGCTTCGGAGGTCGGGGCCGCGATATGTACGAAGAGGGCTTGCGGATACCGGCCGCAAAACTCTATACAGCGGGCGAGCAGAACAGCCTGCTCTACGAGGTCATCAAGGAAAATGTCCGGCTGCCCGAGCAGGTGATTGGCGATATAGAATCACAGGTCTCGGCAAATGAGACAGCGGGTCGAAAGCTGAAGGAGTTACTGAAAGAGTTCGAAATAAAAGATCTGCACTCCTTGGCGGCAGCCATCCTCTCCCGCTCGGAGGCTGTCGTGCGTGATACCATCAGGGACGTGCGTGATGGCACCTGGTCCCACGAGGTCAAGATGGACGGCATCGATGAACCGTTGACCATCAGGGCAACGGTCACCATTAAGGGGAGTGATATACATGTCGATTATACCGGTACGTCCCGCCAGGTGGAATTCCCCCTGAACAGTGTTTCAAACTACACGTATGCGTATACCGTTTATCCTGTGCGGACGGCGCTCTGCCCGGGCATACCCAACAATGACGGGGCCCTCAGGCCAATCACGGTCAGTGCGCCTCCGGGAACGATCCTTAACCCCCTGCCCCCGGCCCCTGTGGCTCAACGCCATCTCCTGGGACACTTCTGCGCGGGGGCAGTCTATGGTGCCCTTGCACAGGTGGTCCCGGAAAAGGTCATCGCCGAATGTGGCTCAACCCCTTCGACGACGTTTGCCATCGCAGGAGAAAGAGCGGATGGGAGCCGCTTCGGCGAAATAGTCTTTGTTGCCGGCGGCATGGGCGCGCGTCCTACGATGGATGGCCTCTCCTGCGTCACATTCCCTGCCAACGTCGCAGCGTCTCCTGTTGAAGTTCTGGAGAATACCTTACCCATCCGCTATGAAGAGAAAGAGTATATACCCGATTCCGGAGGTCAGGGAGAGTACCGGGGCGGTCTTGGGGCAAGACATCGCTTTCGCATCGTCTCATCAAAACCCGTGTGGCTCTCCGCGTTGGTCGACAGGACAAAATTCGCCGCGCAAGGACTGCTGGGCGGTGAACCGGGAAGCCTTCTCACGCTCGGTGTAGAGCCTCCCAAGGCAATACCACCCAAGGACTACATCCTGCTTCAGCCGGGAGATGTAGTCACTATAGAGCTTCCGGGCGGCGGGGGCTATGGCAGTGCTGAGAAGAGAAGACAGGATCTCATCGAAAAAGACATACGGCTGGGCTTGGTCACGAAGAGTAAGCAGTAAGCCGTGCGGAACCCTGGACCCAGGACCCTGGACCCAGGACCCTATTGTCACAGGGAGGACTCATATGTTTTCGACAACCGAAAAAGAAAGAAGACACAAAGCTATTCGACAGATCCTCGATGAAGAGCAACTTAAGGCGCTCCTGCTGATAGGTGATGCAAACCTCGGTTATGACTATTGCGGGGACCTTCGGTACCACACGAATAACCGCACGATTACGTATCGGGAAGTGGTTGCTGTGTTCAAGGAGTACGAGCCGGTTCTTTTCACGACCACTACGCGAAAACTGGAAGAGATTGCGGCCAGGTCTTTCATACGCGACAGCCGAATGAGCGACGACATCGTGGCTGATGTCGTCACGCTCTTAAAGGAAAGAGGGATCTCATCAGGGAGGATTGGCGTCAATCTTGAAATGCTCTCCATGGCCTGGGACCGATACTTCAGGGAGAGCCTGCCACAGGTCGAATGGGTGGAGACGCATGAGCGCATGATGCAGGTTCGGCGCGCGCATAGTCAGGAAGAGGCTGACGTCCTTCGTAAAGGTGCAGCACTGGGTGATGGGAGCTTTGAGGCTGCGCTGAAGACCATTCGCCCGGGTGTGAGCGAGTTTGAAGTCGTGGCCGATCTCGAACACTACTCGCGCTCGCGAGGAGCGGAGGAGCATTTCACCCTCATCGGCTCAGCCAAGTTCAGCTTCGCTACAGGTACGAACGTTATTTTCTATTATCCGACTCACAGGCGTTTAGAGATTGGCGACAGCCTGCTGATGGAGATTACGCCGCGTTATGAGGGGTACTGGACACAACTCGTCAGGGCCGTCAATGTGGGGAAACCCAACGACGAGCTGATTAAGATGCAAACGGTCTGTCGCGATGCCATACGAAAGGGGTTGGAGAAGTTCAAACCGGGCAACAAGGTGAAGGACGTGGTCTCAGCCATGGCGTCGTATGTTGCAACTACAGGGTATCTGCTGAAGTCTCCTTTTGGCCACATCTGCGGTGTTGACATGATCGAGGGCCGGGTTTCACCCAAGAATGAGATGGTACTCACACCCGGGACAGCGGTCATCCTTCACCCGACCGTATTCACGTCTGACGGCAGGAATTGGACCTTCTGCGGCGAGACCTACCTCGTAACCGCCGACGGGCATGACCGACTTCACCGTGCGACCGATGAAGTGATCACCGTATAGGGAAGCCTCGCCTCGGCGTCATTCTGGACCAGAGGACCACGGCCCCTACCCTGCCTTGTTCCGCTGTGCGAGCATCTCCTTGCCTGGCTCTTCCGCCGGCCCCAGGAGCAACAGAAGCACATCCAGGAAGTCTCCCGTAGGAATCCCTTCGGTAATCCCCTCGGTAATCGTTGACAACCTTTAGTGACAGTGCTATATGTTGAAATAATCTCCGGAACTTGCTTGCGCCTTTCCGGGAAGGAGTTGCCGATTGGTTCTTCGTCTGGCTGAACTCCCTGCTCCCCACAGTCCGAGCGGTTTTTTCCGCTTGCCTATCCTGCCACAACCGAGCGCGTGCTACGGCAATGAAAGGTGTCGCACATGAAGTGCCCTGCCTGCCATATCGAGAACAGGGATGCTGCCCGCTTCTGCCTGCATTGCGGTACAAGACTGGAGAAGACATGCCCGCAATGCCAGCATATGCTCCTTCCGCAGGCCAAGTTCTGTGACCAGTGCGGCTTCAGCCTCGCGGCACCTCCCGAGCCCGTCGTCGACTACGCGCATCCGCGCTCGTACACGCCAAAGTTTCTCGCGGAAAAAATCATCAACCACAGGGAATCGGTGGAAGGCGAGCGCAAGCTCGTCACGGTTCTCTTCGCCGACGTCGTTAACTTCACGGCAATCTCAGAAAAGCTCGATCCCGAAGAGGTCCACCGGCTCATGGACCGCTGTTTCCGTTTGCTGATGGATGAAGTGCACCGGTACGAGGGTGCCATCATTCACTTCACCGGTGATGGCATCATGGCGCTCTTCGGGGCGCCTATCGCGAACGAAGATCACGCCATACGGGCCTGCCACGCGGCCCTCGCCGTCCAGGAAACGATGAAACTTTTCGCCACGGAAGTGAAGGCAGAGTGGCACGTCGACTTCTCCATGCGTGTCGGTCTCAATTCCGGACTCGTGATCGTCGGCACTATCGGTGACGATCTTCGCATGGATTACACGGCAATAGGAGACACGATAAACCTCGCCTCCAGGATGGAAAGCATGGCAATGCCAGGCACCGTCTTCGCCACAAAAGACACCCATAAAATGGCACGCGACTTTTTCGTGTTCAACTCGAAGGGCAAACTCACTATCAAAGGCAAGGATCAACCGGTTGAGGCGTACGAACTCGCTGGAGTCGGAGCGATCGATACACGCCTGGCGGCAGCTGCAGCCAAGGGCTTCACGAGGTTCGTGGGCAGGGAGCGGGAGATCGGGAGCCTCACAAGGGCGCTCGAAAAGGTGGAATCAGGGACAGGACAGGTCATAGGCCTCGTGGGTGAGGCAGGCGTGGGCAAGTCGCGGCTGGCCCTCCAGTTTCAAAACATGCTGGACCCTCAGCGCCACACATACTTGGAAGGCAGGTGTCTCCATTTCGGCGCATCCATGGCATACCTCCCCATTCTGGACATACTCAAGTCCTACTTCGCAATTACCGAACGGGCTAAAGAATCAACGATCAAAAAACAAATCGAAGAACGCCTCACTCCCTTGGGCGACGGCCTTTCGCACCTGTTCTCACCCTTTCACGAACTTCTCTCGCTCGGTGTCGGCGATGAGCCCTATCTCAAGCTGGAGCCCAGGCAAAGAAGAGAGAGAACCTTTGAGGCGCTACGCGATTTCTTTGTCAGCCTGAGCCAGGAGAAACCGGTCATCCTCGTGGTGGAAGATCTTCACTGGGTGGACAAGACGTCGGAGGATTTTCTCACCTATCTGATCGGCTTCCTTGCCAACGCCAGGATCCTGCTCATCGTGCTCTATCGGCCCGACTACACGCATCCGTGGACAAACCGTTCATACTACTCACGGCTCTGGCTGGATGAGCTTCCCGTATCTGCTCGCCACGAACTGCTGGAATCGTTGCTGCCCGACCTTCCCGTCGCACAGCCGCTCCGTGACTTCATCATCAAGAAAGCGGGCGGTAATCCCCTGTTCATAGAAGAGCTCACCTGCGCGCTCCAGGAAAAGGGCTACCTCAACAAAGGAAGCGACACGTACCTGCTTGCCCGGCAACCCGGCGAGATTCAGGTCCCGGACACGGTCCAGGGGATCATCGCCGCGCGCATAGACCGCCTTGAAGAGGAACTGAAGCGGATCGTCCAGGTGGCCTCGGTCATCGGCAGAGAGTTCTCTTTCTCGATCCTCGACAGCATCACCGACGCACAGCACGACCTGAAGGGCGGGTTGCAGCGCCTGCAGGCGCTTGAGTTCATTTATGAGGAGAGCCTTTTCCCGGAGCTCAAGTATGTGTTCAAGCACGCCCTCGTGCAGGACGTAGCCTACAACAGCCTCCTGATTAAACGGAGGAGAGCGATCCACGAGAGGATCGGCCGCGCCATAGAGACACTTTACCGGGAGCGGTTGGAAGAGTTCTACGAGATGCTCGCCTATCACTACTCGATAAGCGAGAACAGCGCGCAAGCCTGCAAGTACCTGAAGCTTTCCGGGATAAAACTCACTAAGAGCTCTGCGCTGTGGGAGGCTTTTCGCTTCTTCTGTGACGCGATCAACCTGCTCAACACTCAACCTGCAACGCCTGAAAGCGTGAAGGAACAGATCGAGATCCGCCTGCTCATGTCGTCTCCCATGCTCTCGCTGGGATTCCCTGAGCCCTCCCTGGAAATATTGCAGCAAGGGGAGAAACTCTGCAAAGACGCGGGCGACACGAAGTGCCTGGTCACGCTTCTCAGCATGATCGGGCTCTACTACTCGGTCAAGGGAAACCCATTGCTCGGCGTCAGGTACAACGAGGACTGTCTTCGCGTAGCCCAGCAACAGCAGGACATAGACCTTCTTGCGCCGGTTGCTTTCGATCTTTGCAGCAATTACGCTTCGCGTGGTGAGTTCCTGAAGGTAGCCACCGTGGCGCCGCCTGTACTTGCGGCCCTCGAAAGCTCGGGAAAGCTGTCAGACTGCTTCGATCGCGGCTACAACGTTTACACAGCCCTTTCCGCCTTCTACGCCTTCAGTGTAGGGTATATGGGAAATTTCGTAGACGCAAAACAGATCTTCGAGAAAGGCCTCGCCACTGCAAGGAAGATAGAAAACCTTTACAGCATGGGCTTGACTGAGACGCTGTATGGGTACCTCCACTGTCACCAGGGAGACGGGAAAGGAGCGCTGGGCCACTTTCGAGAGAGCATCAATTATTTGGAACGGGGTCAGATTTTTGTGTTGCTCGGGCTTGCGTGGAGCGGTGTCGGCTGGTCCCACTACTTCATGAACGAGGCAAAGACAGGACTGCCGTACGTCGAGAAGGGACTCAAGATCCACTCGGATGCAGGCATCAGTTATGACCTCTCGGTACACTACTACTTTCTCGGCGCCATCCACTCGGAACTTGGAAATCTCGACTTGGCCCACACATACGTGGAGCAGGCCCTCAAGTTGGCACAAAAGTATAACGAGATCTATTATGTTGCTCTTTCCCTGCCTGTTTTCGGACGGGTGCTTGCTCGCTGGCGCAAAACATCCATCAAGGAGGCGGAAGAGTGCGTGCTGCGCGGGATAAATCTTCTCGAAAGCCTGAGGGTCACGCCACAGGTCGGCATAGCACAGCTCTGTCTTGCAGACGTGTACGCCCAGTCAGGCGAAGGAGAGAAGGCCCTCAGGAGTCTCATGAAGGCTGAGGAGATTTTCAAACAAACCGGTATGGATTACTGGCTCGCCAGGACCGCTGAATACCTGAAACTCTTTCGTGCATGATGGGTAAAGCATCCGTCTTACTCGGCACATTCGCCCGCGTCCTGCTGACACTCGCGATGCTCCTTGTGCCTTCTCTCCTTTCAGCGAACGGGTTCGACATCTATGAGCAGTCCGCCAAGGCAGTTGGGCTGGGCGGAGCGGTCGTCGCGCAGGCCGATGACCCGTCCGCCATCTTCTTCAATCCTGCCGGCATTGTCCAGCTCGAGGGCACGCAGGTCTCCGTGGGTGCCTGTCCCATCATCCCGACCATGAAATTCAGAAGCGATGGCAACCCTGTCATGGGGACCGCGCCGGGACAAACCTGGAAAACAGAGGATAACACCTGGGTGATACCGAACGCCTACTTCACCCATCAGGTGAATAAGAACGTAAGCGTTGGCGTTGGCACGTTCAGCCACTTTGGCCTCGGGGTGGAATGGCCCTATGATTTCGAGGGTCGGTATTCCCCTGGAGCCAACAAGACGGTGCTCAAGACAACGTCGGTCAGCCCGGTAATTGCTGTGAAGCCAACGGAGCGCGTCTCGTTCGGTCTGGGTCCGTACATACAGTATCTTGATCTCAGTCTCAGGAACCAAGCGCTTATCGGGTTGCCCATCCCGCCGCTCACTGCCGGCAGCAACATCGCCCAGACCGTTGAAACTGAACTGAAGGGTACGAACTGGGCCTGGGGCTATAACCTGGGGCTGCGCGTCAAACTCTCGGAGGCGCTCGCATTTGGCGTAAGCTACCTGAGCGAGACAAGGCAGCATATTACCGACGGGACGCAAACCGTGACCAGTTCAGCCACAGGGCAACGGGTACTGCGTCAGGATTTCTCGGCCACCATGGTCCTGCCTGCCAAGCTGCGCATGGGGCTCGCATGGAAGAGCAATGGCTGGACCGTCGAGGGAGCTGCGGAGTGGACCGAGTGGAGTAGCTACAGTGTCTTGCGCGCAGATTTTGCCGACGGGACGTTTCTCGAGAGCGAGAAAAAGTGGAGGAATGTCTGGATGTACCGCATCGGCATCCAGTACAGGCTCAACAAGTACCTCGATCTCCGGGCTGCGTTCCTCTACGATGAATCACCCATCCCTGTGGACCTGGTGGATCCGCTCGTTCCCTCGGGGGACCGGCCCGTGGCATGCCTAGGCTTTGGGCTTCACTTCGGAGACACAACCATCGACGTGGGCTACAACCATGTCTGGGACCAGAACCGCACCTGGAACAATGCGTCCGGAGATGTGAAGGTAGGACCATTCCCCGTGACGCGCGTCACCGGGCGGTTTCGCGACGCATCGGCGGATTTGTTTGCAGTCAATCTCACCTACAAGTTTTGAGACTGTTACAGGTTACAGGTTGCAGGTTCACTAAAGCCGTTGACACGTTGACCGGTTATAGGTTGATAGGGGCCTCAATCTGTTACGAGTCTCGAGTTACCCCTTGGTGCCGGTCAACATAGAATTCAGCCGACCGGCGACCGGCCGCACCGACGACAAGCTGCCACGCAACGAGGACTACGTAGTTTCTTGAGCATCGAAGCTTTCTAATGTCATGGTCGTTGCTATCTTCGTTTCCATATTCGACCACATATTCGTCAAATGGAAATGCTTGTGACTCCAACAGCCATTTAACGCCTCTCAGAATTACAAGATCCGTCATTATTCGATTTGCCGCTTCAAACAGGGTAACATGTGGGTAAGGCCCCGCCCCGATTTGTTGTCTTTTGAGATACTGAAATAGCTTTACCCCAGTTAGGCCCGATATGACGGCCCTTGTGCCCTCTATTGAAGACACATATTCTTGCATCACAGAATCAATATTCTGGCGATTTAACGTTCTTTCCATCGTTCAGATTCTTCTTATGCCCAACGTGGTGCGCACCTGCGCGGCGCCGGGAA
>Ga0102851_10003222_pt1 | contig 10101 bp, 9 predicted proteins | sample Mud3Dept3metaG_FD_79558 | JGI IMG/M metagenome (GOLD analysis project Ga0102851, IMG submission 79558) | Freshwater wetland microbial communities from Ohio, USA, analyzing the effect of biotic and abiotic controls - Mud 3 Core 4 Depth 3... | ecosystem: Environmental > Aquatic > Freshwater >...
GAGGCACCGAGCGAGCCACGCGAGCGATGGTGCGGAAGGGGGGACTCGAACCCCCACGCTCTTGCGAGCGCCAGCCCCTCAAGCTGGTGCGTCTGCCAATTCCGCCACTTCCGCAAGTGGTGGGCGCCACGCCGGGGGAGCGTGGCCAACGAGGGTGGAATTCTACCAGAGCCCCTGAAGGCTCACAATCGGCGCCGCCTACCTGGACGGGGGCTGAGGCGTCTGCGAGGATCCCTGCGGTTGTGCCGGCGGCTGAGTCGCCGGTGTCGCCGGCTTCTGCCCGGCCGGCGCAGCCGGCACCGTCGAAGCCGGTGGCGTCGCCGGCAGGCCCTTCACTCCGCTCACGACCGACGCCGGCCCCCGCTGGCCGACGACGGCCAGCCCAAGCGCACCGAGAACGAACAGCGCACCGAGCACCGTCGTGGCGCGTGTCAGCACGGTCGCTCCCTGCCGGGCGCCAAACGCCGTCTGCGTGCTGCCACCCCCGCCAAAGGCGCTGGCAATATCGCCACCCCGGCCCTGCTGCAGGAGGACGACCAGCAGCAGCATGACGCAGATCAGCACGTACAGGACAACGAGCACGTAGTAGAGCATAACGCCCGATCATACAGTCCGCCCCCGCCATGGTGCAACCACCCGGCGTCCCGCCCGCTTGAGCAGCCCCGCTCCTAGCGTCCGCGCGTCCGTCGTGCCAGCGCGAAGACTCCCCCCAGGATCAGCGCAGCCACGACGAGCTGCCCGAGGGGCACCAGGACGAAGACGAGCGGGCTTGGAGGATACGGGGCACGCACGAACGCCACGTAGTAGGTACCCACCCCGAGGCTCGCGACGACCGCCGTGGCCGCCAGCGCCGCCACGGCCGCCACACGCGTCGCCGGTCGGCCCGTCACGATGAAGAGCAAAAGGTAGGGGACCAGCGGCCAGAACGCGAGGCCAGCCATCAGCCCTCGCAGACCGGTGGCCTGGCCGACCAGGGTCACGGTGGCCGTCATCGCCAGCAGGAGTAGCACGGCGGTCGCCACTCGCTCGCCGAGGAACCGCATGCCTCCATGGTGCGCTGGGCCAACCGGGCACGTCCACCGGCGAGAGACTTCCCGGTGTAGGCTGAATGACTGCGCCATGGTGCTGAAGGTGCTCTTTCTCGCGTCGGAGGTCGCGCCGTTTGCGAAGACGGGGGGGCTGGCAGACGTCACCGGCTCGTTGCCCAAGGCACTGGCCGCGCTCGGCCACGACGTCCGCGTCGTGATGCCGGCGTACGAGTCGGTGGAGCGCGCGGCCTTGGACGGCCGGTGGGCGCTTCGGGCGGTTCCCTTTTCGCTGTCGGTGCCGATGGCGGCAGGCGCAATTGCCGCTGGCGCCTTCGAAGGGCAGCTGCCGGGCAGCCAGGTGCCCGTGTATTTCGTGGCCGAACGCAGCCTGCTGGCGCGGCCTCTCCTCTACGGCTACGACGACGACCCGTATCGGTTCGCGTTCTTCAGCCGCGCGGCGCTCGACCTCGTCGTGGCCGCCCTCGGCTGGCGCCCCGACGTCGTCCACGTCCACGACTGGCACGCGGCTGCCGCAGTGCTCTGGCTGGCAACGGCCGGCCAGGATGACGATCGGTACCGGGGGATCACGACGCTGCTCACGATTCACAACCTGCAGCACCAGGGGTGGGCCAGCTGGAACCTGCTGGGGCAACTCGGCATCGTCACGCACCCGCTGCGGGAGGAGCCGTACGGATCGATCAACCTCCTCGCGCGCGGCATCTACCACGCGACCAAGATCAACACCGTCAGTCCCTCGTATGCCCGCGAGATCATGACGTCGACGGGCGGGGCCGGGCTCGACGGCCTCCTGCGGCACCGGCACGCCGACGTGCACGGCATTCTCAACGGCCTCGACTACGACGTCTGGAACCCGGCGACCGACGTCAACCTCGTGCGTCGCTTCAATCTCAGGACGCTCGACCGTCGGCCTGCCAACAAGCGCGCGCTGCAGGCGCGCCTTGGCCTGCCACAACGAGACGACGTGCCGCTGGTCGCAATGGTGACGAGGCTCGACGCGCAGAAGGGCCTCGGCATCACGGGCCACATCGTGCACCTGCTGATGAACAACGCCGCCGGCGAAGCGCAGTTCGTTCTGCTGGGATCCGGGGCGTCTGAGTACGAGGCGGTGTTCCGGCATCTGGCCGGCTATCATCGCCAGAAGATGGCGGCCGTGCTGCGCTACGACGGATCACTGGCTCCGCTCGTCTACGCCGGCAGCGACGTGTTCCTCATGCCGTCGCTGTTCGAGCCGTGCGGGCTCGGTCAGCTCATCGCGATGCGCTACGGGTCGGTGCCCGTTGCGCGGGCCACCGGTGGTCTCGCCGACACCGTCCGCGACGGGGTCACCGGCTTCACGTTCTCCGACTACGACGTCTCCGACTTCTGGGAGGCTCTGCGGCGCGCGCTCTACATCTGGCACCACGACCACGGCAGCTGGCGGGCCATGCAGCTGGCCGGCATGGCGATGGACTCGTCGTGGCTGACGTCGGCGCGCAGCTACCAGCAGCTGTACGAGTGGGGGATGGCCTCGGCGAGATAGGGCTCTGGCGCGGGCGGCACGCCACGCTCAGCGGCGGCTTCCGTCCCTCACGATCGCGGAGAAGCCCTTCGGATCGAGGCTCGCGCCACCCACCAGCGCGCCGTCGACGTCGGGTTGGGCGCGCAGGTCGCGGATATTGTCCGGCTTGACGCTGCCCCCATAGAGGATGCGGCACTTGTCCGCGGCCTCGGCCCCAAACCACTGGCGCACGCGTCCCCGGATGTGCGCGTGCGCCTCCTGGGCCTGTTGCGGCGTCGCGTTGCGCCCCGTGCCGATCGCCCACACCGGCTCGTAGGCGATGACGAGCCCGGCTACCTGCGAGGCCGACAGCCCATCGAGCCCCTCCTTGATCTGCCGGTCGAGCACGTCGAGCGTCCGGCTGGACTCCCGCTCCTCGAGCGTCTCGCCGATGCACACGATCGGCGTCAGTTCGCCAGCGAGGGCCGCCACGACCTTGCGGTTGACGTTGCCGTCGGTCTCGCCGAAGAGCCGCCGGCGCTCGGAGTGACCGATGATCACGTACTCGGCTCCCGCCTCGTGCAGCATCGCCGCGCTCACCTCGCCGGTGAAGGCCCCATCGCGCTCCCAGTGCAGGTTCTGGCCGGCCACGGCCACCGGGCTGCTGCGCGCGGCCTCGACCACGGCGTGCAGGGCCGTGAATGGCGGTGCCACCACGACCTCCACGCCGTGGACGTCCTTCACCAGTTGTCGAAACTCCTTCGTGAAGGCGATCGCCTCGTGGACGGTCTTGTACATCTTCCAATTGCCGGCGATGATGGGCGTTCGCATGATCGTCACTTCTCCGGGAGCGCGGCGACCCCTGGCAGCGTTCGGCCGCCGAGGAACTCCAGGGACGCGCCGCCCCCGGTGGAGATGTGGCTGACGCGGTCGGCCACGCCCGCCTTGGCGACGGCGGCAATCGAGTCGCCGCCCCCGATGATCGTCGTGCCGGTCACGCCTGCGACCGCATGCGCCACGGCGTTGGTTCCCGCGGCAAACTCGTCGATCTCGAACACGCCCATCGGACCGTTCCAGACCACCGTGTGGGCCTTCGAGACCGCCTCGGCGTAGCGCGCCGCCGTCTTCGGGCCGATGTCCAGCCCCATGCGCTGGCCGATGGCCGGGTCGTCGACAGCCAGTACCGCCGTGGGGAGACCGGCCGCGAGCTTCTCAGCGACCACGTGATCGATCGGCAGTTCGAGGGTGACGTTGGACGAGGCCACCTTCCGCTCGATGTCACGCGCCGCGTCGAGCAGCTCGTCCTCGACCAGCGAGGCCCCGACCGCCAGGCCGCGGGCCTTGAGGAACGTGTAGGCCATGGCCCCGCCGATGATCAGCGTGTCGACCTTCCCGAGGAGGTTCTGAATCACCTCGAGCTTGTCGGAGACCTTGGCGCCGCCGAGCACGGCCACGAACGGCCGATCGGGCGCCTCCAGCGCCTTGCCGAGGTAGGCGAGCTCGTCGGCCATCAGGAAGCCCGCAGCAGCTTGCTTCACGTGGGCGACGATTCCCTCCGTGGAGGCGTGCGCGCGATGGGCCGAGCCGAACGCGTCGTTGACGTAGAGGTCAGCGAGTGACGCCAGGCTCTTCGCGAAGGCGGGGTCGTTCTTCTCCTCCTCCTTGTGGAACCGGAGGTTCTCGAGGAGCACGACCCCGTTTGGCCCGGCGCTGGCCACCGCGGCCTCGGCGGCCGGCCCGATGCAGTCTTCCGCGAAGACGACTGGCCGGCCCAGCAGCTCGGCCAGTCGCGTCGCCACCGGCCTGAGGCTCATCTCGGGGTCTGGGCCACCCTTGGGCCGCCCGAGGTGGGAAGCGCAGATGGCCGTTCCCCCCTGATCGAGCACGTACCGGATGGTTGGCAACGAGGCCCGGACGCGCGTGTCGTCCTTGATCACGCCGCCCTTGAGGGGGACATTGAAGTCGACGCGGATGAACACCCGCTTGCCGCGCACATCGAGATCCCTGACGCTCAGCTTGGCCATGACGTGAACCTTCTTCGTTGCCGTCAGCGCTCAGCCGTCAGCCTCGGACCGAGTCTCTGAGCTCGCGCTGAGTGGTGACAGCCGAGAGCCGACGGCTACTGGAGTGAACGGAAGTTCTAGAGCCCCTTCTTCGCCATGTAGGCAACCAAGTCAACGCATCGCTTCGAGTAGCCCCACTCGTTGTCGTACCACGAGAGCACCTTCACGAAGTCGCCATCCATCACCTTCGTGTACGCGGCGTCGACGATGGAGGAGTTGGCGTTGCCGCGGAAGTCGATCGAGACGAGCGGCGCCTCCTCGACGGCGAGAATCCCCTTGAGCGGTCCGGCCGCCGCAGCCCGGAAGGCCGCGTTGACCTCGTCGGCCGTCGTCTTCTTGCTGACGATCGCCGCCAGGTCGACCACCGACACGTTCGGCGTCGGCACGCGCATGGCAAACCCGTCGAGCTTGCCCTTGAGTGCAGGGAGCACTTCGCCAACGGCCTTGGCCGCCCCGGTCGTGGTCGGGATCATCGACAGCGCCGCGGCACGGGCCCGGCGCAGATCCTTGTGCGGCAGGTCGAGCAACTGCTGGTCGTTGGTGTAGGAGTGGATCGTCGTCATCCAGCCCTTGACGATGCCGAAGCTGTCCTGGAGGACCTTGGCGAACGGCGCCAGGCAGTTGGTGGTGCACGAGGCGTTGGAGATGACGATGTGCTTCGCCGGGTCGTAGGATTCGTGGTTGACGCCCATCACGAACGTCCCGTCGGGTGCCGTGGCCGGCGCGGTGATGATGACGCGCTTGGCGCCGCCGGCGATGTGCTTGGCTGCATCGTCGCGCTTGGTGAACTTCCCGGTCGATTCGAACACGACCTCGACGCCGAGGTCCTTCCAGGGCAGCTGCGCGGGGTCCTTCTGCGACAGCACCTGGAACTTGTCGCCGTTGACGCTGATCCAGCCTTCGCCGGCTTCGATCGTGGCGTCGAGGTTGCCGAGGATCGAGTCGTACTTGAGCAGGTGCGCGAGCGTCTTGGTGTCGGTGATGTCGTTGACCGCCACGAAATCGAAGTCACGATTGCCCAGGGCCGCTCGCATGATGTTGCGGCCGATTCGGCCGAAGCCGTTGATTCCGATCTTGATCGCCATGAACAGCCTCCGTGGAGGGCACGCGCCCGGGGGGAACAGGACAACAGGAGAAGAGCGACCGGCCGACGTGAGGCGCGCGGAGCGCGCCGGCCGAATCTTGATTCTACCGATCGAGTTGCACGGGGGTCAACGCGTGTTGCCAACCACGGGGACGGGACACTATACTCCGCCCCGGGCCGCGCATCTCCCCGACGAACGCAGCCGTCTCGGTCCGGATGTACGTCATCTACACGGTCATCACCGTCCTCGCCTTCCTGGTGGCGTCGCCCTATTTCCTGTACCAGGCGATCCGCTACCGGAAGTACGTGGGCAGCGTCCCGCAGCGGTTGGGACGGCTGCCAGTGGCGTTCAACCTCGACGCCGACCCGTCGATCTGGATTCACGCCGTGTCGGTTGGGGAGGTGCTCACGGTCCGGGCGCTGATTCCGGGCCTCCGCGAGCGCTACCCGCACCTCAGGATCTTCCTGTCGACCACGACGATGACGGGGCAGCAGGTGGCTCGCAGCCACGTGCGCGGCGTGGATGCGGTGTTCTACTTCCCGTTCGATCTGCCGTTCATCGTCCGCCGGCTGATCGGGAGCGTGCGGCCGCGGTTGTTCCTGATGATGGAGACCGAGATCTGGCCCAACCTGCTGCGGGCGTGCCGGCAGCAGGGCGTGAAGGCCGTGATGGTCAACGGCCGGATTTCGCAACGGTCGTATCCTCGCTACCGCCTGGTGAAGGCGTTCATCAAGCGGGTGCTGGCTGATGTCGATCGCTTCTGCATGCAGAGCGAGGAGTCGGCCCGACGGATCGTCGATCTGGGTGCGCCGCCCGAGCGCGTGACCGTGACCGGCAGCCTCAAGTTCGACTCGCTCGACTGGACGGCCAGCCAGGGCAGAGGGCGCGAACGGGTCCTCCGGTTCTTCAAGGTGCCCGAGGCGCATCCGGTGGTGATTGCGGCCAGCACGCTTCGCGGCGAGGAAACCGCGGTGCTGCACGCGTTTCGCGCGGTGCGGCGCTCGCGACCCGAGGCCCTGCTCGTGATTGCTCCCCGGCACCCCGAGCGCTTCGCCGAGGTCGTCGAGTTGGCGCGCCAGGAGGGCTACCGCGTCGCCCGGCGAACCGAGCTCGTCATCGACGCCCCGCTCATCTGCGACGTGGTGGTGCTCGACACCATCGGCGAGCTGGCGCGGCTCTACCAGGTGGCCACGGTCGTGTTCGTCGGGGGCAGCCTGGTCGACACCGGCGGCCACAACATCCTCGAGCCGGCCGTGTTCGGCAAGCCCATCCTCTTCGGCCCGCACATGCACAATTTCGCCGAGGTCGCGAGCGCCTTCCTCGCGAGCGGAGCCGCGGTCGAGGTGGCCTCGGCGCGCGACCTCGAGGAGACGCTCGTCGCGCTCGTCGGTGACCCGGTGCGTCGCGCCGCCCTCGGCGCGGCGGCGCGCGCCCTGGTCGAGGCCAACCGTGGCGCCTGCCAACGAACCCTCGGGGAGATTGCCGCCGTGCTCCCACCGCGGGGCGATCGCGCAGGCGTCGTCACGCCATTTCGTCGGGTCACCTGACCGGGTCCCCATGCGCGTGACGTCGCCGCTGGGCACGCGTCTCCTCGAACCGATTGGCTTCGCCTTCGGCGCCGTGGCCGATCTCCGACGCCGTTGGTACGCTACGCACCCGTCGTCGGTGCGCCGACTTCTCCGCCCCGTGGTCAGCGTGGGCAACTTGAGCGTTGGCGGCAGCGGGAAGACACCGCTGGTGGCCCTCGTCGCGACGATGCTCCGGAACGAGGGCGAACGGCCGGCGGTGCTCAGTCGCGGCTACGCCCGAACCCGTCACGTCGACGGCGTCGTCGTAGTTCGTGACACCGAGCAGGTCCGTGCCGGGCTCGACAGCGCCGGCGACGAACCCTTCATGCTGGCGCGGTCGCTCGACGGCGTGGCCGTCCTGGTGTCCCCCGACCGCCACCTCTCTGGCACGCTCGCAGAGGCTCGCCTCGGCTGCACGGTGCACGTGCTCGACGATGGGTTCCAGCACGTGCGGCTATGGCGGGACGTGGACGTATTGATCGCCAGCCGCAGCGACCTGCAGAATGAGCGGGTGATGCCTGCGGGACGGTTGCGTGAACGACCCGTTGCCGCGCGTCATGCGGACGCCCTCATCGTGACCGATGTCGACCCAGTCGAGGCCACGAGTCTCGGCGCGGCGGCGGGCGTCAGGGTGGCGTTCGCGATGCGCCGGACGCTGGGGCAGCCGGCGGGACCGCATGGGGAGTCGCTGGCGATCGACCGCTCGAGCCCCGTTGTGGCGGTGGCCGGTACTGCGCGGCCCGAACGGTTCTTCGACGACCTGGCGGGCGCCGGCTGGACGGTGGCCGCCGCGGTGGCTGTTGGCGACCACCATGTCTACACGCCGCGGGACCTCGACCGGATCAGCGAGGCCGCAGTCACGACCCAGGCCGGCGCCGTGCTCACGACGGAGAAGGACATCGTGCGCTGGCCAGCGACGTACTCGCTGCCGGTGCCACTGGCCGCTGTGCCGCTTGCGGTGACGGTCGAGCCCGCCGGCGACTTCCGTTCGTGGCTCCTGGGGCGGGTGGCCCAGGCCCACGACTCCTCACGCGATCGCAACGACCGGGCCTGAGGACGCCGAACGTCGAATCGTGACACGCGCTTTCCGACACCGCCTCGAGGACGCCGCTGTCGGCTTCGTCACTTTCGTGGCACAGACGCTGCCACGAGGCCTGGTCGTACGCCTGGGCGGGGCGATTGGCCTCGCGTTCTACGCGTTCGATGGGCCGCACCGCCGGCTGGCGCAGGAGAATCTCTCGCGCGCGTTCCCCACTCGCGATGCGCAGGACATCCGTCGCACCGCCCGGTCGGTGTACGCGCACTTTGGGCGATTGCTGATCGAGATCCTCCGATTCTCCACGATGTCAGCCGAACAGGTGCGGGCCGCGTGCGAGTTCGAGGGGCACGAGCGAGTGGCCGAGGCGTACCGAGGCGGACGAGGCGTCCTCTTCGTGACCGGGCACTTCGGCTTCTGGGAACTGCAGGCCGTGGCCGAGGGAGCGCTGTTTGAACCGATTGCCGTCGTGGCGCGGGCCTTGGACAATCCGCGCCTGCACGAGCGGCTCGAGCGTTTCCGCACGTCCACCGGCAACCAGGTGATCTACCGGCGTGGAGGCCTGCGTCGCATCCTGCGCGCGCTCGGCGAGAATCGTGGCGTGGCCGTCCTGATCGACCAGCACATCCAGGGGGCCGACGCCGTGATGATCGACTTCTTCGGACGACCGGCAGCCACCACCACGGCGGTGGCGACGCTGGCGCTTCGGACGAAGGCGCCCGTCATCCCGGTGTTTGCGCTGCCGTTGCCGGGGGGCCGGTATCGCATGATCTTCGAGCACCCGGTGGAGTTGCCGGAAGGCGACGGGTCGGACGCGGTGCGCGAGTTGACGCAGCGCTGCACGGACGTGCTCGAGATGTACGTCCGACGCTACCCTGAGCTGTGGCTCTGGATGCACCGGCGCTGGCGCGATGCGGCACAGCCGTCGATCCCGGGGATGTTCCCCGTGGCGGGCCCCGACCCGGCGCCTGACGATCCCTCCCCGAAAGGGCAGGCGTGACCGGGTCACACGGCCGACGGCTGCTGGTGCGCGCGCCGAACTGGCTGGGCGACATCCTGATGGCGTTGCCCGCGCTGGCCGGTCTGCGCCACCACTTCGGGGGGGACACGCTCGCGCTGGCGGTGCCGGCAGCGTACGGATTGCTGGCCCGATCCATTCCCGGCGTCGATGAAGTCGTGCCGCTCCGCGGGGGGAGTTCGTGGGCCAGCCTCCGCGCCGACGCCGACACTCTTCGCGCGGGCCGTTTCGACCGAGGACTGCTGCTCACGAACTCCTTCGGTTCCGCGCTGGTCTTCTGGTGGGCCGGGATCCCCGAGCGATGGGGATATCGGCGCGATGGCCGAGGCTGGCTGCTCACGCGGGCCGTCCCGCGTGGTGCGGGGCGCACCGGAGACTCGAGGCACCACAGCGAGTACTACGTGCGCCTCGTCCGCGCGCTCGGGGTTGAACGCATGCCGCCGAGCCCGCGGCTCCGGGTCGGGGACGGCTCCATCCTCCGTGCGCGACGCCTGCTCGAGACGCTTGGCGTCGGCGATCGGCCGCTGGTCGGGCTGGCGCCGGGCGCGGCCTTCGGTCACGCGAAGCGCTGGCCGCCTGCCCAGGTGGCCGCCCTCGTCGATCGTCTCGTGGCCGAGACCGAGGCGGCGTGCGTACTGGTGGGATCTGCCGGCGACCGCGACGTGGTGAGTGCGATAGAATCGCGCGTCGGCCCGCATGCCAAGGGGACGTCGCGAGACCCGCGGCTCGTCAGCCTGGTGGGACGCACCGACGTCGATGAGGTCATGGGGCTGATCGCGCTGTGCCGGGCTTTCGTCTCGAACGA
>Ga0102851_10003223_pt1 | contig 10101 bp, 9 predicted proteins | sample Mud3Dept3metaG_FD_79558 | JGI IMG/M metagenome (GOLD analysis project Ga0102851, IMG submission 79558) | Freshwater wetland microbial communities from Ohio, USA, analyzing the effect of biotic and abiotic controls - Mud 3 Core 4 Depth 3... | ecosystem: Environmental > Aquatic > Freshwater >...
ACCAGGGCGACGCGCGACGGCGACACCCCGCTCGAGGCGATGTAGAGCGGCAAGACCGGGCCGAAGCTGCGATCGACGAACTGCAGCCCGAAGATGACGCCCATCAGCAGCAGGAAGTTCTGGAAGGCCAGCACGCTCCTGAACGTCACCTGCCCCGTGGACGCCGCCTCCGGCTTTGCCGCCTCCGATCGCGGCCTCACCTCACGGTAGCCGAAGAGCACCAGCAGGAACCCCAGGGCGTAGAAGACGGCCGCCACGAGAAACGCGTGCCGCAAGCCCACGGCCTGCGCGACCACCCCGCCCAGGACGGGGCCGAGCGCAGGACCGAGACGCTGCGCGGTCTGCACCGTGCCGATCGAACCGGCCATGCGCCCAGGCGGAGCTGAGTCCGCCGCCATCGTCAGCGCGAGTCCGCCGTAGCCGGCAAAGAACCCCTGCACGCACCGCAGGGCAAACACGTGCCACGCCTGGGTCACGTAGGCCATCGCCGACATGATGATGACGAAGCTCAGCAGCGATCGCTCGATCATGATCTTGCGACCGAAGCGATCGGCCAGGCGACCCCAGAGCGGTGACATCAGCGCGGTGAGGGCCGGCGTCACGCCAAGGCTGACGCCCGACCAGAGGGCCGCCTCGCCCAGGTCCCTCACGCCGAGCTGGCCGAAGTAGAGCGGCAGGAAGGGCATCACGAGCGTGAAGCCCGTGAACCCGATGAACGTGGCGGCGGTGACCACGAACAGGTTGCGCCGCCACGGCACGGTGAGAGGGGTCGGCTCGGACAACGGCCGTCAGAAACGGATGCGCACGTCCTCCGAGTCGCTGACGTGGATCGTGTCGACGAAGCGGATGCGATGAGGGTTGGTCTGCATCACGATCGAGCTCGTCCTCACGCCGTCGCCAAAAAAGCGTGCGCCACGCATCAGGCCCCCGTCGGTCACGCCCGTCGCCGCAAAGACCAACGACCGGCCCGACGCGAGGTCCTCGGACGTGTAGATGCGCTTCAGATCCGTGAGGCCCATCTCCCGGCAGCGCTCCTCGTCTGCGGGCGTCGCCACCACCAGCCGGGCGAAGATCTCCCCGTTGAGGCAGCGCATCGCGGCCGCCGTGAGGACGCCCTCGGGAGCGCCCCCGGTGCCCATCACGGCGTGCACGCCCGTACCCGCCACCGCCGCGGCGATACCGGCCGACAAATCGCCATCACCAATCAACTGGATGCGGGCGCCCGTGGCCCTGATCTCGTAGATGAGGTGCTCGTGCCGTGGACGATCGAGCACGACGATGACCAGGTCTTCGACGCGCCGGTCGAGAGCCTTGGCAATGCCCTTGAGGTTGTGCGCCACCGGGGCGTCGAGAAACACCGCGTGCTTCGCGCTCGGCCCCACCACCAGCTTCTCCATGTAGAGGTCCGGGGCGTGGAGCAAGCCACCGCGCTCGGACGCCGCCAGCACCGCGATGGCGTTCGGCGCGCCCGTGGCACAGAGGTTGGTCCCTTCGAGGGGATCGACGGCGATGTCGACCTCAGTGAAGTGGGCACCCCCCTGGGCCGCCATCCCCACCTTCTCGCCGATGTAGAGCATCGGCGCCTCGTCACGCTCGCCTTCCCCGATGACGATCGTGCCATCGATGGGGACCGAGTCGAGCGCCTTGCGCATCGCCTCGACGGCCGCGTGGTCGGAGTGATGACGGTCGCCATGCCCGACCGTGTGCGCGCAGGCGATGGCCGCCTGCTCGACCACTCGCAGGAAGTGCAACGACAGATCGCTGTCCATCATGCCACCTCGCCGGAGACGCGTGTCACCGCGTGGTCGCCGCCTTCTGGTGCGGCGGCAGCTCACATCGCGTGGGGCGATCGACGCGGTACCCGAGCAGGTAATCGGCCTGCATCAACTTGTGGATCTCCCGGGTGCCCTCGTAGATCACCGCGCCCTTGCAGTTGCGGTAGAAGCGCCCCACGGGGTACTCGTCGGAATAGCCGTTGGCGCCGTGAATCTGCACGGCGTCTCCGGCCGCACGCTCGGAGGCCACGGTGGCAAACCACTTCGCCAGACCCGATTCCTTCGTGTTGCGACGCCCGACGTTCTTGAGCCAGCCCGATCGCAGCCACAGGAGTCGCGCGGCTTCGTAGTCCGATTCCATCTGCGCGATCATCTCCTTCACCAGTTGATGCTGGCCGATCTCGACGCCGAAGGCCTTGCGCTCGAGCGCGTACTTGACGCTGGCGTCGCGGCACGCGCGAATGAGCCCCGTGGCCCCTGCCGCCACCGTGAAGCGGCCCTGGTCGAGCGCGAACATCGCGATCTTGAACCCCTCGCCCTCGCGACCCACGAGGTTCTCCTGGGGCACTTCGACCTCGTCCATCTTGAAGAAGCCGGTGTTGCCCGCGAGGATGCCCCACTTGTGCTTCATGGTCCCGCTCGAGAACCCTCTGAAGGCCCGCTCGACGATGAAGGCGCTCAAGCCCGAGGTGTCGCGCTTCTTCTTCTTCTCGAGGTCGCTCCAGGCGATGACCAGGAAGTGATCGGCCACGTCGGCGAGCGAAATCCACATCTTCTCGCCCGAGAGCACGTAGCGGTCGCCCTTCTTCACGGCCACGGTCTGGATGCCGCGCACGTCGCTCCCCGCCGCAGGCTCGGTGAGCCCGAACGTCGCGATCTTGGTGCCCTGTGACTGGGGGACGAGGTAGCGGCGCTTCTGGTCCTCGGTGCCCCACGACAGCAGCGTGAGCCCGTTGAGGCCGACGTGCACCGACATGATCACCCGCAGGTGCGTGTCGACGTACTCGAGCTCCTCGCTGGCCAGGCCGAGGCTGACGTAGTCCATGCCGGCGCCGCCGTACTCGGTCGGCACCGAGATGCCGAGCAGGCCGAGCTCGGCCATCTGGGTCAGGAAGGCGCGCTCGAAGCGGTGTTCGCGGTCGAGTTCCTGAATGCGGGGAGCGACCTCGCGCGCGCCCCACTCCCGGACCGTCCGCTCGAGCAGGTGGTGTTCGTCGGTGAGTTCGAAATCAATCATGATGGGCTGGCATCCTGAAGGAAATGGATTGACGGCAAGACACGACGCGGCCGCGATCGGCGCGGCCGACCCTGAATCCTAGCACGATCACCGAAGGCGCCGGAACGGCGTCAGGCGGGCTCGCTGCCAGGGGCTGGCGGCTTGCGGAGCAGCACTTCGCGGGTCTTCGACAGGAGGAGGAACGACTCGGTGACACGCAGGCCCGAGAACATGCGTTCGATGTCCCGGTTCGACAGCACCAGCTGGCGTCGCCGCGACCCGCCGTAGGGACGCAATTGGATGGCATGCGCGTCCTTGACGACGAATCGCTGGTAGCCCGTGACGGCGCTGGGCGCGGTTTCGAAGTAGCCGAGGAGCATGCCGCCGGGACTCAGAAGCGTGACCAGGCGCGCGGCAAGCGCCCTGGCCGCGCCCTGATCGAGAAAGTCGAACAGGTCCCAGCAGAGGACGCCGTCGACGGAACCTGGTGCGACCGAGAGGCGTGCCTCGAGCGTGTCCTTGAACGTGTCGAACCGCTTTTCACGGGTCAGGCGCTCGACGTCGGCGTAGAGATCCTCGATGAGCAGCTTGCAGCCGAGCCGCTCCCCGAAGAACGCGACGTTGTCGCCCACCACCGGCCCGAGGTCGAGCAGCACAGGGGCCTCGCGCGTCGACATGCGCGACAGGAACCGCGGCAGGGCCTTGGAAGGCCGCGGCTCGCCGCCACGGCCCGGGGCCTCGTCGTGCGAGAGTCCTGGCAGACGCGCCGTCAGGCGTTCGAGGAACCCCGATCGCCGCTCGTCTTCCGTGGGCAACACGCGAGTCTCTTGCAGATGCAGACGCCGGTGTCAGGCCTTCGGAACGCCCGTCGGAGGCGCCGCCGGGGTCGGGGGCACTGCGGGCTTGGGCTCCGCCTTCGGCGTCTCGACCGAAACCTTGCCGCCCGTGACCGGCGCTCCGCCCTGGCGTTGCATGTCGATGCTGCCACGAAAGTGGGCGCCCTCGGCAATCGCAACCTTCGGCGATGAGATATCGCCGTCGACCGAGCCGCTGTCGCGGATGTCGACCTTCTCGGAAGCCGCGACGTTGCCCGTCACCTCGCCCTGGACGACCACCGACTTGGCGACGACCTGGGCCTTGATCTTCGCGTTTGGCCCGATGGTGAGCACGTTCTGCCGGAGCTCGATCTTGCCTTCGACCTGCCCCTCGATCGTCAGGTCCTCGCTGCCGCTCAACTCGCCCTTGATGATGACCGACTTGCCAATGTTCACTTGAGGCTTCTCCGCGTAAGGTTGGGGTCTGGGTACAGCCTCCGTCGCAGGCGCCGGCATGGGACCGGGCGTCGCGGGCGGGGCCGGGGGACGGACATTGTCGTCACGCTTCCACATTTCGACATCTCCACTGAAGGTGGTTCGACCGAAGGGACTCGCAGGAGCACCTGCCGACACCGCAGCGACTTTGCCAGTATACGCGAGCCCTGAAAAAGCTGTCTAGCCCCTTTCTTTGCTGCAAGTTAGCGGCAGTGCTAGGATGGTACGTCCCGGGCAATGATGCGGATTTATCTCGACTACAACGCCAGCGCGCCGGTCGTCCCAGAGGCCGTCGCGGCCACGACCGCCGCCCTCTCGGATCGTTTCGGCAATCCATCGAGTGTGCATTACTTCGGCCAACAGGCCAGGGCCGTGCTTGACGACGCCCGTGACGAGGTGGCGGCGCTCATCGGTGCCGAGCCGGTCGAGGTCGTCTTCACGAGTGGGGGCACCGAGGCAGACAACCTCGCCATCCGGGGAGTGGCGGAGGCCGCGGCAAGCCGTGGTCGGCGGCACGTGGTGGCAACCGCGATCGAACACGAGGCGGTGCTTCACACCGTGCGGGAGCTCTCCCGCCGCGGCTGTGACGTGACCCTGCTGCCCGTCGATGCATCGGGCATCGTCGACCCGTCCGCGCTCGCGTCGGCCATCCGCCCTGACACGGCCCTGGTGACGGTGATGCACGCCAACAACGAGGTCGGGACGCTCCAGCCGGTCGCCGAGTTGGCGGCGCTGGCGCACGAGGCCGGCGCGGTGTTTCACACAGATGCGGTGCAGACCGTCGGTCGCATCGCGGTGGACGTTCGAGCGCTCGGCGCCGACCTCCTGTCGCTCTCGGGGCACAAGCTCGGCGCGCCGAAAGGCATCGGCGCGCTCTGGGTCAGGCGCGGCACGAAGCTGGCGCCACTGATGACCGGCGGCCGACAGGAGCGGAACCGGCGGCCCGGGACCGAGAACGTACCGGCGGCGGCCGGTCTCGGTGCCGCCGCCCGCGTCGCACGAAGCACGCTGGCCGAGCAGGGACCTCGAGTGGCTGCGCTGCGGGACCGGCTCGACGCGGGGGTGCTGGCCCGCGTGCCCGGCGCCGCGATCAACGGGAACCCCGCGCGACGCATCCCTGGCACCAGCAACATCAGCTTCGAGGGTGTCGAAGCCGAGGCCTTGCTGATTGCCCTCGACCTCGAGGGCGTCGCCGTGTCGACGGGGTCGGCCTGCTCGAGCGGGACGCTCGAGCCCTCGCACGTCCTGCGGGCCATGGGACTGGGCGCTCATCGTGTGCAAAGTGCCCTGCGGTTCAGCCTCGGCGCGGGGACGACCGCCGAGGAGATCGACCGGGTGGTGACGCTGCTGCCCGACCTCGTGACGCGAATCCGCTCACGCAGTGGGCGCGCGGTGGGACCCAGCCGCCGCTGACGGACACACGCTGATGCGCATCGTCGTCGCCATGTCGGGAGGAGTCGACTCCAGCGTTGCTGCAGCCCTGCTCCTCGAGCAGGGGCACGACGTGGTGGGCGTGTCGATGCAGCTCTACGACCAGCGCGAGGGCGAGGTCACGTTCGGTGCGTGCTGCACGCTCGATGACCTGCACGACGCGCGGCGAGCCGCGCGGCTGCTCGGCATCCCTCACTACATCGTGAACTTCGAGGAACCCTTTGACCAGCAGGTGATCGACACATTCGTCCGGGAGTACCTCGAGGGACGCACGCCGATTCCGTGCACGCGCTGCAACAGCGACGTCAAGTTCGCCACGCTGCTGGACCGCACCGTCGGCCTTCACGGAGAGCGGCTCGCGACGGGTCATTATGCGCGGGTCGATCGCCACCCGGACACGGGCCGCTACCGGCTGCGCCGCGGAACGGACACCGCGCGCGACCAGGCGTACTTCCTCTTCTCGCTCACGCAGGCGCAACTCGAGCGGGCGTGCTTCCCCGTGGGCCACCTGACGAAGGACGCTGTTCGGGCGCACGCGAGGCGTCTGGCGCTTCCGGTGGCCGACAAGCCCGACAGCCAGGAGATCTGTTTCGTGCCCGACGGTGACTACGCCGCGTTCATCGAGCGGCGTGCCCCCCAGGCGGTGCAGCCCGGACCGATCACCGACCGCGCCGGGCACGTGCTGGCTCACCATGCGGGCGTGCACCGGTTCACGGTGGGCCAGCGAAAGGGGCTCCGCATCTCGTCGACCCAGCCGCTGTACGTGCTGCGGATCGAGCCCGACACGCACACGGTGGTGGTTGGCGCGCGGTCCGAGCTCGACCGCGCGACGTTTGGCGTTCAGCAGGTGAACTGGATTGCCTGGGACGCGCCGCCCGCGTCGCTCCGCGCCGACGTGCAGGTGAGGCACAAGCATCGTGCGTCACCGGCGACGATCGTGCCCCTCGACGACTCACGCGCCGAGGTCACGTTCGACGCACCGCAGTCCGCCATCACGCCCGGCCAAGCGGCCGTGTTCTACGCTGACGACGTGGTGCTCGGCGGCGGCTGGATCGCGTAAAGAAGGGGACACTCATCTTTTTCGCGCATCGGGTTTCCGACGCAGGCCGAACCGTACTCGGCCGGTGGAATCCTGACACCGCGAAAAAGATGAGTGTCCCCTTTTTCGCGTCAGTGGCCGGGCAGGCCTTCGAGGTAGCGCTCGGCGTCGATGGCGGCCATGCAGCCCGAGCCGGCCGCCGTAATGGCCTGCCGGTACACGTGGTCCTGCACGTCGCCGCACGCGAAGACGCCCGCAACGTTGGTCCGGCTCCCGTCGTGCGTCACGAGGTAGCCGTTGGCGTCCATCTCCAGCTGCCCCGCGAAGAGCGCAGTGTTCGGCGTGTGCCCGATCGCGACGAAGAGCCCGTCGACGGCAATCTCGCGGAGCGCGCCCGTGCGCACGTCTCGCAGGACGACGCCCGTGACCTCGCCCTTTGCAGTGTCGCGGACCTCCTCGACCACGCTGTTCCACGCGAACTCGATCTTGGGATTCGCGTGCGCCTTGTCCTGCATGATCTTGGACCCGCGGAGTGCGTCGCGGCGGTGAACGAGCGTGACCTTCGAAGCGAACTTCGTGAGAAAGATCGCTTCCTCGAGGGCCGAATCGCCGCCACCGACGACCGCAATGGGTCGGTTACGGAAGAAGTAGCCGTCGCACGTGGCGCACGTCGACACGCCGTGCCCCATCAGCTTCTGCTCGGACGGCAGCCCGAGCAGCCGGGCCGAAGCCCCGGTCGCGATGACGAGCGCCCGCGCCCGCACCGCACCCTCGCTCATGACGATGTGGAACGGCCGCGTCGCGAGATCGACCGAGGCGACCTGCCCCGCGACGATCTCCGCGCCGAAACGCTGCGCCTGCGCGCGCATCTCGGCCATCAACTCGGGCCCCATGATCCCATCGCGAAACCCCGGGAAGTTCTCGACGGCCGTCGTCAGCATCAGCTGCCCGCCAGCGCTCAGCCCTTCGATCACGAGGGGCGCGAGGTTCGCTCGCGCCGCGTAGAGGGCCGCGGTCAGACCCGCGGGGCCCGATCCGATGATGACGACGTCGCGCACGGGTGCGTCGCTCATACGCGCCTCACGCGTGCCGCTCGAGCAGCGACTTCAGGTGAGCCTTGTCGGCCACACCGACCACCGACTCCACCACGCGACCACCCTTGAAGAGCAGCAAGGTCGGGATACCCCGAACGCTGTAGTGGACCGGCGTGCTGGGATTCTCGTCCACGTTGAGCTTGCCCACGACAATCTTGCCCTCGAGGTCGGCGGCCAGCGCGTCGACCGTGGGTGCGATGATCCGGCACGGCCCGCACCACTCGGCCCAGAAATCCACCAGCACGGGCTTGGAGGCCTTGAGCACGTCGGCGTCGAAGTTGTCGTCGGTAAACGTCTTCACCTTCTCAGATGCCATGATTCCCTCGTGTGAAAAATGCGCCTCGTCGATCTGATGCGGTCGAGGCCCGACTCGTTACACAACCCCTCATGCTATCCGAAAACGCCCGGGTTGCCCGATCGCCCTGGCAGCCGCGACAGGCGCATGGCCCGCTCATAGAGCTCCCGGTATTCCACCGCTGCCGCCGCCCAGGAGAAATCGCGCGCCATGCCGCGCCGCTGCACCGCGCGCCAGCGGTCCGGGTGGCGGTAAAGCGCCAGGGCCTCGCGCAGCGCTGAGACGAACGCCGCCGGCTCGTAGCGCGTGAACTTGAACCCCGTCCCCTGCCCTCCCCTTACGTCCACCGCCACCACGGTGTCGTCGAGGCCGCCCGTGGCATGCACGACCGGCACCGTTCCGTAGCGCATGCTGTACATCTGACTGAGACCGCACGGCTCGAAGCGCGACGGCATCATGAAGATGTCCGCCCCCGCGTAGACCAGGTGGGAGAGCGTCTCGTCGAACCCCACCCGCACGGCCACTCGTCCGGGCAGCGCTGCCGCCACGGCGCGCCACATCTGCTCGTACAGCGGGTCGCCGTCCCCAACGACGATGACACTGGCGTCCAGCGCGAACAGGTCGGGCGCGCTCGCGCGAATCAGCCCGTGCCCTTTCTGCTCGACCATCCGCGAGATCATCGCCACCAGCGGTCGCGCGAGCGTCGTCTCGTTCACCGGCACGCCAAACGTCGAGAGGAGCGCCCGCTTGGCAACGGTCTTGCCCCCGAGCGTCCGTGCATCGTAGGGGGCCGGGATGAGGGGGTCAGCCGCCGGATTCCAGATCTCGACGTCAATCCCGTTGAGGATGCCGACGAACCGATCACCGCGTGCCGCCAGCACGCCGTCCAGGCCGAATCCTCGCCCTGGCCTCACCACGTCCTTCGCGTAGCCGGGGCTCACCGTGTTGACGACGTCGCTCTGCGTGAGGGCCGCCTTGAGAAAGCTGATGCGGTGCCAGTATTCGAGGCCGTCGACGGTGTACAGCTCGGGCGGAATCTCGAGCGCGCCGATCCACTCCGGCCCGAACAGGCCCTGATAGGCGAGGTTGTGCACCGTGTGCACGAGAGCGGGGCGACGGCTGCCGGCGGCCCGGCTGGCCTCGCGCGCGTAGACGGGCAACAATCCCGCCTGCCAGTCGTGCCCGTGGAACACATCGACCTCGGCCCGCTCGTGGGCGGCCAGCGCAAGGGCGGCGCGGACGAGGAGGGCAAAGCGTCGAGCGTTGTCGGGATAGTCGCCGCGGCGATCACCGTAAAGCCCCTCGCGGTCGTACAGGGCGGGCTCGTCGACCAGGACGAGGCGAACGCCCGACGCGCGGCGCAGGTGGAAGAAGCGAATGATGCTCCGCGCGTGCCCGAGGCTCACCGGGAAGCCCGCCAGCGGAGCGCCGTCGCACGACACGCCGCGATATCGCGGGAGCACGACCGTGACCTCGAGCCCACAGCGGGCCAGCGCATCGGGCAGCGCCGCCATCACGTCGCCGAGGCCGCCACTCTTGGCAAACGGCAGGGCCTCGGAGGCGACCATCCACACGCAGCGAGACCGCTGGGACGTCGGGCGACGGCGTGGCGCGCGCGCGGGACTCATCACCTCGGCAGGCGCGCCGTCGGTCCGCACCTCGCTCGCGCCCAGGCCGTTCATCCTGAACCACCGACACGCGGCGGGTCAACCGGCGCCGAGCGCGTGCGCGCCCCGCGCCTGAAAGAGGCTCACCGCCAGTGCGCTCAGGGTTTAGAATCTCGACGTGGCCTCCCGCCTTCCCCATCGTCCCCGGGGCGCACCCGAACCGCGCGAGGTCGCCGAACTGCGCCGGCTGCGCCAACAGCAACCCGAACTGGCTCCCGCCATCGATCTTCAGGTGGCCCTGCTCGACCTGCAGCGCCGGGTCGAGGCTCGGGTG
>Ga0102851_10003226_pt1 | contig 10098 bp, 11 predicted proteins | sample Mud3Dept3metaG_FD_79558 | JGI IMG/M metagenome (GOLD analysis project Ga0102851, IMG submission 79558) | Freshwater wetland microbial communities from Ohio, USA, analyzing the effect of biotic and abiotic controls - Mud 3 Core 4 Depth 3... | ecosystem: Environmental > Aquatic > Freshwater >...
CGGGCCCCCAGGCCAGGGCGCCTCTTGGCCTTTACGCCGCTCCTCCATTCATAGCAACTGGCACCCGTGACTGAATGGGTACCAAGGATCAAATTTTTCTATTGACGACGGATTTCCATAAGAGTATTTTTTAATTGCTGTTACCGCTCGTAACCAAGTAAACCCAAAACCTCTAACCTTCTGGAGTGGCGTATGAAAGTATGTACCCGGAAGGCGATAATATGAAGGCTCCTCAGGGATTTTGAATATTCCTTTGGGGCTTTTTTATTTTGAAAAACGGGCATTCGAGCTCGCAATATCTGATCCGAGAATGAACGTTCCCGGAAATCTCAGAGAAAAGGAGGGGCAATTTATGAGCGGAAGCATTTATAAGATCATTGAAATCGTTGGGACGAGTAAAACTTCCTGGGAGGATGCAGCCAAAACTGCAGTGGAAACCGCCGCCAAGAGTTTGGAAGATCTACGGGTTGCGGAGGTCGTCAAATTGGATCTAACCATTGATGAAAACAAAGTAACCGCCTACCGGACCCGGATAGCGGTTTCCTTCAAGTACCATGGAGACAAGTGACCCGGGCTATCTGGATAAGCCTATTGGAGCTGGATTCAGTTCGATGTTTCCCTTTTGGCCTGGAGGGATTCATGAAACGGGTTTTCCGGAAGAGCGGGGTCATAGGAACCAAAGGGGGGATTGACGCTACGGAGCGGGCAATAAAAGGAATCCGGCTGTCTCCTCTTCTCCCCGGTTGGCAGCCGCGAGAAAGGAGGATAGGTCTATGGATCTGGTCGTCGAGAAAGAGGATGTATGGATTGCAACCCTAGAAGACAAACCAGGATCTCTGGCCACCAAACTCACTGTCTTGGCGGAAGCCGGAGCTGACCTGGACTTCGTGATCGCCCGACGGTCGCCCGAGAGACCGGGTATGGGGGTGGTCTTCGTAACCCCGTTATCCGGGGATGCGGAGTTGAAGGCGGCTACGGCAATTGGGTTTTCAGCTATTAACCGCCTCCACTCTGTGCGGGTGGAGGGGGTAAACGAACCAGGCATCGGCGGAATAATAACCAACCAGCTGGCTACGGCGGGGATCAATATCCGAGGCTTTTCCGGGGCGGTGATCGGCACCCGTTTTGTCCTCCACCTGGCTTTTGATACTTCCCAAGACCAGGAGAAAGCGATTCAGGTGATCAAGGAAATTTCTTAAGATCAAAAGGAGTGCTGAAAACCCGGAGACGCTGGAAAACGCCGCACCGTCAGTTCATTGAGGTGCGGCGATGCGCGGGAACATCATTTTCTCATCCTAATTATCTGCCCCTTGTAAATGTCCTGCAAATACGATGGTATTTCCCCATGAATTCGGGTTATAAAATCGAAACTTTGATGTTTCCAGGATAATTAAAAACCCTGAAATGCAATAAATTCTCATCTAAACGATATCTACAGTTTTCCTTTTCAAAGGTCAAATTCTTTTCTGGCAAATAATCTCCGCCTTAAGCAATCCGATACCTCGATAACCATTTGTATTTTATTATGATTTAAGGTAGAAAATTGACCCTGAAGGGGGGGGAAAATTCACTTGACAGAGCTATTAGGTTTGTTATCATTGAATTGAATGTTGAGTGTCTAGAAACCTTCCAAACTAACCCTAACCTTCTGGAGGCAACTATGAAATGGAGGTTCCAGAAGGTGCCCCTATGAAGCTCCCGGGGATCATTTGATCTCTGAGGAGTATCTTAATATTTTTCTTCAATCCAGAAATATTTGATTTCACCCCAAAACTTGGTAAGCCTTTCAAAAGAGGTAAGGCCAAAAATCGCTTGCAGATTCACGATTAGAAGTGATCGGCATGGCTAAGATTTTGATTTTGAACGAATGTCCATCGACTCGAAATCTCCTGGCCGAGGAGCTGCCCGGTATGGATATCGGCAATCCTTATGCAACCTCTTGCGGCCAACATATGATTCGAAAAGGTCTTTTCTGACTTAACCTTACCTGCTGGTGAACGGGTTGAAAGGAGGTCCATGATGTCCGTGATAACGGTTTCCCGGCAGCTTGGCAGCCAAGGCGTAGAGATTGCCCAGGCGGTCGCAAGCAGGTTCAATTATGAATATGCAGATAAGGAAAAGATAGGAATGGCGCTGGCGGATTGCGGCCTGCTCAAAATGGAAATTGAAAAGCTTGATGAAAAGAAACCGTCTTTCTGGGACTCTTGGACAATCGATCGAACCAAGTTTTTTCATCATCTCCAGATGATCATCTATGGGTTTGCCCAAAAGAATAATATCGTGATCGTGGGTCGAGGAGGACAAGTCCTATTAAAAGATCTTCCCGGAGTCCTGAATATCAGAGTTATTGCCCCCTTCGATGTCCGATTGCGGCGGATTATGGAGCAACAGGGGATCAAGGAGAAGCAGGCCTTTCGACTCCTTCAGCGCAGCGATGAGGATTCAGCCGGGTTTATCCAAACCTTTTTCAAAGCAGACTGGGAGGACCCGTGCCTATATGACCTTGTGATCAATACCCAAAAACTTTCAGTTGATTCGGCGATCATGATGATCCTGGAGGCCATTCAGGCACCGGAGATCAAGGAGGGCGAAAAAAGGATGGAGGGAAAGTTAGCGGACCTTCTTCTCTTCCGAAGGGTGGAGTCTACGCTCATGGGCTTACTTGGAATGGGCTATACATATATTAATATTTACCTTGAGGATGGGGTGGTCACCTTAGATGGTACGGTTAATTCCGGCACCGATCTGGTGAATTGCGAGCGCGCCGTGACGAGTATCGAAGAAGTGCAAAGAGTAAATAATCGACTTTCAGTTACTAAGATAAATCGATCGGGCCCATAGCCTTCTTCATTCGCAAATTGAAATCAGAATTTTGAACCAGGCTTGGAAAGAAAGGAGGAGACCGATGGCGCAGATTGAATTCACGCCGGGCGAGATTGATATGCTCCGAGAAATCCTTCAAAGGTACCTCTCCGAGGTCATCGTGGAAGTCGCCCATTCCGACCGAAGGGATTTTCGGGAATTTCTGAATAGGCGAAGGGAGTTCATGGATGATTGCATCCGGCGTTTGGACCGGGAACTGCCGGCGAAAAGAGAGCTGATTAGCGTGGATCGGCTCAGGAAAGTGGAAATTTTGCAGGGGCTTACGGAAGGGGAGCTGCAGAACCTTGTCTGGTTCTTCCAGGAAGAGAACATTCAGGAGGGGGTGTCTTTGTGCCAAGAGGGGGCAAGGGCGGATCAGCTATATATCCTTGAACAAGGGAACGTTTGGATTCGTTCCGAGAAATTGGGACAAATCAACGTGAACTCCCCCGGCAAAATTGTAGGATGGTCCTTTCTCGTCCCCCCCTATCGTTATACCGCTTCAGCCCAAACAACCGGCCCTTCCAGGTTTCTGGTGATCAAAAGCCCGGACTTCTATTACCTGATTCATAAAGAGCCGAAGATGGGCGTGAAGGTAATGGACAATCTGGCCCAGATTATGGCCAGCCGCTTTAAAGGGGCACAGAATTCAGCAAATCCGTAGAAAGGAGGCTCCCAAATGGCCACGATTACCATTTCCCGGCAACTCGGAAGCTTGGGTACGGAGATCGCCCGAGAGGTGGCGGAAAAATTGAATTACGAGTATCTGGATAAAGAAAAAATTGGAGAAATATTGACTAATTTCGGCTTTGGGCTGCTGGAGGTCGAGAAGTTCGACGAGAAAAAACCTCCTTTTTGGGACTCCCTTTCGTTCCAGCGGGCCAATTTTCTTCATGCGCTTCAGGCGGCCATCTATGATTCGGCCCGAAAGAGCCAAGTGGTAATCGTCGGACGCGGAGGGCAGGTTTTGCTGAGGAAAATTCCGGGAACTCTGCATGTGAGAATCTTTGCCCCTTTCGATCTTCGGGTGAAGCGCTTGCTGTGGAGTAAAAGGGGCGATGATAAATACACCGTTCGAATGCTTCGCCGGATTGACCAGGATTCCGCCGGGTATGTCCAATCTTTCTTCCACGCCGATTGGGATGACACAAGTCTCTACGACCTGCTGATCAATACCGAAAACCTTTCCCAGACTACGGCGGTGCAATTGATATTGGACTCCGTTCATTCTCGGGAAATTCAGGAAGGAGTGGAAAAGGGGAAAGAAAAGCTGGAAGGGCTTGCTTTGGTTCAAAAAGCCGAGGCTAATATTTTGCCCATACTTGGAACCGAACACCATCAAGTAGAGATCCGGTTGGAAAATGGGAAGGCGGTTTTAAGAGGGGTCGTAACTTCCGATAGGCTCAAAGAAGAGTGTGAGCGGGCAGTGGCTGCTTTAGAAGGGGTTGGGCATGTGGAGAATCAACTCTCGGTGGTTCCGTTCCATTACACTTGATACAATATTTGACGGAAGAATCCACAATTAGTAATGGCTCCATCATGAAAAATTCCCTGCCCATGGAAAGAGAACGAGAATTCCAGAATGATCCCCTTGGAGGGAAATCCTGAAAATATGCCTGGGGTGATCTCTTCATTAGAAATTAGCGGAGGGGGGCATGGAAACAATACTTTGCGTGGATGATGCTGAGAGCGTTCTGCAGCTTTATTATGAAGAGCTCACCGACGAGGGCTATAAAGTAATTCTTGCCAAGGACGGCAAGGAAGCGTTGGCGACATACCGGCAAGAAAAACCCGATTTGGTGATTTTGGATATCCGTATGCCTGGTATGGATGGCATCCAGACCCTGACCGCGATGTTGGCAATAGACCGAAAAGTCAAGGTGATCCTGAATACGGCCTATCCCCAGCATAAAGAGAATTTCATGACCTGGGGGGCGGAGGCATATGTAATCAAATCCCCCGATCTAACAGGGCTTAAGGAAAAGATTCGGGAAGTACTGGCAAAATGAAAGCTAACAACTCCACCTCATGATGAAGGGGATGCGGTCGAAGGCGATAGTCATCTTAAAAGGAGGGGAAAAATGAAAGTTCCCGGCATTTTAAAGGGGCATTCCCTTTTCAGCAATTTCAGCATTGAAGAAGTGAGCCAGATCAGCGGATTCTCTGAGAAAAAGAGATATAGGAAGCATGAGCGGGTATTTGAATACGGAGAAAAGGCAAGCCACTTGTTTGTTCTGCTTCAGGGAAGCGTATCCCTCCATTTGCCTGCCAAATCTGAGGAATTCAGAATCGTGATTTCGAAGGTCGCTGCCGGAGATCTATTCGGGCTGTCATCTTTGCTTGGTTCTGATCATTATATATTGGAGGCTCAATGTGTGGAGCTTGCGGATATCCTGGCTATTGACGCGAAAAAATTCAGAGATCTTTTAGAGGCAGATTCCCCGGCAGGTTTTATCATTATGAATGAGGTGGCTAGCACTTACTTCAATCGCTATATTGAGATTTTGAACAGGTTCCAGGAAATCGTTACCCAGATTCCATTAATCACCAAGGTGTGAACTGAAAGGGTGAACCTGGCCTCATCGAAGATCTGAAAAATAGCCCGTCGCGATGAAATTATTTCTTCTGTCTGAGTTTTTCAGGTCGGCAAAAAGTAAACTTTCCGTACCCTATCACAAAACTTTTTGAAATTCTCAACAGGACAGAAGATTATGTGACCGGACGGTTCCGATGAGAAAAATCGCATAGGGCATAGCGTAGCTTAGGAGTTGATGAGGATCCAATAAAATGGAAACGCATTTCCACCAGGAACTGAACCATCTCAAGGAAGAGCTTTTGAAAATGGCCGGTCTTGCCGAACAGGCCATTGCTAACGCCATCGATGCCCTGGTCAAGCGGGATACCTCCTTGGCCGAAAAAACCATCCACGAAGACGAAGCCATCAATGAAATAGAGCTGGAAATCGACGAACTATCCCTGAAACTCCTCGCCCTTCATCAGCCCCTGGCGGCGGACCTGCGCTTCATCACCTCGGCGATGCGGATCAATATCGAGTTAGAGCGGATCGGGGATCTGGCGGTCAATATCGCCGAACGGGCGCTCTCCCTGAACCAAGAACCTCAGCTGAAGCCGTATATCGACCTCCCCCGGATGGCTGAAATCACCAAAAACATGGTCAAAGAGGTATTAGACTCCTTTGTTTCCGGGAACGCCGATTTGGCCCGTGCGGTTTGCGAGCGGGACGACCAGGTGGATGACTTGAATGACCAGGTTTTCCGGGAACTCCTTTCTTACATGCTTGTCGATCCCAAAACGATCACCAGGGCCGTTCACTTGATCATTGTCAGCAAACATTTGGAGCGAATCGCTGACCATGCTACTAACATCGCCGAAGGGGTCATTTTTATGGTGAGGGCCCAGGTTATCAAACACCACTCCGACTCCAATCCGGAAGACAATTAGAAGGGGGATTCCCGAAAAGGGCCTGCTTAGTCCCTCGCTATATCTCGTGGCTTAAACATTTAGGCAAAAGTATCTTATCCTGCTGAGCCTGTCGAAAGAGCCCAAACGGCCAATTTCGGCAATTTTGATCCGCTTATAATTCAACTCCTTACGAAGTGGAGAAAAATGCAAAAACGTTAAACCCTGGGCTTTTCGGCAGGCTCGCTATTTTGCTTTCACTTCTCTTTTTCGAGTAAATTTCAACATAGCGTCCCTATCTCACAACAAAAAGCCCATGCCAATTTCAGCATCGGCCTTTCTTTTCCCCCTTCTCTCCCACCTACTACGCCAAATATGGTCGGGTTTTCCATTTTCCCTTTCACCGAATGGGAAAAAAGCGACGGATGCGTAGGAGGGTATTATTTTCGGGGCAGAGATAGGGCGGATAAAAGCGCCCCGCCAGGGAGGAGGATGAGGGCATAAAGGTTTTTTTCAATCCCGATCCGGTCGGCGAGAAGGCCTGTTCCGCGTAACCCAGGCCGGCAATGCCCCAGGCTAATCCCGTCACCATGGAAGAGGCGATCCGGGTCCGGTAGGGAGCTAATTCCTGGGCCAGGACGAATGGAGGACCGGCGCAAAGGTCAAGAGGTTCCCTGGCCTGGGGGTTCGGCCGGTCCGCTAGGAACCATAAGGCGCTGGGATCTTCGGGGAGAGGGCGGGGGCCAAGGCCTCCCGCCCCCCATTTCGGAGAAGCGGGGTTTTCTTCGAGTCTCGGGTCATCCCGGCCGATGCTTCCGGCGTGTACCGCCCGAACCCCCAGGCCCCAACAAAACTTGTTCCGGGCCACCCGTGACGGAATGGTTACGGCACAATAAGAATTTTAGATTGATTTTAAATACGAAGATTGTTAATCTTGCGAAGATAAATCATGGCCAAGCAAAAAACCCGATTCAAATCCCTGAGCGGTGCGAGCTTTAGCCGCGGGATTTCCTATCTTTCAAAAACGGACCGGGATCTCGCCCAGGTAGTTTCCCGGTTTGGCAACCCTCCCTTGCGGGCTCGGGAACCGGGATTTCCAACCTTAGTTCTCATCATCCTGGAACAGCAAGTCTCCCTTGCCTCGGCCCGAGCCTCCTTTAACCGCCTGCAAGAGGCCGCCGGATCGCTCTCTCCCGGGAGATTTTTGTCCTTTGACGACCGACAGTTGAAAACCATCGGGTTCAGCCGCCAGAAGATTCGGTATTGCCGGGAATTGGCCTCCGCGATCATCCAGGGATCCCTCGGTCTTGAAGAGCTGCATGAGATGGAGGATTCAATGGCCCGGTCCAGGCTGATGGAAATGAAAGGAATCGGGAACTGGACCGCCGATATTTACCTGATGACGGCCATGATGCGCCCGGATGTCTGGCCCTCCGGGGATCTGGCCCTGGCGCAAGCGACGCAGGAAGTGAAAAGGCTGTCCTCCCGCCCGCGCCCGGAAGAGCTCGAGGAAATTGCTGAACCATGGCGCCCCTGGAGAACGGTCGCCGCCCGGATTTTGTGGCATCATTATCTGAGCAAATAAAAAATTTGGTCATCTTCAATAGAAGGAGGTAACCTTCATGTTTGACCTGTCGAAATTTTCTCTTCAGGGAAAAGCGGCGCTCGTCACCGGCGGCGGCCGGGGGATCGGCAAAGCCGTGGCCCAGGGTTTTGCCAAAGCAGGGGCGAAGGTGGCGATCACCAGCCGGAAACTGAACGACCTGGAGGCGACCGTTTCGGAAATCAGGGCCTTTGGCGGCGAAGCCTTTGCCGTTCCGGCCCATTTGGGCAAGCTGGAGGAAATCCAGAAAATGGTCGGCGCGGTCATTGAGAAGCTCGGAAAGATCGATATCTTGGTAAACAACGCCGGGGCCAGCCCGGCCATGGCCTCTGTCCTGGACGCCGACGAACGTCTCTGGGAAACAATCATCAATTTGAATCTGAAAGGCCTCTATTTCACGAGCCAGGCCGTGGCCCGGATCATGAAAAAACAGAGCGGAGGCAAAATCATCAATGTCGCCTCGGTTGATGGGTTCCGGCCGGAACTCGGGGTGAGCGTCTACAGCATCTCCAAGGCTGCGGTTCGCATGGTCACCAGGGCCTTCGCCATCGAGCTGGCTCCTTTCAATATCCAGGTCAATACCATCGCCCCGGGGCCGATCAGTACGAAGATGCTCGATTCCCACTGGTTCCATCTCTCTCCGGAGGAGGCCAGGAAGCAGAAACAGGAAATGGCCAAGATGACTCCTATGGGGCGCATCGGGGAACCCGACGAAATCGCCGGCGCGGCCGTCTATTTAGCTTCCGACGCTTCTACCTACACCACCGGTACGGAGATCGTGATCGACGGCGGCATTCTGCAGGCGTTCTTTGCCGCTCCGGGGTAAAAGAGGGTCTGGATGAGTGTGAGCAACAGATTGGAATTTCCCCTTGCCCCCCTTTGCAATTATAAAAGGGGGGGAAAGGGGATTTTATAGTCTACCAGGCATCCTAAAAGTTCTTATCAGTCGAAATTAAAATCTACTGAGATCTTGAAGGTCCTGGTGGCGGGCAGGTCGAGGATTTCCTTGACCCCGGTTTTCCGCGAGATTTCCGCCAGGATCCGGTTGATCCTCTTTCTCGAAGGAGCGATGAGGGTAAACCAAATGTTGAGTTCCCCTTCCCTCTCGTAATTGTGGGTTACGCCGGGATAGGTGTTCACAACGGAAACAAACTTCTCAACTTTTCCCGGCGGCACCCGGGCTGCACACAGGGTGGAGCTGAAGCCAACTGCTTTGGCACTGAAGCTGGCTCCGAGGCGGCGAATAATTCCGACCTCTTTCAGCTCCCGCACCCGTTCCATTACCTCCTTCTCCCCCATCCCCAGCTTTCTTTCTAAAACCAAATAGGGTCGAGGAGTTATAGGGAACTTTTTCTGGATTTCGTTGAGGATCATCCGGTCCTTTTCCGCAAGCAAGGAGTGGGGATTTTTCTTTGTCTTTTTCCTGTCGTCGGTCATTTTTCCCTTTTCCCCTTATCCCCTATTTTTAATTCCTTATCATCCCCTCTTCGCGCCATTTCACGATTTCCCACCCGATCCTTTCCTGGTCCTTCCACCACCCGTCCAAAACCCCCTTCTTTTCCCACTCCAAGAGAGCATTCCTCGTTTCGGGATCAAGCCGGGAGGGAGCTTTTTCAAAAAGCGGGGTCCCGGGCAGGGGCATGAAAGTATGGATATGGACCCGGGCCTCGAAATTGTCAATCATTTTCCGAATCATGGTCAGGGAAAGGAGACGGTCGGCTATCGTCTCCTCGGGAAACCCGAAAACAAAGTCCACATGGGGCTTGAAGCCCGCCCCCTGGATCAAACGCGCCGCTTCCATTGCCTGTTTGGCCGTATGGCCGCGGTGTACGGCAGACAGGACCGCATCGCTCCCGGATTGGGCGCCAAGCACGATGGTTTGGTTCCGACAGTATTTTTTAACCAACTGCAGGGCTTCGGGGGTCACCCAGTCGGGGCGGACCTCCGAGGGGTAACAGCCAAAATGGACCCCCGAGGCCCCGGTTTCATTGCACCCGGCAAGAAGTTCCTCGATGGCCATCAGGTTCGCCTCCTGCGAACCTTCCGCCCCGTAAGCAAAGGCATTCGGGGAAATAAAGGTGATCTGCCTGTACCCCAAGGGGATCCCTTTCCTCAAGCAGGCGGACAGATCGCCGATTTTACGGTGCCGCAGACGGCGGCCGAAAATCCGGGGGGTCTGGCAAAAGTGGCAACCATATGAACATCCTCGGCTA
>Ga0102851_10003228_pt1 | contig 10097 bp, 10 predicted proteins | sample Mud3Dept3metaG_FD_79558 | JGI IMG/M metagenome (GOLD analysis project Ga0102851, IMG submission 79558) | Freshwater wetland microbial communities from Ohio, USA, analyzing the effect of biotic and abiotic controls - Mud 3 Core 4 Depth 3... | ecosystem: Environmental > Aquatic > Freshwater >...
TACGCATGCCGCTCCTCGCCGGATGGAACGAAGCGGTGGCGCGGCACCTTGTTCATCGCCGCCATCACGCGCTCGCTCACGGCCGCGCGGCCGGTTTCAAACCGCGTCTCGCGCGTGAGCGCCGCGATGGTTTCAAGCATCGCCTTGCGCGGCGCGGCGTATGGGTCCTGGGCTTCCGCAATCACGATCGATCCCGCTGCAAGCAGCGCTCCGAACAGGATAGTGATTCTGCGCATTGCGCGTGCCATAAGAACATGCGGGGCACACTCAGGTTACCCCGGTGCACCCCGTGGATCAAGAGCGTTATTTCTTCGCGGGCGCCTTACCCGGTTCCGCGGCAGGCTTCGCGCTCATGCACCCGCTCATGAATTTCTTGCGCTCGTCGCCTTTGAGCTTCTTGTCGCTCGCGTCCTTGGAGCAGGACTTCATCTTTTCCTGCTGGGCCTTCTGCTTTTCCGTTGGCTCCTTCTTGGCCTTGGCCGACTTCTCGGCTACCGGTGCCGCTTTCTTGGCGTCATCCTTGGATTTGTCCTGCGCCAGCGCCAATGGCGAAGTCGCCAGCATGAAGCAGATTACCGCGATCAGCTTTTTCATTTTACGCTCCTGAAGTTGAGTTTGATCCAGTGCCCGCAGCGCGGGCACATTCCGCGTCGGAAACCGCTCCGGCCCTGTCTATAACGATCCGCGGGTCAACCGCGCTGACACAACTCGAAAATTCCGGCCAGCAACTGGTACGATTCGAGCCGGGTGCGATAGTCCCCGGTTATGGTGATCACCATCAGTTCATCGGCTGCGTACTGCTCGCAAAGCGCCATCAGGCGTGCCTTGACGGTGTGCGGCGCGCCGAGCACCAGGCGCCGCCGGTTGTGCGCGATGCGCGCCTTTTCGGCGTCACTATAGCTGCGGCTCGCGGCCTCCTGCGCATTCGGCACCGGCAGGTTGATCCCGTGATCCATGTTCAGCCGGCGTAAATCAATGCTCGCCGCGCGACGCTCGGCTTCGGCATCGGTCGCGGCGCAGATCGCGAATACGGTCAGCAACGACTGCGGCTTGCCCTCGCGCTGCGACGGCTGGAAGTCGCGCCGATAGTCGCGCATCACCTGGTCTCCGCCATCGGCGCTGATGAAATGCGCGAATGCAAAGCGCAGGCCCAGCTGCGCGGCGAGCGCACCGCTGTAATCCGACGAACCGAGCAGCCATACCTGCGGCGCAGTCGGTCCCGCCGGCATCGCTTTCACTTTTGCGAACGGATGGCCGGCGGGCAGCGCATCATCGAGATAGGCAACCAGAAATTGCACCTGCTCCGGAAAATCCTCCGCGCCCGAATAGCTGCCGCCGCCCATCGCCAGCGCCGTTGTACGGTCGCCGCCGGGAGCGCGCCCGATGCCAAGATCGATGCGGCCCGGATACAGCGCTTCGAGCATGCGAAACTGCTCGGCGATCTTGAGCGGGCTGTAATACGGCAGCAGGATGCCGCCGGTGCCGACGCGGATTTTCGACGTCGCGGCGGCGACGCGCGTCGCGAGGATTTCCGGGCACGGGTCGGCCAGCGCGGCGATCGCGTGATGTTCGGCAAGCCAGTAGCGGTGATACCCGAGTTCGTCGGCCGCCTGCGCGAGCTTGATGGTTTCGTGAATCGCCTGGGCCGGCGTATGGCCGCTGATGATAGGGGACTGGTCGAGCACGCTCAGGCGCATATTTATCTCGCGGTCGCAAAGCCGCGATTATACGGCCTTGCCCCTCGCTGCAACGCGCCGCCCGCTCCGGCAATCAGGCTGCATGTCCGGTCGGTGCCGCGCGGCAAAAACTTCTTGCGAAACACTTGCGTTAGGACAATAGTCTAGGCAAGAATTGGCTTCATGCTACGCTTTTGACAACTCCAGCCATGAACCGCGCCACCGACAGCAGCCCTCCTCTCACCGCACTCGGGCGGTTGCGCTACTGGTGGCAGCGGCTGGCGGAGAAGCTGCCGTATGCGCACGGCAAGACCGCGACCGGCCGCGAGCATTCCCAGCTCGTCGCGCAACTGCGGGAACTGCTTGAAGGCTCCCGCGCGCAACGCGGCGGCGAATTTTCAGCGCGCGCCCGCGCCGAGCAGATCGCGGCGATCTACCGCGCCGCCGACCCCGCGCAGCGCGCGACCATCCTGAACCTGATCACCCGGGAATTCGCTCCAGCGCGTGACGCGCTCGATGCCGCGCTCGGCGCGATGCAAAGCGCCGCCAACGCGACGGAGCTGAGCCGCGCCGAGGCGCAGTTGCGGCTCGCGCTGGATGCGCCGCGCGCGCGTTTTTTCACGCAATTCAACCTGCTTCCCGAAGGCGTCAAGTTCCTGGTCGATCTGCGTCACGATCTGCTCGGGCTGCTGGCGCGCGACCCATCGCTCGAAGTGCTCAAGGTCGAGCTCGACGGGCTGCTCACCAGCTGGTTCGACCCCGGGTTCCTGGAACTGCAGCGCATCTCGTGGCATTCGCCGGCGCTGCTCCTCGAGAAGCTGATCGCCTACGAAGCCGTGCACCCGATCGAGTCGTGGAACGATCTCCGGAACCGGCTGGACACCGACCGCCGCTGCTACGCGTTTTTCCATCCGCGCATGCCGAACGAGCCGCTGATCTTCGTCGAGATCGCGCTCGTGAAAGGGGTGCCGGCGAGCGTGCAGCTGCTGCTCGACCAGAAAGCACCGGTGCACGACCCCCAGGCCGCCGACACCGCGATTTTCTACTCGATCTCGAACACGCAGCGCGGCTTGCGCGGGATCAGCTTCGGCAATCTGCTGCTCAAGCGCGTGATCGACGACCTGCGCCGCGACCTGCCGCAACTCAAGGTGTTCGCGACGCTCTCACCGCTGCCGGGATTCCGCAAATGGCTCGACCAGGCGGCTCAAGACGCCACGCTACTCGCATCCACCGATGCGACCAGGCTTGCGCGGGCGCTCGGCACCGATGCGCGCGAAGCACCGCTCGCCGCCGCGCTCGCGCGGCCCGGCTGGACGAGCGACGCGAAGCTTGCGGAAGCACTGCGCGAGCCGATGGAAAAGCTGTGCGCGCGCTATCTGCTGAAAGAAAAATCCGGTGGCCAGCCGCTCGATCCGGTCGCCAACTTTCATCTCAACAACGGTGCGCGCGTCCATGGTCTGTTCTGGCTTGCCGACCCCTCGGCACGCGGCATGCACCAGTCGTACGGGATGATGGTGAGTTACCGCTACGACCCTGACGAGGTCGACAGGAATCACGAACGCTTCCTGAATAACGGGCAGATCGCCGCGTCATCCCGCGTGCTGCGGCTGGCGAGCTAGCGCTCCGAGCCGGCAATAAATTCCTTCAGCACCGCGTTCCACGCCAGCGCCAGATTGGTGCGATCGTAACCGCCGCCGCCGAACCCCATGATGCGCCCGCCGGCCATTTCGTTTGCGAGCTGGCACAGGCTACGCGCCGCATGCGCGTGCGCCGCCGGCGAATACCGGAGATGCGCGAGCGGATCGCCCGCGAGGCTGTCGGCGCCGCACTGGAAGATGATGAACTCGGGCTTGAAATGGCGCAGGTGATCGACCACGCGCTCCCACGCCACGAAAAAATCAGCATCGCCCGCGCCCGGCTGCATTGGAATGTTGAGCTTGGTGCCGCCGGCCTCGCCCTTGCCGCGCTCTTCGGCGCCGCCGGTTCCCGGATACAGAAACATGCCGTCCTCGTGTATGTCGGCGACGATCAGCCCGGGGTCGCTTTCGTACGGATAGTAGAGCCCGTCGCCGTGATGCACGTCGATATCGACATACGCGACGCGCTTGACGCTGTATTTCTTGCGCAGCGTCTCGATCACCACGCCGCAATCGTTGAACACGCAGAAACCGGCACCACTGCCGCGGCGCGCGTGGTGCAGACCGCCGATCGGCTGGAACGTGCGATAACACTCGGCGCTCATCACGCGCTCGAGCCCCTCGAGCGCGGCGCCTACCACCGCTGAGGAAGCATCGTAGACACCCGGATAAGCCGGTGTGTCGCCGTAGTCGATCGAGCCATGGCCAAGCTCGGACAGCCGCTGGACGCGGTCCGCGTAATCCGCGGTGTGAAAGCGTTCGATTTCGGCGCGTGCCGCGGCTCGCGGCTCAGCGAGCAGCGCCTGCTTGTCGAGGCCCTGCTTGAGCGTTTCTTTCCAGAATGCATCCTGGCGATCCGGTCCGAACGGGTGGCCGTTCGGAAATCCGTACTTGCCGAGCGCTGCCCCGACGTATAGCGCGACTTCCCTGTCCATGTAGCACCTCCTAAAACAACGCCAGCTGTCCGTCGATCTGCGGCTTGCAACCAACAAGCGGCCGATGGGTATCGCTGCGCTCAACCCATCCTACTCGCCTGCGAGCGTGCGCTCGATCGCGGCGAGCGCGTCCGCATCAGCCTTGCCCTGTGCGCGCGCAAGTTCCACTGCGACGGCGCCGAGCTGTTTGTAAATCGCCGCGATGCGTGTATCCCATGCGCCGAGCGCCTCGACCTGATGCGCGACGACAGCGTGGTCTCCGCGCGCAATCGGCCCGGTCAGCGCCTGCACCGTACCGAGCCTGAACACGTTGTCGAACGTCTCGCGCACCAGCGGCTCCATCATGCGCAACGCCGTCCCGCGCTCGAATCCCGATTTCTCGTAGCAGCGCAGCCCCGTCTCCAGCAGCGCCGTCAGATAATTGCACACGATCACGCTGGCCGCGTGATAGACCGTCTTGAAGCCGGGATCGATTTCGGAAACGATGCCACCGATGCGCTCAAACGCGGAGCGCAGCACCTCCAGCGCCGCCGCGTCGCCTTCGGCGGCGCAGTGGGTGCCGCCGAACGTTTGCACCGCGCTGGCCGGGTCGGCGAAGCTTTTGAGCGGGTGCACGCTCGCGACGACAGCGCCGCGCGCAGCAGCCGGCGCCAGGTCGCGCGATGGCAGCGCACCGCTGCAATGAAACACGATATTGCCGGCTGCGAGCAGACCGCTCGCGGCGAGCGCCGTGCAGCAGGCGACGATCTGGTCGTCCGGCGGAGTCAGCATCCACGCGTCGGCGCCGCGCATCTGCCCGACGGCGTCGCGCGCACGGCCCTGGCCGATGAACGCAGCGGCTGCCTGACTTTGCTCGAGTCCCCGATCGAGCACGTCCTGGATCGTGAACGTGCCGTCGTGCGCCCACAGCCGCGCCAGCGCGCGGCCTACCCTGCCGCAGCCGATAATATTGAGAGTTGTTGTCGCCATGCCCGCCCCGGACCGCTCCGCGGATGCCGTGTCGGCGCCACTACTGCCATCCGATGACGTCGTAGCCGCGCTCGCGCAGGCAGCGCTGCACGAAATTCTTGTAGGTCGGATTCAGGTCGCTGCGAAACGCGCCGTGCACCGCGCCCGCAACGCCGCCCACCGCCGCGCCCGCAGCCGCGCCCTCGCCTACGCTGCCACCGCGGATCAGCGTGCCAACGCCCGCCGCGGCAGCACCGACCGCCGCACCCTCGCCGCCGCGCTTCAGGACCTTGTTATCCGACTTCGCGACTCCCGAGCTTTCCGCCATCCGCAGGCAGTCATCGATATCGCGCTGCGCGGTGGCATCACCCACCCTTTTCAGATGCGGGTTCGGATACAGCACGGGCCGCTGCGTTGTCGCACAACCTGCAAACACCACGGCCACGATCAGCATGATCGCCATTTTCATCGCGCGTCTCTCCATATTCGCTGCTCCGGGAATTATATGCCGTATAACGCTGCGAACGGCCGTGCCGATGACGGCGGATGTGCTCTTGCAGGGGCGTCGTTGCGGCGGTCACCGCAAACCCGGGCCGTGAAACCACCTCAGCTTTTCAGGCCGCGCCGGTAGATCAGGTAGTAAACGAGAGCCACCATCACGCTGCCGCCAAAGATGTTGCCTAGCGTGACCGGGATGAGATTACCCGCGAAACCTCCCCAATCGAGCGACGCCAGATCGAGGTCGGCCGCCACGACGGTCCCGCCCTTGAGCATGATGCCCAGCGGTATGAAATACATGTTGGCCACGCAGTGCTCGAACCCCGCGGCGACGAACGCCGAAATCGGAAAGATGATCGCGACCACCTTGTCGGTCACGCTGCGCCCCGCCAATGCCATCCACACGGCAAGGCACACGAGCAGGTTGCAAAGAACGCCCTTGAAGAACGCTTCCCAGAACGGCAGCGCGGTCTTGGCGGCGGCGATTTTCACATACTGGAGCCCGACGGCGCCCTCGTTCATGCCGGCGTGATGCGACAGGTACACCACGAACGCCAGCCCGACCGCGCCGACCGCGTTGGACGCGTAGACCAGCGTCCAGTTGCGCAGCAGCGCGGGTGTTGTAATCTTGCGATCGGCCCACGCCATGACCAGCAGATTATTGCCAGTGAACAGCTCCGCGCCGCCGACTATCACCAGTATCAGTCCCAGGGAAAACGCCACGCCGCCGAGCACCCGCGCGACGCCGAACGACAGCTGCGTATCGCTGGCCACCAGCGTGAAATACAGCGCCCCCAAGCCGATAAACGCCCCCGCCAGCACCCCCAGCATCAGCATCGGCAACGCCGAAAGGTGGGCCTTGGTCACTCCGACGTTATGGACCTTGTCGGCGATTTCCTTCGGCGAGAACGCGTCGAAACCCAGTATCTCAGCCATCTAGCGCCCCTCCGTTCGACGTGCGTGCACCGCTGCAGCGAATGGGTGATCGCCTATTTCTTTCCGCCGCGTTTTTCCCTGTCGGGTGATCTTACCAGCAGGACCGGCACCGGGGTGCTGCGCAGAATCGCCTCGGCGTCGCTGCCGAGCACCATGCGGGTGACGCCGCGCCGGCCGTGCGTGCCCATCACGATGAGATCGGCGCGCCATTTTTTTGCTTCCTTGATGATGACCTCGGAAATACGGCCGCCGAGGCTCTCGAACAACGCGGACTCCGGCTTGAGGTCGCGCTTGCGGGCCAATGCCAGCGCGTTCTGCAGCGCTTTCTTGCCGGCATCGCGCAGCGAGTCGAGCAGATCGCCCGTATTGAAGTAGCCGTCAAAATTCTGCGCCACCACGAGCTCGTCGATAACATGGATGATCCGCAGCTTCGCGCGCTGGTCGATGGCAATGCGGATCGCCTCCTGCAGCCCCAACGTGGAGGTGTGGCTGCCGTCTACCGGAACCAGGATGCGTTGATACATGTTCGCTCCTTTGCGAGGATTGACGAATCAGGCGGGAAACGCGCCCGGGCGTGCGCCCGCCCCAATGGATATTTATACCGCTAGTCTCGCGGCGCTCGTTGACGCAAGTCAAGAAAAGCTCGCCGACCGGCATTCAGCGGCGGTTTGGTGGGCCGAGCACGTGAAATGCTCCACTTTGGGGCGGACGATACAATCGTCTAAGCCTTGAACTTGTTGCCGGATACCTTTATCTTGCGACGGTTACCAAACGAATGAGGCAGCCATGGCCCAACAACTGGACAAGAGCCTGAATCTGACAATGGACGCCGCGGGTGTTTACCGCGAGGACGTCTACACCGACCGCAAGGTGGGAACGATCCGCAGCCTGACCCCCGTCAAGAGCGACGGCTCGCCCGACCCGGGCCGCAAGCCCGTCTACGTCGGCGAAGCGCAGATACTTACCCCGATGGGTGCGATCCCGGTGACCTTCGAAATCGATGCGACAACGCTGGATGCGGCGGTGACCCAGTACCCCGCTGCCGCCAAGCAGGCGGTCGAGCGCACGGTCAAGGAGATTCAGGAACTGCGCCGCCAGGCCGCCTCGTCCATCGTCATTCCGCAGGGCGGCGCCCTGCCGCCCGGTGGTCTGGGCGGCGGCGGAAAAATTCAGCTCCCGTAACCCGAGCGTACCCGCGTCCCGCGGCCTGCGGTCAGACCTGCGGATTCAGGCGCTCGAGCTTCGAGTGCAGTTTGTTGAGCGCATTGATGTAAGCCTTGGCCGAGGCCACCACGATGTCGGTGTCGGCGCCGAGCCCGTTGACGATGCGCCCTTCCTTGGACAGCCGCACGGTCACTTCGCCCTGCGAATCGGTGCCGCTGGTGATGTTGTTGACCGAGTACAACAGCAGCTCGGCGCCGCTTTGGACGATGCTTTCGATCGCCTTGAACGAGGCATCGACCGGCCCGCTGCCGGTGGCCTGCGCGGGCTTTTCCGTGCCTGCCTCGGACACCACGATCTTCGCGAACGGCTGCTCGCCGGTTTCCGAATGCGCGGTCAGCGATATCAGGTGGAAGTGTTCGTTCTCGAGGTGTTCGCTCTCCTCCTCGCTGATCAGCGCCTGCAGGTCCTGATCGAAAATCTCGTGTTTCTTGTCGGCGAGGTCCTTGAACCGCTTGAACGCGGCGTTGAGCGCCTCTTCCGACGGCAGCTCGATGCCCAGCTCGGTGAGCCGCGCCTTGAACGCGTTACGCCCCGAGTGCTTGCCCAGCACCAGCTTGTTGGTGACCCAGCCCACGTCCTGCGCGCGCATGATCTCGTAGGTGTCGCGGCTTTTCAGCACGCCGTCCTGGTGGATTCCTGCCTCGTGCGCGAACGCGTTGGCGCCGACGATCGCCTTGTTGGGCTGCACCGTAAAACCGGTGATGCCCGACACCAGCCGCGAGGCCGGCACGATCTGCGTCGCGTCGATGTTGGTGTCGCACGGGAACACGTCCTGGCGCGTGCGCACCGCCATGACGATTTCCTCGAGCGACGCATTGCCGGCGCGCTCACCGAGACCGTTGATCGTGCATTCGACCTGGCGCGCGCCGTTGAGCACCGCGGACAGCGAATTGGCGACCGCGAGCCCCAGGTCGTTGTGGCAATGCACCGACCACACCGCCTGGTCGGAGTTCGGGATGCGCTCGCGCAGCTTGCGGATCAGCCCCCCAAAATACTCGGGCAGCGTATAGCCAACGGTGTCGGGAACGTTAATGGTGGTGGCGCCGGCCCTGATCACCTGCTCGAGGATGCGGCACAGGAAGTCGAGGTCCGAGCGGCCCGCGTCTTCGGGCGAGAACTCGATGTTATCGGTGTATTCGCGCGCCCACTTGACCGACTGCACCGCCTGCGCGATCACCTGCGACGGTTCCATGCGCAGCTTCTTTTCCATGTGGATCGGGCTGGTCGCAATGAATGTATGCACGCGCGGCGAGCGGGCGCCCCTGACCGCTTCGCCGCAGCGCCTCACATCATTTTCGTTGGCGCGCGCGAGCCCGCACACCGTGCTGTCCTTGATGATGCCCGCTACGGCCTTCACCGCTTCGAAGTCACCGTCGCTCGCCGCCGGAAAGCCGGCTTCGATCACGTCGACGCGCATGCGTTCGAGCTGGCGCGCAATCCGCAGCTTTTCGTCCTTGGTCATCGACGCGCCGGGGCTCTGCTCGCCGTCGCGCATGGTGGTGTCGAATATGATCAACTTGTCTTTGCTCATGGCCGTCTCCGATCTGCCTCAATTGTGGCACGCTCCGTGGTTGCCTGCGCGCGATCCAAAATCTGATCCGGATCTGACTCGATCCGGCCGAAAACAACAAAATAAAGGAAAAGTGTGGGGTATTTAGCGCGCAAGGCGCAGCAGCAGGCCAGCCAGGGGGAGCCTGGCAAGGAGGGACAACACATTGGCCTGACGCAACTAACTCATGGTTGAGGAATATAGAGGGTTTTTCCGAAGATGACAAGTAGCGGTCAAACGGTAGCGGTCAAGTCGGCGGCGCGGCCGGCGGTTCGCCGCCCCGCTTGCGTCCGGCCCTGTCCCAGACCGCCAGCGCGTAGCCTGACGCCGCATAGGCCAGGAACAGCATGAACAACATCTCCGGCAGCGTGCTCGACACCGCGACCAGCGCCACCACCGCCAGCGCAATGGCAACCACGACCGGGAACGACACGCTCTTGCGCGGGTTGATGTCCTTGCCGCTGTAAAACCTGAGATTGGTGACCATGGTGATGCCGGCAAACATCGTCAGCGCCCAGGCCAGCCACTTCACCTCGGTGCCGCGGACCTGGTATTCGTTGAACGCCCACACCATGCCGGCAACCAGAGCGGCGGCGGCAGGACTCGGCAGGCCCTGGAAGAAGCGCTTGTCGACGACGTCGATGTTGGTGTTGAAACGCGCGAGCCGCAGCGCGGCGCACGCGCAGTAGATGAA
>Ga0102851_10003229_pt1 | contig 10092 bp, 7 predicted proteins | sample Mud3Dept3metaG_FD_79558 | JGI IMG/M metagenome (GOLD analysis project Ga0102851, IMG submission 79558) | Freshwater wetland microbial communities from Ohio, USA, analyzing the effect of biotic and abiotic controls - Mud 3 Core 4 Depth 3... | ecosystem: Environmental > Aquatic > Freshwater >...
GATGCCGGCACTCTCCTGGCCCCTGTGCTGAAGGGCGTGCAGGCCGAGATAGGCTATGTTGGCTGCCTCTTTATGATTGAATACACCGAAGATACCGCACATCTTATGTTCCTGCTCCCATGTTTTTCAGTTCCTTTTCAAAAAAGCCGATTATTTCCGGGTCCATGAGGTAAATGTCTATAGCCTCCAATGATGTTTGCCCCGAGTCGAGAAACGAGGCAATCTCGTCCGTGATGATACGCGCGTTCTTCTCTTTCGGAAAACCAAATATGCCGGCGCTGATGGCCGGCATGGCTATGCTCTTGAAATTGTGCTCGGTGGCAAGCCTGAGTGTGCTCTTGACTGCGGAGCGGAGCTTTATTTCTTCGTCCCCTTCACCCCAAACGGGTCCGACTGTGTGGATCACGTGCCGAGCCTTCAAGGTGCCAGCCCCTGTGATGGCTGCATGCCCCACAGGCACATGACCTATCCGGTTGCTTTCTTCCTGGATAACGCGGCCACCCTTCCTGACTATGGCGCCTGCTACGCCGCCCCCATGTTGCAGTCTTGAATTGGCGGCGTTGACAATAGCGTCCGTATCGGCCTCTGTCAGGTCACCCTTGATGAGGCGGACGTATGCACCGCCGACTGCCTTTTCTCCGAGTATCTCCATTCCAGAATCATGCCCGCATTGATTGGCGCCTATAGTTTAATATAAAATTGCGCGTATGGAAATAGACAGAGCGTTGCAGCCACTCAAAGCCCCGATCCTCAAAGTCCGGGGTGTCGGTCCCAGGATAGCGGAACTCCTCGCAAGGAAAGAAATCAACACCATCGAGGACCTCGTCTATTTCTGCCCCATACGCTACGAAGACAGGCGGCTCGTCAAGAGCATAGGATCGCTCACCGAAGGTGAGCGCGCGAGCGTGGTCGGCAGGGTAGTGAGTTCCAGGGAGAGCCTATCGAGAAACCGCCGGAAGAGAATCAGGACGGCTGTGCTGGAGGACGCCACGGGCAGGATCGTGCTCACGTGGTTCCGGTTCGTCAGGCAGTACCTGAGCGCGCTCTGCAAGAAAGGGAACATGCTCTTTGCGACCGGGCAGGTGGGGCGTTACGGTGGGACCTTACAGATGGTCCACCCGGATGCATTTCTGCTGGACGACGAGGAAGAGACTGAAAGCCGCCAGGCCATACTGCCCATATACTCGGAGCTCGAGGGCATCAAGCAGGGGACATTCAGGCGGATCATGCGCGAGGCGCTCTTTGACTACGGAGCATTGATTGAGAGCAATATACCCGCTGAGATTGAGCGTGCCCGGAAGATTCCGACGCTCCGCGCTGCTTTCAACAATCTGCACAACCCTGACGGGGCGGTATTCGACGAAAGCAACCAGCGTGCCTTCTACAGACGACTGATCCTTGAGGAATTTTTTCTTTTCCAGGCAGCCTTGCTCCTCAAGGGCAAGGAGCTCAAAGACGAACAGGGAATCGCCTTCAAGAGCGGGGGTTTGCTGCACGCGGCCTTGATGACGGACCTTCCTTTCGCGCTGACGGGAGGGCAACGAAAGGCGCTCGACGAGATTGTGGGTGACATGGAAAAAGGGGAGCCGATGAATCGGCTGCTCCAGGGCGACGTGGGTTGCGGCAAGACAATAGTGGCGATTGCAGCCGCGTGCGTGGCGCTCGACTGCGCCTACCAGGTTGCGTTCTTGGCTCCCACGGAGATTTTGGCAGAGCAGCAGTACCTCACGGTCCACCGGACGTTTGAGGCGCTGGGCGTCAGGCCGGTCTTGCTGCGCGGCGGCATCGGGCAGAAGGAGAGGAAAGCGCTCATAGAAGAAATCAGGGAGGGAAGGGCCCGCGTCGTGGTCGGGACGCACGCACTTCTCCAGGAGGACGTGGCCTTCAAGAACCTCGGTTTGGCCATCATCGATGAGCAGCACCGGTTCGGCGTTCTGCAGCGAAAGTCTCTCAAGGAGAAGGGTCTCAATCCGGATATGCTGGTGATGACCGCAACTCCCATCCCGCGGACACTTGCCATGGTCGTCTTCGGTGACCTTGACGTAAGCATTATTGAGGGCATGCCCGCGGGCAGGCAACCGATTGTGACGCGCGTGTTTGCAGACGCGGGAAGAGACAGGGTCTACGAGCTTGTGCGCCAGGAACTGCGTGCAGGCAGGCAGGCGTTCCTGGTCTATCCTCTCATCGATGAATCGGACAAGATGGAACTGAGGGACGCAACAGGCATGGCCGCCCATCTTCAGGAGAAAATCTTTCCTGAGTATCGCATACGCCTGCTTCACGGCAGGATGGCAACCGAGGAGAAAGAGGAGATTATGCTCGCCTTTCGGCGCGGTGACATCGACGTGCTCGTTTCCACGACGGTGATAGAAGTCGGGATCGACATCCCGAATGCAACCGTCATCGTTGTCGAGCATGCGGAGCGGTTTGGACTCTCACAGCTCCATCAGTTGAGAGGCCGCATAGGTCGCGGCTCTCATCCCTCGAAGTGTCTGCTCGTAGCCTCGGAGAAGCAGACTGTCAATGCGGTGCGAAGGCTCAAGAAGATGGAGGAGACGCAAGATGGATTTCTCATAGCGGAAGAGGACATGAACATCCGCGGGCCGGGAGACATGCTGGGCGTGCGTCAGGCAGGCCTCCCTCGCTTCAGGATAGGAGACATCGTACGAAATGGCGATATCATGAGTCACGCGCGGTCGATTGCTGCAACCTGGCTCAGCACGGCCCCCGCAGTGGCGATTGCCCGTGTTCGCGCGGAATCAATCCGAAGGTGGGGAGAAAATCTGGATTTGTATGAAGTACTTTAAAAGCCGGGTCCAGGGGCCGGGGTCCCGGGTCCCGAGAATATGCAATTCTGCGGAATCGTTTTCCCCGGTTACCTGGACCCTGAACCCAGGACTCTGTTGTGCTAGTTCGGCTGGGTTATTGCCGATAACTGCCACGCATTGCTGCCGACATTCCGCGCGAACGTCCAGTATTCCTCAAACTTCACCGGGTCCGTCTTGCTCCCTGATACCACCTGACCGGTTTGATCGTCTACCACGTAGTCGAGAAGGTTCGCATAAAACCGGACGGTGATATAGTCCACGCCCTGTTCCTGCCAGGCCTCGGTGATATCGACAGAGCGAACCGCGATATTTTCCAGTTTGTTGGTCTTTCGCTCCGCGCGCAATTTTTCAGTGTCAGTGCTGATCACGCCGTACATCTCCTGCGTGAGGAGATTCTTAACCGGCGCTATATCCCGCGCCTGCCACGCGCCCTGTATCTTAAAGAAATTGTCCATGCAGCGGTCGCGGAACTGCTGTTCATCAAACTGAGGATCTATCTGCCTGATGTAACGGAGGCCTTTGTCCAGATCCGCCTCGGCAGGACCTGTGCCGTAAGAGGACTGATACGACGGCTGATTGGAAGGACCTATCGGCTGAGCAGCCGACTCCTGGTAATATGAGTTCTCGTATGCCTGCTGCCGCCGTCTCTTCATCCAACGGAAGAGGAAGAAAAGGATGGCTGCAAAGATGAGAATTTCGATAAACCCGATACCGCCACCACCACCCCAACCGCCACCTGCACCCCAGCCGAGACTGCTGAAGAGCATACTGCCCAGGAACCCTCCGGCGAGCCCACCCATGAGGCCCCTCATGAACCCACCCGACTGCGGAGCCGGTGTCTGCGAAGGAGCGGGCGTCGGTCTTGTAGGTGACGAGTACGACTGTGAAGGCCCCGGAGAAGGCCTGCTCGGACTGCTGTACGAGCGCGATCCGCGCGATCCTGAGGAGGATCCTCCGCCAACCCTGGCCCACGAGTCGAGATCGAGTACATAGAGCATGAAGAACAGGAAGGCACATGCCACTACAAGCACTCTTGCCCATGTCATTCTTTTCATCAATACCTCCAAGGAGTATGGTATAGCCTTCTATAATAGCACATATTGGAGTCACGGAGAAGTGGTATGAATCAGCTCGCGGCTTTTTGCGACCCATAGGCAAAGTCAAGCTCTGCCTGCTTTCTCACTTCTTCCTTGATGGGTCGTTTCTGTCTCGACTGCTTCTGGGTGTACATGATGCGGTCGGCCTCGCTTATCAACTCTTCGAGAGAGACCGGTTCGTCTGGATCGAATTCAGTTGAACCGGCACTCATGGCTAGCACGTAGGGATGTGCCCTGCGCAGATTGGCCAGGATGCACCTCTGGTGGACCCGGTCGATCAGTGCTTCCGGAGGAACACCGTCACTGTCCACGGCAAGGATGACGAACTCATCGCCGCCAATGCGTCCGATGATGTCTGATTCGCGAAAAACCTCGCGCAACACATCAGCTGCCTCGATGAGCGCCGCGTCTCCTTCCATGTGACCGAACTTGTCGTTGATTCGCTTCATATTATCCAGGTCCGCGTAAATCACAAGGAGGCGTCTTCGTGTGCGGCGGGCTACTTTCAGCTGATGCTCGCCCATAGTGAGTAACCCCCGCCGGTTGAGGAGTCCGGTCAGTTCGTCGGTGAGCGAGAGTGTACGCAGCTGTTCCTCCGCCCTTCTTCTCTGGGCAACCTCGGACTGGAGAGAGGCATTGATCCGGCACACCTCGTCGCTTTGGCCATCCCTGAAACGGTCTACAAGGAAGGCGACCGGTACGAGACCAAGAGACGCGGCTACGCCAAGAAATGAAGCGAGAAAAGGCACGACTTCAGAAAGGGGCACCGGGGGTTTACCGGAATGAAGTACCTCGTATATAGTCCCGACCATCGGAACCGTCATGAGCATGACAGCTGTCGCTGTCCACACCCTCGGTCTCTTCATAGATTTGCCCAGTCTCCGGAAGAGCAAATACACGGAAAGCTGTAGCGCGAGCGATACTAACATGCCGGATAACATGGTTGCAAAGTCCTCCAATTTTGGAGCCTGCAACCCATATGCCATTGCGCTGCTTCAAATGACGTTGGCGCAAGGCCTATGCGCTTTAGGGTGGTAATGGCGGCCGGAATTTAGTATTATTATTCTGTAGAAAATACCGGATTATGACTGACGTCCTCATCTACTCTCCGGATCTCGCCCGCGCAGAATACAGCGCGTCCCATCCGTTCAAGCCACTGCGCGCCAAGCTTTTTTTCGAGCTGTTGCATCGGTTTCATCTGATTCATGCCGAGAACCTGAAGATCGTCGAGCCAATCCCCATAGAAGAAGAACTTCTCTGCCTTTTTCACGACAGGCGGTACATAGAGATCTTGAAGCAGGCCGAGTCAGGTGAGTTCACGATGGACATGCTCTGGGCCGAACTGGGTACCGGAGATAATCCTATATTTAAAGGCCTCTTCAATTTTGTGCTTAACGTGGCCGGCGGCACATACCAGGGAGGCCGGATGCTCCTCGGTGACGATGTGCGGGTTGTTTTCAACCCGATTGGCGGACTTCACCACGCAGGGAAGGACCATGCGGAGGGTTTCTGCCACGTGAATGATATCGCCATTGCAATCACCGACCTTCTGAACCAAGGGAAGAGGGTTTGTTATATAGACATAGACGCGCATCACGGCAATGGAGTTCAGGATGCATTCTATAGTACCGACAATGTGCTGACTATCTCTCTGCACGAGTCAGGAGAGACGCTCTATCCCGGTACCGGATTCGAAAAGGAGATAGGCGAAGATGATGGGCTGGGTTTCACCGTGAACATTCCTTTTCGCGCGGGCACGGATGACGAAGTCTACACGTTTGCGTATGACGCCATAGTGCCCCCCATCGTGGAGAAGTTCAGCCCCGACATCGTTCTGGCGCAGGTGGGCGGTGACGCTCACAAGGATGATCCTCTTGCCAACCTCAACCTGACAAGCCACGGGTACAGGCATGTTGTGGAGTCAATAAACAGGCTGTCACCTAAAGTGCTTGCCCTTGGCGGCGGAGGCTACAACGTGTTTAAGACGGCTGCTCTCTGGACTATCGCGTGGTCGGTATTCTGTGGTCTGGAGCCGGTGGACCAATACGCCGGCCTCGTGGGTGGCATGATGTTCGGGCCCGAATCGGAAGCCGGAAATCTTAATGATGAGCCTTTCGTGCTTGATGGACCGGAGAAGGAGGCCTGTCTGGAGCAGGCGAAGCGCGTAGTGGCATACCTGCAGAAGAAGGTCTTTCCATTTCACGGATTAACGTAAACAACCGTTCGTGGTGCTTGGTTCCTGGTGCTTGGTTTGGAGACGAGGGACGAAGCACGCGTAAGAAACCGTTCCGGGTGCTCAGTTCTTCGTGCTTGGTTCTAAAACGAGGCAGTCGTTATCGTTTTCTTGGCTTGCGTGGAAATACCTCTATCGCAGCTTTTTCTTCGATGGGACAGACAAATTCGCAGATGCCGCAGCCATTGCAGAGTTTATCTACGACGTACGGCTTCTTGAGGGTTACCTTTTTTCCAGCATAGTCCACTTCCTCGGAGAGCTCGAACCGTATTGCCTTTTCAGGTATGGGGCAGTGCTCCTCGCAGACTATGCAGTTGAGCTTCCTGCCATAGGGGAGGCAATGGTTCTTGTCTAGAACTGCGGTTCCGATGACTGCCGCCATTTTTTCCTGGAGGGGAAGCTTGGGTATGGCGCCCGTCGGGCAGACCTGCCCGCACAGGTTGCAGTTGTACTCGCAATATCCGAGCCGTGGTATGAGTATCGGCGCAAAGAGTCCGTACAGCCCTGTCTGAAGCGCCGTGGGGTAGAGCGCGTTCCTCGGGCAGACCTTCATGCACTCCCCGCACCGCACGCATTTTTTGAGGAACTCCTGATCATCTTTTGCGCCCGGCGGCCTGAGCACCCGCCTGTCCGCTGAGTCTAGACGAAAAGCGAATGCCTTCGAAACGATGAAGCCCGATGCCACGCTCGTGAGGATTACACGCCGGGCAGGCGAGAATGCAGGGGGAGGCTTCTTGGCAAAGCCCAGCTTAAAACTCACGCGTTTGAAGCGGCACTTTGCCTGGCAGTTCAGGCAGGTGATGCAGTTACTCTTCTGGAAAATCTCCCCGTCAAACGCAGTCGGGCAGTGCTCCTTGCAGTCCCCGCAGTCTGAACAGAGCCGTGTCGGCAATCTCCTGAAGATGCTTCCTCGACCGACGAGGCCGAGCAGCGTCCCGAGGGGGCAGAGATTTTTGCACCAGTTCCGGCGCTCGAAGCGTTCGAGAAAGATGATGATGCCAAAGAGAACGAGGGAAAAAAATGCGAGAGGATAGAATGTTTCGCGAAACGGAAGGAGGTACGTCTTGAGAAAGCCGTACGTCCCTGCCAGAAAATCCCTGTTATCCCCCAGGACAGTATAGAGGCCCACCCAACCCTGCCGCACAGCGAACCCGAACAGGGGATAGAGAAGGAACGTCATGAAACGGATGAGCAGGGCGATCGGGTCAAATATCCCGGCAATGTTCACGCCGAACAGGGCAGCAAACAGTAGTGTGATGAGCAGGTAATACTTCAGATTACCCGCTAGCCACGCCAGAGGTCTGGTCTTGCGAATCCATCCGGTGACGAGGTCGAGGATAGTTCCGAGGGGACAGATCCAGCCGCAGAAGAAACGCCCGAGGATGCCTGAAAAGATGAACATCAGCACACCGGGCAGAAGAAGCCATGTGAACCCCATCGTGGAAAGCACGTAGGTGACGAGAACAAGCGGGTTGGCCCGGAAGAAGGCATTGGCAGCGACAGTTATCTCATCCTGACCGCGGTAGTCGGTCATGACGAAGAGAACGAGAAAGACAGCCAGGAATATCAGCTGGGATATGCGCGAAGAGCTCAGCTTCCAGTTAGGGCGCTTGGCGGAAGGTATTTGCTCTGACTGCTCACTGCTCACTGCTCACGCCTTTACTATCTTTATTTTGTTTAGATCCATCTCCCCCAGTCCACGTTTTGCCGCAGTGACCGTGATCGATATGTCTTTGGGGGCGATGCCGAACAGTGTCGTCGCGTAAGCGTCAACGGCAACCATGTCTGTTGAGGCCATCACTCTGTTCAGGATTTTCACATCCTTAAGACTGCCCCCCGACGGCCCGTGGTTCATGAGGATGCGTGTCGCGTCTACGATGGTGAGGTTGCTCTTCACCGCAACGTTCACGTCCGCGAGCGCTTCCTCGATATCCCGGTGGATATAGCCCCTGTTGCCGCCCATGATGCCCATCACGTTCTTGCTTGCGAGAGAGAGCCGTGTCAGGCTGTGATGCTTGGCGATCGGTACGTTGATGAATACGTTCGCGGAGGTGGCTTCGCTGTAAAGTTCCCATTCCTTGAGAGCGACGCCGTTCAACTTCACCTTCCGATAACGTTCATCCTCCATCTGTTTGACTTCAACGTTCTCGACGCCCTTCAGCGCGGCGGGGATGCCACTGTTCTCGTAACAGCGCCTGGGCTCGTTGCACGGGTTATCAAATACTTTTACCCGTTTTGCTCCTGCCTTGAGTGCCTCTTCGACAATGGCCTTCACCACGAGCGGGTGTGTGTTGGCCCCATACTCCGGGCGCCTGTCCCAGCCGATGTTCGGTTTCACCACGACGACGTCGCCTGACTTCACAAACCGTTTCATCCCGCCCAGCGCCTCGATGACGCTCCTTGTTATCTGCATATAATCAGTGCCCTCTGAGAGAGCCACGACTGACGGCTCCTTTGCCCAGAGGTCTCTGACAAGGAGTTTTCCTGCCAGGATTGAGGAACCGCACAGCCTCAAGAAATCCCTTCGTCTCATCAACTCACCCCAGGTTCGATTTTGGTTATTATAATGCCTCGACTCACGAGATACAAGCCACCCCGTATCTCTTTAAAGGATTTTCACTTCGATGGAAGTAATGTAGAATCTTTCCATGGCGCGACCAGCCAGGCCATTCTATTTCGTTATTTTCTTTGCATCGCTCTCAATGCTCTCGTTCGAAGTGACGCTCGTGCGCCTCTTCTCCATGCGCTTTTCGTATCACTACGCTGCGCTGGTGATCAGCATCGCCATGGCCGGCTTGGTGCTTGGTGGCATCTACGCTTCACTACGAAAAACCTCTTCACGCGCGGTAGCCAGGTGGGGCTTTGGGTTGGCACTTTCGTATCCCGCGCTGCTCTTTCTCTCTGTACTCCTGCCCGTCGATTACTACCGGCTCCTATGGGAGGCGCGCCAGGTCTTCTTTCTCGTTCTATTCATCGTGCTGCTCGCGGCCCCCTTTTTTCTGTACGGGGTTATCCTTGCGGTTTCGTTCGCGTCATTTCTAAAGGGTGCCCATCGCATCTATACGGCGGACCTCATGGGGGCGGGCGTCGGCGTCTGTGTAATCATGCTGCTCCTTGATCGGATGAGGCCGGAATATGCGCTTCTTCTTGTGTCTGTTCCGCTCCTGATTGCAGCGCTCTGCGCATGGCGAGCACGGGCTGCGTGGCTTTCCGGTGGAGCTGCAGTTTTTCTGGTCGCCTTGCTCGGTCACTATGGATTGTTGCAGTCGGAACTCTCGCCGTTCAAAGGCTTGATGCAGGCGCTGCAGGAGGAGGGTAGTCGTACCATTGCCACGAGATACTCCTTCGACGCCAGGCTTGACCTTTTTGAGAATCCGAGGATGAAGTCTGCCCCTGGCCTCAGCTTGGCATACACTGAACCGGTGCCGCGAGGTCTGGGCGTGGCGCTGGACGGCGATATCGTGGGCGTGCTGCTCGATGAACAAAAACTCGGCACGTATGAGTTCTTTCGATTCATGCCCGTGGCGATACCTTACATGTTAAGCGAGCCGAAAGTTGTTCTGGTGGTGGGTGGTGGGGGAGGACTCGAAGGTTTGGTACCGCACTACTTCGGTGCGCTAACCGTCGCTAAAGCCGAGAAGAACCGCGTGGTGAATCGGTTTATTGTTGATTCCTACTCGTCCACGAGTCTTTACCGTCAGGGGCTTGCACACGCGTCAGGCAGGTCACTCGCGCAGTCAATGGGTGAGCGGATCGACCTCGTGACCATCTCGATGAGCGGCTTCTTTCCGGGCGGCAGTTTCGGTCTACAGGAAGAGTATGACATGACCGTGGAGGCGCTCAGCACCTACCTGTCTCATCTCCGTCCCGAGGGCTACCTCTTCATCCAGACGTATCTGGTGCCCCCGCCCCGTTATGAGCTGAAAATAATGAA
>Ga0102851_10003230_pt1 | contig 10092 bp, 8 predicted proteins | sample Mud3Dept3metaG_FD_79558 | JGI IMG/M metagenome (GOLD analysis project Ga0102851, IMG submission 79558) | Freshwater wetland microbial communities from Ohio, USA, analyzing the effect of biotic and abiotic controls - Mud 3 Core 4 Depth 3... | ecosystem: Environmental > Aquatic > Freshwater >...
AGTGAGAATACGTCTCACCTAGACACTTCCCGCCTGGAGGGGAGCGTCGGACCGGACATCGAACAGAGGGGGGATTTCATGGAAACCGGATCGGATCGCCGTCTCGTCATCGCCGCTCTCGTCTCGGGGCTCTTCGCCTCTGCCGGCGTGCTCCGGGCGGACGTCATCGTCCCGACGTCGGCCTACGTGATCAACTCCCTCGGCGACGATTTCCAGACGGACGTCCGCGTCTACAACCCGACCAACGCCCCCGTCGTCGTCACCCCGATCTTCTACCGGCAGGCGAACGGCAACGCGGGGATCACGGCGGACACGGTGCAGGGGCCCGACTTCACGATTCCCGCCCGCGGGCAGCTCCCCTTCGACAACATCCTCGTCGGCGTCTTCGGCCAGACCCGGACCCTCGCCGGGGGCCCCTTCGGCCCGATCCGCTTCCAGACCTCCGCCCCGATCTTCGCCTCCTCCGCCACGAACAACGTCAACGGCTGCAGCCACACGGGAGCCGTCCAGGGGCAGTGGATCCCGGGCCTCGACGTCTCCGCCGCGAAGACCTCGGGGACGCTCCTCCAGCTCGCCGCCTCGACCGATCCCGCCACGGGCTACCGGACGAACGTCGTCTTCATGAATCCTTCGACGACGTCGGGCGCCAGCGTGACGGCGACGCTCCACCGGGGGGACGGCTCGGTCGTCTCGACGGCCGGCTTCGCGCTCGGGACCGGCCCGGCGGCGTTCAAGCAGATCAACCGCTTCTCGACCGACTTCTCCCCCCCGGTCTCCCTCACCGACACGGACCTCTACCTCGAGTTCACGAGCGACCAGCCGATCCTCGCCGTCGCCTCGGTCATCAACAACATCTCCGGCGACCCCTTCGCGATCACGCCGATGGCCGCGGCCTCCACGACTCCGCCGGGAAACCCCGCGAGCTTCACCGTCTCGGCGAACCCGACGGCCGGCCAGCCGGTCACCTTCACCGACACGACGCCCGGCGCGCCCCCGGTGCTGCTCTGGTCCTTCGGCGACGGCTCGACCGGGACCGGGAGCCCGGCCGCGCACACGTACGCGGCGGCCGGGACTTACCGCGTCGCCCACTTCGCGGCGAACGGTTCCACCGTCTTCGACCTCGCCACGAGGGACGTCGCGGTGGCGACCGGAGCGCCGCAGCCGATCGCGGTCACGATCACGGCCTCGCAGTGGTCCTGGTCCCCGCAGAACGTGAACCTCACGGTCGGCCAGCCCTACCAGATCACCTTCCGGAACGACCCGACGGCTCCCAACGTCCGCCACGGCGTCGGCGGCCTCCTGATCCTCGGCGCCCCGGCGGCCTGCAACTTCCTCAACCCCTCGTGCACCTGGAACTTCACGCCGACCGCAGCGCACCTCCTCCTCGCGCCGGGCGGCGTCTTCCCGTACGGCTGCACGCAGAGCGCCTGCGGCTCGGGTCACATCTCGATGACGGCGGGCTCCCCCAGCGGGGGCACCCTCACGATCGTCCCCTAGAGGTCACGGCCTCCGGAGCCGCTCGATCACTTCGGTCAGGCGCGGCGCCACGGGAAGGGCCGCGCCGTGACCGGAGGACCACGCCCAGGCCTGCTGTCCGGAGCGGTTCAGGAGGAAGAGGAAGGGGGGACGCCCCCTCTTCGACCCCGCGTCGTACGTCAGGTTGTAGAGAGCGCCGAACCGGAAGTTCCCGTCGACGAGAAAGGTATGCGTCAGGACGAGCTTCCGCTCGGACGCGAGCCGGAGGAGGAACGACCGCGTCGTCCCCGCCGGCTCGGGGGTGACGACGAGGACCGGGATCCGCGCGAGGACGGACGCCTTCAGCTCCTCGAGCTGGATCATCAGGTCGACGCAGTGAGAGCACGAGGAGCCCCGGAGAAACGCGACCACGACGAACGTCCGCCCCTTGAAGTCGGCGAGGCCGACCCGTTTTCCGTCGAGATCGGGAAGGGAGAACGGGGTGAACGGCTCGGCCACGGAACCGACCTCGGAAGGGGGCGGTTCGTCGGCCGCCCGGGAGGGGGCCGTCAGAAGGGAGAGAAGGAGAAGAGCCGGAATCGCGGCGCGGCGCCCCGTCATCGCGCGCCGATTATCGCCCCGGCCCGCCTCAGAACAGGGGGTCGATCGGCGCGTAGACCCCGTCCTTCGCGAAGGGCACGTACTCGAAGCCGCGGCCGAGCGGGTCGTCGTGCCGGACGGTCGTCCAGTCGATCCCGAGGGCCGAGTAGACCGTGCAGGCGAGGTCCTCCGTGTGGAGCTCCGTCCGTCCGGGCATCCCGGCTTCCGTGACCTTCGCCCCGGTCGCGTCGGTCGCGCCGACGACCCGGCCTCCCTTCACCCCTCCTCCCGCGAGGAGAACGGCGTAGCCGAAGAAGTGGTCGCGTCCCAGCTGGCCGTTCAGGGCCGCCACCGTCCGCCCGAACTCTCCCGTGGCGAAGACGAGCGTCTCGTCGAGAAGGGACCGTCCCGGCGTTGCGCCCGGCGTCGCCTTGAGGTCCGAAAGAAGCGCCCCGAGGCCGTCGTCGAGGACCTTGGCGAGCGTGTAGAGGTTCGTCCCCGCAGACCGGTTGTAGATGTTGCTGTGCATGTCCCATCCCCCGAGGGAGAGCTGCACGAACCGGGCGCCCCGGTTCCCCGCAAGGACCTGCTTCGCGACGAGACACGCGTTTCCGAACGACGTCCTGCCGTACCTCTGACTGTCGGCCGTCGCGTAGGCGAAGAGAGCGTTGACCTCCGTGTGGTCCATCAGCGACTTCGCCTGCTGGTAGAAGGCCACCGCGTCCGACGCGTCCTTCCCGAGCGGCTGCCCCGTCCGGAGCTTCGCGTCCAGGGCATTGAGGTCCTGCCACCGGAGGGCGAAGCGGGCCGCGCCGTCCTTGTGGGTCAGGAGCGGGAGGCCCGTGCTGGTCGGCTGGACGCCGAAGGGGGCATAGGTGGACGGGAAATAACCCGAGCCGACGAGCCCGCCCGGCGGGTTCAGGGCGAGAAAGCCGGGAAGGACGTCTCCCGCGCCGCGCCCGGCCGAGAGCTCGAGCGCGGCGACGGCGCCGATGTTCGGAGCGATGGCTCCGGTCGCGCCGGTCGGGCTGCGGGAGATCTGGACCCAGGTCTGCCCGAGGCTGTGGACGAGGGCCGGAGAGCGCATCGACCGGACGAGGGCGATGTCGGGAAGGTGGGTGGCGAGCTTCGGCAGGAGCCCCTGCGGCCAGCGGACCGCACCGATGGTCGTCGGCGCGAAGTCCGAGGGGGTCCACGCCCCCTCCTTGAGGTCCCAGAGGTCCGTCTGGCTCGGCGCTCCCGGGAGGTAGACGAAGATCGCGTTGCGCGCCGTGCCGCGCGGCGTGACGGCCGCGACGGAGGCCGCACGGGCCGTGTGGGCGGCCGGAAGGAACCACGAGGCGACGAGGCCGCCGGCCGAAAGCTCGAGGAAGGCCCGGCGGGAAAGCCCCGGGCCCTCGAAGGGCGAGACCGCGGGAGCGGAGCGCTTCTCGTTCATCTGTCGCCTCAGTAGTTGAAGAGGAAATCGACCTTGTTGAGGAGGGCGAACTGCAGGTCCTCGGCCACCGTCGTCTTCGTCCGGCCGGGCGGGAGGTTCGAGAAGAGCGCCACGGCGGCCCCCCTCTCCTCCGAAGCCGGCGGCCGGGACAGGGTGCCGAGATACAGCGTGTCAACGATCTCGGACGGCGCCGCGTTCTTCGCGATCAGCTTCGCGACCGCGGAGGTCGGCGGGATGCTCGAGATCCGCGGCAGGACGACCGCGCTGTCGTTCAGGAGCGAGAAGGCCTGGAGGATCGAGAACTGGGACGAGCGCTCGTCCGTGTCGCGGTCCCCCCGGAGGAAGTTGTTCAGGAAGCTCCGGATCGCGCCGTTCGTCGCGCCCCCCGTCGGCTCGCTCACGTCCGGAAGCTCGGCCGCCCACGCCACGGGAGACGTGTAGCCGGAGACCGTCATGGAAGCCGGCATGTTCGTCGCCTTCGTGAGCGCGTCGAACAGCTCCTCCGCCCGGAGGCGCCGGGGGAAATGCCTGGCAAAGAGGCGCGTCCCCTGATCGCTCCAGCTCCCCGCGTAGAAGGACGAGAGCTGATAGGCCTGCGACTTCGCGAGGAGGCCGAGGAGGTATCGAAGGTCGTACCCGTGCGCGGCGAACTCCGCCCCGAGCTTCTTCAGGAGGGCGGGGTGCGTCGGCTGGAGCGTCCAGCTTCCCGGCGGCGGATTCGCCGGGTCGAGGCGGGCCGGGTCGAGGGCCTCGACCGGCTCGACGAGGCCAAGCGTGAAGAGCTCCTTCCAGAGCCGGTTCACGGCCGCCTCGGCGAAAAGCGGGTCGGCCGTGACGAGGCGCGCGAGGGCCGCGCGGTAGCCCTCCCCGGTCCCGGGCGCGCCCCCGCCCGGATTGGCCGGCGTCTTCACGTAGGAGGGTGAGATAGACGTGAGTGTCGGCGGGTTCGTCGGATAGGGATTGCAGGGACCGGTCGGGACGGGCGGGCAGGGCGTCCGGGCCGTCTTGTTTCCGGTCGTCGTGTTCAGGGAGTAGTTGCCCGACGTCCCGTCCGAGACCGCGTAGTAGGAGTCGGCGTTCGACGTCCCCTGCCGGCGGGCCGCCGTGCGCGAGAAGAACGCCGACATCCCCCAGAGGTCCTGCCGCGTGATCCCCGAGCCCCAGAGGTTGATCGCGTCGAGGTGCCCCCGGCCGTTGTGGCAGGTCGTGCAGAAGAGGCCGTTCGTTCCGAGGAAGACCCGGCCCGTGTCGGCGGCGAGGTTGTCGTAGGTGTCCTGGACGGGGCCGTTCGTCTGCAGGTTCCGGACCGCGAAGTTCGCGGCCGGGGCCGAAACGCTGTTCCCGGCGGCCGCGATCAGCTCGCGCGCCATGACGTCCCACGGCTTGCGCGAGCGGACAGCGTCCTGAAAGTACGCGTGAAAGGCGTTCCGTCCCAGAGGGTACAGGCGGCCGCTGTCGGCGAAGGCCGTGTTACGGAACAACTCGTCCCAGAAGAAGGCCCAGCGGTCGACAAACGCGTCCGAAGCCAGGAGGGCGTCGACCATCCGGCTCCGCTTGTCCGCCGTTCCGTCCGCCAGGAACGACCGGACGGTGGCGGCGTCCGGGATCCGTCCCGTCAGGTCGAGGGTCACGCGGCGAAGAAATTCGGCGTCCGACGCCGGGGCGGCCGGCACGACGCCCTCCGCCGCCATCGTCCCGAAGATCTCCTGATCGACGTACCCCTCGTACCGGCCCAACCTCAGGGGGCTCCCGGAGACTCCGTCCCCGGCGACCCGGATGGGGCGGCCGGCCGGCGCCACCTCCGGGACCGAAGAGACGATCGCCTGCGGATGCGAGGCCGCAAAGCTCGCCGTCGTCCGTGCGACCTCGCGGCGCCGGCCCCGGCCGTCGGGATCGACGACGCCTGCGAACGAGCACTCCTGCGCGAGCAGCGGAGACATCCCGAGCGCGAGGAGCAGTGGCACGCCCGCCGAGCACATTCGTTTCATCGGGCAACCTCCAGGGTCGAACGAGTCAGACGCACGACGGATCGGCCGGGATTACACCCTATTCACCCCCGCCCGGCCGGCCGTGGGGCCCGTCACATAGGAAGCCGGCCCGCGTCCTGCTAGGCTTGGAGCCGAAGAACCGAGGACACCGCTCGACGTATGAACCTTGAACGACTTCGCGACCGCTTCTTCGAGGGCGCTCCCCGCTATCGCTGGATCGAGACCCTCGGGCGCGGCGGGATGGGAATCGTCTTCAAGGCCCACGACCTGGACCTGGACGAGGTCGTCGCGATCAAGGTCCTGTCCCCCGACTGGGAGAGCGACGACCAGCAGCTCCTGACCCGCTTCAAGCGGGAGATCAACCTGAACCGGAAGATCAAGCACCCCAACGTCGCCCGGATCCACGACTTCGGGATGAGCGGGGACTTCCCCTTCATCACGATGGAATACGTCCCGGGAACGGACCTCCGGTCGCTGATCCAGCGCGACGGCCGGATCCCCCCGACCACCGCCATCTCGATCCTCCGCCAGATCGCCCTCGGGAGCGAGGCGGCGCACAAGCTCGGGATCATCCACCGCGACCTGAAGTCGCAGAACGTCATGGTCGAGGACTCGGGCGCGGTCGCCATCCTCGACTTCGGTCTCGCGCGCGGCAAGCAGAGCATCACGCTGACGCTGGACAGCGTCATGGTCGGGACGCCGCACTACATGTCTCCCGAGCAGGCCCTCGGCCGCCCGACGGACGCCCGCAGCGACGTCTACTCGATCGGGGTGATGGGCTACGAGATGCTGACGGGGAAGGTGCCGTTCGACGGCGAGTCGCCTCTCGTCATCGCCATGAAGCACGTCTCCGAGCCGATTCCGGACGAGCTGTCGCAGTTCCCGGACGTCTCCCCCGAGTTCCAGGCGATCCTCCTCCGCGCCCTCGCGAAGGACCCGGCCTCCCGCTTCCCCGCCGCGGCCGAGCTCGAGGCCGAGCTCGCGATGCTGCGGCCCTTCGCGGCCGCGCCCGGCGCCGCGATCCCCGTCCCGGGACCCGCCGCCGCGCCGGCCGCGACGTCTCCGTGGGAGCCGACTCCGGCGGCGCCGCCCGTCGCCGCGCCGGTCCCCGGCGCTCCGGCGGAAGCGCCGCCCGCCCGGCCCTTCACCATTTCCTCGGCGTCCATCCCGGCCGTTCCGTCCTCGACGCCGACCGCTGCCCGCGCCGCACCGCCGCCTCCGAAGAAAACGAGGCCGCCGATCGTGCTCATCGTCGACGAGGCCGCGAAGGAGCGCCGGCAGCTCGCGGACGCCGTCTCGAAATACGGCTGCGAGATTTTCGAGGCGCCGAGCGGCGAGAAGGCGCTCGACCTCCTCCTCCGCGAGGAGGTCGACCTCGTCCTGATGAACTCGGTCCTCCCCGGCATGGACGGCTTCGACGTCACGCGCGTCCTGAAGTCGCAGCCCGCGACGACGGACCTCCCCGTGGTCCTCGTCTCCTCTCGCCTGGACCGCGGCCACTTCGCGTTCGCGATCCAGTCGGGCGCGACGGATTTCCTGATGAAACCCGTCAAGACCGAGATGCTCGTCGGCCGGCTCTGGCACATCCTCGAGCACCACGGCTTCGCCCCGCCCCCCGAGAACTCGTCGATCATCGCGGCCATGAAGAAGACCCTTCACGACGCCGTGACGCTGACGCCCCCCTCGATCCCCCAGAAGAAGTAGTCAGGCGAGCAGCGGCTTCAGGTCGACCAGCCGGCGGACGTAGACGGCCGGCCTCGGAGGTCCCTCGGCGTGGCGGTCGAAGAAGATCGGAAACCACCCCGCCGCCTTCGCGCCGAGGACGTCGGTCTCCCAGCAGTCGCCGACGTAGACTTTCCGGACGGCCGGGCTCCCGGCGGCCTTCCACGCGGCGTCGAAAATGGCACGGTCGGGCTTCATCGCCCCGACGTCCTCCGACAGGACGACGTGCGTCACCCAGCGGTCCAGCCGGAACGTCCGGATCTTTCCCCACTGCTGCTCGCGAAGGCCGTTCGAGAGGATGCCGACGACCCCGTCCCGCGAGGCGAACTCCAGGATTTCCTCGGCCCCGTCCACGAGCACCCAGTTCCGCTCGTAGTGCCTGAGGTAGGTCGCCCGGACCGCGTCGCCGTGGGCCGGGTCGCGCTCGAGGTCAGCGAGCGGCTCGTCGAAGCGCCGGTGCGACAGCTCGTCCCGGCCGATCTCGCCGCGACCATACGCCTTCCAGAGCGCGAGATTGCGGAACCGGTAACGTGCGAGCCAGTCGTCGAACCGGATGCCGCCGAAGATCCCCTCGTGCTCGGCGTGGGTCGCCCGGTGTGCCGCTTCCTCGGCGGCCCGGTGGTCGACGAGCGTGTCGTCGAGGTCGAAGAAGTAGAGAGGCCTGTTCAGACTCCCACCGGGTGCCACGTCGTCTTGATCTCGAGGAACGGCTCCAGCGCGGCGATCCCTTCGGTCTTTCGGGCGTCGAACCAGTCGGCGGGGGCCGCGGCCTTCGGGCGCGCGATCCGCCGGACACGGTCGGCCGCTTCCTCCTCGATGAGCTTCGAGAGCCCGGGGTCGAGCGAGCCGTCGTCGATCGCGTCGACGTCCCGGTGGGTCGCGAGCGCGGCTACGAGCTCGCTCTTCTTCCCCGAGACGACGTTGACGACGCCCGCCGGGAAGTCGCTCGTGCCGACGACCTCGCCGAGGAGGAGCACCGGGATCGGCGTCCGCTCCGGCGCGATCGCGACGGCCGTGTTTCCCGAGACGGTCACCGCCGCGAGGCGAGAGACGAGCGGCAGGAGCGCCGGGGCCTCCGGAACGACGATCCCCACGACCCCGGTCGGCTCGGGGCTCGAGAAGTCGAAATACGGCGCGGCCACGGGGTTCACGGTCCCGAGGACCGCGGCGATCTTGTCGGCCCACCCGGCGAAGTGGACGAGGCGGTCGACGGCGGCCACCACCTCCCGCGTCGCGGCGGCGCGCGACACTCCCGTCGAACGCACCAACGCCACCGCGAACTCGGCCCGCCGCTCCTCCAGCATCTCGGCCGCGCGGTAGAGGATCTGTCCCCGGTTGGTGGCCGTTCGTCCCGACCAGCCGGCGAACGCGCCGCGCGCAGCCTTTACCGCGTCGCGAACGTCCTTGCGGGAGCCGAGCGGCACGTGGGCCAGGAATTCTCCCGCCGACGAGGTTGCGGGAACGGCCCGGCCCGACTCGGTCCGGACGAAGGCTCCGTTGATCAGCAGCTTGTAGGTCTTGCGGACGTCGAGACGCGGCACGGCCCGGATTCTAGGCCGCGGGCGGCTGCTCCCCAAACCCGGATCGCCTTCCTGCGTATGAAAGACGAGACATTGAAACGACTTGGAGGTAAGCCATGCGTCGAATCCCGTTCGCGGCCGCCTTGGCCCTCGTGGCCCTGCCGGCCCTTTCCCAAATCCCCGTGACGACGCCCGGGCCGAGCCCGCACGCGTCGGTGACGGAGACCGTCGCGGTCACGGAGATCGCCGTCACCTACTCCCGGCCGGCGGTCAAGGGCCGGAAGATCTGGGGGGCTCTCGTCCCGTACGGCCAGGTCTGGAGGGCCGGTGCGAACGAGAACACCGTCGTCTCCTTCTCGACCCCGGTGAAGGTGGAAGGTCAGCCCCTGCCGGCCGGGAAATACGGCCTCCACGCGATTCCGACGGAGACCTCGTGGACCGTCATCTTCAGCAATGAGTCCCGCGCGTGGGGGAGCTACAGCTACGATCAGAAGGAGGACGCCCTCCGCGTCACGGTCACCCCGCAGGCGAGCGAGAACGTCGAGCGGCTCCTCTACACGTTCGACGACGTGACGGACGCCTCCGCCACGCTCTCGCTCCGCTGGGAGAGGCTCCGCGTCCCCGTGAAGATCGAGGTGGACCGCGTCGCCACCGTCACCGCGGATCTCGCCGAGCAGCTCCGGGGCCTGCCGCGCTTCGGCTGGCAGGGGTGGAACGGCGCCGCGCAGTGGCTCGTCGCCAGCGGCGGGGACCTCGATCTCGCGTCGACCTGGGCCGAAAAGTCGATCGGGCTCCAGGAGAACGGCGCCAATCTCATGACCAAGGCCGCGATTCTCGAAAAAAAGGGTGACGCGAAGGCCGCCGCCGAGCTGCGGAAGAAAGCGGACGAGGTTGCCACCGAGGCACAGCGGAACAACATCGGCTACCAGTACCTCGCTGCGGGCCAGGTCGACCTCGCGATCGCCGCGTTCCAGAAGAACACGAAGGCGTTCCCGAACTCATGGAACGCCTGGGACAGCCTGGCCGAGGGATACGCCGTGAGGGGCGACAAGAAAGCCGCCATCGAGAACTATACGAAGGCCCTCTCGCTGGCGAAGGACGAGGCACAGAAAAAGCGCATCGAGGGGGAGCTGGCAAAGCTGCGCTGAGGCGTCGGCCCGGCGGTGCTGGCGAGCTCAACTAGACTCCGTCTCACTGGGTCTCACCGCCGGCACCCGACTCGGTCCCTGGGAGGTTCTCGCCCCGCTCGGCGCGGGGGGTATGGGAGAGGTCTACCGGGCCCGCGACACGAAGCTCCAGCGCGACGTCGCCGTCAAGGTCCTCCCCGAGGAGTTCTTCGAGGACAAGGACCGCGTCGCCCGCTTCGAGC
>Ga0102851_10003231_pt1 | contig 10091 bp, 9 predicted proteins | sample Mud3Dept3metaG_FD_79558 | JGI IMG/M metagenome (GOLD analysis project Ga0102851, IMG submission 79558) | Freshwater wetland microbial communities from Ohio, USA, analyzing the effect of biotic and abiotic controls - Mud 3 Core 4 Depth 3... | ecosystem: Environmental > Aquatic > Freshwater >...
AACACGAAGACCACGGCCGCGATAGATATCACCAATACCTGCAACCTTAAATGTTCACATTGCTATTGGTGGAAAGAGGAACGGCCGGCAGAGCTGGACGATGACTCAATGGTCGCCTTTATGAAAGGCCTGCGCGCCAGAGGGATGACCGCGGCGATCATTTACGGCGGGGAGCCTATGCTGAGGCCCAAGATGTGTGAGGCCGCTTCCAGGATATTCGACCACCCCCTGATCTTTACCAACGGGACACAGGGCTTCGCTCCATTTGACGCCCAGTGGATCCTGTCCCTCGACGGGACTCGGGAGGTACATGACAGCATAAGGGGGAAGGGCGCCTTCGATTGTTCCGTAGAAAACCTCAGGAAAGCCCCGCGCAAACCTGTTGTCCACACTACAATCACCAGTCAGAACCAGCACAACCTGGAAGAGTTTCTTGAGGAGCTGAGTTCAATGCCTATCAAGGGAGTTGGATTCAGTTTCTACACGCCCCATCTGACCGGGGACCAAAGCAGCCTGTCGATCACACTGGCCGAACGGGACCGGATACTGGACGAACTTCTAAGGCTAAGGAAAAAATACTGGAGAATAATGGGCCTGACGCCGACAATGGCAAGCCAGTTCAGACAAAGCGGGGAATTCTCTGAGTGGAACAGACTGGAGCAATGTCCTGTCAGCAAGGTCTGTAATTGCTACAATTCGGACGGCACGCTGAAACCCTGCACCTACGGGAGCAAGGCAGATTGCAGCCGCTGCGGCTGCGTCAGTATCGCTGTTTACAGGGCTGCCATAAAGCATCTGGACCCATTGGCCCTCTATATGATATACCGCATGGTTAACTGATTTTTATCCTGAAGACAGCCGTTGGAAGAGCTGCCTTTCGCTCAGGAAGCTCTCTTTCTGACGTTCAAAAAGGGCAGGGCAAGCCCTGCCCCTACAACACCTTAATACTTACTCTCCGGATTAAGACACTCATGACTGCTTACCGTTCCATTTCGCTAAGAACGTCAACGAAAGGAGAGCCAAGTCGCTCAAGTCAACTCTTCCAACTGCTGCACAAAGGCTAATCTTATAAACTGCGGATGATCGCGCCAGCCTTATCTCCAGAGTTTATGACAGCATAAACAACTTGTCGGCCGACAGCAGAAGCATGACCATCAGCAGGTAATAATTTGTCTTTTTGAAAATATTGAGCGGAACGACTTCGGCGTTGGGATGAAGTACAGGCATTATACCAATCCAGACGAGCCATACGGACAGTGTGAGCAGACCGGCATGTATTATCGCGGAATGGACAATCCCGGTTGCCGAGAGAAAAAGGCAGCTTACAGCTGTTGCGGACATCCAGACAAATATTATCCTGCGCAACTGGATCTCTGAAAAAACTCCTGTGAGAGAGGGTAGCCCGGCCTTCTCATATTGACTTCTGCAGGCAACTCCAAGAAGCCAAAAGTGAGGGACCTGCCACAGAAAAAAGAAGAGGCAGAGCGCCAACAAAATCGGGTCTGCGTAACTGCCGCCAGCTGCAATCCACCCTATTGCCGGCGGTATTGCACCGACAAGGGCGCCTGGTACTGTCGCAAAAGCAGTTTTTCTTTTGAGGAGTGTATAGAGGCCGTTATACCAGACGATTGCGAAGAGGCCTCCGCCTGAGGCAGCGTTGCCGCCGGCCTGCAGAAGTGAAAGAAGACCGGCCTCTGCGCAGAGCATGGAAAATAGCAAAGCTCCCTGGAGAGTAATGCTGCCCGACGGAAGAGGTCTGCCTTTTGTACGCTCCATTAAAGCGTCGGTCTTCTGCTCCTGACACTGGTTGAACCCTGAGGCCCCGCATGAAACCAGAAATACGCCAAGACCGGTTTCGAACATGCCGGTCCTGACATAAAAGCCCGCAAGGAGATACCCCATCATTGCAGAAAGCCCTGCAAACAGGGATATCTGCAGTCTGCCGAGCGCGGCGTATGTCAAAAACGCTGACGGCATTATTTAAGGCCCTCCAGATATTCGACTATGATATCCAGATCCTCCGGCGCAATATTGTCTTTTTGCGGGGTCATAACAGGAGGAAAGCCCTTTACTATATCCGACTGAGGCTGCATTATCGATCGTCTCAGATATTCTTCGTCAGCCACGATCTCACGCTCTTTCCCTGAGGTGACCACGGTGACCTTTCTCATAAAAATGCCTTTGAGTGTCGGACCGATCTTCCTGGTCCCATCGACAGAGTGGCAGACAAGGCATCCCTTTGCGCCAAGAAGATCGGGCGCTCCAGGACGTGCCTTTTTCGCTTTTGACTGCATAGTTTCCTGATACCATTCCTGAAATTCCTCAGCTTCAATGACCTTCACTTTAGTGATCATCGCCGAATGTCCCTCGCCGCAGTACTCCGAGCATAAAAGGCTGTATTCTCCCGGGGCGTCGGGCAGAAACCACAGATGGGTCTGCATCCCGGGCACTGCGTCTTCCTTGATCCTGAACGCAGGTATAAACAGGCTATGCAGAACATCCACTGAAGTGATGGAGAGCTGAACAGGTCGGCCCGCAGGCACAACGAGTTCAGGACTCTTCCTGTTGTTTTCGTATTCAAAGCTCCATTGCCACATCCTTGCCGTGACCTTTACCTGCATGGCGTTGGGTGGTGAAGTCCTGATGAACCTGAACCCTTTCCAGCCGTAGAAAAACATTGACAGCACGATGATCAACGGTATGACGACCCAGATTATCTCCAGAAAAAGGTTGCCCTCGATATTTTCAGGCACAGGGTTCCGCCTCCGGTCATAGCGCACCACAAAATACAACATGGTTATGACTACTCCGGCAAACAGCGCCACTGATATGGCCAGGATGAAGATAAACACATTGTCAACAATCTGGGTAGAGTTCATGAGATGGCCTTGTTTGATCTTATGCTGTTTTCTCTTTCAGACATTGTGCCTCATCTGTAGAAAACATCCAACACTGTCAGTCCTATTATCAGCCAGACAAGCAGCAGCGGCATAAGGAAAATCCCCTGAAGCAGCCTTGACTCCTGGCGCAGATGCATGAAAAAAAGGAGTATCAGTCCGGCCTTGATTGAGGCTATTGTCAGGGCAATTGCAGCACCTGCATCGCCCAGGTGCATGAAATAGACCGCCACGGTAGCTGCTGTCAAACAGATAAGGGCCAGCCATGTCAGGATATAAGCCTTTTGACTACCCGCTGTCCCCGGGGTCTGTTTCAGCTCTGATGGTCCCTTCTTCATGTTATGAGATAAAACAGCGGAAAGAGGTACACCCAGATGGTGTCTACCAGATGCCAGTACAGACCGCTGTTTTCCAGCTGTATAAAATTGCCGGCGTTTATTTTCCCGGCGAATGTTCCGATCAGCATATAGACAAGCACCCCGAGGCCTATCAAAACATGAACGCCGTGCAGTCCGGTCATCACAAAATAGAGGCCGTAATAGAGCATCTCTCCTTTTGCCAGCTTCATAAGTTCAGGAGAATTCGGGAATATCCCGTGTCCTATCTTCGCGCTCCATTCAAAGTATTTCACTACGAGAAAGGCCGAGCCAAACAGTATAGTAAGCCCCTGAAATGCAAGCGAGCGTTCCCTGTTTCCTTTGCGGACTTCACTGATTGCAAGAGCCATCGTAAGGCTGCTCGTGAGCAGAATAACGGTGTTGATCGTACCTGCGGTCCTGCTGAGGTCTTCAGCTGCCTTATGAAACTCCGCTGCATGCTTTGTCCTGTATATGGCGTAAAGAAGGAACATGCCGCCGAACAGAAGTATTTCGGTAAAGAGAAAAAGCCACATGCCGAGCTTCGCCCCTTCAGTATCCTTATGGCCCGCGGGATTGTCTGTCATTCTTTTGCAACGTCTCCGGACTTATACACATAAGGCCCCTCAGTCACAACAGGTATCTCCTCGAAGTTCTCCTCAGGCGGGGGAGACGTGGTCCGCCATTCAAGCGTTGTGCCGCCCCAGGGGTTCATTCCAGCCTGCGCGCCCTTTCGCGCAGACCGCAGAAGATTTGTAAAAAGCAGTATCAGTCCCACAGCTACAATCCATGAGCCGACCGTGGAGACGACGTTGAGTTCCTGAAATTCAGGCGGATAGTCGTAATATCTCCTGGGCAGGCCCTGCCAGCCGAGGATGAACATCGGGAAATAAAGGGTATTGAACCCAAGAAAAAGGAAAAGACATGCCACTTTGGCCCACGACTCGTTGTACATCCTGCCTGTGATCTTCGGGAACCAGTAATGCAGGCCCGCAAAGAAGGCAAAGGCAGCTCCGCCGAACATGACATAGTGAAAATGGGCGACAATGAAGTAGGTCCCATGGATATGGATATTTGTAGCAAGAGCGCCATTGATCAGGCCTGTAAGCCCGCCGATTGAGAATAGGAAGATGAAGGCGAGCACAAACAAAAGCGGGGCGTCTACTCTGATCGAGCCTTTATACATAGAGGCCACCCAGTTGAAGACCTTCACCCCGCTTGGCACTGCCACGATAAACGTTATGAATGAAAAGACGGCCCGCGCAGTATCGCTCATCCCGCTTGTGAACATATGATGGCCCCAGACGAAATAACCGACAGAAGCTATCGCGAGGCTCGAAAAAGCAATCGCCTTGTAGCCGAAGATGGTGCGCCTGCTGAAAACAGGGATGATCTCGGTGACTACGCCCATCGCCGGAAGTATCATGATATAGACAGCCGGATGTGAATATATCCAGAAAAGGTGCTGGTACAATATAGGATCGCCTCCTTTGGCGGGGTCAAAGAACCCGACCCCGAAAACCCTTTCGATTATGACCAAAAGGAGCGTGATCCCGAGAATCGGGGTCGCCAGGATCTGGACCCACGCAGTCGCGTAGAGTGACCATACAAAGAGAGGCATCCTAAACCAGCTCATGCCCGGTGCCCTCAGCCTGTGGATGGTTGTGATGAAATTTAACCCCGTGAGGATGGAGGACATCCCGAGCACGAATGCGGCCGAGACAGCAAGCGTCACGTTCGTCCCTGTCCTTACACTGTATGGGACATAGAACGTCCACCCGGTGTCAGGCGGTCCCTCTCCGGTAAAAAGAGACAGCAGCGCAAGCGCCCCGCCAAACATATAAAACCACCAGGACAGGAGATTGATACGCGGGAAGGCCACGTCACGGCTGCCGATCTGAAGAGGAAGGAAAAAATTGCCCAAAGTGACGGGTATTCCGGGGATAATAAAAAGAAAGATCATTATTACGCCGTGCAGGGTGAAAAAAGCATTGTATGTTGACGCCTGTACGATCGTCTTGCCCGGCGCAATCAACTCAAGCCGCATAAGAAGGCCGAAGACTACTCCGACGCTAAAAAAAGAAAACAGGGAAAAAAGATACAGGAGCCCGATCCGCTTATGGTCTGTTGAAAAGATCCAGGAACGCAGGCCGCCTCCCTGCTGATAAAATCCGGAGCGGTTAGTCATGATTTTGCCTTGTCCTTCCTGCCTGAAAGGGTCAGCCATCCGATAAATACAAGGATAAACAGGAGCGTTGCCGCAGCAGTGATCTTCAGTATGTCGAGGACATATCTCTTCCCCTCAGGGTCATAACTATAGCAGTACAGGAGCAATTTGTTGACAGTCGGCACAGGCAGGCCTTTGGAGGCCTCGGTGAGCGCCAGAGTAACGTCGACAGGCAGGAAGGTAATGCCGTAAAGATAGCGGGTTATCCTGCCCTTGGGCGAAAGCATAATTAGCGCCACAGGGTGTGTAAACCCGTTCGACGTTTTACTGAACCTGAACCCAGCGGCAGACGTGAGTCTGCCGATCATCTCTTCACTGCCCACCAGAAAATTCCAGGAGCGCTCGGGGAATTCCCGTCCGGCTGCCTTTATATAATCCTTCTTCTTGCCGGCCGCAACAGCAGGGGTATCGGTCACGTCGAAACTCACGGTCAGAATATTGAAATCCCTGCCCGGGGAAAGCTCCAACCTGGAAAGCACCTCAGACAGCCCGGCAAGAAGCAAAGGGCAGGTATGACTGCAGCTGTGATAGACAAAAACCAGTATGGTCGGCTTATTTATAAGCTCTCGTAATATTACCTCGCGGCCTTGTTCATCCGTAAAAGTGAGATCCAGGGGAATAAAATCACCGAGCCTTTCGTCAAAGCCCACTCCGGAAGGCGGTCTGTTTTGTTCGCTGAAGGCCGGTGTTTCTGCATAAATTGCGGCAAAGGCCAGAAGTATGAAGACAATCTTCAGCCGATATGGCATCATTCAGTTAAATGTTTTCAGAATATAGTCGGCAATTTTTTTTGCGTCATTGTCCGGTATGGTCGCCTTGTCAAACGGCGTCATGCCGGGGCCAGGGCTCCTCATTATTTTCACGATGTCTTCGGGTTTTTTGATATTATTGGCTTCCCGGTCTTTCTTATGCAGCGTTTTCTTCGGGTTTACTATGTTGCTGCCGTCCGAATGACATGCCGCGCAATGTGTCTTGAAAAGTTCTTCTCCTGAGGTCGTCTTTTCTTTGGCAAACACAGGCGCTGCAAATGAGAAAACTGCAACTGCGGTGATCACTCCTGCTAATGTCCTTTTCATGTGCTCCTCCCCAAAATAATATATATTGGCACTTGTTGCAACGAGTATATTCTATTTATAAATCAATATAAAATAAAATCAGCTCGCATACAATTTTATATCACAGAAACTGAAGACTTACAACAAATCAGGAAAATCTTTTAAGTCGAGAACACTGGTAAGGGTGGGCAGTATATAGCAGGATAATTGCTCCATCATTTCTTTTCACTTCCTCAAAACCGAGCTTTTTCCAGAATGACAGGGAAATGAAATTATCGCTGGCGACCCTGACAACTATCTTCTTTGCAAGCTGGTGTTTCTGAAGATCACGGACGAGAAGATGAAAGGCCCCACTGCCGTGGCCTTTTCTCCTCATATCCTTTTCAAAAAGCGCCAGGCTCATTTCAGCAGATGCGCACGGTTGCACATTATGCAGGCCTATGAACCCTGCGCGCCTTCCATTTACCAGGATGCAGTATGAAAAGATAAATGTCTTTCTTATCCACCACCACATCAGAAACCTTGATGAGGTGATTGGCCGGGTCAATCCGTTTGCCGCAAGGAAATCATCAGAAACAAATCCTGAATGAATGAACCTGGCGTCAAACATCCGCACTGGTCTCAATCTGATATTGTTTTCTGACAGCTGCCTATGAATATGCACGTGAAGCAGCCTTGCAACGCGGGCAAAAAAAGTATTTATAAGACGACCTCCTTCTTATCATCAAGCCCTCTACTGTATTTTCTTGATTCAGCCTCCGCATGGTGAAATTATAGAGCATTTTATTAACTTTTCAATATGCGACCTTCCCTTCGACGAAGAGTTTAATAATTGTTTTAACTTTGAACAGAATGTGAGCTATAATATTTCGAGAAAAAAACCAATTGTATTCTTGCGAAATATTAAAGCGAAGATAGACAGAACAACCAGGGGATATTATGAACATCGGAAACAGGCCCAGGCTATATTCCACTCGCCTCTTTTTTTTGATTCAAATTTTGTATTTCCTCATAGTTCCGCAGGCTTTTGCTGACCAGGAAGAGAAATTAGCATTAGAGCAGACTCAACTGAATGAACTCAGCATAGAAGAGCTTATGAATATTCAGGTTGCTACTGTGTTCGGCGCATCGAAATATGAGCAGAAAGTGACCGAAGCCCCTTCCTCAATCAGTATTGTAACCGCGGATGAAATCAGGAAATATGGCTACCGCACCATGGCGGATATCATCAGAAGCCAGCGGGGCTTTTATGCGACCTATGACCGGAACTATTCGTATATGGGGGTTAGGGGCTTCGGCCGTCCCGGTGATTATAATTCCCGTGTGCTGATTTTGATGGATGGCCACAGGCTCAATGACAATGTTTATAACAGCGGATTAATTGGAACGGAGGGTATTCTCGATGTTGACCTTGTCGACCACGTTGAGATCATCCGAGGCCCGAGTTCTTCCCTCTATGGTACGAGCGCTTTTTTCGGGGTCGTGAATATCATCACACGGCGGGGACGTGATCTTGGCGGTGTTGAAGTTTCCGGATCTGCCGCCAGTTTTGGCACGTATGCAGGACGACTGAGCTACGGCAATGCATTTCAGTCCGGCCCGGAAGTGCTCCTTTCCGGTTCTGTTTATGACAGCAAGGGGCAGGACCTGTTTTTTCAGGGCAAAGGCTGGTCAAGGGACAGTGACTACGACAGTGCCGGCAATTTTTTTACAGAGGCTTCATTTAGGGACTTCACCCTCACCGGGGCCTATGTCGCAAGGAAAAAAGGGGTCCCCACCGGGTCCTATGATACGGTATTCAACAACTCTGATACCTTCACCAAGGATGAACGCGGGTATATAGAGCTGAAATATGAACACAGCTTCTCCGGGCTAGCAGATATAACTGCTCGGGTATCGTATGATTCGTACAAGTATGATGCGGATTACATCTATGATTGGGCAGACCCGGGAGATCCGCCGGATCTTGTTGCAAACAAGGATTATGCAAAAGGACAGTGGTGGTCAGCAGGCCTGCAGATAAATAAAACACTTTTTGAAAAGCATAGGATCATTGCCGGGCTGGACTTTGAGGATAATTTTCAGCAGGACCAGGGAAACTATGATAGGGCCGTGTATCTGGACGACGAGAGGTCTTCGACAAACTGGGCATTGTATCTCCAGGACGAATACCGTATTCTCAGCAACCTCATCCTGAACGCCGGGGTGCGGTATGATCATTATGACACCTTCGGAGGCACTACCAACCCCAGGATTGCTTTAATTTACAGCCCATTTGCAAAGACCACTGCAAAGCTTCTCTATGGGTCAGCATTCCGTGCGCCGAATGTTTTTGAGCTTTACTATGATGACGGAGGGGTTAAACTAAAATCGAATCCCCAGTTGGAACCGGAAGAGATAAAGACCTACGAGATAGTATTGGAACAGTATCTTGGGGAACACTTTAGAATGACCGCGACCGGCTTCAACTACCGAATCAAGGACCTGATCAGCCAGCAACCAGAGGGTGACTTACTGATTTTCAGGAACGTCGAAAATATTGACGCCAGGGGGGTCGAACTGGAAGTGGAGGGAAAATGGGACAATGGTCTGCGCGGACGGCTGAGCTATTCCTATCAGGATGTGAAAGACAAAGATAAGGACCGCGGCATTTCCAATTCGCCGAACCACCTGGCAAAGCTGAATGTGATAATTCCGTTGCTGAAAGAAAAGATCTTTGCCGGCACGGAGATACAGTACATGAGCAGCAGGACAACCGTCGACGGCAAAAAAGTGGATGACTTCTTTATCACAAATGTAACGCTGTTCAGTCAGAACCTGATAAAAGGCTTAGACGCCTCAGTCAGCATTTATAATCTGTTCGACAAAAGATATCGTGATCCTGTCGGAGCAGAGATTACCAATAATTACGTTGAGCAGGACGGCATAAGCATCAGGATGAAGCTTACATATAAATTTTAATATGATCAGAAGACAGAAAAGACATTCACAAGTATTGAGCCGGGGATATATATGTACAACAAGGTTTTGAAACTCATCCTCTGTCTGATCTTGTTCGCTGCTTTGTCCTCATCGCAACATGCTGGTGCGGAATCTAATGCGCCGTCCGAATATCAGGTGAAGGCCGCCTTCTTATATAATTTCTTAAAGTTTGTTGAATGGCCGGAGAGGCACTCAACTGTCTCAAATGCTCTGATCACGCTTTGCATCCTAGGCAATGACCCCTTCGGAAATGTTATGAATGGTTTTAAAGATAGGCAGGCTGCGGGGAAGAAGGTTGTCGTTACGCAGCTGAGGTCGACCTCCGGTATCAGTGATTGCCAGGCAGTTTTTATTTCAGGATCAGAAAAAGGTGATGTCGAATCCATAGCTAAACTCGCGAACAGACTTAATATTCTTACGATCGGTGATACGGAGCGGTTTGCTCAGAAAGGCGTTATCATAAATATGTTCTTAGAGGATAATAAGGTACGGTTTGAAATTAATATTGACGCGGCAAAACACGCTGGATTGAGGATCGACGCAAGACTTCTCAATCTTGCCACTATTGTCAGGA
>Ga0102851_10003232_pt1 | contig 10091 bp, 7 predicted proteins | sample Mud3Dept3metaG_FD_79558 | JGI IMG/M metagenome (GOLD analysis project Ga0102851, IMG submission 79558) | Freshwater wetland microbial communities from Ohio, USA, analyzing the effect of biotic and abiotic controls - Mud 3 Core 4 Depth 3... | ecosystem: Environmental > Aquatic > Freshwater >...
TGACGCAGCTAAAGGATATGAAACTCATTTACTTGACAACGGTAAAATGATGGTAACATTAGCAGGTGCAATGAGTACAGCTGAGTTGGGAAAATCTTTAGCAGAAATGATTCGCCAGGATAAAATCCATATTATTTCTTGTACAGGTGCAAATCTTGAAGAAGATATTATGAATCTTGTTGCGCATAAATCATATAAACGTGTTCCTAATTATCGCGATTTAAGTCCGCAGGATGAATGGGATTTATTAGAGAATCATTACAACCGCGTTACTGATACTTGCATTCCGGAAGAAGAAGCATTCAGAAGATTACAAAAACATTTATTTGAAATCTGGAACAAAGCAGATAAAAGTGGCGAACGTTTTTTTCCACATGAGTTTATGTACCAGTTATTGAATTCAGGTGTTCTGGAGCAGTATTACGAGATTGATCCGAAAGACAGTTGGATGGTTGCTGCGGCTGAGAAAAATTTACCAATCGTAGTTCCGGGTTGGGAAGATTCAACTATGGGAAATATTTTTGCATCGTATTGCATCAAGCAAGAATTCAAACCTACATCAATGAAATCGGGAATTGAATACATGATGTGGTTAGCAGATTATTATTCAAAAAATGGTGGCGGAAAAGGAATCGGATTTTTTCAAATTGGTGGTGGAATAGCGGGCGATTTTCCTATTTGTGTCGTTCCAATGTTATACCAGGATATGGAAATGCATGACGTTCCCTTCTGGGCTTATTTCTGCCAGATCTCAGATTCAACTACAAGTTACGGATCATACTCAGGCGCAGTTCCCAACGAAAAAATTACCTGGGGAAAATTAGATATTCATACGCCGAAATTTATTATTGAATCGGATGCGACAATTGTTGCGCCTTTGGTGTTTGCTTATATCTTAGGGCATTAAGAAAAAAGTTGCAGGGGCAGTTGCAGGAGGCAGGAAAGGAGTTGTAGGAGCAGTTGCAGTTAAAAAAAATCGGTAGTTGCAGTAGGAAGCTATTTGACGATTTTTAAATTGACACATAAATTTTAGGCCAGCTACTATACCTGCCGCTGCTACTTATTCAATTCCATTTTCCATCTGACCTATTACATTTTCCATTTTAATCTCCTTCAGCATTTTCCATAATAATTAGCTAACTTAGTTCATATGAAAGTAAGCCTCACCGATCTTTTAGGAATTCAATATCCCGTTATCATGGCGCCAATGTTTTTGGTGACAAATGCAAAGATGATGATTGAAGCCGGGAATGCTGGAATCTCTGGAGCGGTGCCGGCATTGAATTACAGAACTGATGAAGAATTCAGAAAAGCAATTGCTGAAGTTAGAGCTGGGACAAAAGCGCCAATCGGCGTTAACATCATCGTCAACAAATCAAATCCAAAAGCAATTCAACAAATAAAAACCTGTGTTGAATTAAAAGTAGATTATGTAATTACATCGCTTGGTTCACCTGAGGATGTGATACGACAATGTAAACCTCTCGGCATAAAAGTTTTTTGCGATGTTGTTGATCTTGCTTATGCAAAAAAAGTAGAAAGTTTAGGAGCAGATGCTGTAATAGCTGTAAACAATAGAGCAGGGGGCCATGCCGGGAATTTATCACCTGAGGAATTAATTCCGTTGCTTGTAAAAAATTGTTCTATTCCTGTTATCTCTGCAGGTGGTGTTGGCAATTTTAAGGAGATGCAAAAGATGTTGGATCTAGGTGCTTGCGGAGTTTCTGTCGGTAGTATTTTTATTGCGAGCAATGAATCTGATGTTTCACCGGAATACAAACAAGCTTGTGTAGATTATGGCGCAGCAGATATTGTAATGACGACAAAAGTTTCAGGAACACCTTGCACGGTTATTAATACACCTTACGTTCAAAAAATCGGAACAAAACAAAACTGGTTCGGAAAAATGTTGAGTAAAAGTAAGCGCCTGAAAAAATGGGTAAAAATGTTTACCTTTTTCAGAGGAATGAAATCACTCGAAAAATCAGCATTTGGTGCAACCTATAAAACCGTCTGGTGTGCAGGACCAACAATTGAAAATGTAACAGCCATCAGACCGATAAAAGAGATCGTAAAAGATTTGGTGATGTAAGGCTTATAGGAAATTACAGAATAACCTTTCAACCTATAAACTTTTCAACCAAGTGTATTATTGGGGTCAGAATTTAATAAATCTTGTTGAATTTATTTCGTCCCTATGGGACTTTAATTTCTATTCCCATTTTTAGCGACGGATTTCATCCGTCATTAATTAATATTTCGTCCCTCCGGGACTCTGTTAAACGGAAACGGTTCGGGAAATTGAATAAATTAATTTTGTCCTGGCTAAAATATATTCGCATCCATGGGATTCTGTAAAATCAGAAACAGTATAGAAAATTGAATAAATTAATATTCAGTTCTGTTCGGATGTGCCGTTTTTTTACCCGCGGATTTCAATCCGTGGTAAAACATTATCACTTAGATGTCCCTGAACCTTTTTTTTTGTGAAAGACTTTTTTACCGCCCGGGCCGCCTTTTGGTCTTGCATTTGGATTCCACTCTGGTCCTGCGCCAAGATCCTCTGGTAACGGTAATCTTGGGACTTCTGCTTCAATTAATTTTTCAATCCGTTTTAGTTTGTGCATGTCAAAATCACTGACCAGTGTGTACGCTTCTCCTTTTGTGTTTGCGCGTGCCGTTCTTCCAACACGGTGAACGTAATCTTCCGCATCATGAGGAACATCATAATTGATAACCATGTTAATTTCTTTTACATCAATTCCTCTGCTCATTACATCTGTTGCGACAAGAATTCTTAATCGCTTGGAACGGAATGCCTGTAATACTTCTTCGCGTTCTGCCTGTTCTAAATCAGAAGAAATTCCTTGCGCATTAAATCCATATTTCTTTAATGCTCTTACAATAGATGATACTTTAACTTTAGCAGAAGTAAAAATAATTATACTGTCAAAATCTTTTCTCGAATCAAGAATGTGTTTGATTAATCTATCTTTTTGCTGTTCAAAAACGAGGTAAACATTTTGCGAAACGCCTGCTGCCGGTTTTGAAATTGACAAAGTAATTTCTGCAGGATCATGCAATATTTTTTTCGCCAGTTGACGAATGCTGTTTGCCATTGTAGCGCTGAACATAAGTGTCTGGCGCTCTTTCGGAAGATAAGAAATGATTTTGTTTAAGTCGTCACTGAAACCCATGTCTAACATTCTGTCTGCCTCATCTAAAACCAAATGTTTAATGTGACTGAAATCAACATAACCCATTGAAAGGTGAGACAATAATTTTCCGGGCGTTGCAACAATTATATCAGTTCCTTTTTCCAAAGCATTTCGTTGAACATCCCAGCCCTTGCCATCACCACCGCCATAAATAGCAATAGATCCCACTGAAACAAAATAGGAGAGACCTTGAATTTGTTGTTCAATCTGGACAGCAAGTTCACGCGTAGGAACAATGATCAAAGTATTAATTTTTGTATCCGTTTTCCCAATCATTTTATTTAGAATGGGCAAAACAAAAGCTCCCGTTTTCCCCGTTCCGGTTTGCGCACACGCAATTAAATCCCTGTTAGCTAAAATTACCGGTATCGCCATTTCCTGCACCGGTGTTGCAGTATCAAAGCCCATATAAGATATGGCCTCTAGTATTTGTTCGTGTAATCCTAATTCTGAAAATTTCATTTATTTTTTTGTTATATAACTTTATTTTTTTTCTTTTTTTTTTATTGCTGCTCCCCGGTCCCTGAGCCTGTCGAAGGGCAAGGGGAGCTGTCCTTCAGGACTGAGGAGTCATTTTTTTAAACCCTAACCCCCATCAAACAAACATCATCAACCTGTTCAAGATTACCTTTCCAATTTTCAAAAGCTACATCAAGCGAATCTAATTGTTCAGTTAATTTGAGCGTTGCATTATTTTTTAAAATTTCTTTTAGTTGTTTGTATTTGAATTTCTTTCCATGAATACCGCCAAATTGATCGGCATATCCATCGGTGTATAAATAAATAAGATCGCCTTTGGTTAATTTGATTTTTTGAGAATTGAAGGATCTTACTTCAGCGTATTTTCCAATTGGTTGTTTGTCCGGTAAAAGTTCTGACAGTTCTTCTCCATGCAAATGATATAGCCCATTGTTGGCTCCGGAAAATTCTAACTCAAGTGTTTTGGTATTTAATACACATAGTGCAATATCCATGCCGTCACGGATAACATCACCATTTTTAATTGTTTTGACAGAATCTCCTTTTTCAAATGTTTCAATAACCAGGTCGCGCGTTTTATTCAATATTTTATCGGGCTCTATCAAGCCAAATTCTTTCACGGCACGATTCAATGCATTGTGACAAACGACACTCACCATTGCGCCGGGAACACCATGCCCGGTACAGTCTGCGACAGCGAAAATAATTTTCTCATCAACATGTTCCAGCCAATAAAAATCACCCGCTACAATATCTTTTGGTTTATATAAAATAAAACTATTTGGTAAATATTTTCGGAAAAGATCCTGGTTTGGCAGAATTGCTTCCTGGATTCGTTTAGCGTAATTAATACTATCGGTGATCTCTTTGTTTTTTTCTTCTACAATTTCTTTTTGAGATTCAACTTCATATTTTTGCTGTGCGATAATCTCATTATCTTTTTTCTTGAGCTGATAACTTCTGAAAATTAAGCCTCCGACAATAATAAGAACTCCTATTCCGGCAAACAGAATATATTGAAGATTCTTTTTGCGATCAATATCAGCAACATAAACTAATCTCTGAACCTCTTGTTGATTTGCAAATTCAAGACTGTCTTTGAGGTGTTGCCGCGAATAATTAAACTGAAAATCAAGTTTTATAAGTTCTTTATTTTTATTTGTATTGTCTAACGAATCCCTGTAATACATGTACAATTCATGATAGGTGAGGGCCTGGTTTAATTTACCAATTTTTTTATAGGATCGATAAAGGCAATCACAACTTTCTTTTTGCGCCATCAGGGCTTTCCATTTGGTTGCGGCGGACAGTGCTCTTTCACAAAACTCAATTGATTTTTCAAATTCATTAAATTCATAATAACAGGATCCGATATTTTTTAATGAATGTGCGGTACCGATATGCTGATTCACCTTTAAATAACTCTCGATGGAAAGATTGAAATATAGAATCGCAGAATCAATTTTTCCTTCAGCTTTATAAACAAGACCGATGTTAGAAAGGGTATTTCCTTTACCGTCAAAATCCGAAATGGAATCAGCATAAATGATACTCTTATTATAACAATCAAGTGCCTTTTCGTAATCTCCCATCTCATAATAACACAATCCGACATTGTTATAATAAGTTGCATACGAATCCGCATCATAGCGAGTGAAATTCATGCTCATATCGTAATATTCAAGAGCCTTTTCAGGAATCCGCAGATGGTCGTAAATCATTCCGATATTATTAAGGGCGCTCGCCTGTCTGCTGCTGTCTTTCATATACTCGGCAATCTGCAAACTTTCCTGGAGACTTTTCAATGCATCGATATAATTACCGTAATCTATAAAAACCAAACCGATATTATTCAAAGCCATTCCTTTATAGCCTAGATAAACTTTTCTTTCCCGCGATCCGATGTTTGATTTTTTGAGTCCGGCATCAGACAAATTCAGAATTTTTTCATTGATTTCAACGTCGAGTTCGGGATTATTGATGTAGATAATATTATCCCAATTCATGTAAGCAATGATTTTCAAAGTATCGTGAACATCACTTTCGGTTACTTTTTTCAATGAATCAACAGCGCGTAATTCTTCCGCGCTCATTTGAGAATAAGCATAACAACATTGGCACAGGGCCATTGTCAAAACATACTTTTTTAGCTGCTGCCACATTATGCTCAAAAGTACTAAAATCTTAGCTACGAAATCGGGCTTGTGAGAATTGATAATGCCTAATGAATAAGTTGTAGGAGAAAGTCTCCCGGGCAGTTAACCACCCAGGAAACTTGAGTGAGCAGAAATTATTTTTAAATTAATTCAATGGCGATATTGCACCACTTCTCAGCCATTTGTAATTCCGAAACGATCATCATGGTATTTTCTGAATTATAAAATTCAAGACTGTAATCGGGTTTGTTATTACCCAAATGAAAAACCAAATTAATTCTTGCAACGGTTGAGTTACCGTCTTCTAAATTCCGTTCAACTTTAATTAATTCGCACTTCTTAACTTGATTCAGGTCAACAAGCGTTTCGTCTTCGTAATCATTTACCGTTCGTAAAAACAATATCTTTTTCTTTAGAGAGTCAATTCCGATTATAGAATTTTGCCAACTATCAAGTTCAGTAATTTCAATACCGTATTTCAGACCTGTTGCAACAAATTGTTCCAGGGCCATATTTTCTTTTTTCTTTTTATTTCGGGTATATAAATATATTGGGATGACAAATAATTGTGTAACGCCAAGCCCTATTAATAATGATGATGTGTCCATTTTTTTTTAGTTTTATTAGTTGATTTATTTTTTAATGCACAGAAAAACGAGTGCAATGAGGTGCTATGAGGTAGCACCAAAGAAATGAAACTTTCAATTAGAAAATTTCAAAATAAAACTAATGGATTACCAAAAACTATGGAACGGAAAAATAATATTGATCGGACTTAGAAAGTCACGTTTTAAGAGATCAAATATAAAGTCAGACCTATTATTTTGAAAAGAAATTGCAAGGAAAGTAATATTTGAAATTGAACTAAAATCATTGCCGGAATTTAGATTTTCTTTTGTTTTATCAGTAGTTACAGTCTTATCTTCTCTATTAATGATGGCGGACTCATTGAAATCTGAATCAGAATAAACCGATTTTTTTAAATCAGCAGATGAAGAATGATCAAAAAAGTTTTGAATGAAGAAACCATTTGCAGTCTGAAAAGAAAGCAAACAAATAAGAAGGCAGGCAATTGTTCTTAATGTCCAATTCACATTACAAAATTACGGCATAAATGGGAAATGGTAAAAATAAAAAGCGAAAACTTAAAATTGTTTAACAAAGAATTCTTAAGGGAGAATGATTAAGAAGAATCGCGAAATTTTTAGGTCTTGGACTGTTTTCTATTATAAACTTTTGCTACTCCATAAAGTGCACCTGAAAGAAGTAATACTCCTGAAAAACCATCAATAGGTATACAAGGTGGAGTCCAGCAAGGAGTTCCTCCCGCAGGTGGGGAGCCAACAGGTGGTGCCCCTCCAGGTGGTCCACCAGATGGCCCGGCAGCGGGAACGGGCATAGCATCCAACTTAAGGTTTATGGATAGTAATGCAATTGAAAACAATAATTTTCTAAAATTCTGAAATAATCTCATTTTGTTTCAAATCATTAACCAAAAGTACGTTTTTTTTTTATAATTATCGAATTTTTATACAATGGCTTCAGCATAAATGCATTAGTTAGCTTAACATCCAATACCAAACCAAAAAGTCACTTTACGTACATTGTTGTCATCACTTGACCAGAACGAATATTCTTCTATATCACCAAAAGAGATTGATTGACAAGCCGGAGAAAGTTCCAATTGATCCATTAATAATTCAGCTCGTTTTTCAAGAACATTTTGATCTATTTTTTTTTTGAAATAATGATCAGGAATAAGAAATGTTGCAGACTCCGGTAAAATAAAATCTGTTCTTCTCATAAAACTTATTGTGAGAAATTGTTGATGCGCTTCCGGAAAAACGCGATGAATAGCAGTTTCAATTAATTCAAAACTGATTGGCTGTACCGGTTCATCTTCTTGCTGAGAAAATGCTTTTGGCAAAAAAAACAATCCAAAAAGAAAAATCAAATTTTTCATACTTCTGTTTGAACCAAAGCCGCTTCAGCCAATACTTTCGGAGCTCCTTTGCTCTTACGGATATTAACAGCTACAACTTTATATTCAGGGCAAAGCGCTTCAGAATCTGCAATACTTGAAGTAATATTATTCATTTCCATTTCAGGGAAGTGGAAAGTAGAACTTAAAATTCCGGGTTTTACTTCGTCCGTAATTTTTGCTTTAACGTCAATTTTTCCGCGAGCAGAAATTACACAAACCATGTCTCCATTATTGATAGAGTGTTTTTTCGCATCTTCAGGATTTATCATCAGGAAATCTTCTTTCAGAATTTTCGCGTTGTTTGTCCGACGTGTCATCGTTCCGCAATTGTAATGTTCCAGCTCACGATTTGTAGTGATGATATAAGGATATTCCGCCTTATTTAATTCAAGCTCTTTTGATTCTTTCCAATTATTGTGAATGAATTTTCCTTTACCGCGTTTGAATGTACCAACATGCAATAAATCTGAATCCTGGCCACCTTTTGCGACCGGCCATTGTTTTCCGTTTTCTCCCAATTCATCCCAAACAACGCCAGCAAAAAACGGAACGATTTGTGAAATTTCTTCAAGCATATTCTCAGTGTCAAAATCCACCTGAGGATATCCCATTTTTTGCATAATGTCGGTTATAATTCTTCCATCTTCTTTCGTTCCGGCAATAGGTTCAACTACTTTATTTACGCGCTGAATTCTTCGTTCACCGTTTGTAAACGTTCCGCTTTTTTCTAAGAAAGATGCACCGGGCAGTACAACGTGAGCTAGTTTTGCTGTCTCTGTCATAAATAATTCCTGTACAACAAATAAATCAAGATTTGCAATTGCGGCTTTTACATGATGCGTATTTGGATCTGTCTGAGCCATATCTTCACCAACAGACCACATCGCTTTTAATTTTCCTTCGATAGCTGCCTCGTACATTTGCGGTGTTTTTAAACCGACATAATTTGGCAATTTAGCATTGTAAAATTTCTCATACATTTCATGGTATTCAGGAACTGTGACATCGTAATATCCTGCACCTTGATGCGGCTGACAACCCATATCCGCAGCTCCCTGAACATTATTTTGTCCGCGTAACGGATTTACTCCTGCACCACGTTTTCCAATATTTCCTGTAATCATTGCAAGATCCGCAATTAACATTACAGTAAAAGTTCCTTGCGAATGTTCTGTCACTCCAAGTCCATGAAATTCCATTGCGGTTTTTGCTTTTGCATAAGCCATTGATGCTTCACGAACCAGGTTTTTATCAACTCCGGTAATTCTTTCTAATTCATCAATATCCTGCGCTAAAATTTGTTGTTTAAATTCTTCGTAGCCTTCAGTTCTTTCAGCGATGAAATCTTTGTCTTCCAAACCTTCTGTAATGATGTAATAGAACATCATATTCAACATCGCAACATTTGTTCCGGGCTTTAATTGCAAATGATAATTCGCATATTTTGCTAACCGGGTTCTTCGCGGATCGATTATGATCAGCGTTGTTCCTTTCATTGCAGCCTGTTTAATTTTTGCTCCGGTAACAGGATGCGCATCAGTTGGATTTGCACCAATGACCAAAATGCAATCCGTTAATTTTATGTCTTTAATTGAATTTGTAGCAGCTCCTGTTCCAAATGTTCGTTGCATTCCTAATGCAGTAGGAGAGTGGCATACACGTGCGCAACTATCAATATTATTTGTTCCGATTACAGCGCGGATAAATTTCTGCATGATATAATTTTCCTCATTCGTGCAACGCGCTGAAGAAATTCCACCAATTGAATCGGCGCCGTAAGTATTTTTTATGTCTGTTAATTTTGTTGCGATGTATTCATACGCTTCATCCCATGTTGCAGGAACAAGTTCACCATTCTTTCTTATAAGTGGCGTGCGTAATCTTTCAGGATGATTGTAAAATGAGAATGCAAAACGTCCTTTTAAACAAGTGTGGCCTTGATTGGAAGCAGCGTCATACGGAGCCTGTATTGATTTTACTTTTCCATTTACGGTAGCAACATCAAGGTTACAGCCAACACCGCAATAGGTACAAACTGTTCTTGTTTTTTTAACATTCGCAACCGACTTCGATTCAAAAATATCAGAGATCGCAGAAGTTGGACACGCTTGTGCGCAAGCACCACAACTCACACAATCAGAATTTTCAAACGTAGTATTTAAACTTTTTATAATGTGCGCATCAAAACCACGACCGGCCATGCTCAACACAAATTCTCCCTGAACTTCATCACGTGCACGAACGCAACGTGAA
>Ga0102851_10003233_pt1 | contig 10090 bp, 10 predicted proteins | sample Mud3Dept3metaG_FD_79558 | JGI IMG/M metagenome (GOLD analysis project Ga0102851, IMG submission 79558) | Freshwater wetland microbial communities from Ohio, USA, analyzing the effect of biotic and abiotic controls - Mud 3 Core 4 Depth 3... | ecosystem: Environmental > Aquatic > Freshwater >...
TGTTGTCATTGATGACGAAATCCTCGGCAAGCCGGCAGATGCAAGGGATGCCGAACGCATGCTGAACATGCTTTCTGGAAAGATGCATCGCGTGATCACCGGTATTGCGGTCATGGACGCTGCCACGGGAAAGACCCTTAATCGCACCTCGATCACCCGTGTCTGGTTCCGTCGCCTTTCTCCGCAGGAAATAGCATCCTACATTGCCACCGGCGAGCCTCTCGACAAGGCTGGTGCTTACGGTATTCAGGAAAGGGGTGCTCTGCTGGTCGAAAAGATTGAGGGCTGCTATTTCAATGTTGTCGGATTGCCGCTCTCTTTGCTCAGTGAAATGCTTTGTTCTTTTGGTTTTGAAGTGATAGCACAGAAATAGAACAATTGGGTCCAATTGCATTAATATGCAAATCAATCTTTTTTAGTACTCAGACCTTGACATTCTACCAATATCATACTAAAATCGTAACAGATTAATTTACGCTAGAGATGGGGGTTGTCATGTCGATAATTCGCATAATGATCGTTGAAAATGAGCCAAATCAGATGCAAGCGCTATGCGCAGCGCTGGATCAGCAGGATTCAATGGGCATTATTTCAATCGTTTCTTCGCGGGAAACCGCAATGAAGCAGCTGACTACCAGTCCTGACATCATTTTGATAAATCCTGAGGCGCTGAAAGATCAGTCTCTCTCGCGATTCATCAACTCTATCCATACAAAATCTCCACGGACCAGGATCATTCATATCCTGCAGCAGACCCCTCTCGATGAAGAGCTGATATACGACATCAAGGCAGGTGTCAGGGGATACATCCGGACCACTGATTCGCCTGAGATCATGATAAAAGCGATCCGTGCTGTATACAATGGCGAAATATGGGCCGAACGAAGGATCCTAGAGAAGGCAATTTCAAATCCATTGTTAATGCCCGAGATACTCAACGTGAACGTGCCGGGTCTTGCACCGCTTACGAACCGGGAGAAGGAGATGCTCACTCTGGTTCTGCAAGGGGAATCGAATAAGGAAATCGCTGCCAAAAGCAGTATCAGCGAGCGAACAGTAAAGACCCATCTGTATCGTGTCTATCGGAAGCTGAATGTAAAAAGCAGGACCAAAGCAATTGCATTATTATCACATTCGTAACATTTGCCAGCTGTACACTAAAATACGACTTTCGGTTTATTGACATCCATTCTTAAACTGCTATTCTTTAATCAAATACTGCGCTGAACAATTGCTCTCAGGTGATCAGTAACTGGTGAATCGGCGAGCAACTTCTATCCCCCCCATGAAAAAAGTGTAAGCCGCCCAGATAATTCACCTAGGTGCAAGAGTTAAAAACCTGGCTCAGCCATCGGGTTTTTCGGCGCAGTAATGAAGGCGTCTCGATGAGCAATTGAAAGGAGTAATCCTTTCATAAAACGTCGGGGCGCCTTGTTTTTTGTCCATTCAACAGCGGTGCGTCTGTTCTCCAGTTCAGTCCGCTCACCATCGAACTCATCCCATTCAGGCCTTGACGGAGTTGCAGAATGACGGTATCATGTGCCCCATGTTCACCATGGTTTTCATTGTCTATCTTATTGTTCTGGGTACCGGATACTGGCTTAGATTTTTGAATCTTACCTATCTAAAAGATCATGGCCGGACCGTACCGCCTGAGTTTCAAGGGGTGATTGATCCGGCGCTGCTTGGAAAAATATCCGATTATACACTTGAGAACAGCCGTATCGGTCTTGTTGAATCAATCCTCGGCAATTTCCTCATCATCCTCTTCCTCTTTGCCGGACTGCTCAGTGTCTACGATCGCTGGATCCTTTCGTTGACCGGATCTCTGCTTTGGGGAGGGTTGCTATTTTCTCTCATCCTGCTGTATGCCGAGACGCTGATTACTATTCCCTTCAGCCTGTACAGGAATTTCAAGATTGAAAATCGCTATGGCTTCAATACCATGACCATGCGTCTCTGGTTCTTTGATCTCATCAAGTCAATGGCGATCTCAACGGTCCTGGGTTCTGTGGTCGTTCTCTCTGCTCTCGCGATCATTCAGGCCAGCCCCTCATGGTGGTGGCTCTGGGTATGGACGTTTCTCCTGGTGTTCGGTATTTTCGTCATGTATATCTCGCCTTTTGTCATTGAGCCGCTCTTTTTCAAATTCGAGCCCGTGAAGTCTGCGGGATTGGAAGAGAAGGTGCGCAGTCTCATGGAACGTGCCGGCCTCAAGGTCAGCCGTGTCTTCCAGGTGGACGCGTCACGCAGAAGCCGCCATTCGAATGCGTACTTCACCGGAATCGGCAGGGTGAAGCGGATCGTACTGTTTGACACCCTGATCGAGCAGATGACGCACGATGAGATCCTTGCGGTCCTTGCGCACGAAGTAGGTCATTGGAAGAAGCGGCATGTGCTGAAACGTATTGTTTTGACGGAGGCCCTGGCGTTCTGCGCCCTGTTCCTGGCATTTCATCTCCTCACGTGGGACAGGTTGCCGGGGATGATCGGTCTCAACAGTGCTTCGTTCTTCGCACGAATCATCATCCTGGGTTTTTTAAGTTCACTCGTCATGTTTCCGCTCACTCCGCTCTTTTCCTTGCTGTCGCGGAGAGATGAGCGTGAGGCGGATCAATATGCTTCGGATCTGACGGGATGTCCGGATGCCTTGGCATCGGCCCTGGTGAAACTTTCGCGTGACAATCTTGCCAATCTGCACCCCCATCCGCTCTACGCGAAGTTCCACTACTCCCATCCGCCTGTGGTGGAGAGGATCAGGAGGCTAAGAAGTTCAGACAGCGGGAAGGTGGGCAGGTGAGAAGACAGAAACTGGAACGTCAGGAAACTGGTCCGGTTCCTCGTTAGCTTACCATCACGCCATCTCACCCTCTTATTATCCTGCTTTTTGATTTTCCCATTGACCGCCATCATCGTGTTGTGCTATTTTTAAACCATGAAGAATCCCGCCTCCACTGCCCGCCTTGCACAGAAAGTGAAGCGTCTTTCTACTCTCATCGAAGTGAACGCACTGATAAGCTCGACCCTCAACCTTGAGCAGATCCTTGAGAGCATGATGGCAATCTCCAAACAGGTGATGAATGCGGACGCCTCGAGTCTCATGCTGATTGACGAGAGGACCGGCGAACTTGTCTACCAGGTGGCGCTCGGAAAGGTCGGCGAGAAGCTCAAACAGGAGTTCAGGCTTAAGATGGGGCAAGGAATTGCCGGGACGGTGGCGCAGGAAGGCAAGCCGCTTTTGCTCGAAGATGCGTATACCCATCCAAAATTTCATCGTGCCCACGATGATGCCACCGGATACCGCACCAAATCAATGGTCACGGTCCCGCTCAAAGTGGGAGAGCGCATTACCGGCGTGGCACAGGTGATCAACAGGCTCGACAACAAGCCCTTTGATCAGGATGACCTCGAACTGTTCATCGCACTTTGCAGCCTGGCAGCCATTGCCATCGAGAATGCCAAGATGCATAAGAGCCTGATGGAGAAACAACGGCTGGTGAAGGACTTGGAATTCGCCCGTACGGTCCAGGAGAGCTTCCTGCCCCAAACGACCCCCTCAATCGCAGGTTATCAGTTCAGCGCACACTACACGCCTGCCCAGGAAGTGGGTGGAGATTTTTATGATTTCATCCAACTGGACCGGAACCACACCGGAATCGTGATCGGCGATGTTTCGGGCAAGGGGGTGTCGGCAGCCCTTTACATGGCAAAACTGGGGAGCGATCTCAGGACGCTCGCTTTTACTCAAAAAGACCCGGCCACGGCGCTCGAACGATTGAACGATCTGCTTGCTGAACGCAGCAGGCGGGGGATGTTCGCCACACTTTTGTATATTGAACTTGATTCGCAGACGGGAAGGCTGTCCATTGCGAATGCCGGGCATCTTCCCCTGATCATAAAAAAAACCGACGGGTCGGTGAAAAAACTTTCAACAGCCGGAGGCTCTCCACTCGGCATTCTTGCAGGTATGAAGTTCGGACAAGAGACTGCATCGCTCGATCCCGGAGATATCGTCATTTTGTATACAGATGGAATTATCGAAGTGATGAATGCCAGGGAAGAGTTGTACGGATATGAGCGATTTGAAACGTTGATCAGAAGAGCCCCTTCTTTTCCCGATGGTTTGTTGTCCTCCATTATCGAAGATGTGAACAGGTTTACCGGCCTCTCTCCACAGCATGACGATATGACCATGGTTTGTTTCGGGGCAATGCAATGAGCGAGCAGGTAACGCTGATTGTGCCGAGCCATCCCAAGTATCTTTTCGTGATACGCAGCGCCGTCTATCCCATAATGGTTGATGCCGGTCTGTCTAGAAAAGAGGCTCGTAAGGTCGTGTTGGCGGTTGATGAAGCCTGCTCCAATATCATCAAATACGCCTACGAAGGCGATCATTCCAAGACGATAGCATTGAAAGTGTCGGTGGACCAGGGCGCGCTGACGATTGAATTGAAGGACTCCGGCAGGAAACCGGATGTGGAGAAAATTACCCCCCGAAAGCTTGAAGACATCCGGCCTGGAGGTCTCGGCACACATTTCATGGCAGAGGTCTTCGACAGGATCGATTATGATACCAGCAGTGAGGCAGGAACAGTACTGACCCTGGTAAAGAACACACGATAGATTCGCCACAAGATTCATATCGTTCTCCGTGAACGATTTGTCCAAGAGATTTACCGGTATGACCGGTTTGGGTTGTCATGAGGTTCTGAATGAAGGTTGAAATCATTACCGAGACAATCGATGACGGGTTTCTGCTGAGGTTGAAAGGTGATGTGGATATGAACTCGTCATCTGACGTCAGAAGCGCGCTTGCTGATGTCTTCAAAAAAGGCACGTCGGGCATGAAGGCGGTACTGATTGACCTGTCGCAGGTGCGCTATATGGACAGTTCCGGCATTGCTACGCTTGTGGAGGCCATGCAGAACTGCATGAAGAAGAAAGCACGGCTCAGATTGTTCGAACTGAGCCCGCCTGTGAGGGATGTCTTTGAGATGGCCAGGCTGTCGAGCGTGTTTGAGATCTATGCGACCCGGAACGATGCGGTGAACGGGCTGTAGAAATTGAGGCATGCGAAGTCTGCAGTTTTCGGCTGCCCCCCTGCAGGGAGAAGATCGAGTTCGGGATGAGGATGTAAGTGAAAAATCTATTCGGTTACATCGGCAGGGCATTCATCACGTTCCTTCAGGACCTTTCGAGTGTCTTGTACCTGTTCCGGGATACGGTCGTACAGTCCGTTATTCTGGTATCGGACCGAAAGAAGCGCAAACAGGCAAGACTTCTTGCGTATGTGGATGAGATCGGCACCCAGTCGCTGCTGCTTGTCCTGACGGTCTCCGCGTTATTCGGCATCGCATTGACCGTGCTCATTTCGTTCCAGCTCAAGGAGATCGGTGGATACAACTACATCCCTGGTTTTGTGGCCATGGCGGTGTTCCGGGAAATGGCCCCGCTTATCACCGCGGTGATCATCGCGGGCAGGGTGGGCGCTTCGTTCACCGCCCGGATCGGAACGATGAAGGTCTCCGAGGAGATTCTGGCGCTGGAGACCATGGCAATTAATCCCGTGCGGTTCCTTGTGGTCCAGAGATTTATCGGTTTGGTGCTTGCGCTCCCGGCGCTTACGCTGCTTGCGGGATTTACCGCCGTGTTCGGCAGTTTCCTGTTCGGTTCCACCCGGCTGGGGATACGGCCGGATACCTATCTGCGTGAGACGCTTGATGTGCTCATGTTCAGGGATGTCTACTCAGGCATGGTCAAGGCCGCGGTCTTTGCCGTGGTGATTGCCATGATCGGATGTTACCGGGGGTTGGTGGTAGCGGGCGGAGCGGAAGACGTGGGCAGGTCGACAATGCGTGCAGTGGTCTCGTCCACGCTCACGATCATTGTGCTCGACACAGTCATGACCGCCGCATTCTATGGATGAAAATCAGATATGATTAAGGCGCAAGGGATTGTAAAAAAATACAGCGGCCGAATGGTGCTGGACGGCATCGACTTCACTGCAGAGCGCAAGAAGATCACCTATGTTTTCGGAACAAGCGGCGGGGGCAAGAGCACGCTTCTCAAAATTTTGATCGGTGCGCTCAAACCGGACGCCGGTGCTGTCTACTTTCATGAAACGGATATTACTAAATTGCAGGGGAGGGAACTGGATCCCTTCCGGAAGAAGATCGGCATGTTATTTCAGCAGGGCGCGCTCCTGAATTCGTTCACAGTTGGTGAGAATATCGCGCTCCCGATGCGGGAACATACGGTGCTGGATGATAATATCATCTCTATCATGGTCAAAATGAAGCTGGAACTCGTCGGGCTTCGGGATTTTGAACATCTGCTGCCGGGACAGCTCTCCGGAGGGATGAGAAAACGGGTGGCGCTTGCCCGTGCACTTGCGCTCGACCCGGAAGTGGTATTCTTTGACGAACCGACATCGGGCCTGGACCCTATTATGGCATCGGTCATCACGAAACTGATTGCGGACCTGAACCGGCTGCTCGGGATCACCTGCATTGTTGTGACCCATGCCGTTGAGGAGGCGATGCGGATTGCTGACAAGATCGTCATCCTGTACATGGGCAAGGTGCTCGCCGAAGGAACGCCGCAGGAGATACGCAGCAGCGCCAGCCCGATCGTTCAGCAGTTCATCACGGGCAGTCCTGACGGGCCGATCTCGTTCCATGCATCAAGTAAGGACTTCCGGGAAGATCTGATAGTCGGATGACTCACCGTGCGGGTTGCGGAGTGGCGAGTGCGAAATGAATAAGGGGCCGAGGTGAAATTATGGAATACCGCCGGAATGAAATACGCGCAGGGGTCTTCCTGCTGATCTCATTTACAATCCTGATCGTGATGGTCTTTGCGGTGAGCGACATCCAAAGCCTTTTTAAAAAGAAGAAAGAGGTGAAGGTGCTGTTCCTGTTCAGCGACGGTATTGAAAAGAATGCCCAGGTACGGCTCTCGGGGATCAAGGTCGGGAAGGTTGCTGATGTCCGTGTAGCGCCGGAGTTTGCGGACAAGATAGAACTTACCCTGAGCATCTTGAGCGATACGGTGATTAAAGAGGACACAAAAGCCGCCATCAAGACGCTTGGTCTTGTAGGCGGTAAATACGTAGAGTTGACGGGGGGCTCCCCCAAGGCGCGGCTGCTTGCACCGGGAGGTTTGATCATCGGTGAGGAATCATTCAAAATGGAAGATCTGACCAAGGCAGCGCTTGATGTGGTCGACAAGCTCAAGAACGTTGCAACGAACCTCGACCATATGCTTGGAGATCCTAATCTGACAAAGGCAATCAAGACCACGATCCAGAACCTCCAGGAAGTCTCGGTGAACATCAAGGAAGTTTCTTTGAACATAAAGACGATGACATCGAACAAGGATGAGGTTGCCCAGACGCTCAAGAACCTGCCCGAGCTGCTGAAAAAGATCGATGAGAGCGCGAACAATCTCAGGGCATTGACCGAGAAGACCGACAAGCTTGTGGGAGACAACAGGAAGAATATTGATGAAATGATCGAGAGTTTCCGGGATATGGGGAAGAACCTGAAAGATACTTCTGAAGAGGTCAAAAAAGCGCCATGGAAGCTGCTCAGGAAGCCGTGACCGACAGTAACCTACTGCTTGCCCCTCACCCCAGCCTTCTCCCCAATGGGGAGAGGGGGAGAATTATACGGAAAACCGCAATGAAAAAAGGAGTCTGAATGTCGATCCAGGCAATTAAAGGTGTGAAGGACGTCCTGCCAGTGGACATGCCCGTATGGCAATACCTCGAGGCGACGGCGCGCAAACTGTTCGAGGACTACGGTTTTACCGAGATACGGGTCCCGGTTTTTGAATATACGGAGCTGTTCGCCCGTAGCATCGGCGCGTCAACGGATATTGTCGAGAAGGAGATGTATACCTTTGAGGACCGCGATGGTAGAAAGATCACGCTCCGGCCGGAGGGAACCGCCGGTGTGGTGCGCGCGTTCATTGAACATAAATTGTATGCCGATACCCAGCTCACCAAGCTGTACTATCTGGGCCCCATGTTCCGGCATGAGAGGCCGCAGAAGGGCCGGTATCGCCAATTCTACCAGATCGGCGTTGAAGCCCTCGGACTCGACCATCCCCATGTCGATATTGAGGTCCTGGCGATGCTGCATGCTCTTTTTGCCAGGCTCGGCGTCAACGGCCTGAGCCTCCAGATCAATTCCCTGGGCGACAGCGAGTGCCGGGGAGCCTACCGGGCCGCGCTCAAAGAGTATTTATCAACTAAACTCCCTGCCTTGTGCGCGGACTGCCAGCGGCGGTACGAGACCAACCCGCTCCGCATCCTGGACTGCAAGGTGGACGCGGACAAATTCACGGATTCGCCGGTGATGCTCGATTATCTTTGCAGCCCCTGCAAGACGCATTTTGATACGGTGGAGCAAGGTCTTCAGAAGCTCGGGATCCCGTTTGAGGTCAACAAACGCCTGGTACGCGGACTGGACTATTATACACGCACGACATTCGAGCTGGTCATGGGGCACATGGGCGCGCAGAATACGGTCGCGGCAGGGGGCAGGTATGACGGCCTGGTCAAAGAGATTGGCGGCCCGGCAACTCCGGGGATCGGTTTTGCGCTCGGCGTCGAGCGTGCAATATCGCTCATGGACACCAGGAACGTGGTGTTTCCGCGGCCCGCACTCTTCATAGCCGCGCTGGGACCGGATGCCGTTGCATTGGTGCTTCCGCTCGTCCATCATCTCAAATTGTCAGGCCTCCGCGTTGAAACTGATTACACAGGCGCGAGCCTCAAGAGCCAGATGAAGAAGGCGGACAAATCCGGCGCCGGCCATACGCTGATCATCGGCGAACAGGAAGTGAAAAACGGAACAGCGATCCTCCGCAACATGCAGACCAAAGAGCAGACAGAGATCGCACTGGTGCGGATCGAAGAGGAACTGAAGAATTTAGCGGCACGCCCGTCATGAGAGTCGGGATAATTTCAGACACCCATGTGCCGACTGCTGCACGATCGCTTCCTCCGGCGGTCTTCGAAATCTTTAAGAACGTGGACCTTATTCTCCATGCCGGTGATATCGTTGATCTGTCCGTGCTCGATGAACTCAGGACACTTGCTCCGGTCGAGGCCGTTGCAGGCAATATGGATGATTCCGAGGCCCATCTGAAGCTACCCTCTAAGAAGATTATCCCACTCGGCACCTTTCAGGCCGGACTGATCCACGGAAAATATAGAATAGATGTTCAGCGTGAAATGATCAGAAAAGAGTTCGACGAGGTTGACCTGATCGTCTACGGGCATTCGCACACTCCCTTCTGGGGGAAGGTGCAGGGCGTCTACTTTCTCAATCCGGGAAGCCCGACCGACAAAAGGCATGCGCCGTATAATTCGGTCGCGATACTTGAGGTCGGGGATGAATTGACGGCAGAGATCATAAGGATATAATTCAATGTCCGTTGGTATTGATCGTTCGAAGAAGTGCGCAGGCAAGATGTTCGTGAAAACCTAAGGCAGTAATGGCGTCGTGTCCTTCCTTCATTACGTTAACTCAATTGCTCTCATGCAAGCCGCATAATATACCGCGAGAACTGTTTTAAGTTGCAAAGGACTTTGCTTTGTGATAAATTTCGTTCATCCATGGCGATTGAAAAAATAAAATTCGGGACCTCGGGCTGGCGCGGTGTGATCGCCGATGATTTTACCTTCAGCAGGGTACGGGCGGTAACCCAGGCGATCGCTGACCACCTTGCCGCGCAAGGGTTGAAGGACAAGGGTGTGGTCGTCGGATATGATACCCGTTTTTTGTCGGAGCGTTTTGCCGCGGAATCCGTCAAGGTCTTTGCTGCGAACGGCATTCGCTCGTTCCTCGCGAACAGGGATGTTCCCACGCCTGCGGTCGCCTTTGACATCATTCGAAGAAAGGCGGCTGCTGGCATAAACTTCACCGCAAGTCATAATCCTCCCGAATACAACGGCCTGAAATTGTCATCGGCATGGGGCGGTCCAGCCTTGCCGGAAACCACGAAAGATATCGAAGTACGGGCCAACGCTCTTATAGATAAAAATTCCATCGCTGTCATGCCGCTGGTCGAGGCAAGGCAA
>Ga0102851_10003234_pt1 | contig 10090 bp, 10 predicted proteins | sample Mud3Dept3metaG_FD_79558 | JGI IMG/M metagenome (GOLD analysis project Ga0102851, IMG submission 79558) | Freshwater wetland microbial communities from Ohio, USA, analyzing the effect of biotic and abiotic controls - Mud 3 Core 4 Depth 3... | ecosystem: Environmental > Aquatic > Freshwater >...
AAAACCTCTCCTTTCTCAGTTCTCTGGAGCCCGGGTTTTCAGGTAACGGAGACCGGTCCAGATTAAGACCCCGGCAAAGACTACCCTTAGTGTCCCCTCAGATAGAATATGGGCGAGACTCCCGCCAAGATACGTTCCTATAAGGATTCCCGGAATTAGCCCCGTCAGGAGGTCTGATTTCACATTGCCGAGTTTCCAGTGGGTGAAAGCCCCTACTCCGCCGGCGGGCACCATGGACAGGAGGGAAGTCCCCTGTGCTGTATGCTGACTGAATCCAGATAGAAGCACCATGGCAGGAACCATGATTGTACCTCCCCCAACTCCCATCATGCCGGAGAGGAAGCCTGAAAAAATTCCCGTCAATAAAAGTGTCACGATTTTAGTTGAACCCGAAACAGGGGCTCCTGCATGGGCAAGATATGGCTTGGAAAGAAGCAGCAGGGAAACCACGACCAGAAAGCCACCGAATGCCCTTTTCAGTTTCCATTCCGGTAAGGCGTGTGCAAAGTGCGCTCCTGCCCGTGCGGTAAAGATGGCTGTTGCTGCGAGGAGAGCGGAACCGATAAAATCCACAGAGCCTTTGACAGCGTATGTGATTGCACCCGATATACCGGTAAATACGAGGGCAACCAAACTTGTTCCATGGGCTTTATGTTGCCCCATTTTGAGAATGCCCACCATGAGCGGGATCATCACAACCCCGCCTCCAAGTCCGACTAACCCCCCGAAAATCCCTGCTATGAAACCGATAAGAAAATTCATATTTGGCGCTTGTGAGCCATATTGATTTCAATTTTTAACATACGTGTAAAGTCTCTTATTCATGAGGTTATACGGATGAAGGCATTGATAATAAAATCCCTCCTCTCCTCCCTTTACCAAAGGGAGGGAAAGTACCCCTCTTTGGTAAAGAGGGGAAGGGGAGATTTTTCAATAATGATATCTTACTGATAAACGCCTGAGTAATTCTATAATAATACCGCTCGCAATAATAACAGATCAGCAGTGCCCTGCATCCTGCAATGAAAAATAGTATTCTTCCTTAGATAAAATGATTATGATCCTGATATAGTGATAGTATGTCTTTAAAAAAATCAATGACTCAGATATCCGGCACACCATGATAGAAGGCTTCTACAATTTGCATCCGGTGGTCCAGGCATTGCTTGCAACGTGTTTCACATGGGGGCTGACGGCTCTCGGTGCTGCAGGAGTCTTTATAGCGAGGGACATAAACAGGAAGCTCCTTGACGGGATGCTTGGTTTTGCTGCCGGCGTGATGGTTGCCGCCAGTTTTTGGTCGCTGCTTGCTCCTGCTATTAAAATGTCAGAGGGAAAAGACATACCCGCATGGGTACCGGCTGTCGCTGGTTTTCTTCTGGGGGGTGTATGCCTCCGAGGCATTGATACAGTGCTCCCTCATCTGCACCTCGGTTTTCCGATGGAGGAAGCCGAAGGAGTGAAAACAAGCTGGCAGCGGAGTACGCTTCTCATTCTTGCCATAACACTCCATAACATACCGGAAGGTCTTGCAGTAGGGGTTGCTTTCGGGGCTGTAGCTGCTGGTGTCTCCTCTGCGACGCTGGCAGGTGCAGCAGCATTGGCCGTCGGTATCGGGATCCAGAATTTTCCGGAAGGTCTTGCAGTATCGATGCCGCTTCGTCGTGAGGGAATGTCCCGTCTGAAAAGTTTCTGGTATGGACAATTATCCGCTGTTGTTGAGCCGATCGCGGGTGTTATTGGGGCAGCAGCTGTCATTCTTGCGCAGCCTATCCTGCCGTATGCCCTTTCTTTTGCTGCCGGTGCCATGATTTTTGTCGTGGTCGAGGAACTGGTTCCCGAGTCTCAGCGCGGCGGAAACACACATATAGCGACTGCAGGTGCGATGATTGGATTCGCGGTTATGATGGTACTTGATGTGGCTTTCAGTTGATTCCCTGCAGAGTAATTATTCCGGCAGCAGGCCATGTTCCTTGAGCGTCTTTACCATGTGGTCATAATCATCGCGGTACTGACTTGCGAGCTTAATCACAGCGTCATAAATTTCTATTGTCCCGGTCGTGTCGACCTTCGTAAGATACTTGTCAAAGAGATCTTCAAATATTTTCCGTTTTTCTTTGTCCAAATAAGCATCCTCGTAGGAATGGTAGATCTTCATCGCAATAATGTTAATGTCTTCCATGCACTCTCCTTTTTACTTTCTCCTGCCTCCCAGTATTGAACCGAGCACTCCCCTGATGATCTGTCTTCCGATCTGGCTGCCGATCGCGTGCGCAGCGCTTTTTGCAGCCGCCTCAAAGAGTGATTTCCCCTGGGTTTTTGGCCCAACCTTTCCTCCGGGAGCAGGCATATCCTGCTGCTGCACCTTGTCCTGCTCAGCTCTTTCCCTCAGCTTTTCATAGGCTGATTCCCTGTCGACGATTCGCTCATAATGTCCAGCAAGGAGCGATTGTTGCATGATACGAGTGCGCTCCTGCTGGTCGAGTGGGAGGAGGCGGCTTTTCGGGGGGAAAATAAATGCTCTCTCCACAACAGAGGGAGAACCTTTCCCATCCAGAAAAGATACCAGTGCTTCTCCCACACCAAGTTCCGTGATAATTTTTTCTGCATCTATCTGGGGATTGGAACGGAAGGTTTCGGCAGCAGCCTTGACCGCCTTTTGATCTTTTGCCGTAAAAGCCCGGAGAGCATGCTGCACCCTGTTGCCAAGCTGTCCAAGTACTGTCTCAGGGAGATCCAGCGGGTTCTGCGTGATAAAATAGACCCCGACTCCTTTTGATCGTATAAGACGGACGACCTGTTCGATTTTTTCTACGAGCGCCTTTGGTGTGTCATCGAAAAGTAAATGTGCTTCATCAAAGAAAAAGACAAATTTCGGTTTTGGCGGATCCCCAACTTCCGGAAGCTGTTCGAACAGTTCTGATAACATCCAGAGGAGAAGGGTTGCGTAAACCTTGGGCGACTGTATCAGCTTGTCAGCGGCCATGATATTGATGATGCCTTTGCCGGTGCTGTCTGTCTGCATCATGTCAAGGAGATTCAGAGCAGGTTCGCCGAATAATCTCTCTCCTCCCTGCTCTTCAAGAGCAAGAAGATTCCGCTGAATAGCCCCGATGCTTGCAGTGGAGATATTCCCGTATTCGGTCGTGAACTGTGAAGCATTCTCTCCCGCGAATTGAACGATCGCCCGCAGGTCCTTGAGGTCAAGCAGAAGCAGGCCGTTGTCATCAGCGATCTTGAATATGAGACTGAGCACGCCGCTCTGGACGTCGTTGAGATTCAGAATACGGCTCAGGAGAAGCGGACCCATTTCAGATATTGTCGTGCGGACAGGATGTCCAAGCTGACCGAAAACATCCCAGAAAAGTACAGGGAAACCATTGTAGGCAAAATCAGCAAGTCCTAACTGTTGGGCGCGCTCTTTCACCTTGGTGCTGTCACCGCCGGGAACGGCGGTTCCTGTGAGGTCGCCCTTAACATCAGCCATGAACACAGGCACCCCAATCTCGCTGAAATGTTCGGCAATAACCCGAAGAGTAACTGTTTTGCCGGTCCCTGTGGCTCCGGCGATCAATCCGTGACGGTTAGCCATATGTGCAAGAATCGGTAACGATTCTTTCCCTTTTGCAATAATCAGTTCATCTGTGTGATTCATAGTATCCTCGCTTTAAATAGAGTCTGTCTGTAAAGTACAGTGCACATAAAATTCGTCATTCCCCCAAAGGCGGGAATCCAGTCTGTTTAATACGTTCTGGATCCCCCGGTTAAACCGGAGGATGACAAACCCTGAGTTTATGCCAAACACTATGTAATCCCATCCTCTCTTTATAAAAAAAGAGAACGCCCCTCTTTTATAAAGAGGGGTAAGGGGAGATTACCAATACGAAAAAGATATAACCGAAACCATTCAGTTACTGGTTGTAGCCGCAGCCTTTAGGCTGCGCCAATCAACACCGGCTGAAGCATGCGGCTATAAAACTCTCCATATAATAACCCTAAATGTCCACTATTTCCAGGTCATCGACTGAACGTATAGACGGCTTTTCAAGATCCACAATAGCGACACGCCGCTCAAAGGTGTAGTAGTGAGAAGTCATTAAGGTCAGACAACGCTTGTCAAAAATAACCGGGTTGATATTCGGCTGATGGGATCTTATGAGGACATGCAATCCGAGATGTTTCATTGTTCGATTGAAATAGTCCTCCCCGTATGCAGGCCTGCCTCTCTGATCGCCAAGGAACTCTCCGGGTTGTTCGATGAAATCACCCCACGTAAGTTGCATCCAGTGTTCACTGCAGAGCTGGACCGTGTCAATTTCATCCAGACTGGCAAGATCAGGCGTTGCCCCGTGGACAGCGAAGAGGCCGTTTTGCGTAACTGCTGCAAAAGAGAAGAGCTTGCAGATTTCTGAAAAATATTCATATTCCTTCGGAGCAAGGCTTTCCCAGAAATCAGCAGGGCTGAAAGGTAGCGAGCAGTGTCCCTCGTGATTGCCGGCAAGAAGAAAAACCTGCTCTGGAGCCTCCGATTTCTTTTTCAGGAGAAACTCCAGGTTTTCAAGAGCCTCATCTCCCCTGTCAACGTAATCTCCGAGAAAGACAAGGATATATCCTTCCTTGAAGAACAGGCGGAAGATGTTTGTCGTGGCATCAAAATCTCCGTGCGTATCCCCGACAAAGACGGCCTTTCCCTTTCCCGGCAGGCGGATGAGCCGGTTGTCCCGGGCCAGGATATCTTGTATAGATGCAGATTTCTTCATGCGCTTAGTTTACAGGTCTTCGAACTGAGTAATTTTTAAGATAGCACCGGTTTCGCTGACATTCCTACTGAATTCTTCGATCAGCCGCTTGAGAGGCAGTCGCTGATGTTCCTGATACACAAGGAACATCCCGGTCATTCTCTGCTGCATGCAAAAATTCGGCTCGACCTGAACCCCTAATTTTTCTGACAGAGGCTTCAGCAGACCGATAATTTCAGAAACATTCCTGAACCGTGTACGAGGATCTTTCCGGATTGATTTCATAAAAAACGTATGCATTTCATCAGGGAGATCGGGCAATGTTTCGTACGTGTCATGAATCTCTTCATTCAGATGCCAGTTGACCAACGACTTCATGTCATCTCCCGGATACGGGAAAGTGCCGGTTAACATCTCGTATACGGTAATCCCCAGGGAATAAATATCAGATCGTTCATCAACAGGATCCCCCTTGATCTGCTCAGGGGAGATGTAGTAAATCGTTCCGGGGAAAAGGAAATTTTCATCAACGCTCCCTGTCCGGCAGGCTAACCCGAAATCGATAATCTTCACGGTGCCGTCAGGTTGCACAAATATATTTCTCGGATTGATATCCTGATGGATTATGCCGTATTTATGTGCATATTCAAGCCCGTAGCATGTCTGAAGAACGAGATCGAGGGTTTTTGTGAGCGGGAGCTTTTTTGTATTCTCCAAAACCTGTTTGAGGGGAGTGCCTTCAAGATATTCCATAACGATAAATATCGTGTGGTACAGTTCCTCAATGTCATATACCCGCACGATCTGCGGATGGTTCAGTTGGGCTATGATCTTTGCCTCATTCGAGAATATCTGGATGAAATCAGGGTCCATGGCCAGTTCATGCTTTAACATCTTTATCGCTACCGGCAAATTAAGAATACTGTGGGTTCCTTTATAAATGATGCTGGAACCCCCGTCACCGATTTTTTCGGATATGGTGTATTTGCCGATTTTCTTCTCGGCCATGATTTTCGAAGTGCTCAGCCGGTGCGTTACTATTTCGGACAGATACCTTCTGAATTCCGGATATTCCGGTGCCAGCTTTTCAAATCGATCCCTGCTCATACTCAGCACATCCATATCCGTTTCAGCCTCGACACCTGCGCTGCGTTTTTCACCGGTGAAGACTGCCATTTCTCCAACTAAATTACCCGGACCAAGCTGGGCTAATGTATAAGACATATTGTCTTTTTCGAGACGGACAATGCATGAACCTTTCAGAATGAGATAAAACTGGTCCGCTTCCTCTCCCTGCCGGATGAAGTGCTCGCCTTTCGGGATCCGTTTGAAGTCCATCTGCCGCAAGAGCGCCTGTATAACCTCCTGTGACAAGGTATTCGTCAGTTCTGAACATAACGTAAGTTCCAGGGTGTACGGCACTTTCTGATCTGTAACTGCCTGCGAGGCAGATGCCGGCCATTCGCCTGCGAGATCTTCCCGGGGGATATCAATTTCGAGGAAATAACAGGCAGCCTGGGAAGCGGATGGGGAGATATTTTTAATTTTTCCTTCCAAAGTCATTTTCTCGGTTTTATTGTACGGATAATAGTGAAACTGTATCTACAGAAATTAATAGATAATGAGAATGACAATATTATGTTTATCGAATCCCACCTGACCTCCTCGTTGCGAGTCGATCCCGACCTTTGCCAAAGAGAGGTATAAGCCCCTCTTTTGTAAAGAGGGGCAAGGGGAGATTTTTTGATAAATGTCTATTCAGTAAAGAAACTCCTGTTAATGAGTTCTTTCCTTATTAAATAAATAAAGTTCTCATTCTGTCAACTTGTTCGTTTTCGTATATAATGTACTGAATCATTATGTTTCAGTTCAGTCTCCAGTTTTTTAACAATAAAGATACCATCAAAGATTCCCTGGAGAAGATGACGGGCAAGCCCGTTTCACTTCATATTACAGATAATGCAACAAGCCTGCTTTCGATCCGGACAAATCATGATTTGGTATCAGTCAGGATGCATTATATGTTTCTCAAAGCGGGCGATGATATCATGAGAGAGATCTCTGGTTTCATCAAAAAGCGAAAGGGTCCGACGCCGCTCATCAGGAAATTTATCCACGAGAACAGGTCTTGTATAAAAGTGAGAGATTGCGATTCCTGTCCTCCGGTCATACTCCGCACACAGGGTAGGTTTTATGACCTGAGCGAAATGTGTGCTGCAATCAACGAGAGGTATTTCGGAGGAAGGATTTCTGCTTCAATAAGCTGGGGCAAGCGGAATCCGCGGCGGATTGTGAGAAAGCGGACTTTAGGGAGCTACAGCGGGCATACCAATATGATCCGGATAAACCCAGTTCTGGACAGGAGAGATGTCCCGGATTTCTTTATCAGGTATATTATCTACCATGAAATGCTCCACAGTGACATGAAAGAAGAAAGGAAAAACGAAAGGAGACTGCTTCACAGCCCGGAATTCCGGCAACGGGAGCGGTTGTTCGGGGAATATGAGAAGGCTGTTGTTTATGAGAAACATTACTTTACATGGAATGGCAGATCATCATAATATTAATAAGATGAAAAAAACACTCGTATTTTCTGCTATCCTCGTATTCTTATGTATTGCATATGACAGAGCATCAGCTGATAACTTCTGGTGCGGCGGAAGACTGGTATCAGTCGGTCTCACCAAATACGAAATCCTAAGCAGATGCGGAGAACCAAACTATAAGGATTTTAGATACGAAACAAGGATTAAACGTGATTATTACCGGGAGCTTTTCCCCGCTGATAACTTCTACCGGTATCGGGAACGTGAAAAATATCGTGAACCTCTTTTTGTAGACGAAGCAGTATTGATCGAGGAATGGACATACAACCTCGGACCGACAAGGTTTATCCGGTATCTCATTTTCGAAAACGGCAGGCTCGTCGATATTTTCACCGGAGAGTATGGGTTTTGAAGACATCGCAGAGGATCTGGATAAACTGAGATATCCTGAAAAGGCATGGGTCTTCTCAAGATTTTTTAAGACGGGACACGGTGAGTATGGGGAAGGAGATATCTTCCTTGGAGTTTCCGTCCCCCTTCAGAGGAAAATCGCCAGGAATTACCCAGACCTTTCTCTTGGTGATGCACAAAGGCTTCTCTCAGGACGCGGCCTGTCGACAGAACCCGGGAGTTTTCTAATAATCATTTATTTTCAATATGTTACAATTTTAAACTTGCATTTTCCCCCCAAATTGGTTTTTACTTAGAGGGAAGACCGCAAAAAGAAAGGCTGAAGAATCTCTTCTCCAGCCTAAAAAAAGTGTGTGCGTGTTAAAAGAATCTTATTTCTTCTTTGCGGTCTTCTTTGCTGCCTTTTTCGCCGGAGCTTTTTTTGCTGGCATTATCTAATCACCCCCTTTCACTTTACAGCGCTAAAAATAATCCTCAAAAAAATCAACTTATAATATTCATATATGATTAATTTCCTTTTGTCAATAGAAATATCACTTTTTGGAACAATTGATGCATTTTTGTGAACGATAAATCCTCATTCGTTTTTATGGAGATGAGCAAAAAGTCTTTTCAACATCTTGTTGATGAAAGAAAGATCTTCTCACATCCATCCCATCAGAGGAGATGGCCAACTCACATTCTTTTCTTCATCCCTTAGTGCTTTTTATCACTCGGTGTAAAGTTAATATGTGTATCTGTTAAAATGATTTTACGATAAATATCCAGAGAATGATTATACGCAAGAGGATGGTACTTGAATTATTAGTCGGTCTGTTTCTGATCTACATGAGCATCACCGGGATAGTTTATATTGGGCAGAAAAGGATGATCTTCTACCCTGTTGGTGAAATAGCTGCAACTCCAGAATTTATTGGATTAAAGTTTGAGGATGTTATCCTGAGGACAAAGGACAATGTTACTATCTCGGCGTGGTATATTCCCGCTGCCCAAGAAAGAGCAGTGATCCTCTTTTGTCACGGCAATGCAGGAAATAATTCACATCGTCTGGATTCAATCCGCATATTCCATGATTTACACCTCAGTGTACTCATTTTCGACTACAGGGGATATGGAAAGAGTGAAGGTTCACCAACAGAAGAGGGAACCTATCTCGATGCAGAAGCTGCGCTGGATTTCCTGATTGAAGTTAAACACGTTCCTTCTGAGAAGATTGTGGTATTCGGCCGGTCACTTGGAGGTGCAGTTGCTGCCGAGGTTGCACTCAGGCGCAGGGTTGGAGCGCTGATTATTGAGTCAGGGTTTACATCAGTCCCTGAACTCGGGGGCAAATATTTTCCGTTCCTACCGATAAGGCTGCTTTCCCGTTATTCCTATGCAACGGAAAATAAAGTAAGCAAGATCAATGTGCCGAAACTGTTTATTCACAGCCCTCATGATGAGATAATACCTTTTAAATATGGGAAGGCTCTTTATGAGAACGCTTCTTCCCCCAAAGAGTTTCTTGAAATTAGAGGAGACCATAATAATGGGTTTCTTATGTCAGGAAGTATCTATCGCGATGGACTGAATAGGTTCATTTCTCAATATTATTGATTCTCATTCCTCATACTACTAAAACCTGATCGTGATATAGCGTCAAATCTTCAGGATGCAGATTAGGGAGAACTATGCGATTTTTAGGTTATTGGTAGAGCACTTTAGTTCACCGCGCTATACGTGACAAAACCTCCTTTTTCTAATGTTTTTAGTTAGTTAAACCTATTTCCCAATATCTCTTTGTGGTCCCATTCAAAGCCATCATCTCTTATTGATTGTGTCCTCTGCAGTACAAGGTTTATGCTCTCTGCTCCGATACAGAGATGTTTGAGAAAATCGTAGACCCTCATAGAAAGCACATTTTTCGCTTTGGCAAAAACAATCAATTGTAAGTGCAGCTCCCGAAAATACTATTTTCCTCCTGGGGCGAAAGCCGCACATCATCCCATAGAGTATTTGCACAGTAAGCATCCTTCCTGTAATGTTGCAAGGATAGATTCTTCCTACCTTAAAACAGTACACATAGGAAGATTGAAAAACCAGATGGATGGCGAGACAACGATTGGAGTTGAACTAAAAACAATGTTCGGCAAAGGTGCATGCGACTTGCATAATAAAAGCAACAGAACAGAAGTCAGCCAGCCTCGGCGATCCTTGGAACTATCCTTGCTTATTTCTCAGATGTTTGGTGATTTTTATCACGGTACTCCTTCCTAAATTATGCCAGCATTCAAGTAACGATGGTTCGATATCCTCAGATAGTTTTTCTGCTGAATATCTGAAGGTTAACGCAATTGAATCATAAGGGAGAATGGTCATGTCATGGAAATGTCCATCATGTGGTCGCGAAAATCA
>Ga0102851_10003236_pt1 | contig 10089 bp, 19 predicted proteins | sample Mud3Dept3metaG_FD_79558 | JGI IMG/M metagenome (GOLD analysis project Ga0102851, IMG submission 79558) | Freshwater wetland microbial communities from Ohio, USA, analyzing the effect of biotic and abiotic controls - Mud 3 Core 4 Depth 3... | ecosystem: Environmental > Aquatic > Freshwater >...
AGTGCTCAAAGCTATGAGGTTCAATCCATCCGGCCATAATTCCATATATACAGATCACCTTGAAACTATAACGGACACTTTGGAAGAAATATGTCCCATCGATGCTAAGAAGTGTATTTCTATCCTTGGTGCTTCGGTTGGTATGTCTGATAAGTTCGTGAAAGAACACATTAGGAGATTAGAAGCATGTGATGTGATCAAAAGAGAAAAAGGAATATATCACTTCCTCCATGGGGATGTGAAAAGGGGCGAGTATAATGAATAGAAAGCACAGGTGTGATAAATGTTGTGAGAAGAGGATAATATCCTCTTATATTAAATGGACTTCACTATATACTCACGATTCAGCAGGATACCTCTTTGCAGGATTTGTGAATTGTTCTGTACATGGAATAACAAGCAGTACTTAGGTATGTATGAGACAAACAACAGGACAACGTCAAAATAAATATCGTTCTAAGTTGAGGAGGCGTATTTTGGGAATGTTTAATTATAGGTGCTGTTCATGCCATACTACAGAAAACTTAGAATTTGCACACATAGAACAATCATTCTTAGGTATGGGAAGGGGTTTAACAGTTAGATTAGTAATGGTTTATAAGTATCCTTGGTCTTTTATGCTTATGTGCCATAAATGCCATACTGCTTATGATACTATTAATAATAAGGCTACAAATCTGAACCAAACAAAAACAGAATTTGCCGAAAAAGTAAAAACCAATATAGAAAAAGTACGCTTAGAGTATTCAAAAGACATTAGGGGAGATATTAAAATATACTATGAAAAAATGTTTTAGTTGTGGTAATAGGTTATCAGATTATTATCCGTATCATACGTGCATAAAATGCATAAGTAGAAAAAGACATAAAACAGATTATGAATTAAAATTATTAGTGAGGTTTTAAAATATGAGTTTAACGAGTGTTAATGATTTTAGGGCTATGGTTGCGGCCATACCAAAAGAAAATTTATTGAATACCTGGTTTTTTCCAGTTAGGATGAATGCAAAAGAACCAGATATTTCAAAAGGGAATAGTTTCAAAGCAAATACAGCTTATCGTCTTTCAGTCTATGATGCAATAAACAGGTTGAAATGGGGTAAAAATGTAGGGATTTGCGCCATAACTAATGGAATTATGTTTCTTGATATAGATGTATCAAAAGGAAAGATACTTGCATCTAAGGGCTTCCTTGATAGTTTAGAATCGACGTTAGTTATTAAATCAAGAAATGGGGGGAGACAATATTATTATCAAAACGATGGAAAATACGCTAATCAAATTGTATATGAAGGAAAAAACCCTGTTGGGGAACTTCGGGCAGATTGGTGGTATGTTGTAGGGGCAGGTTCTTATGTCCCATCTGATGAAAATAATAATGATGGTGATGGAACGTACCGGATATATTCGGGTGATAAAGTGAATAGTTTTTCAGGAATACCAGGAACTACTTTGAAAATGAGGGGAAATACTGAAGAAGTTAAACAGCATAATACAAAAGTAATGTATGATCATGAAAAGATAGAAAATAGAATATCTAACGAGGACTTTGCGAAAATGATGGAAAATCGAATAAGAATTAAGAGGTGAATTATGGGGTATGGAGGTATAGATCAAGTAGAAGTTGATGTTGATTATGATTATTTTTATGTGCATCGGGAAGGGGATAATGGGGGATATTGGAATAGATATAGTATAGAAGGTGAACGTTCTTTTCTTGATTTTATATTAGAACATGATGATGATATAGATATCAGTCTTATACAAGGGGATACAAAAGAACAAGAAGAAGTACGAGATGATTTCGATAATTGGTTATGGTAATATTAACCGATAACTATATACTAGAATACTTATAATATTGAATTGGTGATATTTTGAGTCTAAAATCAAAACTAATAGAAATTCAGAAACAGTTAAAAGGCAAACTTGCATCAAACGCATTTGCTAAGAACGATAAGGCAGGAATGGACAGCGGCATGCTTAAAGGCGCAATTGTGGCTATAATTGCAGTTGTGATCATAGTCATCTTAGGAACTGCAATCCTTCCGGGTGTTGTAACTACTTTGAGCAATACGAGCGAAATCGCAGGATATTCTTCTTGGTCGACCGGAACACAAAGCGTATGGACTGCATTAGCTGTATTCGTTGTGATCATATTCCTGGTCATACTCGTAGCAGTACTCCTTGCAGTACTCGGTTAGAAGGGATTTATACGAAATCCCTTTTTCTTTTTTCAATTGTTCTTTTTGCCTTAATGGCTCTTGATGTTTCAACTACACATTACGCTATTTCAAACAATTTAGGGTATGAGGGAAATAGTGCTATGTTAGGAATTGTTTCAAATCCAATTCTATTTATCGGAATAAAACTAATAGGTTCACTGGTGATTATATTTATGATGCAAAAATGCTTAGAACGGAATAAAAAAGTATCGTTCATAGGGATGAGATTAATAATTTTTATGATGCTGTTTGTAGTAACAAATAATTTTATGGTGATTTCAGCAAATGCAACAGATAATTCCTATTTTGAACCTATTTGTATAACTCCTTCTTATAATTCTGATTATGTATTTCAATTGACTTCAAATAATGCCAGTACGGGAAATATGTTTGAGGTTGGGATAAATGGGATAGGGTATTTTTCTCCTGCAAATAACAGAATGTCTAACGGTTCGGATATTTTATGTACTGTGCAAAGTAGAACGGTAACGACAAACAATATAGTGAGAGTTTTTGGTGCATCAGAAAATGGGAAAGTTTGGTATTTCGATAATAATCTAGTGGATTATTCACTTGGATTTTATACTCTTGGCCCTCTTGATCTTTCATGCAGTGGTTCAGGAGGAAATTGTAACCCAGTATACGAAATAGCCAATCTTTCAGTTACAACAAGAAATAGAAGAATAATTGAGGATACATCGGGGAATATTTACGTAAATGATGGATTAACAATTTATATTCTTCAAAGAAGTTCAGGATATGCCCCTACGGTTTTTAGAACTTTAGTAGCGGGTACAGATTATACTGCATCGAAATCCAGTGATGAAATAATAGATATGCAGATTGATTCATCAGGAAACATTCATGCTTTAGTTGGTGGGTATATGTATTGTACCGCAGGGCAATGTTCTGCTTTTCTTTCAAAAACCACTATGGATTCAAGCGGTAATTTTGTTTTTGCAGACAAATCGATTATATCCCACACAACATCAGGTATTTTATACGCAACAATGCGAACAGGTGCTTTAGTAATTGATTCCACAAATGGAACGCATAATTATTCTATAGCTTATGTGTATGAATATGGTGCAACAATAGATGATATAGGAACAGTTACCCTACAACACCATACTGCATCTGGATTAACTACGATTTCAGCAACTACATTAAATTCTATATCGGATATGGAATATTTCAATGGGCAATTATATCTTGCTTCCTGGAATGAAGATATTATCAGAAATTATGCTACGACATTCGTAGGACAAACATTATCAAGTGAATTTGCAGGAACGCCTGAAATAACTTATACTACAAAAACAATAGAACCATTACAATTAACATATTATAATCAATCAAATATTAAGATTAATTATAATATAGCAATAGATAATATCGATCTTAATAATTTAGCCCTTGATTTAAGTGATTATAGGTGGATGATTTCAATGACAGACCCTAATGGGGTATCAAAAGATGTATATCAAACCTCTGATTGTTCTTTTCCGGCCTTATCTTTTACTTGTTCGGTAAGTGAAACTTTAGAATTTGCCTGGCCCTCGCCTGGTTGGTTACCTGGTGATTGGACTGCAAAATTATATGAAATTAATACAGTTATACCAAATAGGGCTTTACTTGCTACTAGTTCAACCTTTACAGTCCTAAATACAACTGTAGAAAATCAAAGCAGTATCCTTAACCCAACAATCCCCATAACATCAGGAACCGCACCACAAGCTATAAGTTTAATAGATGGTTTTGTGTCTTGGCTGGGTCTTGGTGTGAATAGTGTTTCAAAATTCTTATTTGCAGGAATAATTATAGCCATCTGTGGGGCGATAGGATTTTTGATTAGAGGTGGAAACGGCAATATTGCTATGGTCTTTGCATTCTTACCTTATGCATTCTTCACTATGATAGATTATATCCCGAAGTGGATATTTATCATAACTATAATCCTGCTTGCGATTGTTTCAAGGGCATTTAGGTGATTCTAATGGGATTACCTCAATCTTTAGCGGGAATTGTAGGGTTTTTGATATTTATTATTTTTATAGTATCAATATCCGCAAGTGATGTTTACCCAGATCAAACAAAGCAAATAACAGATTCGCAAAATAATTTTATAGCGAATTTTAATAAAACTGTAAATACTACAGCATCCCAGGAGAACCCAGGATTTTGGGGAACAATTCTTGGATTGACTGGATTAGATGGAATATATAACTTCATTACTAACTTTTTTAGTATGATAGTTAGCTTTGTGATAATGGTGGGCGGATACATATTATTGTTCTTTGGAATATCCACAACAATTCCAAGTGAATTTTATGTGTTCTTTGCTTTGTTAGGTTCAGGATTAATAATAGCAGTTGTAAAATTAATATTTCTATCAGGGGATTAAATATGATAAACGATAACTTAATACTATTCATTATAAGCATTGCATTAATATATATTTTTGACCATAAAATAATCCCTACTCTTGGGGTAGTGGGTTTGATTATGATACAATTATATATAAATATTGTATTAAATTCATCTTCGATAACTCAATTAGATGCCTTATATGGTATATTATATATTATTTCAATGATATATGGGGCATATATGATACTGTTTGCACCTATCGAAGCTGACGAAACACATAATCAGGATGTAATGCTATGATGAAATTCAATGAATTTTTGAAGTTTGGGGTAATTCTCAAACCTAAGAAAAGAATTATGTATTCAAGAATATATAAGTCCGTAAAAGAAAATGAAAAAGAATTAATCGGAAGTGAAATATAAATGAACACAATATATATATTTATCGCTATAATATTTGCGGTATTAATTGCCAGTGTAGGGGTATTCCTAACACTTACAAGACGAGGAAAAAACTTGATAAAGACTATGTTTTTCAATCGAAAATATGTAGTATGTCACCTGCAAAACAAGAATACAGGATTTGAAGAAGTATGGAAAGTAGTACCAAACCCCGATTTTATAACAACAGTAGGTAAATTTGACTATAATTTGAACCCCAATTATGCGATTATGTCATGGAAAAAGCGTTTGCATTTTAAGTTGAATGAGGCGGATGTAATACCGGAATACCCAAAAAGAACAGATACTAATGAAGAAGTATTAATTCAAGTATCTGAAATAAAAACGGCTTTACATAATAATGCATATAAAATAATCTATGGTAAAAAGATGGATATTGCCCTTATTGTCTGTGGTATTGCTTTATTCCTATCTCTAATCGTAGCGATTTATGCAATATATACCATTGGTACGATAAGCCCATTGGTTGAGTGGCTTTATGCTCATCCCCCGCAGGAATTAGGAAATACAGCAGTAAAAGTAATTCAGCCATAGGTGATTAAATGGCGACAAGAGATGAAATTAAAAAAGCAATTGAATCCAAGAAAAATATCATTCAAAGCGACAATCCACAAGTTGAGATTGCCAAGATGAATATCGAAGCAGTTGGAAAACTTGCAGATGATCACAATGATGTTTTTTCGCAATTACAAAAAGATTCTTTGCAGGATGAGACCCTAGATTATGCGATAGCATATAATTTTTCAATGAATCCCCTTTCGGGCCTTGAAGAAAGATTGAAACGCAGAGGAATAAAAGAAAAAGTAATGATACATCATGATCTTATAGATGAAGAAGAAGAACAGGATATTAGAATAACTATTCCTATGCTTATTAACTTTTTAAAACAATTCCTTGTTAGGAGGCATTGTTTAAACCGTTCAAGAGTAGATGAATATATCAATGCACTGGATAAAGCCAATGGAAAAGAAACAATATTCAAAGACGAAAATAAACGTATGGGTATCCTTCAAAGGATGGGATGAACTTGAATGAAATCTATATCGGTAGGCCTAGTGATATCAACGTGGGGAACGGAAAAACCGTTTCTTGCGTAGCATCCACAATCGAAGAATGGCTATTGAATGAAGAAAAAACCATTTTTTCAAACATAAAATTGAAAGATATTCCCTTCACACCATTTAGGCCGGATAATATTGATGAGGTCTTGGAAACAGATGATGCCCTAATCATCTTAGATGAGCTACACGCAATTATTCATAAAAATCATAAGATAGGTGAAAGATGTGGCAAACATGAACTTATGGGGCTTTGTTATAGACTTAGTGAGTTCTATAGACAGGTACGAAAGAGAAATATTAATACACGTCAAAGTTGTCAGACTTTCCAAGACGCACATTATCAGTTTAGAACTTTGATGCAACAACAAATTTTATGTGAAAAATATCATCTTGAAGGAAATAGGTTGAAAAAATGTGATTCTCTTGATGGCAAATGTCCTGATGATCACAGGCATTTTATTAAGCAGAAATTATATCGAAATTATAATTTTGTTAAGGATCTCCCACTATTTGACCCTGAGCCGTATTATGGTTATTATGATTCTTATGAAATTGTAAGCGGTTGGGTGAGTTATGAGTAATATTGATGAAAGCACGATAGATCAATATATCGCATGGACTTACATAGGAATAATTATAGTTGAAATGTTGAGGTTATTATGAAAATAGATTATGGAAAAAAAGGATATAAAATAGCATTGTTCGCTGTAGTATTAGCATTATTGGCTTTTTCGATCGGTGGCACACCAGGACAAAGCGGTACGAACGGAACAAATGGAACTTCATCTATTCTAGGTACTTTAACCTTCGCATTGCATAATGTATCGGATGTATCGCCATATATTAAAATGGATTCTATAATTGTTGCTGACGTACCAAAAACACAAAGAATAACTGCATCTATTGCTAATGGCGATACCCTAATATCTTCTTGGATTTCGCCTTCAATGAATTTAACACTTATTCCGGCAGGGGCAATAACAATGCATATACATAGTGCTAGATTTGACGGCATAAATCATGACGATAGATTATGGTTTGATGTGGGGATAGTAAATTCTACCGGAGATAACTTTTCAAGTGTTGGTATTTCTGGATTATCGGAAATAGTCCCAGCAGGAATGATCGAAACAGAAATAGATATCAGCGGAGTTATGATTCAAAGGATAACGAATTTATCCGATCGTTTAGTTTTAAGACTATATGTGAATCAAACAGGGTCGGGTACTTTACCTGATTTAACTATTTATATGGACGATTTAACCGTCTCACGCTTAACCATTCCGGCTATTCCAGTCGATTTAACTAGTTTGATTAATCAAGTTGGAATAAATACTATTAATTTAGAATCGAAAGTAAATAAATCCGGGGATTTTGTTTCAAACCCCTTTTATTTAATTTCTACAGATATTTTATATGATACTTATGGTGTCCTCCAACTAACCCCTAATTTTGCCGACTTTTCTGTGTATAATATTACTACGTCCACCTATAATTCGGGATTTAAATCTGAAACATCTAAAGCATATATTCATTATTATAATTTTCCAGTATATAATGAATTTGGGGTAAATGATTCTGGGGCATATTCATTATCTGATATAGATATGACTGGGAAAAATATTACACATTGCCTAAATTGCGTAACAATAGATTCGGGAAATTATGTAGGAAACGGAGAAACAAATAGGTTCATCCCATACAACTTAAATAATATTGCAAAAAAAATAGATATATATTCCAATTCATCTATTGCCCAAACGGGAACAATCACTATACCAGGTAATATATTATCTATGAACACCTTTTTTAGGCTACCTGTTACGCCACATAATAATACGGGGTTTTTTGTATCGGGAATATATAATACAGGGGGAGGAAACATCACAAGTACATTAGGAAATAATTCAAGTAGTTTAAACGGGTTTGATGGGGTAATTCTATACACACCCATATATATTAGTTCTGAATCTACATTCATAAATATGAGCGTATCCATCCAAACAGCGTCTGGAAATATACGGTTTGGGCTATATAATTCAAGCGTTTATTATCCCACCTACTTATTGAATCAATCCGGTTCTATACCTGCCACCACAGGATTTGTTACTGCAAATTTATCGGCAACCATGCCCATAGGAACATATTGGTTAGCATTGCAATTTTCATCAAACATAGCTGTTGTTCATTATGCTGTGACACCTGCTACTACAATGATCGAAGCACAGGCGTTTGGTGTTTTTCCTACAACAGCAACCGCAAGTTCACCACAATCATATATTGTGTATCAAAGATATAGTGTGGCAACATCATCACAAAGTATGACTGGGTAGCAATATCATAAGCATTTTTCTTTTTTGCATAGCTATATATAGCTACAAACCATAGTTAAGTTGTAAGCAATATATACACAAGTACCCAGGCGGGAAGGGCTTATAATGGTTCACGTATCCATTCTCCTAAACTTCCCGCTTTAAAATTATGAGGTGAAATAAAATGACTAAAATAATGATGAAAAGTAAATATTGCCCTAAAGGGATTGATGTGTCTCACACAACTTTAGAGACTATAGAAAAATGTCAGTACCGCTTTGGAACAGAGAAATGGATAGAAGTAACGGAGTTGTAAGATCATGGATTTTTACGATTATAAAAGAATGAAGGAATTGGAAATGGAAGAAAATAAACACGAATACCTTATAAGGATTGGAGCAAAGAATAATCCAGAAAAGAAAGAAGATGATTGTATTTCACAGAGGGATTAAAATGGGTGACGGCCAAGAAATACCAAATGAATTTCTAAAGAAAGCAAGATGTAATACTATCTTAACTGTAATGCGTGAACAGTTTGAAAAAGACAAACCCATAGAAGAACAGCACATAACTATTATCTCAACCCTATGTTGGGGTTGTGGTGCTATGATCGAAGATGTAATTGAGGGGGACGAGAATTGGCTATTCTGCCCTTGTGGAACTGGAATAATGAAGGTGACAATATGAAAACTTCTAAAATATTATTATATGTTGCTGGGTATTTCGCAATAATAAGCTATATAATATCTTTATCAAATGCTTTAAAAGGGATAAACAACGATTCGGGCTTTTTAGGGTTACATGTTTTTGGGGCAATTGGTTTTTTCTTAATTGCCGCATTATATGTTCATATTGAGGCACAAAAATGAAAACATACTTACCTTTTGAGATCGGGCAAAAGTCAAAGAAGAAACGAATTAAGATAGCAAAGCTTCTTCAAGAAGCATTTGACAGGATGTGACTAATATGGCTTGCAAGGGATATAGAAAAGATCCATTATGTGAAGATTTTGATAATCATGTACTCCAATGTGAAGATGGAAAAATAATTGATATTTTCTACCTAAACATCTTGGGGGTAGATCAACCTGAACTAATGGATATTGGATTTATTGGGGAATTTCTATGAACTTACACAATGTTGAAACCTGGTTTAATGGTCGATTCCTTTGTCATAATGATTTATCTAAGAAAGCATGTGATAATTGTATGAATTGCCGGCCAATAACCTGTAATGAATCAAAATGCGATCGAACAGGAAGATGTCTATGCAATAGAACTCAATGTATCTGCCAGGGAAGGATGAATTAAAATGAGTACTGGAACACCAAGAAAGGGCGAGAATACTCATATTAATGAATGGAAACGATATATAAAAAGAAATGAATATATGTCCTTTTATGACTGGAAAAAAGAAAACAACTTGATACAAGGCGATAGATTAATTATTTATTTAAATAGGTGAAATAAAATGAATTTAATTGTAATTTTAATCGGTTTAAGTGGATGTGATTTAATTGCGTCCTTAGCACCCACAGATGATAAAAATCTAGTATCCATACCAATAGCAATTGTATTTTATACGTCTTTGATTATTACTATCGTCGGATTATTTATTTAACTTTCTTTTCTATCCATCTTAACCCCTTATCACTTTAACC
>Ga0102851_10003237_pt1 | contig 10087 bp, 25 predicted proteins | sample Mud3Dept3metaG_FD_79558 | JGI IMG/M metagenome (GOLD analysis project Ga0102851, IMG submission 79558) | Freshwater wetland microbial communities from Ohio, USA, analyzing the effect of biotic and abiotic controls - Mud 3 Core 4 Depth 3... | ecosystem: Environmental > Aquatic > Freshwater >...
CCCAGCTGCGCTTCCAGCGTCGCGACGATGCGCGACGGCCGTCCACCGCTGCGGTCGAAGGTACCGCCCACGATCTCTAGCTCACGCATCTCGGTCACTCCTTCCGCAGCCGGTGCGGGCGCAACAGGTAGTAGAAGCCGCTACCGGGGCAGAAGCCCTGCCAGAAGGTGCCCTGGCGTCCCGCGCGGGCCACCGCTCGCAGGTAGCACTGCTGGTCTAGCAGCAGGACGCAGAACACCAGCACTACGACCCAGAACAGGCGCATGGCTACTGGCTCTCGTCGAACTTGATCAGCTTGGAAGTGGCCAACATGAGCGCGAGCAACTCATCCTTGGCGGCCTGCTCCTGCTCGGGCGTGGTGGCCGCCTCTAGCTTATGCATCGCCGCCTCAAACTGCTGGCGGTACTGCTTCAGGCGTTGCTTGTAGATGTCGCTGCCGTCCATGGGTCACTCCTGATCGTCAGGCAGCACCACCTTGACGCGGTGGCGGCGCACCAGCGGGTTGCTGCCCCAGTCGGAGATGCCATGCTCCAGCTCGTCGCCCACGTTCTGCAGATGCCCGATGAGGCGGCGCACCCGCTCATCATGCAGGTGCTGGTTGCACTCGACCAGCAATGCTCGCGCCCGCTCCAGCTTGAGGCGCAACTCCAGCGCCAACGTGCCGGTCAAGTCCAGGCGTCGGGGAGGGCGCGCGGCGCCACACCACGCGCAGACGATGGGTGCGGCACAGCGGTGCTTCTGCGCGTACTCCTCGTCGGGTTGCCAGTCGTGCAGCCCCGTAGGGTTTTCGGGGCACTCCCGCCGTCGCTTCGGTTTGGCCATGGGTAGCTCCTCAGATCACGTCGACGATCGCGCCGTAGGCTTTCAGATTCGCCGCCAGTTCGGCAGCGTCTTGCGGTGACCGACACTCCAGCTTGACGACGTCACGCTGCACCAGTTCCGATACCTCCCGCAGGCCCAGGTAGCTCAAGTGCCGCCGGATGGTTTGCACTACATCCAGCCGCCGGTGCCCCACGCCCTTCAGCAGCACGGTGCTGCCGCCCACGCGGGTAGCGTCGTAGATGCTTTGCAGCCCATGGATCACTTCGGGCAGCTGTGCCAGCGGCACCAGCAGATCCATGCTGCGCTGCCAGCCCACCCCATGCGGGTCGATCCAGTCGGGCTGCTCGCCGATGTTGGGGATGTGCCGGTCGTAGTACTGCAGCTGCACGTGCTGCTCGTGCTGCTCCAGCGTCAACAGCGTATCGCGGTCGATGGGAACCATGAAAGCGGGCATGGGCATCTCCTCAGAATAGGTATCGTACTTTGCTGTCGGACACCACCCGCGGGTGCGGCGCCGCCTGCCAGATGGTGATGGCACGATCCACCAACTCCAGCACCTCGGCTAGCTTGCCCTCCACGCCCTGCACGCCCATGTGCGCGCCCGTGCCGTCTTCCAGGGTGATCAGGGTGAGCGAGTGGTGCGCCTGGGGATCTTCCAGGGTGATGAGACAGCGGCCCGCCCCAGCCCACACCAGCCACTTGAGCTTGCGCGTCGCCACGTGCTGCCCGTGGATCTTGCACGCCCGTACTTGCGGTTGCAGCCCGTTGTACCACACCGCGTGTTCGAAGCGCGTGGCGGCCACTCGCAGCTCCTGGTTCGCAGCGATCACCTCGGTCAGCAACTCGGGCGCCACCGGGATCTTCCGCCACTGTGACTGATCCTTGCTGCGCCGCACCACCTCCTCGATGGCGGCGTCGGTCAGCAGCTTGGTGCGCAGGATGCGAGTGTGTTCGTACTCCTGCCAGTACTCGCGCTGGTTGCAGTCGAGGCAGCGGAAGTCGTACTCGCGCTTGGTCTTGGGATCGAAGCGCGCTGCGTGACCCCGCTCGCAGACACAGCCGCAGGCCTCGCAGACGGGGGGTGGGGTATCGATGGCCGCCGTGTTCTGGTCCATGAGTCACCGACACCGACCGCAGGCACAGTCGGGACCGTGCTTGGTTGGGGCGCCGACCACCGCTTCGGTCAGGCCGCACGCCGCGCGCAGCTGCAGCAGTTCCTGCGGCGCGTGCTGCGTCAGGTAGTCGCAGATGTGCGGCGTCATGATGAGGACCATGGCCGCGCGGTACAGCGGCGCACCCTCATCGTACAGCTTCGACACCAACCCCTGATCGAGAGCGTGCAGACACACCGGCGCCTTGTCCTGGGGCAGGTACTTGAGCGTAGTAGGTTCGATCACCGGGTGGAACTCACGCTTCGCCTTTTGCTCACTCATCGGTCGCTCCTAGTTCTTGAACGTGGTGTCCCAGTTGCGGCGGTAGGCCGCGGTGGCTACACCACTGTGGGCGTGCCCCTTGGCTTCGTACAGTACCTTGGGGCGGCGCTCGCGCGGCAGCAGCTGCTCCAGCTCCTTGCCGGTCATGCCGGTGATGTCACAGCGCTCGTGGCGACCGTGCAGACAGCCTTGCGGCCCGTCCTTGGTGAGGATGAGCACGCCGTGGCCTAGTACCCGTGGGCGATGGCGCCGATGCTTGGTCATGGTAGCCTCACGATCTCGTCGTCAGTGGCACCATCGCAGTAGAAGGCATCGCGCACCACCGGCACACTCGCCCCCGAGTAGCTAATGGGCGTGTCGAAGCCCACGCACACCAGTGGCCAGTCGCCGTCGCCACCCACGTCGTAGTCGATGACGGTGCCGGTGGCGCCAACGTACTCAGGCACGTCGGAATGCACCACCGTGACGTGGGTACCCACCGGCAGGCGCTGCTGCGCATCTACCAACCACGCGGCCTTGCGCGTGGCCGATTCCTGCAAGCTCTGCGACTCCGCGGTCATGGCCATCCTCTCTTTACCGTCCCATAAAGCGCCATGGCTCGCGCGCCGCCCGTCGTTCTTTCGCGTGCGCTTCGCTCGCCAGGTCATCGAGCAGCCGCTTGAACTCGCCTTGCGCCGCCGGCGCCAGCAACTCCAGCCCCTGTTCCAGCAGCGGGTACCGCCGTCCCACCGCACGATGGATCTCCCCCAGTGCATAGTCGAGCAGGCTGGTGCGAGTGCGCGGCGTCGGCAGTCCGATCTCCTGTCGCAGGCGCTGCACCGCTTCCTGCCACGTGGCGAGTCCGGGGTGCGGATCGCCCAGCAACGCGGCCAGTCGCTGCACCGCCGCGGTGAGGTTCTCAGCGTCGTTTGTCATGGTCACTCCTCCGGGTGGTCGGGCACGTCGTGCCATGCGGACAAGCAGCGCGGCATGTAGCCCGCCGGGCGCCGATCCGTGCGCACCGTCGCCCCGCAGATTGGGCAGGTGCTGTGGGTAGTCAGGTGCTGGCGTACCTGCTCCATCGCCGTCAGGATGGGCGTGAACGGCGTGCCCTGGTACTCGACGAGCCACTGCGCGATGCGTCCGCGCAACCAGTGCAGGTCGCCCAGACCCAGCTCCTCCAAGCCGGCGAGCAGCTCGCTCAGCCCCGCAGTCACGCGTTGGCTAGGTGCGAGCCCCACTGGCCACCTCCTGCCGCGGATCGAAGCCGCCCATCTCGTCCTGCTCCACGCCCAGGTAGCGACCATCCAGGTCGAAGATGAAGTGCGCCTGTCCCGTGGTGATCACGTGGCAGCGGGACAGCATCCCCAGCGTCTGGACCGGCCGCGACCGGCAGTCGCGGTAGGCAGTGTGGACCACGCCCATCGCGGCGAAGAACGTCACGAAGCGTGCGTAGTCCGAGGTCGCCGTCGCACGAGGCTTCTTGTGATGGCTCATGCGAACAGCCCCCGCACCCACTGCTGGCACCGCCGATAGAAACTCCAGCCACACGCGCGGCACACCCACAGGCCCGCCGGCAGCACGGCGCCGCACTTCGGGCACGTCCAGATCCGTCCAGCTTTCATGATCAGTCCTCCCGTCGATGCTGCAGTTGCCCCATGCGAATGCCAACCACTGTGGGATCGGTTTCACGGGCAATGCACAGTGGACACACCATGCCCTCGGCCCGGCGTTCCCAGCGTCGTCGCGGATGGCCCATCCAGTTGGCGTCGAACCACTTGATGCGGAGATGCTGGCAGCGTGGACAGCGCTGCTTGCGGCTGCGGCGCCCCCGCAACCGGTTGTACTCCGCGCGTCGTTGCTGCGCCGCGCCTTCGGGTAGTCGCGGCACGGCCGTGCTGAAGCGGTGCCCCCAGCGCTTGCTGAGTTTGCGCGTCATCGTCTGAACCTTTCCAGTAGCTGCAGTGCCGCACGCTCGTAATGTCGCAGCACCGGACACGTCAGGCATTTCGTCCACGGTAGTTCGCAGTCGGGGCGGTCGCTGTCGGCATCACCCACGCACGTCCGCGCGGCCGTGGCCAGCACCTGCAGGCACTCCACGAGGTAGAAGCTAGGCACCTCCACACAGAATGCGGTGGCGGAGATGACGCGCACTAGCTACCCCTGCTGCGCGAGGCACCACGCCCGCGCTTCCTCCGGAGTGCCGTGGAAGATCCACGACGTGGACGTGTCGTCGCTGGTCACTGTCGCGTCCTTGATCATGACTCGGCCGCGCGCCCGGTACAGCTTGGCCCAGATCTCCTCGATGGTATCGGCGAACTGGAACGCCGGGCCGGTGTCGCAGGCCACCGTGTAGCGGTACTGGTAGTCGGTGTCGCGCACCTTGAACTCGCGCAGCACGGCGTCGCGGATGTCCTGCGCCAGTCGCTCCAGCTCGTCCACGTGCAGCTCCACTTGCAACAGGTCGTGGTGGCCCCAGGTCACGTGCTCGCCGTTGCGCGCGTGCCACTGGATCCAGTTGTGGGCCACGCCGAGATGCGCCCCGCCTTTGATGTCGCTCACGAACGCCTCCGCGGCTTCGGCTTCTGGTGCTGGGCCACCGCCTGCTCGACCCCCAGGTGCTTCAGCACTTGGCGTTGCGTCTTGCCGGGCCAGATCCGGGTACCTTCGTTGCCTGCAGTCGCGGCTTCCGTACGCGCGATGTGCTTGATCGTGCGCTGGCCGTCAGCCTGCATCTGGTAGTGCCGCTGCAGCTTGACCACGCCGTGCCGCAGCCGCCCCACGATGTCAGTCAGCCGCGCCATCTCCGTGTCCAGCTCGCAGCGGCGGTTGTAGCCGCCCAGCAACGCCGTCACCATCTCGGCGCAGCTGCGCTCGACCAACTGGGTCGCGCCGATCATCCGCAGCTGCAACGACTCGCACGCCTCCTTGGAGAGCGTGCCCGGTCCCAGCGGGCATACGTACTTCATCTTCGTGTCCTTTCTGGTAGGTCGCACATCGTGCATGCACTTGGCGTCGGGGGCCGCTGCCGCTCGCATCGTGCCCAGACGCTCCCACGGTTGCGTGGGGCCAGCTAGCTTGCTCACGCAGCTACTCTTCCTCGCCGCGGCACGGCGAGCAGTAGGCCTGCAGCCGGATCTCCTGCTGCCGCCCCGACATCACCCGCAGGCCGAAGGTCGACAGCGGCAGGCGCTGGTGGCACTTGGGGCACACCCGCTCCAGCTCCTTGCCGCCGTCCTGCAGCACCACGCGGTGCCCGTTGATGGTCATGCCCTTCACCACCACCCGCCGGGTGGTCACCGGCTCGAACCGCTTGCCCCCGGCCAGCGGCAACAGCAACTGCGTAACGCGTTCGCTCATGGCATCTCCTTCACTTGATGCTGTCGGCCGCCACCAGCGGCAGGTCGAGGAGATCCTTGACCGCCACGATGGGGTAGACGGTGTGCTGCTTGAGGTCGATGATCGGGTCGGTGATGATCACGTAGCCCGCTCCGGCCAGCTCCTCGGTCAGCGCTTCCAGCAGCCGCCGCTTGCGCACGGTCCACTGCAGCGGCGACCGGCCAAACAGCTGGGCCATGGTGGTCTGGGCCACCATGTACGGTCCCCGGCTGCCCTCGTGGTAGTGCCGGATCAAGCGGGTCGCCACCACGCTGGCGGGTCGTTCGAACTGCGCGTGCTGCTCAAACTGCTGGATCAGTGGCTGCACCGACTTGGTGTGCGCGCGACCCTCGTGCGACCACCGGGCCAGGGTGGTGAGGCTGACGCCGCACAGGGCAGCGATGGCCGCGTCGTCCAGTTTGCCGACGCGCTTGGCGGCCAACAGCAGTTCACGAGCGTAGGGGTAGATGCCGGGCGTGGTTCTCATGGTCATTCTCCTCCCTCATCGGCCACCACCGCGAAGTGGCACTCCCACCGCTCGGTGGTCTTGGCGTGCGCGATCCAGTTGTGCAGCATGGCGACGTCGTGGATCATGGCCTCGATCCAGGCATCGGCGTCCGGGGTGCTGGCGCCGGTCGCCGCGTCCACGATGCCGTGCTCGGACGGCGTGGTCTTGGGCAGGTACGCGGCGTTGCCGCCCGCGATGTTGTGCAGCAACGCGCGTCGTGGCAGCGGCGGTCGCTCGGCGAGCCCCGAGGCGAACACGCCCACGATGACCAGACGCTCATCCTCGATGTTTCGGTTGCGCAGCCACGCGATCTCCTCGCGCTGGTTCTGCGCATCCCAGGTCAGCGTTCCGGTCAGCGGATCGATCTGGTCCTTGTCGGGATCGGTGCGGTAAGCCGCTGCGGTGAACAGCAACACCGTCAGGTTCTGCACCGGCAGCGCGTGCTCGCGCCGTAGGAACCGCTCCACTTCGCCGCGCCACTCGACCAGCACGAAGTCCTGCGCTCGCGGCGACTGCGGGATGACGCCGTCACCGCTGGTCACGTACGCGAACATCTCCGGTGGGCAGTCGATGGCCGCCACTCCGTCATGGAACTCGGCCGTCTGCACCAGCGGCTGCAGGGCGCGCAGGAACGGTTCCACTGCCACCACGCGCGTACCCACTCGCGGTCCCAGCCCGGAACCGGTGAACGCGGTGCACACGCTGCTAACTAAGTAGTCACCCAGCTGCTTCATGAGGCCCTCCGCTGAAAGTTGTCGTTGGCACTGCTGCCGGGCACGTAGTCGGCCGGGAACGGCCAGCACACCGGACTGTGGAAGCGCTGCTCAAACGCGCGAGCGCAGGTAGCGCACGGCTCCGACCAGCACCCCCACGAATCCAGTTCCCCGCGGCCGAAGGTCAACGTCTCCTGGTCGATGAACAACGCGACGCTGCAGTCGGCGTGGCCGCAGGCAGGCGGCTGATCCAGGATCTGGCCGCTGACGCGGCGCACCTTCTTGCTCATCACGTCTCCTCACGCAGCGCCGCCAGTTCCGCCTCGACGCCACGCAGCTTCGCTTCCACCACCCGTAGCTCTTCTAGCGATAGGGTGCGATCCCCACTGCGCCAGCCACCCGCCGCCGTGAAGTCCGCCGCCAGAGTTTCGCTGAGGTAACACTCCAGATCACCCATGAGCCAGCGGATCTGGTTCACGAGGTTGGTGCGCTCGGTAGCCTCGTGCTTACGCTGGCGCTGCTCGGTCAGCGAATGGATCTTCGGCATCGCCTACTCCTCCGGTCGATGGGCCTTGATGGCAGCCAGAGCGATGTCCATCGGCACTGGCGCGATCTCCGCATCGGCCTCCGCGACGATCTCGGCCGCCTGCTCGGCAGCTTGTTCCGCGAGCAACTCGGCCCACCGCTCGCGTCGTGCCAGCAGGCACACCTGCAGGGCGCACTGGCTCACCACCTTGTCTTCCGGCAGCCCGAGGTTGTGCATCTGCAGCACCTCGGCAGCATCCACGGGACTGCCAGGGTCGGCGGCAAACTTGGCGTCGTCCTGAGCAGCGCAGGTGTCGTGCTCGACGTCGGCCCAGTCTCGTCCGAGGCGTTGCGCGTCCTGCAGCAGCTCGATGATGGCGGTCGTGGTCATCACAGCACCGGCCCTTCCTTGATGTCCTTGAACGCGCGGATGACGTCGCGCACGCGCCACTCATGCACGCACGAGACGTCGTTCCAGTTCCAGCCCTTGGCCAGCTGCACCCAGATGCCGTCCTCGTCCTCGTCCCAGATCTCGACCACCCGGGGGTCGGCCGCGATCTTGTCGAGACTGCGGTAGCGCGTCTTGTTTTTGGGGTGGCAGGGCGGCACCGGCCGCGCCCGCGTCGTGAACACGTGGGCCATGGCTTACTCGGCCTTGGGCCGGGGGAACGGCACCACGTTCTTGCCGCTCACGATATCGGCTAGCAGCCGCGCGGCGGTGCGGGGATCGTTGACCTCGTTGACCCCTCGCAGCAGGTTGTTCAGCTGCCGCCGCGTGAACGAGACTGCGTCGCCAGCCGTGACCGCGCGCCGCAGATCGGCGTGGCTCATGACCGCGCACGCGTCCTTCGGCGCCGCCGGGGGGACGAGGCGCCAGAGATGCGGCACCACGAAGCCCAGCTTGTTGGCCTCCTTGTTGATCTGCAGCATGTGGTCCGACGTTGGCTTGTAGCCGCACACCGCGGTGAGCGCCGCGTAGTCGAGGCGATACGGCGAGCCCTCCTGGTCATCGGACTCGCGGTAGATGTGCACCAGCAGCTTGGCGATCTGCTGGAACGACCGTCTGGGATGCCGCATGGCTAGTCGTCCTCCTCGTCCGGGTCATCAACTTGCGTGGTCGCGTACAGTCGGGCATCTGCTGCTGCGATGGACTCTATGGTAGCGGTATCGCGAATTGCCACCACGATTCGCAGGGGCAGTGGCCGCCACCGCCGCACGGGCTTCACCGGGATGATCGCGTAGTGATCGCACAACGCGAGCATCGCGTACCCGCGCCGCAGGCACTCTCCCGCGATCTGGCGTTCCAGCTCGACGTCGTGCTGCACCATTCCGGTCAATGCCCGAAACGCCTTCCAGGTCACGACGTAGCGCCCGTGGCTTTTGCCGCTGAAGCCGGTCTGTTCCAGTTGGCAGAGCAGCGTGGCGGCTTGGCTCGGCGAGAGTTGCTGGGGCCAACCGGCTCCCGTTGCTTTACTCTTCGGCCGGGCCATAGCCTAGTCCTCCTCTTCGCCCTTGCCGCCCTTGACCTTGCCGCCGCACTCGGGGCAGAACTTGCCGCCGTTGGCGATGGTGGCCTCGCAGTGCGGGCACTTGCGCTCGTGCAGCGGCCACCACCGCAGGCCGTAGGAGACGCTGACGTTCTCGATCTTCTCCCGCAGCTTCGTGGGCACCTTGCCGGCGTTGCACGCCTCGCGGTACGCCTTGACGTCCAGCACCACCTTCTTGACCAGCACCTTCTCGGCCAGTCCCGGCAGCTTCTTCTCGATGATGGCCGCGGCCAGCTCGTAGTTGAGCCGCTCGCGCCGCGTGCCCAGGTTCTCGACCTTGTAGTCGCCGATGAGCAGGATGCTCTGCTCCGGGCGGTTCTCCGGGTCGTCGTGCAGACCGTGCTTCACCACCGCGGGCGCGACCTGCTCGTCGCGAATGCGCTCCCACTTCTCGCGCGCCTCGACCATGTCGAGGAACGCCTGCTCCAGCGTCACCGCCTTCTTGCCCTCCAGCCGCGGGTACAGCACCTCGGCCTTCTTCAGGCCGTTGCGGTGGCCGGTGCCCCGCTCCTTGGCCCGCTTCTCCTGCAGCAGTTCCTTCGCGCTCTTCTCTCGGATGGCCATGATGTCTCCTTCTCGCTCTTCGGGTTGCTGATCGGTTCTAGTGGGTCGGCGTCCGCGGCAGCTTCTGCCACGTGAGGTTCAGGTCGTAGTCACCCGGCTCCCACCGAGAATCGTTGGTGTGCGACTCGTCCACCGTCACCAGCAGGTCGCGGCGGGCGGTGCGCACCTTCATGATCATGTGGCAGCTGCCGCCGCCGAAGCTGGCGGCGTAGTCCACCTGCGTCACCTCCAGCACCTGCTGCGGGAACGGCATCTGCTCCGTGCGCTCCACGTGCTTGTTCCACCAGCGGCGCACGCTCTGCAGCTTCTGCAGCGCGGCCTCGGGCTGGAACAGCCGCTGCCGCTCCTTCTCGATGTCCGCGTCCAGCTCGGCGTAGAAGTCGTGCATCACCTCGGCACCGCTGCGCCCCTGGCCCTCGCGCTGCGCCTCGCTGGCCCAGAACTCGCCCTGGGTCATCACCGTGCAGCCAGTCATCGCATCGATCTTCGGCATGGCATCTCCTCTCGCAGTGCTGATCGCTAGTCGCTCGAATCCACGGTGTAGCTGAGGCGCACCTTCATGCCGTCCCAGTCCACGCGGGTCGGCACCTGCCCCGGGTTGTCCTTGTCCAGCAGCGC
>Ga0102851_10003238_pt1 | contig 10080 bp, 7 predicted proteins | sample Mud3Dept3metaG_FD_79558 | JGI IMG/M metagenome (GOLD analysis project Ga0102851, IMG submission 79558) | Freshwater wetland microbial communities from Ohio, USA, analyzing the effect of biotic and abiotic controls - Mud 3 Core 4 Depth 3... | ecosystem: Environmental > Aquatic > Freshwater >...
GCAGCTGGGGCGCGGGGCTCGTGTCGGGGGCGCTGGCGGCGTTCAACGCGCACACGCTGACCCGGCTCGCGCATCTGCAGGCGCAGCACCTCGAGTTTCTGCCGCTCGCGATGTTGGCGCTCGACCAGTTGTTCAGGCGTCGGCGGGTGCGGGATGCTGTGTGCCTTGCCGGTGCGGTGGCGATCCAGGGATCGGCATCGATCTACTTCCTCGTGTTCACCGGGTTCAGCGTTGCCTTGGGGGCCCTCGTGCGTGGGGAGTGGTGGCAGCGGGGCGAGCGATGGCGCCTGACCCGCGCGTGCCTCGTGTCGGTGGTGGTCCTCGTTGCCGTGATCGCGCCACTCCTGTGGCCGTATCTGCAGCTGAACCGCGAGCTCGGCCTGGCGCGCAGCGCCGACGAGACCAGGCTCTACGTGTCGACGTGGGAAGACTACCTGAAGACCGGCGGGACGCTGCACTTCTGGTGGAGCAAGCGATTCATCGAAGCGAAGGCGGCCAATTTCCCCGGCGTGCTCGCCAGCGGCCTGGTCCTCGTCACCGTGCTGACGGGCGTGGCGTGGCGCGACCCCAGGGCGCGCATGTGGCTCGCCGTTGGCGTGGGAGCGGTCGTCCTCTCGATGGCCCCGAACGCCCCTGGATTCGATCAGGTGTTTGCGATCGCCGTGCCGCTCCAGGCCATACGAGCCTTCGCGCGCTTCGGCCAGCTGGCCCTTGCGGCAGTTGCCGTGCTCGGAGGGTTCGGCGTCGCGGAGATCCTGCGCAGGGTGCCGGGCCGACGAGCGCAGTGGGCAGTCGCTGGGGCCGTGGTGCTGATCGTCTCGGCCGAGGCGCTTCGGGCGCCCCTGTGGTACGACCGGTACAACGGGTTGTCGCGGGTCTATGAGCACTTGGGGCGCGAGAGAAGCGCCGTGCTGCTGGAGCTTCCGATCTTCGAGGGTCGCGGGATCGCGCGAAACGCCCCGTACCTCCTGAACGCGACCGCCCATTGGCACCCGGTGGTGAATGGGTACAGCGGGTTCATCCCTCCCAGGTATGGCCAACGGGCGTCGGCCCTGGCCGACTTCCCGGCCGATGGCGCACTTTCCGCGGCGAGCGCGCTGGGGATCACGCACGTTGCGGTGCACCTCAGCGACGTTCGCACGGTGGCTGGGCCCGAACGGGTTGTCGCGATTGAGCGGCACCCGACGCTCCGGCTGGTGGCCGAAGACCGGGACGTCCGCCTTTACGAGCTTCGGCACTGACCTGGGACGTCCGCGCGGGCGTGGCATGAGCCGGCCCTCGACCGACGTGATCCGGACCGTTGTGAGGTTCTTCGTACGCGAGTCGGACGTCGGAGTGCGGTTTCTCCGACGCGCGCCGCGGCTAGCGCCGCTTGCTGGCCGGAGATTTCTGGGCTGACCGCGCGGTGGCGGCGGCATCGATTTCGCTCCGGACCTGGTCCAGCTTGGCCTTGGCCGCCGCGAGTTCCTCGGTGGGCGCAATCAGGTCCCCCTGGTCGATGCGCGAGCGCAGGGACAGGAGCGCGTGTTCGACTTGGTCGATCGCCCTATTGAAGGGCGTGAGCCGCCGCTCCGTCACGCGGGCGTCACGTGCCGCGTCGAGCGCGCCCTTTGATGCCTGCAAGGCCTGCTGGGCCGACTGCCACGCGGCCTCTGCCGCGGCCCGTGCGCGGGCTTTCTCGTCGGCGGCGGTCCGTGCGGCCGTTTCCGCACGCTCGCGGGCGTCGAGCGCGTGATTGAGCGCCAAGCGGTAATCGCGCTGCGACACGGCCTGGCGCGCCTTGTCCAGCGCCTCGGCGGCCGCCTTGTATTCGTTCGAGGCAAACGTCTCGGCGCCCGCGGCACGCGCCGCGGCGATGGCGCCCTGGGCCTGGTTGATCTCCTTGTCGGGGGGTTCGGCACACCCGGTGAGCGTCACGGGGAGCACGATCAGAGCAACCACACGAGCGAGAGCAGTGCGTAATGAACGGCCGATCACGCGACAGAGTATACGGCCGCAGCGGCGGCCGGGCAACGCACGGAGCGCGTTCGTGAACACGCTGACACCCACCGACCGTCCGCGCGAGAAGCTCGAGCGCGTCGGGGCGGCCGGCCTTGGCGACAACGAGCTGGTCGCCCTGGTCCTGGGGCTGGGGGGGCCGAGTGCCACGGCGCTCGACCTGGCCAATCGCATTCTGGCGGAGGTGGATGGGGTGGTCGGGCTGACCCGGGTCTCCGCAGACCGCCTGCGGCAGGTGCCGGGAGTCGGGGCCGCCAAGGCGAGCCAGGTGCTCGCCGCGGTCGAGCTCGGCCGGCGGACGCTGATCGCGCAGGCCGACCGTCGCCAGCGGTTTGCGTCGCCGCGCGAGGTGGCCTCGTTCCTCCTGCCACGCTACAGCGCGCGAGGCGTGGAGCAGTTCGGCGTCGTGTTGCTCGATGCCCGACATCGCCTGATCAAGGCCACGGTGCTCTCGGTGGGCACGTTGGACTGCAGCGTGGTGCACCCGCGCGACGTGTTCCGCGAGGCCGCCATCGGCGGGGCGTCGACCCTGGTCCTGTTCCACAACCACCCCTCTGGCGACCCTACGCCCAGCCACGACGATGAGATCCTGACGCGTCGATTCGTGGCAGCGGGGGAGTTGATGGGAGTCGAAGTGATGGACCATCTCATCCTGGCCGACGCGCGCTACTTCAGCTTCCGCGAGGCAGGCAGGCTCGAGGCAGGATAGACTCACTGGTCGTGGCCAGGGTCCTCTACTTCGATTGCTTCTCCGGCGCATCGGGCGACATGATCCTCGGGGCGCTCGTCGACGCCGGCCTGCCGGTCGACGCGCTGCGGAGCACGCTGGCGACACTCGGCGTCGGTCCCGTGACGGTGGTGGCCGACCGGGTGACCAGACGGGGGGTATCGGCGACCCAGGTGCGGTTCGTGGATGGTGCGGGGCGTGACGTCGGGGAGGAACATCACCATCGCGGGCTGGACGACATCCGACGTCTCATCGAAGCGGCGCCACTGGCGAGCCGGGTGCGCGACACCTCGATTGCCCTGTTCACGCGCCTTGCCGAGGCCGAGGCAGCCGTTCACGACACAACGCCCGACCGCGTCCACTTCCACGAGGTTGGCGCCCTCGATTCCATCCTCGACATCGTCGGGGCCACGTTCGCGATCGACTGGTTTCGGGCGCACCGCGTGGTGGTCTCGTCGATGAACCTCGGGCGCGGGCTCGTGACCTGTGCGCACGGGACCTTCCCGGTGCCAGCGCCGGCCACCGCGCGGTTGGTGGCCGGTGCACCGGTATACTCGTCCGGTCCCGACGGGGAGCTGCTGACCCCGACCGGGGCCCTCCTGCTCACCGGCCACGCAAGTGCCTTCGGGCCGATACCCCCAATGCGAATCGAGCGGATCGGCTACGGCGCCGGGAGTCGCGACCCTGGCGACGTGCCCAACGTGCTGCGGGTGTTCGTGGGCGAGGATGCCGAGGATCGGCAGGAACACCAGGTGACTGTGATCGAGTGCGAGATCGACGACATGAATCCCCAGGTGTACGGGGTCGTCATGGACCAACTGCTCGAGGCCGGGGCGCTCGACGTGTACTTCACGCCGGTGCAGATGAAGAAGAACCGGCCCGGGGTGCTGATCAGCGTGATCGGTCCGCCCTCACGGCAGGACGACCTGGTCGCCACGCTGTTCCGGGAGACCACGACCATTGGCGTGCGTTACCATGTTGTGCGCCGCGAGTGCCTGGAGCGCGAACGGGTGACCGTGGACACCCGCTTCGGCCCGGTGCGCATGAAGCTGGCGCGTCGCCACGGACGGGTCGTGAACGCGATGCCCGAGTTCGACGATTGCGCCGAGGTGGCCCGGGCGCATGGCGTCGCCGTGCGCGAGGTGCAGGCCGACGCGACGCGAGCCTACCTCGAGGCGGGCCGCGCGCGCGAGGATCGATGAATGCGTTTCTACCTGACGACTGCGATCGACTACGTGAACAGCCGCCCGCACCTGGGCACGGCGTACGAAAAGATCACGGCCGACGTCATTGCGCGGTACAAGCGGTTGGCCGGCGTCGAGACCCACTTCGTGATGGGCAACGACGAGCACTCGCAGAACGTGTTCCGCAAGGCCCGCGAGCTCGGCGAAGACCCGCTGGCCTACTGCGATCGGATGGAGGGTGAGTTCCGCGACGTGTGGGCACGGCTCACCGTGTCGTTCGACGATTTCATCCGCACCACCGAGCCCCGCCACCGGATAGCCGTCCAGCACCTGGCCCAGCGGTGCCTGGAGGCCGGTGACGTCTACGAGGGCGACTACGAGGGTTGGTACTGCGTGTCGTGCGAGGCCTTCAAGCAGGAGAAGGACCTCGTCGACGGACTGTGCCCCATCCACCAGCGGCGGCCCGACTGGATACGCGAGAAGAACCACTTCTTCAGGCTCTCCCGCTATCGCGACCGCCTGCTGGCGCACTTCGAGCAGCACCCCGAGTTCCTGATGCCCGAGGTGCGTCGCAACGAGATCGTGCGCCTGCTCGAGGCCGGGCTCGATGACATCTCGATCAGCCGGGCGGGCCAGGCGTGGGGTATCCCGTTGCCGTTCGACGCGGCGAGCGCCGTCTACGTCTGGTTCGACGCCCTCATCAACTACGTGTCGGCCGTCGGCTACGGCAGTGATCCCCAGCTGTTTGCCCGGTGGTGGCCAGCCGGCCTGCACGTGATCGGCAAGGACATCACGCGCTTCCACTGCGTGGTGTGGCCGGCGATGCTGATGAGTGCGGGCCTCGACCTGCCGACGCAGGTGTTCGGGCACGGGTTCGTCACCTTCAAGGGCCAGAAGATGAGCAAGACGCTCGGGACCGTGGTCGACCCGCTCGACGCGGCCGATCGCCTGGGGCCCGACCCGCTGCGGCTCTTCCTGGTCAAGGAGATCCCGTACGGCAGCGACGGCGACTTCTCGTGGGAACGCTTCGAAGAGCGCTACAACGCCGACCTTGCGAACAACCTCGGCAACCTGGTCAGCCGGGTGACGACCATGGTCGAGCGGTACGGTGGCGGGCGCGTGCAGCCCAAGGGGGCGCCCTGGCGCCTCGCCGGGGTGGCCGCAGACGCGTTGGCCAGCTATCGGCGCGCGATGGACCAACTCGCGCTGCACGAAGGGGCCTCGGCCGCTTTCAGACTGATCAACGCGACGAACGAGTTCATCGCCGAATCGGAGCCCTGGGTGCTGGCGCGACGGTCGGACACGGGTGCGGAGCTCGCGCAGGTGCTCTACGACGCGGCGGAAGCCGTTCGCGTCGCCGCGCTGCTGCTTCTGCCGATCATGCCGATCTCGTGCGCTGAGATCCTGCGGCGGGTGGGCGAGGCGACCCAGGTTGACGACCTGCGGCTCGACCGGGACGGCGCGTGGAGAACCGGTGCCGCCCGCTCGCTGGTGCGGGCCGACCCCCTCTGGCCTCGACTCGAGGGCGACCGCGTGGGGCTGATTCCGGCGACCCGCGCTGCGTCCAGAACGGAGCATGTCGTGACCGAACCCTTGAATCCTCCCGCGCCTCCGCCTCCTGCGCCCGCCCCGGAGAGGCCGAGCGTTCCGGCGCCTGCGCCAGCGCCGGTCGTCGCGGCGCCCACCCAGGCCACCGAGCGCATCTCGATCGACGACTTCTTGAAGATCGACTTGCGAGTGGCCAAGGTGATCGAGGCTGAGCGCGTGCCAAAGTCGAAGAAGCTGGTGAAGATGCGCATCGACCTCGGCACGGAGCACCGCACGCTGGTTGCGGGCATCGCCGAGGCCTACGAGCCCGACGCGCTCATCGGACGCACGGTGGTCATCGTCGCCAACCTGAGGCCGGCGGTGCTCATGGGGATCGAGTCGAACGGGATGGTACTCGCGGCGAGCCCCGAGGGTGGCGCACCGGCGCTGCTCACCTTCGACACGCCCCCCGCGCCAGGGACCCGCGTGCGCTGACGTGATCGACTCGCATTGCCATCTCGCCGACGACGCGTTCGCCGGCGACGCGGACGCGGTGATCGACCGTGCGCGCGCAGCTGGCGTGCACCAGGCCCTGTGCATTCTCGATGCGGGCCATCCGACCGAATTGGAGCGAGCGTCGGCGTTGCGTCACGCCTGGCCGTCGCTACGATTCGCGGTCGGCGTCCATCCCCACCAGGCCCACGCACATGCGGCCCGGCTCGAGCAGGTTGCCCGGACGGTCGAGCGGGCGCTCGACGGGGTGGAGGGGGCTTGTGCCGTCGGCGAGATCGGCCTCGACTTCCACTACGACTTCTCGCCCCGCGAGCTGCAGGCGGTCGTTCTGCGAACCCAGGTACGGCTGGCGGCGGAGCGTGGCCTCCCGGTGGTCATCCACGCCCGGCTGTCGGAGGGTGACGTCCTCGACGTATTGGAGCAGGCCGGTCGGCATCGCCCGGGGGGCGTGTTTCACTGCTTCACCGGTGACCGCCAGACGGTCGAGCGCGTCCTACAGGCGGGGTTCTTCGTGGGCGTTGGCGGCATCCTGACGTTTCCCCGAGCCCACGACGTCCGGGACACGATTCGGCAGGTGCCGCTGGAGCGGGTGCTGATCGAGACCGACAGCCCGTATCTGGCGCCGACGCCTCACCGGGGAAAGCGCAACGAGCCGGCGTGGGTGGCGCGGGTGGCCGAGGCGCTCGCCGAGCTGCACGGCGTGTCGTGCGAGACGGTCGTGGCGCAGACATCGCGCAACTTCGCGGAGCTCTTCGGCGAGCGCGATCGCTAGCGAATTGCTTGTCAGCCAAGGGGTTGCCGCGTTGACACCTGTCGGTTTCCTATGGTCAGATCGACGCGCGTGAGCGACATCGTCCAGAAGGCCTCGCCGGACGCGGACATCGGCCGGATTTTCGACCTCGTCCAGGACGACCTGCGGCAGGTCGAGCGGGAATTCCTTCGTCACGTGGAATCCCGCGTGCAGCTGATCCCGCAGATCGGGAAGTACATCCAGACCAGCGGCGGCAAGCGCATCCGACCAGCGCTCCTCCTGTTGGCGTCGCGGCTTGGCGGCTACTCGGGCGACCGGGCCGTTCTGTTCGCCTCGGTCGTCGAGTTCATCCACACGGCGACGCTCGTGCACGACGACATCATCGACGAGGCGGAGTTTCGTCGGGGCCAGCTGTCGGTGCACACCCGCTGGGGCAACGACATCACGGTGCTGCTCGGCGACTACCTCTACATCAAGTCGATGGCCCTGGCGCTGACGCAGGACTCGCTCGACCTCATCCGCCTGCTGTGCGACGTGACGCTCCGCATGATCGAGGGCGAGCTGTTCCAGCTGACGAAGACCGGCGACGTCGACATCACCGAAGAGGAGCACTTCGAGATCATCCGTCGCAAGACGGCGTATCTCTTCGCCGGTTGCGCGCGGATCGGGGGCATGCTGGGCCGGACGACCGAGGCCGAGCAGCAGGCCTTGTGGGACTACGGGTTCAACCTGGGCGTGGCGTTCCAGCTCATCGACGACCTGCTCGACTACACCGCCGACGCCGCCACCGTGGGGAAGCCCGTCGGGGGTGACCTGCGCGAGGGCAAGGTGACCCTGCCCATCATCTACCTGCTCAAACAGGCCGGCGACGGCGCCGGGGAGCTGGTGCGAAGGGTCGTGGCCGAGCGGGCGGTGAGCCCGGACGACTGGCGTGCGATGAAGGCGCTCATGGCCGAACATGGGACCACGGACGCCGCCTACGACGTGGCCATCGACTACGCCCGCCAGGCACAGCGGCAGCTCGAGATCTTCCCAGCTTCGGCCGAGCGCGACGCCCTGATCGCGTTGCCCGAGTACGTGCTGAGTCGCGACCGCTGAGCGCGCCTCGAGTCGCAGCACGTCCATGACCGTAGCCGAGCGGATCGACGACCTGCGACGCCGCATCCGGCACCACGAAGAGCGCTATTACGTCCTCGACGATCCCGAGATCTCCGACGCCGAGTTCGACGCGCTCGTCAAGCAACTCGAGGCACTCGAGCACGCTCACCCCGACCTGGTGACGTCTGACTCGCCGACTCAGCGCGTCGGAGGGCGTCCGGTCGAAGGGTTCTCGACGGTCGAGCACGCGCAAGCGATGCTCAGCCTCGACAACGTGTACGACGAGACCGAGCTCAGGGCGTTCGACGAGCGCGTCCGCAAGGGCCTCGGGACGCCCGAGCCGATCACATACATCGCCGAGCTCAAGATCGATGGCCTGAGCATCGCCCTCACCTACGAGCATGGCGTGCTGACGCGGGGTGTCACGCGCGGGGACGGCGCGCGTGGCGAGGACGTGACATCGAACGTCAGGACCATCCGCGCAATTCCGCTGCGGCTCAAGGAGGCGCCAGCCGGGCGCATCGAGGTCCGTGGCGAGGTGTACCTGCCGAGAGCGTCCTTCGAGCGTCTCAACCGCGAGCGCGAGGAGAACGACGAGCCGCTCTTCGCAAACCCCAGGAACGCCGCGGCGGGGACGATGCGCAACCTCGACCCGGCGGCCGTGGCCAGGCGTGGTCTGAGTTGCTTCGTCTACCAACTGGTCGGGCTCGACGCCGATCCCACGCTCCCGACGTCGCACGCCGGTGTGCTCGACCGGCTGCGGCGCATGAGCCTGCCCGTGGAACGCCACTGGCGCACCTGTGAAGGGGTGGACGCCGTGGTCGACTTCTGCCGGGAGTGGGCTGAAGCACGGAACTCGCTGGACTTCGAGACAGACGGCGTCGTGGTGAAGGTGGACGACCTGGGCCAGCGGACCGCGCTAGGCGCCACGTCGAAGTTCCCACGATGGGCGATCGCGTTCAAGTTCCCCGCCCAGCAGGCGACAACGAGGCTGCTGCGGATCGAACTGCAGGTCGGGCGGACCGGCGCCGTGACGCCGGTGGCCGTGCTCGACCCGGTCTTTCTCGCCGGGTCCACGATCTCGCTGGCGACACTGCACAACGAGCAGGAAATCGCGCGAAAGGACATCCGCCCTGGCGACATGGTGCTGATCGAGAAGGGCGGCGACGTCATCCCGAAGGTCGTCAAGCCCATCACCTCCCTCCGGCCGCAGGGTGCGGGAGAGCCCGCGTCGTTCGTCATGCCGGCCAAGTGCCCGTCGTGCGGAAGCCGGCTGCGCAAGCCCGAAGAGGAGGTCGTCTGGCGGTGCGAGAACACGTCGTGTCCGGCGAGGGTGCGGCGGAGCCTGTTGCACTTCGCCGGGCGTCGGGCCATGGACATCGAGGGGCTGGGCGATGCCTTGGTGGAGCAGATCGTGGCGCGCGAGATGGTGCGCGATTTCGCCGACCTCTACCGTCTCGAGACCGACGCGCTCGCCGCACTCGAACTGGAGAGCGGGAAGGACGGGCAGAAGCCGCGACGGCTCGGCGCCAAGGTGGCTGCGAAGCTGGTCGAACAGATCGAGCGGAGCCGGCAGGCAGGGCTCGAGCGCCTCATCTTTGGCCTCGGAATCAGGCACGTGGGCGAGCGCGGCGCCCAGGCGCTGGCCCGCGCGTTCGGGAGCATGGCGAGCCTGATGGCAGCCGACGTCGAAGCCCTGCAGGCCGTGCCCGACGTGGGCCCGGTGGTGGCGCAGTCGGTGCGTCGGTTCTTCGACGAGCCCCGCAACCGCCGCCTCGTCGAGCGTCTGGCTGGTGCCGGTGTCGCGATGGAGGCGACGCAGCCGGCGGCCGGCGGGCCACAGCCCCTCGCTGGCCGCACGTTCGTGCTGACGGGGACGCTCTCGTCAATGACCAGGGAAGAGGCGCAGGCGGCCATCGAGCGTCTTGGCGGCAAGGTCTCGTCATCGGTGAGCCGCAAGACCTCCTACGTCGTCGTCGGGGCGGAGCCGGGCAGCAAGCTGGAGAAGGCTCGTGCGCTCCAGGTGCCCACGCTCGACGAGGATGCGTTCAAGCGGCTTATAATCACCTGATCACGCCCGATGAGTCGTCGTCTCGCGGTGTTCGTCGTCTCCCTCGCGGCCACAGTGGCCTTCATCCTGGGCCTCATCGCCGCTGGCGGCGTCCCGCGGCCATCCGGCCGTGATGCGATCGACGCTCGCCACGCTGGCCGGCGATCGGCCCTGCAAGCGGCGGGGCTCGACTTTGCCGACATCGCTTCGCGGATCAACCCCTCGGTGGTGA